>Ga0187893_10010260_pt1 | contig 14056 bp, 14 predicted proteins | sample MA1701074metaG_FD_139574 | JGI IMG/M metagenome (GOLD analysis project Ga0187893, IMG submission 139574) | White microbial mat communities from a basaltic lava cave in the Kipuka Kanohina Cave System on the Island of Hawaii, USA - MA170107-4 metaG ...
CAGGACGGCGGCAGGGACGGCGCCGGCCAGGATCACGATCGGATCGGTCATGGAGAGGCCGCGGAAGATATAGTCACCCAGGCCTCCGGCTCCGATCGCCGCCGCGATCGTCGCGGCCCCCACCCCCACGACCGCCGCGACGCGGATCCCAGCGATGATCGTCGGCATCGCGAGCGGCAGCTCCACCTGGAGCAGGAGCTGGCGGGGGGTCATTCCCATCGCGACGCCGGCGTCCCGAACGGCCCGGTCGATCCCCTGAATTCCGGTGACCGTGTTGCGCATAACCGGCAGGAGGGCGTAGAGGAGGAGCACGATCAGCGCGCTTCTGGCGCCGATGCCGCCGATCAGCGGGAGCGCGACCAGGAATCCGAACATCGCCAGGCTCGGCACGGTCTGGACGACGTTCGCCAGGGCGAGCAAGGGCACACCCAGTCGGGGCCGACGGGCCGCGACGATCCCCAGGGGGAGGCCGATCGCGATGGCCGCGGCCGTGGCGAGGACGACGAGCACCAGATGCTGGGACAGCGAGGCCAGCATCTCCGCTCGGTGCGCGAGCCAGAACTCAATCAGTCTCACGGGTGATCACCGGTATCGGGGGGAGCGCGTCGAGAAACGTCCGGATACGCGGGTCGCCGGCACGGGCGATCCTGTCCGGAGAGTCGAGCGCGACGAGGCGGCCCTGATCCAGGACACCCAGCCTGGTCCCGAGCGCGAAGGCCTCGCCCATGTCGTGGGTCACCATGACGATCGTCTTGCGTAGCCGCCCCTGGATGCGGTGGAACTCCCGGTGCAGCTCGGACCGCGTCACCGGATCGAGCGCGCCGAACGGCTCGTCCATCAGGAGCACGGGCGGATCGGCCGCGAGCGCCCGCGCCACCCCCACCCGCTGGCGCTGGCCCCCGGACAACTCGTGCGGGAAGCGCTCCGCGTGGGTCTCGGGATCGAGCCCGACCAGTTCGAGGAGTTCGAGACAGCGCGCTCGGATCCGGTCGGGCGGCCACCCCTCGAGGTGGGGAACGGTCGCGACGTTGCGGGCGACCGTCATGTGCGGGAACAGGCCCACCTCCTGCAGGACGTACCCGGTCCGCCTGCGCAGGGCGATCGGGTCCCAGTCAAGGGTCGGCCGGCCCTCGACGCGGACCTCTCCGGCGCTCGGGGTGATCAGGCGGTTGATCAATCGGAGGATGGTGGTCTTGCCGGTGCCGCTCCGGCCGACCAGGACGAGGACGTCGCCGCGATCCACGGCGAAGCTGACGTCGTCGAGGATCGTCGCGCCGGTCGGGACGCGGTATCGCACCCGGTCGAATTCGATGGCGGGGGCATCGGTCATCGCGGCTCCGGTGGGGGCGTGCGGCGCATCTCGAAGACGCGTCAAGCGGCGAGGACCAGGCAGAAGTGATCCTGGGGGTCGGTGAAGCGGCGGAGGACCTGGAACCCGTGCCGGGCCAGCAACGACTCCATGCCCGCCGGGGAGAACTTGTGGCAGTTTTCGGTGTGGATCGTCTCACCCTCTCTTAGCTCGATCTCCAGCGCGAGCCGGTCAATCCTCACGCGCTGGTGCCGGAGGCTCACCAGGTGCATCTCGATGCGGCTCCGGTGAAGATCGAAGACAGCGCGATGGGCGAATGCGCCCAGATCGAAATCGGCGGCGAGCTCGCGATTCAGTCGCGCGAGAAGATTGAGATTGAACTCGGCCGTGATCCCCTGAGAGTCGTCGTAGGCCGCCTCGAGGAAGGCAGCGTCTTTGATCAGGTCGAACCCGAGCAAGAAGCGATCCTGGTGGCGCGTCGCCCGGCGGACCATGGCGAGGAACGACGTGATTTCCTCCTCGGCGAAGTTCCCCACCGTGGAGCCGAGAAACGTGATCATCCGGGGGCCGCCGGGCTCCCTGGCGAGATAGCTCAGCCCGTCGGCGAACTCGCCCGCCAACTCCACAATCCGGAGCGTCGGGTAGTCGCGCAGGAGCTGCCGCATCCCGTCGTCCAGGGCGCCTGACGAGATGTCCACGGCATAGTAGACGACTTCCGATTGCCGGGCGAGGCAGGCCTCGATCAGATACCGGCTCTTCGTGGAGCTGCCGCTACCCAGCTCTACCAGGCTGAGGTCCCGTGGCGAGAGCTGGAGAATCTGACCGGCGTGGTGTTTCAGGATGGCGGTCTCGGCCCGCGTGAGATAGTACTCGGGGAGGGCGCAGATCTTCTCAAAAAGGGCCATCCCCTGCGCGTCGTAGAAGTACTTGCACGGCAGCCATTTGCGGGCGGCAGTGAGCCCCTGGCGGACATCGTCCGCCAGCGTGTCCTCGCTGCGCCTCAGGATGACGCTCGTGAATCGTTCCTGGTCGGGCATCTGCTCGCGCCTTGACCTCATTCGAGGCTGCATGTCCGAAAGCCGGCCAGGACGTCGCGGCGGTCCGGCGTGTAGAAGTTCCGATACGAGTTGCGGATCAGGCGCGCCCGGGTGGCGAACGCGCCGCCACGCAGGACCTTGTGCGTCCCGCCGAACCAGGGTTCGGAGTACTCCTTGTACGGGTCTGCGACGAAGCCCGGGAACGGCTCGAAGTCGCTCGCCGTCCATTCCCAGACATTCCCGATCATCTGGCGGCAGCCGAAGGGGCTGTCGCCAGCGGCGAGCAGGTTGACCGGAACGCAGCCGTCCGAGCGACCGTCGAGATTCGCCCGATCAGGGGCGGGAAGCGCGTTGCCCCACGGGAATCGCCGTTCGCCCGCGCGCAGCGCGCGGCGGTCCGGCGTCGGTTCGCCGGAGGCGGCCAGCTCCCACTCGGCCTCGGTCGGCAGCCGTCGCGCCGCCCACCGACAATACGCCTCCGCCTCGTACCAGCCGACATGCATCACGGGGAGGTGACCCTCCAGCGGCACGATCCGGTCGTATCGGCGGTGCCACCAGGTATCGGCCGCGCCTTGTTGCCAGTAGACCGGGTGCTTGGCGTTCACCCGCTCCCGCCATGCCCAGCCGGCGTCACTCCACAGGTCTCGTCGATCGTACCCTCCATCGTCCACGAACGTGGCAAACTGCGCGTTGGTCACGGACGCCCGCGCCATGCGGAACGGTCGTATGTGGACCGGGTGCGCCCACTTCTCATTATCGAACACGAACGGGAGATGCGGAGTCCCGCCCAGCATGTAGGTCCCACCCGGAATCTCCACGTCCCCAGCCCACGGCCCGCCGGTGTCCGCCGCTCGCCCGAGTATGCGCGCGTCGGACCCGGGCAGGGACGGGGCGGGGTATGCGAGTGTCTGGCGCATATACGTGAACGCCTCGCCATGCATGTCTTCATGGAACGTCACCAGGTGGTGAAAATAGAGTTCCCGCTCGGTCAAGGAGACCCCGGCCAGCCGGTCCTGAATCCGGTCGAGCACCTGCCGCATGTACGTGAGTGTCTCGCCGCGGGAAGGGAGGGGCAGCGTGCAGCGATCGTTATGCGGGACACGCGCGGAGTCGTACAGGCTATCGCCGTCCTTTCGGGTCGGGTCCTCGCCGCCCAGGTGGCGGAGGACCCACTTCTCCTGGAACCAGGCGAGATGCCCGATCTCCCAGAGGAGCGGGTTCACGATCGGCAGGCGCGGACCGATCAGTTGCTCGTCGGTCAGATCCTCGACGAGCGAACGGGTGCGCGCGCGTGCATCGCTCAGCATCCGCGCAAGATCATCGGTCGAGGCGATCGGATCGATTGTCCCCATGACCTCCCGATTCTAGGTGCACATGCAGCGCTAATCAACCATGAAATGCGTCAGTACGCCACGCGAGCGCGCTCGACCGCAACTCTCCAGGTGCATTTCTGTCGCGTTGACGCTATACTGTGTAACCAGGAACGAGGTTGGGGCTATGTCTCACCGGTTTCGGCCTACCTTGAGAATCGTTGCGATCGTCTTCGCCCTGGGTGCATCGGTGTTTACTGATTCGGCCATTCATTGCGCCGATGCCGCGGGAGGGCGCAGCGGGGGAGGCGGGCGTGGCGGCATGCGCGCTGGAGGTATTCGCAGCGGCGGCCACCTGGGCGGACATCGCGGGCATGCCATGTCGGTCGGGGCGGCGGGAGGCTGGCGCGGTTCCCGCGGTCACCGGTCGCATTCATTCCGAGCTCCATTCGCCCGCTCCCACAAGTTCCGCCATCGTTCGACCGCCTTCGTCAACGTGACCGGGCTGGTGTCCCCGTTCTACTCCTACTACCCCTACCATTATCCGCCCTATCCATCCTACGGATACGACCCGTACTACTCGCCGTATCCAGCCTATTCCGCGCCGTACGACTCCGGCTATTCCAGCTCGGCTTATCCGGTCGCGTACCCTCAATCCGCCGGCACGTATGCCTATGGTGCCAGCGACAATGTGCAGGTCTATGTCGCTCCACCTGAACCGCCGCCGCCACCGACAGCGCCGATGCCGGAGAGGTCCTCGCCCCAGCAGCCGCCCGGCGATGGTTCCGTGAATCTTCAGGTCAGTCCTCCGGAGGCCAAGGTCGTTCTTGACGGGCGATATATCGGAGAAGCTCATGAGGTCGCGAGGATCGCGGAGATTCCGGTAGCCGCAGGCAGGCACCTCCTGGAGATCCGTGTCGGGGCGGAGCGGACCTTCATGGACGTCGTCGTGTCGCCTGGCAGAACCACGCCGGTTCGGCTGACCCTCGACGCGTCTGGAGACACTCCGGCTACCCTGCATCCGGAAGACGGAGTGCTCCGCCTCCAGGCAAGCCCGGGCGGGGCTGCCATCTACGTAAACGGGGCTTTTGCGGGAATCGCTGCGGCCACCGAGGCTCTGGCGTTGCACCTCCCGTCCGGCCGGCACCGCGTCCAGATCGTCCTGCCAGGGTACAAGGGGTATGACGGCACGGTCGCCGTTCCGGAACGAGGCCCGGCGATCCTCGCGGTGCAATTGGCCCCCGAGTAGTAGAATGTCGCGGACTCTCTTGGCGGCGTGCCTGCTCGCGGGAACGATCCTGATCAGCGGCTGGCTTGCTCCGGTCGCCCCGATCGCGGAGACGGCTGCGCAAGTGCCGGGGGTCTGGGGAGGGCCGGGCGTCGCTGCGCCGACGGCGCCCGCTCCCCCGGCCCCACCGTCGTCCGCGAGGCCTCGGGATCCGAGAGCATACTATCCGCCTCCGTACGGGCCGCCGTCTGATTTCTATCCGCCCGCCCGTTTCTGGGTGCCCGGTTATTACGACGCTTACGGCAACTGGGTCTTCGGCTACTACCGGTACGAATCCCCGCTCTACTATCCCTACCCCTACCCTTACCCGTACCCTCCAATTGATATCTCCCCGTGCCCCCGCGTATGGGTACCCGGCTACTACGACGCCCACGGCAACTGGGTCTTCGGCTACTACCGCTACCAATGTTAGCCCCGTTCCAACGCGTCTCGCCAAGTGATGCGTGCCCCCGTTCGACCCGATCGCCCCAGATCCCCCGCTGATCGTCTTCAGCGTCGATACTCTAGACCAGCCGATTTCTGAGATACGCGCTGAGGTAATCGACGGCCGTCACGATCAGGTAGATCGCGAGGATCAGCGTGAGGAGCCGGTGCTCGAGGAAGAGGCTGATGGCGATCTGGATCTGCTGTCCGAGGCCGCCCGCCCCGACGTAGCCCAGGATGACCGCTTCGCGGACGTTCACCTCCCAGCGGTAGAGGGTGTAGGCGACGAAGTCCGGTAGTACCTGCGGCAGGACGCCGTACAGGAGGATCTGCAGCCTGGTGGCGCCGGTCGCCTGGAGCGCCTCGATCGGCTGGATCTCGACGTTCTCCACCACCTCCCCGAACAGGCGCCCGAGGACGCCGCCGGTGTGGATCCCGAGGGCGAGCATGCCTGGGAATGGGCCCAGACCGACCGCGAAGACCAGGATGAGCGCCCACACGACGTGGGGAACCGTGCGGAGCAGATTCAGGGTGGCCTTGGCTCCCAGATACAGGCCGATCCGGATGGCTCGGTGCCACGGACGGTCCCGTTCCATCTCGAACAGGATCCCGGCGAACATCAGGTTCCGGCTGGAGAAGAAAACCAGGGCGAGGGCGATCACGACCGCCAGGATGGTGCCGAGGAACGAGATCGCGAAGGTCTCAAGCGTCCAGTAGCCGGTCTTCATCAAGAACGGCCGTGAAAGTTCGGGGGGAAAGAGCCGTTTCACGTAGGTCCAAATCTGCGCCGCGCTCTCCCCGCCCAGGAGTCCCAGCAGCGAGAAGTCCGTCCCGACGTAACTCCAGGCGACCAAGGCGAAGAATCCGGCGAAGATCACCAGGTTGGAGGGAGCAAGCAGGTCTCGCTCCTTCGGTATCGCGAGGCGCGCCGCGTGTGCCATAGGGTCCGTCATCACACCCGCTGCCGGCCCAGGATGGCGCGCCTTGCCCTGGCGCTGAGGGCATCGACGCCCGCGACCATGACGAACAGGATCGCGACAAGGGTGAGGACCTGACTGAAGTCAAACATCCGCATCGAGATCTCGAGTTGCTGCCCGATCCCCCCCGCCCCGACGAACCCCAGGATGGCCGAGGCCCGTACCGCGCACTCCCACCGATAGAGCGTGTACGAGACGACGTTTGGCAGGGCCTGGGGCATCAGTCCGTAGAGGATGATGGCGGGCTTTGAGGCCCCGGTGCCCTGCAGCGCCTCCAGGGGCGCCGGGTTCACGTGCTCCAGGATCTCCGAGTAGACCTTCCCCAGCATCCCCGCGTACGCAATCCCGATGGCCAGGACCCCGGGGAAGGGCCCTAATCCCACGGCCCGGACGAACATGAACGCCCACACGAACTCGGGGATCGTCCGAAACAGGCTCAGAAGGGCTCTGGCCGCGAGATACGATGTCCTGCGAACCATGGCCCGGAGACGAGAATCGGCCAACTCCCGTTCGTTCAGGACCCCTTTGAACGTCAGTGAGCTGGTGGCAAGGAGCCCGAGGGGGAACCCGAGGGCGATGGCGACCACGGTTCCCATCACTGAGATCTGGATTGTCTCAAGGATCGGGCGACCCAGGATGCTCAGGAAATCCCAGGAGACGTCGGGCGGAAACATCCCGGTCACGAACTTCCAGATGTTGTGGCGCCCTTCCGCCTCGAACAGGAGGAGCGGTTCGACCTGCGCAAGCCTGTAGCTTCCAACAAAGGTCAGAAGAAAGAGCGCGGAAAAAACGAACGGGAAATACGAGGAGTGTCTAGCTGGAAAAGCCAGGCTGGCAGGAGCGAACCGTGGGGAGTCCCGCAAGGCCGGACACCTCCTCTCCAGTCTCTGGTTGGCTGCCGGCATACAGCGTGGCCAGCGCGTCATCGGTCGCCTCTGCGGCGGGCAGGTCAAAGGCGATCCTCCCATCCCGAAGCCCGATGACTCGATGGAAGTGGGCGAGCGCCAGATCCACGCTGTGGAGGTTTATGATCAGGGTCTTGCGGTAGGTCTCACTGAGATCGACGAGCAACTTGACGATCCCCGACGCCAGGGCGGGATCGACCGAGGAGACCGGCTCGTCGGCAAGAATGACCTCCGGGTCCTGGACGAGCGTGCGCGCGATTGCGACGCGTTGCTGCTGCCCGCCCGACAACGTCTCGGTCCTCTCGTAGAGCTTCTCCGGGATCCCGACCTGGCCGAGTGCCTCGTAGGCGAGCGCAGCGTCCTTCGGCCGAATCAACGAGCGCATCGCCCGCCAGAGGGACCAGTCACCGAGCCTGCCCGACAGGACATTGTGAATGACCGGGAGCCGCGGGACAAGGTTGTGTTGCTGGTAGACCGTACCGATCCTCCGCCGCACCTCTCTCAGGCGTCGTCCGTGCAGGCGCCTGACGTCCAGACCATCGAAGAGGAGCGTGCCCGACGTGGGGGGGATGGTGAGATTGAGCATCCGGAAGAGGGTAGTCTTGCCCGCCCCGCTCGGCCCGATGAAGGCCACCCGATCGCCGCGCCGGACCTTCAGATCGATCCCATCGACGGCGGCAAGCTGGACGCTAAAGACCTTTGTGACGCGCTCGAGCTCGTACATGCATGCGCCGGAGGGGGCCTACTTCAGGAGGCCCGAGATGATTGCGGCCTCCTCGACCGGTTTGAAGTCCTCTGCCTTGACCCGGACGTACTTCTTCGTGCGGTGGAGGTCGAGGATCCGCTTGTCCTCCGGTCTCTTGTAGTCGAGCTTGAGCAGGGCTGACGCGATCCGCTCGACGAATCCCTTGTCGAGGTCACCCCGGACGGCCCAGACGTAGTCGATGTATGGGGGGGTGGTCCAGAAGACCTTGACCTTGTTGGGATCGATTTTCTTGGTCTGAATCAGCTTCTCCCAGATCGCCTCGTTTAGCGCTCCCGCGTCCACCTTGCCGCTTTCGACCCAGAGGGCGGTCGCGTCGTGAGCGCCGCTGAAGCTGAATTTCGCGAAGTCCCGCTCCGGCTCGATCCCGTTCTTCAGAAGAAAGAAGCGCGGCATCAGATGGCCGGACGTCGAGCTGGGACTGCCGAAGGAGAAGGTCTTTCCCTTGAGATCGGCGAGAGCCTTGATCCCGGTTTCGGGTCTGGTGATGAACTTACTATGGAAGTTCAGGTCTTCCTCGCGGCTGACGACGGGGATCGCGTCGCCGGTTCTTTTCCGAGTCTGGACGAATGTCAATCCTCCGTACCACACCATGTCGAGCTTTTTCGCGGCCATCCCCTCGACGGTGGCCGGATAATCGACGACGCTGTGGTACCGAACGGGGATCCCGAGCTCTCGGCTCAGGTACTCGGCGAACGGCGTATAGATTCGGACCAGTTCGGTCGGGTTCTCGTCCGGGATGGCGGAGACTCGAAGCTCGCGCGGGACCTCGGAGTGAGCAGCGATGAGACTGCCGCCGATGGCCAGCGCAACGGTCAGGGTGAACGTCGCGATATTCATCGCTCGATGTGACACGGGACCACCTCCATGGGGTTCGCCAGGTCTCTGGTCTGTGCACCGCTTTGCCGCCAGGGCTCATTCGGCTCTGCAACGGACTGTTTGTCCCAGCCGGAGATTCGGTTCGGCATCGACGCTGTGTTAACAAGCCTGGGGATTGTACCAAGATTAGCGAGCGACTCCCAATATATCAAATAGTAAATTCCTATTATAAATCCAAGTCCAATCGGACCATCTCGAACCGATTCCAATCTACGTGTTTTGCTCCTCAAGTTCCCATTCTTTCTCATCGCAGAACCCAATCACGCATAGCATACATATCTATTTTTCCTATTTGACATATTTGAATAAATGATTCCTAATTATGGATGCTACCGGACCACACTCACATAAGGAGGCACCGCGGATGTTCAAGGTGATTTCGAGGTACGCTCTGCTCATTGTAGCCGGATCAATCGTTCTTCAGCCTCCCATGGGATGGACGGCCGCCGAAAAAGCTCGCAAGGCGAGCTTCGATGTGCGTCACGAACTCAAGGTGATGGTCCCTGACGGGGCGAAACGGGTGCGGGTCTGGTTCGTCCTTCCGCAGGATGATCCGACCCAATCGATCAGCGACTTCCGGGTAGAGGCTCCATACCCCTACCGGGTCGAACGCGACTCCGAAGGAAACAAGGTGCTCTACCTCGAGGCCGCGAACCCCAAGGAGAAGGAATTCACTGTTGTCGAGACGTTCAGTGTGACTCGGTCCGAGCTTCGAGGGGACGTCGATGTGGGCAAGGCGAAGCCGCTGACCGATGCGGACCGCGCCCGGTTTCAGCGGTACCTGCACGCGAACAAGTACGTCGTGATCGACGATGACATCCGCCTGCTCGCCGATCGGATCGTCGGAAGCGAAACCAACCCTGTCCTGCAAGCGCGCAGGCTCTACGACTGGGTGCTTCACAACGTCGATTACTGGGTAAAGGACCCGAAGACCAAGAAGGCGTCGCCGGTCGGAAGCACGAGCTACTGCCTGATCTTCCGGACGGGGAACTGCACCGATTTCGAGTCCCTCTGGACCTCGCTCGCACGCGCCAAAGGGATTCCGACCCGCATCGTGTACGGCTCGTTTTTCAAGCCCGAGCTCGACGCGAAGGACATCGATCAGAGCTATCATTGCTGGGCCGAGTTCTACGCGCCCGGGCTCGGCTGGGTCTCGCACGACGTCGCCGTGGCCGATCTCTATGTCGGGGACTTCCAGACGAACGCCGACAATGAGACCCTCGTGCGAAGGACGACGGCAGACGGGACATACGGGGCCGATCCGGCCCGCGTGGACTATTACTTCGGCAATCTCGACGAGCGCCGGATGACCTGGTCGGTCGGTCGGGACCTGATCCTGAGCCCGAAGCAGGATGGCGAGCCGGTCAATGCACTGGCGAAGGCGTACGTGGAGATCGATGGAAAGGTCCACCCTGAAGCGAAAGGGTGGGTGCGAAAGCTGACCTTCCGGGAGCGCACCTAAGTACACACGCCGGTTCTCCTGCGGTCCGCCTCTATCTCGGCCGGATATCGCGTGGCAGCCCTCCGGGGTCGATAAAGGCCCTGGAGGGCTGTACTGTTTTCGAGTATGCTAGTGGCCAAGAGATCATCGTCCACCTGCGTCTCATTGTAGACTGAGGTCCAATCGGGGGTCGATGCCCCCATTACCTGAGGGAGGGAAGATGCGCACATCGAGGGCGTTGCAGGTGCTGGCCGCCGCGCTCGGCCTCACAGTCGTGAGTGTCCTGACCGGCTGGGCGAACGCTGGGGAGGCTCCGACGATGACGATGGAGGAGCTTCGAGCGAGGCTCGGCGACCCGAACGTGGTCGTCGTGGATGTCCGGCAGCCGCGGGACTTTAAGTCGAGCGATTCAAAGATCAAGGGCGCTATCCGAGAGAACCCGGGAAACGCCGCCGTTTGGGCCGGCAAGTATCCGAAAGACAAGACCCTGGTTCTCTACTGCGCTTGACTCAACGAGGGAACCAGTGCCCGGGTGGCACAGGAGCTTCTTGAGAACGGGTATACCAGAGCCTACGCGCTGAAGGGGGGATGGAACGAATGGGATCGGGCGAAGTTCCCGACGGAACCCAAATAGGCGGGCGACGGCGGCTCGCACGCGGGCCGTCATGAGGGCGACGCTCATGAGCACCTATTACAACCCTGCGGATCTCGCTCGATTCCCGGAGGTCGGGAGGGAAGCGCCCGGCCTCTGGGATAGGTTTCTCGGTTGGTATAACGCGGTGTTTGCCGACGGAGCGCTGACTGAGCGAGAGAAAGCGCTCATTGCGCTTGCCGTGGCTCACGCGGTTCAGTGTCCTTACTGTATCGACGCCTACAGCACGGCATGTCTTGAAAAAGGTTCCGACCTGGAGCAGATGACGGAGGCGATCCATGTCGCCGCCGCCATCAGGGGCGGCGCGGTGCTTGCGCACGGCGTCCAGATGCGTGGCCACGTCCACAAGGTGGCGATGTAGTCCTCCGCAGGGCACGCCGTGCCGGTCCCGAAGACCATCCCGACGCTCCAGAAGCGCGCGCACCCACTTGCCTCCGGTGCGCGTCAGTGCGGCATCCTCGACCACCTTCCATTGCGAACCTCGTTCCCCAAAGCGGTCGCGCGTGCGGGGCATGCGCCACTCCGCGCGAGGCGCATCGATGTCCTCCAGATCAACGTGGGCAAACGATGCAACCAGACCTGTCGCCACTGCCACGTCGATGCCGGACCGGACCGGAAGGAGGTGATGCCTCCCGAAGTGATCGAGGCCTGTTTCCGGCTGCTGGAGCAGACGGCGATCCCGACGGTCGATATCACCGGAGGGGCCCCCGAGCTGCATCCGCAGTTCCGGGAGATCGTCCGGCGGGCACTGGCCCTTAACCGTCGCGTCATCGACCGTTGCAACCTGACCGTCACCCGCCTTCCGAACTATGCCGACCTCCCGGAGTTCCTCGCGGCGCATCGCGTCGAGGTCATCGCTTCACTGCCATCGCACTTTCCCAAGCAGACCGACGCTCAGCGCGGCGATGGCGTGTTCGCCGAATCGATCCTTGCCCTTCGCCGCTTCAATGAGCTGGGCTACGGGAGAGTGGGCACCGACCTCGTCATCAACCTGGTGACCAATCCGGTGGGCGCATACCTGCCTGCGAACCAGCGATCGCTCGAGGCGGAGTGGAAGCGGGAACTGAAGCGCCGCCACGATGTCGAGTTCAACCGCCTCTACACGATCACCAACATGCCGATCAGCCGGTTCCTCGAGTTCCTGCTCGAGTCGGGGAATCTGGCGACCTACATGGATCGTCTGGTCAACGCCTTTAATCCCGCGACAGTGGACGGGCTGATGTGTCGTGACACGCTGTCGGTCGGCTGGGACGGCCGGCTCTACGACTGCGACTTCAATCAAATGCTCGAGCTGGAACTCGGACCCGGAATCCCCGCGTCGATCTTCGAGGCGACAGCCGACGCGCTCGAATCCAGGATCATTCGGGTCGGGCCACACTGTTTCGGGTGCACGGCCGGCGCCGGCTCGAGCTGCAGCGGCGCGATGACGTAGCCGCGCCCGCAGCCCTCTCGGAGCATTGGGAGGCGATTCTCGCGGTAAACCAGGTTTCACGATCGATCGGTGGTCTGAGCCGCCGCGATGCCTCGATCATCACGAAGGAGGTGCTGAGTGCCCGAGATGATGTGGCGGTCATTCGCAACGCGTGATCCCGTCAAGGCGTATGTAGCGCTTGTCTCGTACCTCCCGCTCAAACGGTATTGGATGTTCCCCGCCCTCTTCAAAAATACACTCGAGATCCAGTCTCAACTGGGTCGCTCGAAGGGTCTCATTGGATATTCCCTATTGGCGCAGCCCCTACGGCTGGAGTTCTGGACCGTGTCAGTGTGGGAAGACGAGCGGACATTGATGGAGTTCGTTCAATCCACGCCCCACAGCCGGGTGATGGAAGCGCTCAGACGATACTTGGGGAAATCCGCGTTCGCGCAATGGACGCTGGCAGGGTCTGACGTTCCGCCTGCCTGGCCGGACGCCATCAGGCGGGTGCAACCCGTTCGATCTTGACCCCCCATCGTCCCCCTTCTATACTCATACGGACTGGTGAAATCTGCCGTACGAGAGGGGGCCGCTGCCGAGGCTGAGCGGCGTCAAGTCGGCGTGAAGGGGAGCGACGGTGCAAGAGTTCGAGAAGCTCGGAGTCTTCTATCTCGGGCGACCATACGACCTCAAGGCCAAGAAACCCAAGGAGGGGCTGCTCCTTTACGATTCCAAGGATCTCGTCACGCACGCCGTCTGCATCGGCATGACGGGGAGCGGGAAGACCGGCCTCTGCCTCAGTCTCCTCGAGGAGTCGCTGATCGACGGGATCCCGGCCCTCCTGATCGACCCCAAGGGAGACCTTGCCAACCTCCTCCTGACCTTTCCCGGACTCCGCGGTGAGGATTTCGCCCCCTGGGTCAACGAGGATGACGCCCGCAAAAAGGGGCTCACGGTGGAGGCGTACGCCGAGCAGCAGGCCGCGCTTTGGAAGAAGGGCCTCGGCGAGTGGGGCCAGAGCGGCGAGCGAATTCGGCGGCTGCACGAGGCGGCCGATTTTTCCATCTACACGCCGGGCAGCGGCGCGGGCCTCCAGGTCTCCATACTCAAGTCGTTTGCGGCGCCGGCTGGGCCGGTCATCAAGGACCCCGATCTCCTGCAGGAACGGATCGGTACCACGGCGACCAGTCTGCTGGGACTGCTCGGCGTCGAGGCCGACCCGCTGCGCAGCCGCGAGCACATCCTGATCTCCACCATTCTGGGCTCTGCGTGGAGGCAAGGACACGACCTGGACCTCACCGCGCTCATCCAGCAGATACAGTCGCCCCCGGTCACCCGCGTCGGTGCCCTCGACCTCGACTCGTTCTTCCCTGCCAAGGAGCGGTTCAATCTGGCGACGACGCTGAATAATCTCCTGGCGGCGCCCGGCTTCGACGCGTGGCTTACGGGGGATGGGCTGGAGATCGATCGGATGCTCCACACCCCTGCGGGCAAGCCGCGGGCGTCGATTTTCTCGATCGCTCACCTGAGCGACTCCGAGCGGATGTTCTTCGTCTCGCTGCTCCTCAACGAGACGCTCGGCTGGATGCGCACCCAGTCCGGGACGACCAGCCTGCGCGCCATCGTCTACATGGATGAGATCTTCGGGTACTTCCCGC
>Ga0187893_10010261_pt1 | contig 14052 bp, 22 predicted proteins | sample MA1701074metaG_FD_139574 | JGI IMG/M metagenome (GOLD analysis project Ga0187893, IMG submission 139574) | White microbial mat communities from a basaltic lava cave in the Kipuka Kanohina Cave System on the Island of Hawaii, USA - MA170107-4 metaG ...
CCATGGCAACGGCATCAGCCTTGAACTCGTCGGTGAACGAGCGCCGGCTCCTGGCCCGCTGCTCCTCCATTACTGACATGGCTACCTCCTAGTTGAGATGACCGGTCAGTGGGGGGATCCTCACTCGTTGAGTCAGCCGCGAAAGTCCTGCTCAGGGCAGTGTGAGGGTTGTAGTTAACGCGGATATCGAGCCCCCGCCACCAACCACATAGCTGCAGCCGAGCCTCCAGGGTCTCCTGGACCGGATCGAGCTGCAGGACGAGATCGAGGGTCCGGTAGAGCCGGGCCCTCTTTTCGCGCTCGGAGTCGGCGAGCAGTCCCGCCAGGTCGCCGGCGTGGTCGAGTGCTGCGGCGATGTCGTCGGCGGTGAGCGGTGCGGGTCGCTGGCGGTCGGCGTTCCGGGTGGCGATCGTGGCTTGGGCGGCGGCGAGGTCGTGCTGGATCTGGCGGGTCGTCTTGGTGGCGAGTTCAGGGTCCATGCCGGCGCGGATGGCGGCGAGTATCCGGTCGAGCTCGACGGCAGCTCTCGCAGCGCCTGACGAGCGGCCTCGACCGGTGCCGGCTCCGCGGGTTGGTCGGCATCCGCAGCTAGGACAGCGGCGATCGTGTCGGCTCGGTGGTCGGCGCCGGTGATCTGACCGAGCCACGGGTCGAGCGCTTGGAGGATGCGCTCCTCCCGGACGGCCGTGGTCTTCGGGTGCTCGCCGATGTCGGCGTAGTCGGGGCGCTGAGCGTTGCAGCGGTAGTAGGGCTTGTCCTTCAGGGTGGCGCCGTGCATCGACCGCCCACACGCCGCGCAGCGGAGCATCCCGGCGAGCAGGTACTTGCCGGGCTCGGCTCTCGGCCGTCGCCGCTACGGTCCGTGGGTGACGCGCGCGTGAGGCTGTCAGGCAACCGGGCCGGCACGCTGAGCTTGCCAGCGGCGCCGGTTCTGGCGGAGGCGCCCGACTTCCAACGACGCTTGACTCATTCGTACTCGATTGTAATACACTCACCGGGTGTGGCTGAGCGGTTCGACTTCGAGCAACTCGACGCCGACGACCCGTTCGAGATCGACGACCAGTCCGCTCACCTGTTCAAGCACCCGAGGCTCGGCATCGACGACGTCTACGACGTGTGGCAGAGCGACCCGCTCTTCTATCCGGCGATCCCTCCGGCGCACTGGCTGATGGTCGCTGAGGTCGAAGGCCGGGTCCTCGTCGTGCCGCTCGCGCCGCCGGACTCTGGTGGTCCCACGAAGTGCCGTCCGATCGGCTGCTACCAGGCGGCCGTCCACCTCGCCGACCGCTACCGGGAGGACCGATGACCAAGAAGCAGATGGCCCGAGACGAGGAGTACGACTTCTACGCCCAGCCGGAGAACCAGACCCCGCAGGGGCCGGGCCGCCGTCGGCGCGGGAGCCTGAGCGAGATGGTTCCGGTGCGCTTCGACCCTGAGACGCTCGATGCGCTCCGGGCCGCGGCCGAGGCCGACGACCGGTCGGTGTCGAGTTGGATCCGCCGGGCCGTCGAACACGAACTCGGCCAGCGCGCCGGCTGAACCGAGGCGCTCACCGCCTGAGCACGAGCGTTGCAGTCAACGCGCACATCGGGCCCCCGCCACCAAGCCAAGTAAGTGCTGGTCAGCCCCCACTTCTCGGAGTGGGCCCTTCTGCGTACCGGGCCATCTTCTACCGGATCTTCTACCGAACGCTCCAGCACGGCCCGCAGTTGGGCGGCACTCGGCGGCACCGTCCTCCGGAAACTGGCCGATTCTCGGAGCCACCTGCGGTACCCTGGCGACGTGAGCTTGATCGATGATGTGAGCGCCGCCGAGGCCGCCGTGCAGGACTTGATCGACCTCGACGTGGCTACGCACGACCCGTCGGTGAGCCCGCAGCTCAAGCGCCGGTTGACGCTGATGCGTCAACGCCGCGAGCAGGAGGTGCCCGGCGTCCGCGTGTCGGTCGCCGCCAAGATGCTGGGCCTGTCGGAACGAACCACGCGGGACTGGCTGGCCGATGGCCCGCTTGACCCGGTGCCCGGAGCGAAACCGGCGAGGGTGTCGACCGCGTCGTTGGCAGCGGTGCTGCCAGCGATCCAGAAGCTTCGGGAGCTGGGTCAGGACCGCGACCTCGTCCGAGCACTTGTCGACCGACTGGAGGATCAGCGCATCCGGTCGCACCCGCGTGTTCGCAAGTCCTTGGAGCAGATGCACCGGGGCGAGTACGAGCACTTCTCGAGCGCGGACCTCTGACGTCGAAAGGGTTCCGCCTGGCCTGGAGCCCGGTCGGCAAGCAGGCGGCTGCCAAGCTCCGCGGACCGGTGCGGGACAAGTTCGCCAACGCGATCGACGCTCTGGACGCGAGGGCTGCGATGCGGCCGGGTACCGGCTCGCCGGCGAGGGCCTCGACATGCTGTGCGTGGTCCACCTGTGGGGCCGCTGGCGTCTGTTGTTGGCGTTCCCCGAGGTCGACGTGGCCATGGTGGTCGACATCGGCGAGCACCTCGACAACGACCGGAGCCGTGAAGTCTACACGCGCCTTTACGAAGCTCTGGGCATCGATCCACCGACCGAGGCGAGGAACAAGCCGCCGTGTTGCGACGAGAGCGGTCCACCAATCGACGCCCCCCAGCTTGATGCAGTCGAGACCGGGTACCGGGCCTTCACTCGTCGTCGGCGACGTCCCTGATCGCTATCGGGGGCGGGAGGACTCCGGCGACGAGGTCGGAGAATACGGTGGCTGCGTCGGCTTGCATGCCTGGGATGATGTGTTGATAGACGGTGATCGTGAACTCGGCGGCCCATGTCCGGAACGTGTCGCGTGGCCGGCGATGCTGGTGCTGTCCTGCTGGACCAACCACGTCGTCACCGTCTGGTCCGACCATGAGGTCGAACATCCACTACTTCGGCGAGCCCGTGTACACGTACTCGCTGGCGCCTCGAACTGGAGTTGCTGCGGTTCACTCATCCGGCATCGGCCCCAGTCGGGCGGCGATCCACGGTGTGAGGACCTCGAGCGTGACGGTGCCGGCGGCGACGCCAGCGATGACCTTGTAAGCCTCCTCGGGCGGGACAGGTTCAGATCAAGGCCGTTCACGTTCAGGAACTGGAGAGTGGCAAGCACCGCGACCCTCTTGTTGCCGTCGATGAACGCGTGGTTTCCCGCGATACCGAAGAGGAGCGTCGCCGCCTTCGCCTCGATCGTTGCGTAGAACTCCTCTCCGGCGAAGCTTGCTTGTGGGCGTGAGACGGCTGAGTCCGCGAGCCCGAGATCGGTGACGCGGAGGAGGACGTCCACCTCGAGCCCGAGAACCTCGCTGGCGATGGCGAGGAGATCGTCGAGCTCGAGGTAGATCACGTCAGCCGTCCGCCAGCATGCGCAGGAGCTGCGCGTGGCGCTCCATGTTGCGCTTCAACAGCTTCTTGAAGTCGGGGTCAGCCTTGCGTCGATCGACGTGCTCGCTGATGGCGGTCCGGATGACGTCGGTGACGGTCGTGCCTTCGACCTCGGCGATCGCCTGGACGGTGTTGGCAAGCGACTCGTCCATGCGAAGGGTCATGTTCTTCATCTCGGCCACGGCAGCCTCCTGGGGTCGGTCCTGCGCTCAGAATAGGCGTCTAGCAACCTGGGTTGCAAGCCACCTAGATACCGTAACACCTCGCACGGCGACCAAGGAGGTCGACGTGATCACCAAGCTCACGCGCTACCTCGGCAACACCAACACCCTCGAAGTCCACGACCCGCTGATCGAGCGGACCTCCTGCCAGCTCGACGAGATCAAGCCCGAGCACCGCCGCTGGTACGACACCCTCACGGAGGCAAAGGCCGGACGGGCAAGGACCCGGGAGGTCGCCGCCGGCGGCGTGGACCCAGTCGACGGCGGCCCAATGGCGACGCCGAGCATCGACGGCGCGGCAGCCCGCGCTGGGTCTGGTCCGCTCGGTTCAGCCGAAGAGGACCTCTGCCGCGATGCCGAGAAGGGCGCAGGCGCCCAGAACGCGCAGCACTGACCACTTGATTCGGAAGATCAGCACGAAGGCGACCCCGGCGATGACGACAGCACGCGGGCTGATCGTCGACCAGTACGGCACCTCGAGGCGCAAGGGACCGTAGGAGCGGCTGGCGGACACATCGGAGAAGAGGGTGTGTACTGCGAAGAAGACCGCCAAGTTCGCGATGATCCCGACGACAGCGGCGGTGATGCCGGTCAGGGCATCGGATAGTCCGCGGTTCTCCCGGAGCGCCTCGATGTAGGGGGCGCCCAGGAAGATCCAGAGGAAGCACGGCACGTAGGTCACCCACGTGACCAGCAGCGACGCCAACAGGCCGGCGACCCACGGTTACAGCGCGCCAGGGTTTCGGTAGGCGCCCATGAAGCCGACGAACTGGACCACCTGGATCAGCGGCCCCGGGGTGGTCTCGGCCATGGCCAGGCCGCGGACCATCTCGCCCGGCGCCAGCCAGCCGTACACCTCGACGGCCCGTTGGGCGATGTACGACAGCACGGCGTAGGCGCCGCCGAAGGTGACCACGGCGGTGCCCGAGAAAAAGAGGCCCTCGTCTAGGAAGACACTGCTTGGCGCCAAGAGCGCCAAGAGCACCAGCGGCGCACCCCAGGCGACGGCACCGACCGCGAGGATGCGTGCACTGCGACGCCGCGACGGCTGCGAACCGTGCAGCGCGTCGTCGGCGATGAGCGGCGCCGGTGCGTCCGGGCCCTCGGCTCGATGAGCCGCCCCGCGGAAGCGGTCGGGCCAGCGACGGCCGCCAAGGAAGCCGATGCCGGCGGCTGCGGCAACCACGGCCGGGAAGGGTGCACCGAACGCGAAGAGCACCACGAACGCAGCGATCGCGAGCCCGACGAGGATGCCGTTCGACAGCGCCCGACCCGCGACCCGCCACAGTGCGGACGCGACGATGGCCAAGACGGCGGGTGCGACGCCCGCAAAGATCGCGGTGACCGTCGTGGTGTCCCCGAAGACGACGTAGATCGTGCTGAGGGCGAGGATGGCGACGAAGCCCGCAGCACGAACAAGATGCCGGCAACGAGGCCGCCGCCCGCGCCGTTGAGGAGCCATCCGAGGTAGATGGCCAGTTGCTGAGCCTCGGGGCCGGGCAGCAACATGCAGTAGTTGAGGGCGTGCAGGAACCGGCGTTCGCCGAACCAGCGGCGATCGTCGACCAACTCGCGGTGCATGACGGCGATCTGACCGGCGGGCCCGCCGAAGGTCTGCAGCGAGATTCGGAACCACGCGCCGACAGCTTGACGGAATGGGACGACGTCACCCGTCGTCCCCGCTGCCGGTGTCTCGGTCACGCCAGCAATGTTGTCTCGCCCCGGCTACGGCACAACATCCATCAACACCCGTCGCCGCCGGACGCCCGCCTACGGACGCCCGCCTACGGACGCCTGTCACCTGTGGCGTCCGCTCGGTCCAACCCTCGGAAACGCGTTCTGGCCTCGATTGTCTGAACGCGTCGCAGTCCCGGTCGATCCACCGGGACTGCGACCGTCGCAGCGCCATCAGCCCAACGCGGGACTATGGCAGTTCGTCGCCGAGGAGGACCGTGGCGTTGTGCGGCCCGTCGGACGTCAACTGCTCACATTGCTCGGCGGTACCGGGCTGTGCTGCCGCGATCAGCGCGTCAATGGGGTGATCGGGTTGCTCGGTGGTGACGTCTGGGTTGACGAGGTCGTCACCGTTCGGTTGGTCCGAGGGATGAGACGGTCGCTCGACGACGCCGACATCGCCCTCGACGGTGCACGCGATGGCGTCGCCGCCGGGGCTCTCGTAGATCACCGAGTACGTGGCGGTGTGTGGCTCTTGGCCGTCGGGCACCGCCTGGGCGCTCACCATCGCCGCTGCGCTGACGGTCCCAACGGCAATCGTCAACGTGCCGAGCGCCAAAAAGGTTCGACGCAGGTTCATGGGATTGTCTCCTTCGTGTTGGAGCGACAGGACTGGTTGCCCGACGCTGCCGAGACGATGCGCCTCCGGGATCGGATTCAACGCTGAACCGGACTGAAACTGCACCGAAACGGGCGCCGGGGCGACAGCGGCGACCGCTCCTACACTCGCTACGTGCGGGTGCTGGTGGTGGACGACGACGAAGCCATCCGCACGGTCCTGGCGCGGGGTCTGGAAGCCGAGGGATTCAGCGTCGACTGCTGCATCGACGGAGATTCCGCGGTGTGGGAGGCGATCGACGGGGGCTATGCCGCCATCGTGCTCGACCTGCTGCTGCCGGGCCGATCCGGCTACAAGGTGTGTGAGGCGCTGCGCGCCGAGGGCATTGCCACGCCGATCTTGGTTCTCACGGCCAAGTCCGGCGAGCTGGACCAAATCGACCTGCTCGACGCCGGGGCCGACGACTTCCTGACCAAGCCGGTCAGCGTTGCGGTGATCGTGGCGCGTCTTCGCGCGTTGATCCGACGGCAGGGGTCGATGGCTCGCAACGACGTGACGCGCGGCCTGCTCCGGTACGACATGACGACCAGGACGACCGAGATCGACGGCGCGCCCGTCGCGTTGAGCGGACGGGAGGATCAGCTCCTGCGCCACCTTCTCCTGGCCGACGGCGCGTGCCTCACGCGCTCGGAGCTGCTCGAACTGGTTTGGGGCCCTGAGTCGGGAACCGATGCGAGCATCGTCGACATCTATCTGCGGCGGCTGCGGGCGAAGCTCGCGCCCGTCGCAGTGGAGAACGTGCGGGGGCTCGGCTACCGCATTCTGCACCGATGAAGGCGTTGGCCGGGGTCCGTGGCCGGGTCGTGGCGATCGTGATGCTGGTCAGCTCGATCCTGTTCTCGCTGACCGGTGCGATCGGCTTCATTGCCGTCGCCGACAGTGGTCGTGCTGCGGTCGCCGAGAGAATCAACGAGGTGATCGACGGGCTCGAGGCCAACCTGCGCGCCGGGACTCCAACCTCGGCCGTGTCCACTCCCGACGGCGTTCAAGCCGACGTCATGAGCGCGGACGACGCCGAGACCGCGTCGCGGGCCGAAGATCTCGTCATCACGCGACGAGTTGTCGTCTCCGGCACCGAGGTCGTCCTGGTAGGTGTCGCCCCTTTGGACCGGCTCTCAGAAACCCTACGAGCGCTCCACCGGGGCTTGTGGATCACGGTGCCGCTCGCAGTCGCGCTCACCGCGCTCATGGCCGGTATCGCGGCCAACCGGGCGCTCCGTCCCGTCGCGGCCATCACTACGCTCGCGGCCACGATCGGAGCGGGCAACGCCTCGACCCGAGTCCCGGTACCGAGCTCCGGTGACGAGATCGAGGTCCTCGCACGCACCACCAACGAGATGCTGGAACGCATCGCTGCGGGCATCGACGCCCAGCACCGCTTCACCTCCGACGCCGCCCACGAGCTACGCACACCACTGATGGCCATCGCCGCGGAGATCGAGCTCGCCCAGCAACGACCCAGTGGCGAGGACCCCCAACTGCTCCCTCGCCTCCAAGCGCTCACCGAACGCCTCGCTGACCGCGTGAACGACCTCGTGCTGCTCTCCTCGCTCGACGAAGCGCCCCGGCTCATTCGCCAGACCATCGACCTCGCCGCGGTGATCCGAGCCGAGGCGGACGCGCTTGGGCTGGCTGCCGTCGTGGTGAGCGGCGACGGCCGGGTCGACGCCAATGCCGATCTCACGGCGCGAGCGGTTCGAAACCTGCTCGCCAACGGCACCCGCCACGGCACCTCCGTACGAGCCACCATCCGTCCTGACCGCGAGCGAGTCTGGATCCACGTCGACGACGACGGGCCCGGCATCCCCGCCGAACAACGTGAGGCGGTCTTCGCTCGCTTCAGCCGCCTCGACGATGGCCGATCCGCCGACGCCGGCGGAGCCGGCCTCGGCCTCGCGATCGTCGCGAGCGTCGCGGACGCTCACCACGGCGGCGTCGCAGCAGAGACGAGCCCGCTCGGCGGTGCCCGCGTCTCGATCTGGTTCCCGGCACGCCACCCGGCGCCAGCGCCCGCCATCGAGTTGTGTCGACCGGGCGCTGACTCCTGAGCGTGGCGGCGCTCGGTGCTCGCGTCGCCGGGCGGCCTGGTTCGCTTGCGCTTGCGGGGCGCCGGCCGGCGCAGCCCCTCGTCCCGCCAGAGGCGCCGGGTGCGCTTCTTGTTGCGGGGTTCGGCCGGGCAGGTCGGCGCTGGGTGGCCAGTTCGAGCAGCTCGCTGCGCCGCATCCCGGTGAACTGCGCCAGCCAGAGCGCCGGGAACTTCCGAGCTCACTCTTGCAGATCGGCAAGAAGCTTCGCGCGCTGTTCCTCCAAGGAAGAGACTTCAGCTCGGAGGTGCTTCAACTCGAGGTCGACCCGTCCGAGCTCAGCCTTCGCGCGGCGTTGCCGATGGTCGCGGTCGTTGTAGGTCCTCTCCATCAACTCCTCGACCTCGCGCCGTAGGAGCCTCAGCCATGGATTGCCGTGAACGACACCGACTCGGTATTGAAGCTGACCGGCCTCGATCGCCGCCTCGATCTCGGCTTGGGTCAGCCCGAACTGCTTGCGTGCTGTCTTGTCGCTGAGCGTTGCGCCCTTCTGGCGCCACTGTTGCTCCACGGCGGCTTCCCTGATGTCGGCACACGGGACTTCTCCGGGCAGGCAACCGTAATCCCGTGGTTGCGGCTCCGACTTCAGAGCGTGCTCGCGATCCGTCGACGTGGACGACCGCCGACCCACGGACGTCTTCGGGCAAGCTCGCCCCCGGATGTCGACAACGCGGCGTCAGCTCCGTCCTGGGGTACAAGCCGCCGATGGGCTGCACAAACAAAGGAGGAGGGCCAACAACATGGCTGCGACCGAGCTTCAGGCGATCGTCCGGTTCCGGTTCCACGACGACGCCGTCGAGGAGTTCAAGCGCTTGTCCGCGAAGTGCCTGGAGATCGTCCGCACCAAAGACACCGGGACGCTGCAGTACGACACCTACTTCAACGACGCTGAGACGGAGTGCATCGTCATCGAGCGCTTCCGCGACTCCGACGCGCTCATCGACCACGGCGAGAATCTTGCCCACCTGATGGACGCGATCACCGCCACCGGATCTGTGTCGGGCGAGCTTCTGGGTAGCCCGAGTGCGGAGCTCCGGGCGCGGTTCGCCAGCGGCGGCCCGGTCCAGCTCTTCACGCCCTGGATGGCGATGTAGCAACGGGTCGCGGCTGTGAACGACCCGGCGAGATCGACGTCGTCGTCTACGGCGCGTCTAGGCACGCCGGCGTCGACCTCGGCGTCGACCGCGGCGTGGTGGCGGAGTTGCCGGGCCCGCGTGCCCAGGGCCGCCGACCTTCAGTCCGTGGCTCGACTGGGCTGGTAACGCAGAGCCACTGCCCCCGACCGGAGCTCCTGGCGTTCCACGAGCCTTAGCTCGAGGTGCTCTCTCAAGCCGGCGAACAACGTCGGCCCGTGGCCCGCCAGGATGGGCTGCACCACGAACTCGTACTCATCGATCGATCCCAAATCCGCCAAGGCCAGCGGCAGGGTCACGCCCCCCACGTACAGGCCTTCGCCAGGCTCCTGTTTGAGCTGCTGAACGGCCATCTCCAGGTCACCCTGCACGAGCTCCGCGTTCCAATCGACCCGGTCCAGCGTGCTCGACACGACGTACTTCTTCGCCCCGTCGATCGTCTCGGCGAAAGGGATCATCCAATCATCCATCCAGTCAGGCCACGTTCCCGTCGCCGGCCGCCGCCACGCCGCCTCCATCATCTCGTACGTCACCCGGCCAAAGAGCAGGGCGTCGGCACGTTCCAGGTTGGCGGCGTGATAGCGATGCAACTCCTCGTCCGGGGTTATCACCCGGTGATCGCAGCAGCCGTCGAGGGTGACGTTGATCGAGTATCGGAGCGGTCTCATCGGTTGCTCTCCCTTGCTGCGGTCCCGGGTACCCGGCGGACCGTAGCCATACCGGCGCCGCCGCCATCTCTCATGGGTCGGCAGGTTCCGTCGGTCGGTGCACGGTCCCGGTCATGATGACCGGTGCTGTTGACGTACACCGACCGATGGAGAACCAAGGATGCCCGGCGCGCCGCTGTTGTCGCCCGAACGAGATGAGATCGGGGGTGGATCCTCAACGTCGCTTCGTTGCAGCCTCGTCACCGCATCTCGGCGTTGGTCCGTCAGCCGTCCTCGACGGTGACCGCCGCGAACCGCCGCAGGTAGAGCGGCCAGCCGTCGCCGCCGCGGACGCCTTCGCGCATGCCTTCCCAACCGTCGCCGTGCCGGTCGAGGTTGCGGTGCTCGAGCTCGACGCGGGTGCGCCCCGGTGATTCGGCGATGAAGCGCACCTCGACTTCGCTCGACGTGTCGAGGTCCGTCTCGATCTGCCAGTAGGGGTTGATGTCCCAGGTGAACACGATCCGCCCGGGTGGCTCATAGGCAAGGACGCGAGCCCACCGGCACTCGGTTCCATCCACGCCACGGTCGTAGACCCGGCCTCCCACCCGAGGCTCGAACACCGACTCGGCGATGTCGACGGCGAGCATGTTGTGCTCTCGGGGCTTGATGCGATCGAAGTTTTCCGTGAAGACCCGGAACGCTCGTTCCTGCGGCGCGTCGACGACGATCTCGGTCCGTACGGACGTGTCCTGTACCGGGGCGGTCATGCATCCTCCTGTGGCTGTTCAACGAGCTGTTTGAAGTTGGCGAGCGTCTGGTTCCAGAACCGGTCGAGCTCAGCGCGCAGCGCCGCCAGTCCGTCCCGGTTGACGCGGTAGATGCGCCGTGTTCCTTCGGCGTGGTCGAGCACGAGACCGGCCGTCTTGAGCAGCTTCAGGTGCTGCGAGACAGCGGGCCGGGTGACGGGGAGCTGTGCGGCGAGCTCTCCCACGGCGCGCGGACGCGCCACCACCAGCTCGAAGACCAAGCGCCGAGTGGGATCGGCGAGGGCGGCCCATCCATCCACAGACGGTAACCTAGCACTAACGGTTAGAGATTGCTTACAGATCTTGGACGCGTCCTGGCAGCGCCAACCCGGTGGGCCCGCGTTTCTGGACCGCTTCGTCGGTCGGCGAGCGGACATCGGCAGAACTACCGATGCCCATCACGACCTGAGTTCCACAGTCCGCCCGATGCCCTGAGACGGGACCGATTCGTACGGTCAGCCCGAGGGTCACACGGGCCCGCGACCGGAGGGATCATGAGCGAACACCGGAACATCACAGCGATCAACCGCATGACGGCGGCCGTCTTCGAGCACGATCGAGACACGCTGACCGACGTGTTCACCGAGAACATCGAGTTCCACGTCCGAGGGCCCCTGCCCTGTGCGGGTGACCACTCGGGGGTCGACGGTTTCCTCGGTGCTCTCGGCACCATCTTCGAGTTGACCGACGGGGACATGAAGCTCGAGCAGCTGTGCTGTGTCGCCGAAGGGGAGTGGGGGGTTGAGTGGGAGCAGGCGGTCTTCGGTCGCCACGGTCGCACGCTCGAAGCGAGGGACGCGTTCATCTACCGGTTCGAGGACGGCCGGATCGCCGAGATCTGGATGCTCTCCGCCGCACCCGCCGCCAGCGGGACGTTCTGGGACTGAGATCGGACCACACTGTGCCCATGGGCGACGGGGTCGACCGCGGGAGAGACGCCTTCAACCGCCAAGCCTGGCGGCGGGCCTATGAGGACCTGGCCGGGGCCGACCAGGCTGAGCCGCTCGAGATCGACGACCTCGAGCGGCTCGCCTCCGCCGCCTACCTCATCGGGCGCAGCGACGAGAGCTCCGACGTGTGGGCACGCGCCCATCAGGAGTGCGCGCGCATCGGTGACGTCGCCCGGGCGGCGCGCTGCGCGTTCTGGCTCGCGTTCGCCCTGTTGAACAACGGCGAGCTGGCGCGCGGCGGAGGCTGGGTCGACCGCGCCCAGCGGCTCCTCGACGGCCGCAAGCTCGACTGCGTCGAGCACGGCTACCTGCGCTACGCCGCGGCCCTGCGTGCCGTGTTCTGCGGCGACGTCAGCACCGCACTCGACGGCTTCACCAAGGCCGCCGGCACTGGCGAGCGGTTCCTCGATCCCGAGCTGACCACGCTGGCTCGCATCGGACAGGGACGATGCCTCATCTACGCCGGCGAGATCGGCCGGGGCGTCGCCCTGCTCGACGAGGCGATGGTCGCGGTCGGTGCCCGGGAGGTCTCCCCGATCGCCGTCGGCGACGCGTACTGCACCGTCATCGAGGGCGTGCACGAGCTGTTCGACGTCGGCCGCTCGCACGAGTGGACTGCTGCGCTCACCCGCTGGTGCGACGCGCAACCCGACCTGGTGCTCTACCGCGGGCAGTGCCTCGTCCATCGGGCCGAGCTCATGAAGCTGCGCGGCGCGTGGTCCGAGGCACTCGACGAGCTGGCCCACGTGATCGAACGCCTCGCCGACCCGACCGGCCCACGGGTGCTGGCTACCGGGACGTACCTCAGAGGCGAGCTGCATCTGCTGCGGGGCGAGTTCGCCAACGCCGAAACGGCGTTCCGCGCCGCCAACGAGCTCGGGCGCGACCCCCAGCCGGGTCTCGCGCTTCTGCGGCTCGCGCAAGGTGACGTCGAGGCGGCCGGGGCGACGATCCGCAGGGTGCTCGACGAGGTTGACGACCCGATCACGCGAGCGCGGATGCTCGGTCCGTACGCGGAGATCGCGCTGGCGAGCGGCGACGACGTCCCGGCGGCTCGCACCGCGGCCGACGAGCTGACGACGCTTGCGGCTGACTTCGACCAGCCCTTCCTGCGTGCCCTCAGTGCGCAGCTCACCGGTGCGGTGCTACTCGCCGAGGACGACCCGAACGCTGCCCTCACCTCGCTACGACGTGCATGGAGGGGCTGGCACGAGCTCGAAGCTCCGCATGAGGCCGCCCGCACGCGTGTGCTCATCGCGACTGCCTGCCGGGCGCTCGGCGACCACGACGGCGCCGAGATGGAGCTCGACGCAGCCCGCTCCGCGTTCGCCGCGCTGGGTGCAACCCCGGACATCGCGGTGGTCGAGTCGTTGTCACGGCTCCGCGCCGCGTCGCTCCCCGGCGGGTTGACTGCCCGCGAGGTCGAAGTGCTCGGCCTGGTGGCGAAGGGCATGACGAACCGGGACATCGCCCAGCAGCTCGTGATCAGCGAGAAGACGGTTGCGAGCCATATGAGCCACATGTTCACGAAGCTGGGATTGTCCTCGCGTTCGGCAGCCACCGCCTACGCCTACGAGCACGACCTCCTCTGAAAGCGGGATCGCCTTGGTGCTGCCGCCCGCAAGTTCCCGTACGTACCGCCGTTCCTCGACGCCGCTCGTGCAGGATCGCAGGCGGCACCTCGACGCGATGATCGACGCCGCTGAGCTCCCGGTGTCCCACCGGGCACGCCGGACCGGCCGGCCTTACACGCTGGTGCTGACCAAGACTGCTGATCTGTTCGAGCGTGAGGAGCAGGCCCGCCGCCGTGACGAGGCCGATCTGAGCTGGCTCCGAGCGCGCGCAGTCGGCCCGGCGCGATGCTCAGTGGCGACGACCTGACGCTGCGCCCGCCTACCGTGTTGTCCCCGTAGTGCGGTGTGCCACGCTGTGGTGGTCGAGTCGACCTACCGGGGGGGCTGGATGGCCGCGCCATCGTTTGTCGTTGGCGTCGTGCAGCGCCCGCCCGTGCTGCTCGAACGCGAGGCGAGCCTGACCACCGCCGTACAGGCGTTGCACGAGGCGGTCGAGCAGGGTTGCTCGCTCGTGGTGTTCCCGGAGGCGTACATACCGGGGTACCCGGCCTGGATCTGGGGGCTGCGGCCGGGCCCGGACTTCGGGCTCACGGGCGAGATCCATGAGCACCTGCTTCGCAACAGCGTCGATCTGGACAGCGACGACCTGGAACCGCTGCGTTCGGCTGCGGCGGAGCGGCGGGTGACCCTGGTGGTCGGTGTGCACGAGCGCGACCGCCGCTTCGGCGGCGGGACCCTCTACAACACGCTGGTGGTGATCGGCCCGGACGGCGCGATCCTGAATCCAGGACTCCTGACCTACGCGCAGTAGTCCCTGAGGTGCTCAGGGCTCCTTGACGCGGTAGCGGAGGACGAGGTCGGTCCCGGGATAGATGGTGTCGGTGGAGCTGAGCTCAGCGCAGA
>Ga0187893_10010262_pt1 | contig 14051 bp, 8 predicted proteins | sample MA1701074metaG_FD_139574 | JGI IMG/M metagenome (GOLD analysis project Ga0187893, IMG submission 139574) | White microbial mat communities from a basaltic lava cave in the Kipuka Kanohina Cave System on the Island of Hawaii, USA - MA170107-4 metaG ...
GGGGCAGGAGGGGCGGGGACCGGGACGGGGGCCGGGGGAGGGGTAGTGGCGGGGGCCGGGGCGGGGACGGCGGCGGGGGCGGGGACCGGGGGAGAGGCACCGGCGATCGGGCGACCGAGGCGCGACAAGCTGCCGCTCGTCTCGATCGCGAAGCTCCACCTCGGCGTGCGCTCGATCCGCGTCGTCGATCGCTCGCGGCCCGGCTCGGCCCCGCTCGTCGTCTCCGACCTCCGCTTCCGGAACGCCTCGCCCGTCGCGCTCCTCGGGCCGGATCCCGGCTCCAACCCGCCGATCGCGCTGACGCTCGCGGCGTCCGTCGCCCCGCTCGTCCGGTCCGTGCGCCTCGACCTCCAGGCCGCGCCCTTCGCCGCCGAGCCGTCCCTCGTCGTCGGCCTCGCCCTCGACGGGCTGCGCGGCGCCGGCCTGACCGAGCTGCTCCCCGCGCTCGCCGCGGGGATCGACGGCCGCGAGCTGACGGACGGCCGCTTCCGACTGCGCCTCGCCGCCACGCTCGAGCCCGGACGCCGCGACCCGCTCGAGCTCGACCTCGCGAAGCCCTTCGGGGCGGAGCTGTCGGTCGCGGACGTCGAGCTCCGGAACGGCGAGGAGGGCCCCGTCCTCGTCGGCCTCTCCTCGATCCACGTCGAGGCGACGAAGGTCGACCCCGCGACCGGCGATGTCCACCTCCGCTCGTTCGCGATCGAGCACCCGGCCGCGCGGATCCTGAAGGGCAAGGAGGGGCTCCACGTCGCCGGGCTCATCCTGAAGGCGCCGCCGGAGCCGGGTCCCGCGGCCGCGGCCGCGCCGGCGTCCGGGCCTGCGCCGGCAGCCGGCCCCGGGCCCGCGTCCCCACCCGCTCCCGTCCCGGCCCTCGAGACCGTGCCCGCCCGGCGCCGCCCCGAGATCCGCGTCGACGAGCTCTCGATCGTCGACTGCGCCCTCGACTACGCCGACCGCTCGGTCGAGCCGCCGTTCCTGCTGCCGATCGAGTACCTGACGGTCGAGATCGCCGACGCCTCGACCCGGGCCCTCGAGGAGCGCGTCTCCTTCCGCTTCGGCGCGATCGTCAAGGGCGGGACCGTGTCGCTCCCGAAGCGCAGGGACGACGCGGGCATCCCGGGGGTCGGGCTCGTCACCGGCATGATCGGCGACGCGGGCGAGATGGTCGGCGCCATCGAGGCCGCCGCGCCCGTCATGGAGCTGCGGAGCGCCTTCGACGAGATCACCGTCAAGGCCGACCTCGCGCTCTCCCCCCACCTCGCCGGGGCCGTGATCGTCTCCGTCGCCGGCGTCGAGCTCGCCAACCTGGGCGGCCTCGCGGCCTCGAAGGGCTCGAACCTCCGGGACGGCGTCCTCGACCTCGAGGCGACGGCGCTGTTCGACGACGCCGGCAACCTCGAGCTGCGCACGACGACGCGGATCACGGACCTCGACCTGAGCGAGGCCGAGAACGGCTTCTTCCGGCGGGTCCTGAAGCTGCCGGCGCCCCTCAACGCCGTGATCTTCGCGCTCAGGGACGACGAGGGGACGATCACCGTGTCGCCGCCTCCCGTCCGGGTGCCGGCGGGCGGCGTCTCGCGCTCCGCGATCGCCGCCGCCATCGTCTCCGCCCTCGGCGGCGTCGTCATCGACGCGCTCGCCGCCGTGCCGCTCCGGGCCGCCGGCTCGGTCGTCGACCTCGGCAAGGGGATCATCTCGATCGTCCCGGGCTCGGGCTACCTGCCGTTCATGAGCGGCCCCGCCGCGCCCGAGCCGCCGGCGACGCTCGCCTTCGCCCCCGGCGACGCGACGCTCCCGGCGGACCTCGCCGACCTCGGGCGGATCGTCGCGCGCGCCCGCGACGAGGACGACGCCATCGTCGAGGTCCGCCACGACCTGGGCGGCGGGGACCTCGCCCGCGCCCGGCTCCTCGCGAACCCCGGGCGCGACGACCGCCGCGCCCTCATGACGAGGCTGCGCGCCCGCCGCGACGAGCTCCAGGCCCGGCGCGCCGACGTCGCCGCCGACGCGCGGGCGGCCTCGATCCTCGGCCTCGAGGCGCGGGCGGCGGCCGCGATGGCCGTGGTCCGGCGGCTCGAGGACCGGATCGGAGGGCTCGAGCGCGCCATCGGGCCCCTCCTCGACCAGGAGCGGGACGGCGCCGAGCGGCAGGCCGAGCGGCGGGCGCGCGCCGCCTGCACCGCCCTCGCCCGCGCGCGCCTCGACGCGGTCGAGCGGGCGCTCCTCGAGGCGGGCTTCCCGGACGAGAAACGGGTGCGCGTCCTCAGGCCGCGCGTGGCCGCGGCCGAGGGGACGGCGGGCGGGACGGTGACGATCGGGCTCGCGAGGAGGAAGAAGCCTTGACCTCGACCCCCATGGTCTTCCGGAACTTCGGCGGCCTGTACCAGCTCGTCGTCCGCGACGAGCGCGACCTCGGGGCCATCGACCGCCTCGACCCGGCGCGGTGGGCGGCGACGAGCGCGCCGGTCGCCGACCTGCGCTGCGACCCGGCCTTCCTCGCTTACGTCGACGCCGAGGGGAAGGGGCGCATCCGCGTCTCGCACGTGATCGCCGCCCGCGACTGGCTGTTCCGCCACCTGAAGGACCGGGGCCGCCTCGGCGAGCGGCCCGACGTCCTCCGCCTCGCCGACATCGACGCGGGCTACGAGGGCGGGGCGCGGATCCGGAAGGCGGCCGAGCACGTCCTCGCCGAGATCGGCGCCGAGGACCGGGCCACGATCCGGCTCGAGCAGGTGCGCGCCTTCCGCACGAGCTACGTGAGCACGCTCGCGAACGGCGACGGCGTCGTCCCGCCCGAGGTGATCGCCGACGCGGCCGCGGCCGACCTCGCGCGCGACGTGATCGCCGTCCTCGGCGGGGTCCCCGAGGCGAGCGGGCGCCCGGGCGTCGGGCGCGCCGAGCTCGACCGCTTCCTCGAGAAGGGGCGCGCCTACCGCGCGTGGAAGCGGGCGGGCGACGAGCCCGCCGTCCGCCCGCTCGGCGCCGACACCGAGGCGACCGCCGAGCTCGTGCAGGAGCTCGACCCGAAGCTCGACCAGTACTTCCGCCAGTGCGACCTCGTCCGCCTCGAGGAGCGGGCGAGGGAGCGGCTGAGGCTCGACGACGACCGGCTGAAGGCGCTCCCGGTCGACGACCCGGCGGCGATCGAGCGGACCCTGGCGACCGCGCCGCTCGCGCCGCCGCGCCCGAGCGGCGAGCTGCCCCTCGACGGCGAGGTGAACCCGCTCTACCGGGTCCGGGTCGAGGCGCTGAAGGCGCGCGTCCTCGTCCCCGTGCTCGGCGACGGGGCCGGCGCGGGCGCCGCCGCGGGTGCCGCCGCCCCGCTGACGCGCGAGCGCTGGGGTCGGGTCAAGGCCGCCTTCGAGCCGTACTTCGCCTGGCGGGCGAGCCGGCCGCCGGAGCCGTTCGAGAAGCTCGCGCCCGAGCGGCTCGACCGGGCGCTCGAGGGGCCCGAGGCGGGGAAGCTCCGCGACCTCATGGCCGTCGACGCGGCGGCCGCGGCCGAGGTCCAGCAGGTCGCGGGCCTCGAGAAGCTGATCCTCTACCAGCGCTGGCTCGTCGAGCTCGTCAACAACTTCGTCAACTTCTCCGCCCTCTACGACCCGAAGCTGCGCTCGCTCTTCGAGATGGGCACGCTCGTGATCGACGGGCGGCGCCTCGAGCTGAGCGTCAAGGTGACGAACCGCGACGCCCACAAGAAGGTCGCGGCCGAGAGCCTCATGTTCCTCGTCTACGCGAAGGTGACGGACCGGGAGGGGAACGTCGCCTTCGAGGTCGCCGCGCCCGTGACGGCCGGCGAGCGTGGGCGGCTGCGGCCCGGCAAGCGCGGGATCTTCCTCGGCGTCGACGGCCGCGACCTCGACGCCGAGGTCGTCGAGGTCGTCGAGAGCTCGATCAGCCTCTGGGAGGCGGTGAAGGCGCCGTTCCAGCGGACCTGGGCGTTCATCTCGAAGAAGGTCGAGGACCTGGCGTCGACGAAGCTGACGAGCGAGGAGGCGGCCCTCAAGGACAGGACGGGTCCGAAGGATGCGCCGCCCGCGGGGGCGGCGCCCGCCCCCGGCGCCCCCGGCGCCCCCGCTGCCCCCGGCGCGCCGGCCGCGCCCGCCGCCCCCGCGCCGGCCCCGGCGGCGCCTCCGGCTCCCGGGGCGCCTCCAGGGGCGCCGGGCGCCCGCCCGCCCGCCGCCGCGCCCGCCCCGGCGGCGCCGGGCGCCGGCATCAGCAACGTCGTCCTCATGGGCGGCGTGCTCCTCGCCGCGCTCGGCTCGGCGCTCGCCTTCATCATCTCGACCCTCTCGAAGGTGAACCCGCTCGGCGCCCTGGCGGCGATCGCCAGCCTCGCCGGCGGGATCGCGGCCGCCGCCGCCTTCCTCGGCTGGCTCAGGCTCCGCAAGCGCGACCTCGGGCTCCTCCTCGAGGCGAACGGCTGGGCCGTGAACGGCCGCATGCGCCTGACGCGCCGTCTCGGGCGGCTCTTCACGCGGACGCCGCGCCTCCCGAAGGGCGCGAAGAAGGTGCGCACCGACGTCCTCGCCGGTCACATCGAGCGCCCCGAGGGCCAGAGGCGGCGGATCGCCCTCGCCATCGCGATCGGCGTCGCCGTCGTCGCCCTCGCCGTCGCGGGCTGGCGGCTCGGCTGGTGGTCGCGGCTGGCCGGCAAGGCGCGGGGCGCCGCCGCGGGGCCCGTGAGTGTCGGGACCGAGCCGCCGTTGTCGCGGTGAAGGATGTCGGAGCGGCAGGGGCGCAGCGCGTCGGCCCTGCTGCGCGAGATGCTGACCCGGGAGCTCCTTGGAGGACGGAAGCCCAGGAAGGGCGGCCTCGCGGAGATCGAGGGGATCGTCGCCGATCGAAAGCTGGCCCGGATCGCTTACACGAACAGGAAGGACCCGGGCCACAAGCGCGTGCGCGAGGCCATCCGGCGCTTCGGGAGGAGACTCATCACGTCGAACTTCGTCTTCGCCGAGACCGTCACGATCTTGCGCTCCTCGACCCGAAACGAGGTGGCCGTCGCGGTGGGAGAGAAGCTGCTCGACCCCGCGAACGTCACCCTGGTCCGCCTGTCCGCCGAAGACGAGATGACCGCATGGGAGCTCATGAAGGCGCGAGAAGACCGGAAGTACAGCTCCGTGGACTGCAGCTCGTTCGTCCTCATGCGCCGGTTGGCGCTCACGAAGGCCGTGACCCTCGACGGGGACTTCCGGATCGAGGGATTCGACGTTCTCCCCTGACCCGGCCTCCCGTTCGGCCGGCGCCCGCTGCTCCTCGTGGCGGACCGCTCTACAGCCCGATCTCGGGGTCGGCGGGGCCCGCGGGGGCCGAGGTGTTGAAGCGGATGACGCCGGTCTCGTCGATGAAGAACGACCGGTCTCCCGTCTTGCTCCGGACGGCGGGATCGGCGTTCGCCGACCAGGTCCAGCCGTCGGCGGCCGCGATGCTGAAGTCGTAGCCGTTCCGCGTCCCGCTCGCGAGCGGCGGGTCGACGAGGCCGTACGTCCCGAGGTCGGCCAGGTTGTCGGCGTAGTCGAGCCCGTCGCCGTCCTTGTCGCCCTCGCGGAACATGGCCTGGGCGCTCGCGATCGTGCGCAGCGCCGCGATGGCCGTGGACTCGTTGCTGCTCTTGCGGGCCTCGATCACGTTCGGGATCGAGATGACGGCCACGATCGTGATCGCCGCGCACACGATCATGAGCTCGACGAGCGTGAACCCCCCGCTGGAAGCCGGGATCTCCTTCCGCATGACATCCTCCAGACGCCCTTGGCCCACCGCCCGCGATGTAGCAAGATGCGGGCCGATCGCTGCAAGGTGCATGCTGGCAGGTGGTTGCAGCCAACGGGCAGACACCCGAGGAGGGCCGCGAGTGTACCGCTTTCGCCCGGTTCCGGGACAAGTTGTCCTTACACCGGGAGGCCGTCAGAGCCCGTAGCGCCTGGCTTTCCGGGTGATGGTCTTGCTGCTGACGCCCAGGGCGCGGGCGGCCGCGCGCCGGTTGCCGCCGCTCGCCTCCAGGGCCGCCGCGATCAGCGTCTTCTCGGCCTGCTCGAGCGTCGGGATGCCGGCGAGCGACGTCGTCGAGGGTGGCAGGGCGGGCGCCGGCGCCTCGTCCGCCGCCGGCTTCGAGGAGTCCGTCGTCGTCGCGGCCCCCGGCGCGGCGCCCGGCGGGGCGGCGCTCGAGAGGGAGAAGGGCAGGGCGAGCACGTGGGGGGGCAGGTCCTCGAAGCCGAGGGTGCCGGAGGCGCCGAGGGCGACCGCCCGCTCGAGGATGTTCTCGAGCTCGCGCACGTTGCCGGGGAAGGCGTAGAGCCGCAGGGCATCGACCGCCTCGGGCTCGATCGCGAGCGCCGGCCGGCCGTAGCGCCTGGCGATCCGGCCCAGGAGGTGGTCGGCGAGCGCCGTCAGGTCCTCCGGGCGCTGGCGCAGCGACGGGAGCTGGATCCGCACGATGTCGAGGCGGAAGAGCAGGTCGCGGCGGAAGCGGCCGGTCTGGGCGTCGGCGTCGAGGCTGCGGTTGGTGGCCGCGACGACGCGCACGTCGACCGGGGTCTCGACGGCCGAGCCGACCGGCACGACCACGCGCTCCTGGAGGACGCGCAGCAGCTTCACCTGCGCGGCCGGCGTCAGCTCGCCCACCTCGTCGAGGAAGAGGGTGCCGCCGGAGGCGGCCCGCACGAGCCCGAGGTTGCGGCCCGTCGCGCCCGTGAACGCGCCCGGGACGTGGCCGAAGAGCTCGGCCTCGATCAGGGTGTCGGGGATGGCGCCGCAGTTGACGGCGATGAAGGGCCCGGCGCGGCGCGAGCTCCTCGCGTGGATCGTCCGCGCGACGACCTCCTTGCCGGTGCCCGTCTCGCCCTCGATGAGCACGGTCGCCTCGGTCGGGGCGACGCGCTCGACGATCGACACGACCTCGCGCATGGCGGGCGAGACGGCGACGAACGCCGTGGACTCGGTCGACGCGGCGCCCTCGGGGCCGCCGGCCGCCCCCTCCGGGCCCGCCCCCGCTCCCGGCCCGGCCTCGGCCTCGCCGGCCGCCGCCGCCACCGCCCCGAGGAGGCCGCGCGTCCGCGCCCGCTCGGCCAGCGCGCGCCGGGCCTCGGCGACCTCGAGCGCCTCGGAGAGTCGCGCCAGGGTGAAGGGCTTCTGGACGAGGTCGCACGCGCCGTCGCGGAACCCCTGGATCGCGGTCGCGACGTCCGCGTGGCCGGACATGAGGACGACCTCGGGAGGCTGCGGGAGCGCCCGCAGGCGGCGCAGGACCTCGAGGCCGCTCGTGTCGGGCAGCCGGATGTCGAGGAGGACGAGGTCGAACCGCTCCTCGCGCGCCGCCGCGAGCGCGCTCGCGCCGTCGCCGGCCACGCGGCAGCGGGCGTGACCCCGCTCCATCGTGCGCCTCAGCATCTCGCGGAGGGGCGCCTCGTCGTCGACGATCAGGATCGCCGGAGGACGTAGGTCGGACACGCCGCGCGAACCTCCTCCCGTGCCATCGAGCGCGCTTGCACCTACGACCGATACTCTACGTGAGCGAGAGGCCACGCGCCAGAGCCCGCCGGCGGGCCGCGCCCGCCCTTGACCCCGAAGCCGGCCGGCGATAGGGTCACCTCTCCATGCGCCCGCGCCGCCGCCCCCTCCGGAGCCGCCTCCGCGCCGCCGCCGTCGCCCTGACGCTCGCGCTCGCCGCCTCTCTCGTCCCGGGCTGCGGCGAGGGGAGGGACGGCGCCATCGACCTCTCGGGGACGATCTCGTTCCGCGCCGTCCGCGTGGGCTCGCTCGTGGGCGGGCGAGTCGCGCGCGTCTCCGTCCAGGAGGGCGAGCGCGTGAAGGCGGGCGACCTCGTCGTCGCCTTCGACGCGAGCGAGTGGCAGACGGCGCTGGCGGAGGCCGAGGCCCAGCACCGCGCGGCCGACCAGCGCCTGAAGCTCCTCCTGGCGGGGACCCGCAAGGAGGCGATCGACGCCGCCCGCGCGCAGGCCGAGCAGCTGAAGCTCCAGTTCGAGCTCAAGCGTCGCGGCCCGCGCGAGGAGGAGGTGAAGGAGGCCGAGGAGCACGTGAAGGCGGCCGAGGCCGCACTCCACGAGGCCGAGGCGACGCTCGCGCGCACGCGCTCGCTCCTCGGCTCGGGCAACGCGAGCGCCCAGGACGTGGACCGCGACCAGCGGCGCCACGACGAGGCGCTCGGGACCGCGCGCGCGCTCGAGCAGCGCCTGAAGCTCCTCCGCGGCGGCTACCAGGCGGAGGAGGTCGAGGCGGCGCGCCAGGCCTGGCTCCAGGCGAAGGCGCGGCTCGAGGAGCTCGAGGCCGGGCCGCGCAAGGAGGAGGTCGACGCGGCCCGCGCCGAGGTCGAGGCGGCGGCGGCGCGGGTCGAGAAGGCGCGCGTCAAGCTCGGCGAGCTCGAGGTCCGGTCGCCGGCGGACGCGCTCGTCCACGCCCTCGAGCTCCGGACGGGCGACCTCGTCCCGGCGGGATCGCCGGTCGCCGTCCTCCTCCTGGCCGAGGCGCCGTGGGTCCAGGTCTACGCGCCGGAGGACCGCCTCGCGAAGGTGAGGCTCGGCGCCGCGGCGAGCATCCGCGTCGACGGCCTCGACCGGGACCTCCGGGGCCGCGTCGTCTACGTCTCGCGCGAGGCCGAGTTCACGCCCCGCAACGTCCAGACGAAAGGCGAGCGCGTGTCGCAGGTCTTCGCCGTCAAGGTCGAGATCGACGACGCCCCGCCCGAGCTGAAGGACGGCATGTGGGCTGACGTGGTCGTCCGGTGACCGCCGCGGCCGCCGCGACCGCGGAGCGCGCTCCCGCGATCGAGACCCACGCCCTCACGCGCCGCTTCGGCCACGTGACGGCCGTGCGCGAGGTCGACCTGGCCGTGCGCCGCGGCTCGATCTTCGGCCTGCTCGGGCCGAACGGGAGCGGCAAGTCGACGCTCATCCGCATGCTCTGCGGGCTCCTCGGCCCGAGCGAGGGGGCCGCCCGCCTCCTCGGGATCGACGTCGCGCGCCGCCCCGAGGACGTGAAGCCCCGGATCGGCTACATGTCGCAGCGGTTCTCGCTCTACGAGGAGCTGTCGGCCCTCGAGAACCTGACGTTCTTCGGGCGCGCCTACGGGCTGCGCGGGGCCCGCCTGCGCGAGCGGATCGACGCCGCGGTCGCGCTCACCGGGCTCGGCTCCTACGCGGCGCGCGAGGCCGGCCTGCTCTCGGGCGGCTGGAAGCAGCGGCTCGCGCTCGCCTGCGCGCTCCTGCACGAGCCCGAGGTCCTCTTCCTCGACGAGCCGACGGCCGGGATCGACCCGGTCGCCCGGCGCTCGCTCTGGAACCTGCTCTTTAGGCTCGCCGGCCAGGGCAAGACCCTCTTCGTGACGACGCACTACATGGACGAGGCCGAGCGCTGCGACCACGTCGCCTACATCTACAGCTCGCGGCTCCTCGTGAACGGGACGCCGTCGGCGCTGAAGGCGCTCCCCGACGTGACGCCGCCAGGGACGCGGCGCCTCGAGGTGAGCGGCGGGGGCTCGCCGACGGCGCTGCTCGTCCACCTTAAGGGCGCGCCGGGCGTGGTCGAGGCGACGATCTTCGGCGAGAGCGTCCACCTCCTCGTCCGCGACGAGACGCCGGACGAGGCGGTCCTGCGGGCGCTCCCCGAGGGCCTGCGCGCCGGCGCGGGGGCGCGGCGGATCGCCCCGTCGCTCGAGGACGTGTTCGTGACGATGACGCGGCGGGCGCAGGAGGCGGAGGCCCCGGCGCGCCCGTGACCCGCCTGCTCCGCGGCCTCTCGGCGATCGTCTACAAGGAGCTGATCCAGGTCCGCAAGGACCTGGCGGCCCTCGTCCTCGCCCTCGTCATCCCGTCGATCCAGCTCACGATCTTCGGCTACGCGATCGACACCGAGGTGCGCGACGTCGAGACCGTCGTCCTCGACCGCTCGCACACGCGCCTCAGCCGCTACTACGTCGACGCCCTAAGGAACACCGACGTCTTCCGGCCGGCCGTCCACGTCCAGGACCGCGAGGAGCTCCACGCCCGCATCCGCTCGGGGCGGGCGAAGGTCGGGGTCATCATCCCGGACGACTTCTCGGAGCGGATCCTGAACGGCGAGACGGGCGTCGTCCAGGTGCTCGTCGACGGCTCCGACAGCAACGTCGCGAACCAGGCGATGGCGGCCGCGGTCCAGACCGGGAACCACGTGACCCGGATCATCCGGCAGCGGCACCCCGAGGGGCACGGGGGCCCGGCGCCCGGCGTCGAGGTGAGGCCGCGCGTCCTCTACAACCCGGACCAGCGGAGCGCGGTCTTCTTCGTCCCCGCGCTCGCGGCGATCATCCTCCAGCTCGTGACCATGGTCCTGACGGCCTTCTCGATCGTGCGCGAGCGCGAGCGCGGGACGCTCGAGCAGCTCCTGGTGACTCCCGTCTCGCGGCTCGGGCTGCTGCTCGGCAAGATCCTGCCGTTCCTCCTCGTCGGGATCGTCGAGACGGCGATCGTCTTCCTCGCCATGGTCTTCGTCTTCGACGTCCCGATCGCCGGGAGCTTCGCGCTCCTCGCCGCCCTCACGGTCGTCTTCCTCTTCTGCTCGCTCGCCCTCGGGCTCTTCGTCTCGACGGTCGCCCGGACCCAGATCCAGGCGATGCTGCTCTCGATGCTGATCTTCCTCCCCTCCGTCCTGCTCTCGGGCTTCATGTTCCCGCGCGAGACCATGCCGCGGCCGATCTTCTACCTGACGCACCTCTTCCCGGCGACGTACTTCGTCGCGATCATGCGCGGGATCGTCCTCCGCGGCGCGGGGCTCGCGGACCTCTGGCCGCACATCTTGCCGCTCGCCGGCCTCGGCGTCGGGCTGCTGGCGCTCGGGGTCGCGCGGTTCCGGAAGCGGGTGGGGTGAAAGAGAGGTCCATCCGGGGAGCTCGGGCGCGCGATCACACCTCCACGTTCCTGCCCTCCTGCCTTCCCGGCTTCCCCGGAGGTTCCGGGCCCCGCCCGGCGGCTCCGGTCGCAGGTCTTGCGAGCCCCGGCGCCAGCACGGCCGCGAACCGCGCCGGGGCCCGCACGCCCCGGGCCTTGAGCCAGGCGTCGGCCGCCGCGGCGGCCGCCTCGCCGGCGCCCCCGCCCCCGAGCTGCCCCAGCCCTCTCCGCGCGCAGGCCGCGTGCAGGGCCATGCCGGCGCGGTCGAAGTCGGCGACCGCCGCCGCTCCCGCGGCCCTCGCCCCGGCCGCGTCGCCCCGGGCAGCGGCCGCGCCCGCCCGCAGGAGCAGGGCGAGCGCCCGCGCCCACTCCGCCCCCTCGCCCTCGAGGCGGACGGCGTCGCCGAGCGCGGACCGGAGCCAGGCCTCGCGGTCGGCCCCCCTCGTGCCCGGCGACGCGGCGAGGGCGAGGGACGAGCGGGCGCGCAGGTTCAGGAGCTCGATGCGGACGTACTGGATGTGGAGGAGCAGGGAGGCCTCCAGGTCGGCCCAGCGCGCGTCGAGGCGGGTGAGGGCCGCGGCCGGGTCGCCCTCGTAGAGGTCCAGGTGGCCGCGGGCGAGCGCCTCGTAGAAGTGCTGGACCTGCACGCCTTGCCAGGCCCAGCGGCGCATGGCCTCGTCGAGCTCGGCCCGCGCCCGCTCCGGGTCGTCGCGGGCGAGCCAGATGGCGTTCGGGAGGCCGGCGCGGAGGCTCGCGGCCGCGTAGACGTCGCCCCGGTCCTCGGCCTCGGCGGCGTGGGCGCGCGCGCGCCGGGAGAGGTCCGCGAGGTCGCCGACGTAGAAGAGGGCCTTGAGGAGGAAGAGGAGCGCCGTCGTCGCTTCCCAGGCGATGTTGGCGCAGCGGTCGCGGTAGATCTCGAGGCCGCGCGTGCAGAGCTCGCGCGCCCGGGCGAAGCGGCCCTCGAGGCAGGCGGCGATCCCGGCGGTCGCGGCGGCGTAGCCCTCGGCGTACGGGACGCCGACCCGCCCGGCCAGCACCCGCGCCGCCTCGGAGACGCGCGCCGTCCGCGCGGCCGTCTTCGACCCGGAGAGCCCCGAGTAGGCGGCCTCGGCCGAGAGCGCCCGGGCGATGCGGAACGGCTCGCCGGCGCGGAGCGCGAGCAGGAGGTGTCGCACCCCCGCCTCGCCCGCCCGCACCGTGTCGATCATGGCGAGGCCGGAGGCCGCCGCCCAGGCCGCGTCCGTGCGCAGGAGGTCGTGGGCCGGGACGTCCTGCTCGCGCCGCTCGCGGAAGCGAAGCCCCCGGATCCGGACCCAGGCGCGGCGGAGGAAGAGCGAGGCGAGGACGGCGCGCCGGGACCGCGGGAGCGAGAGGCCGGCGTCGGCGAGGACGGCGATCAGCGCCGCCCGGCCCTCGTCCACCTGGCCGCTGCGGAGGAGCTGCTCCGCGGCCTTGCGCCTGAGCTCGAACGTCTCGGTCGCCGGGCGGCCGGCGGCGGCCTCGCGGTAGACGCGGGCCGCCTCGACCCCGCGCCCGGCGTTGGCGAGCGCGTCGCCGAGCTTCGCCCGGACGACCGCGAACCGCGCCGCCGGGGCGCCGGCGTCGAGCTCGAGGACCATCCGGTAGAGGCGCGCCGCCCGGTCGAAGGCGAGCGCCGCCGCCGCCCGGTCGGCCGCGCGCTCGACGAACTCGGCCGCCCGCGCGCGCTCGCCGGCGCCGAGGAGGTGGGCGGCGAGCGTCTCGGGGTCGGCGCGCCCCCAGGCGTCGAGGGCCGCGAAGAGCCGGCCGTGCGCCTCGCGGAGCGCCCCCTCCTCGAGGCCCGGCAGGACGGCCATGCGGATGCGGTCGTGGTACGGCTCGACGGTCTCGTCCTCGGCCTCGCCGGCGCCGCGCACGCGCACGAGGCGCGCCGCCTCGAGCGCCGCCAGGGCCGCCTGCCCCTCCTCGGCCTCGAGCGCCGCCGCCTTCACGGCCACGCGCGGCGGCACGGGGCGGCCGGCGACGGCCAGCGCCGCGAGCAGCCGGCGCGCCGCCGCCGGCATGCGGGCGACGCGGTCGCGCAGCACCTCCTCGAGCGAGACGCCGCCCTTCGTCGTCTCGGCCCCCGTCTCGCGGACGTGCTCGACCAGCTCGTCGATGAAGTACGGGTTGCCGCCGGACTCCCGCGCGATCTCGGCCGCCAGCGCGCCCCGCGCCCGCGCCGGCGTCCCCTCCCCGAGGAGCGCCTGGGCGAGCGCCCGCGCCTCGTCGGACCCGAGCGGACCGAGAGCGACGTCGCGGACGTCGAGGTCGCGCGCGCCGGAGGGCGGGGCGATGCGGAGCATCTCGACCAGGAAGGGGCTCGTGCCGGCCTCCTCGGTCCGGTAGCAGCCGACGACGAGGAGCGGCGGCGCGTCCGGCGGGCGCAGCAGGTCGGCGAGGAGGAGGGCGCTGTCGCCGTCGCCCCACTGGAGGTCGTCGATCGCGATGACGACGGGGCGGCGGTCGGCGAGCCGCCCGAGGAGGTCGCGCAGGGCCGCGAACGCGCGGCCCCGCCGCTCCTGCGGGTCGGGGGCGAGGGCGGCCGCCTCCGGCGCCGACGCCACGGCCCCGACGCGGCCGAGGACCGGGAAGAGGCGCTCGAGCTCGTGGATGTGGCGCGGCAGGAGGGGCGCCACCTCCGGCGTCGGGAGCCGGGCGAGGTAGCGGGCGAGCACGTCGATGACGGCGTCGACGGCCTTGTAGGGGACGGACTCGCGCTCGTAGCAGCGGCCGGGGAGGACGAGCGTCTCGCCGGCCCGCTCGAGGTCGTCGAGGAAGCGCTTGAGGAGTGCGCTCTTCCCGACGCCGGACGGCCCGTGGACGTAGGCGACGACGGCCGAGCCGCGGCCCGCCGCCGCGAACGCCTCCTCGAGCGCGTCCTGGTGCCGGCGCCTTCCGAAGAGGGGCGAGGGGGCGTCGGGAACGGGCGCCCGGGCGGTCGCCGCCGTCGGTGCCCGCGCCGTGTCCTCGAGCGCCAGGCTCGCGACGCGGGCCACCCCCGTCCCCCCCGAGCCGCCGACGATCGCGATGACCCCGCCTCCCCACCCCGCGCCCCCCCCCGCCCCCGGCCCCCCCCCCCGGCCCCGGCCCCCCCCCCCCCCCCCCCCCCCCCCCCCCCCCCCCCCCCCCCCCCCCCCCCCCCCCCCCCCC
>Ga0187893_10010263_pt1 | contig 14049 bp, 12 predicted proteins | sample MA1701074metaG_FD_139574 | JGI IMG/M metagenome (GOLD analysis project Ga0187893, IMG submission 139574) | White microbial mat communities from a basaltic lava cave in the Kipuka Kanohina Cave System on the Island of Hawaii, USA - MA170107-4 metaG ...
CACCTGGCGACGATCGAGGCGCTGGCGCTCGCGATCGACGCGAAGGATCAGACATCGCAGACGCACATCCGCCGGGTGCAGCTCTACGCCGCCGAGCTGGCCAGGTCGATGGGGATGTCGGAGAACGAGATTCAGGGGGTCAAGACGGCGGCGTTGCTCCACGACATCGGGAAGCTGGCCGTCCCCGAACACATCCTGTCGAAGCCCGGGCCGCTCACGCAGGAGGAGTTCCAGAAGATTCGGGCCCATCCCAAAGTGGGCGCCGACATCATCAGCGCGGTGCCGTTCCCGTACCCTGTGGCGCCGCTGATCCTCTGCCACCACGAACGCTGGGACGGCAAGGGATACCCGACGGGTCTCAAGAGTGAAGATATTCCGCTCGGCGCGCGCATCCTCTCGGTAGTGGACTACTTCGACGCGCTGATGGCGGAGCGGCCGTACCACAAGGCCATGAGCTTCGACGCCGCGGTCGGGCTGCTTCAGCAGGAAGCGGGGAAGGGGCTCGACCCCGTGATCGTGGGGCGATTCGTCGAGATGCTGCCGCGCCTGCAGGCCGAGGCGGCGACGCTCGAGCAGGCCCAGGCGGCGGTCCGCCGGATCACGATCGACGACAAGCCGTCGGACGTCGGCCGGCCCGCGACAGGTCTGTCGCCGGAGCCGGCGCGCAAGAACGTCTTCGAAGACATCGCGCTCGCGCACCGCGAGATTTACGCGCTGTACGAGATCGCGCAGGCGATGGGCACGAGCCTCGGCGTCGCCGACACGATGGCGCTGATTTCAGCGAAGCTCAGTAACCTGGTGCCGTTCTCCTGCTGCGCGCTCTTCCTCCACGACGAGGAGTCCGACTCGCTCCGCTGCCGGTTCGCCACGGGCGTGGACGCGGAGGTCATTCAACAAGTCACCGTGCACAGCGGCGAGGGGCTGACGGGGTGGGTGGCGCGCAACCGACGTCCGCTCGTGAACGCAAGACCGAGCGCGGACCTCGAAGCCGCGGGCCTCGCGCATCTGGCGACGGGCCTGCAGTCGGCGCTCGTGTGTCCCCTGGTTTTCAACGAGCGCTTCATCGGGACGATCTCGGTTTACCACACCGAGGCTGCCTTCTACCGTGAGGATCACCGCCGGCTGCTCGACCGCGTCTCTGAACAGGCGTCGGCGGTCATCAACAACTCGATCGTGTTCGAGCAGACGCAGGAAGACTCGCTCACCGATCCGCTGACCGGCCTGCCGAACACGCGGTTCCTCTTCATGCATCTGAGCCGCGAGCTGGCGCGCGCCGAGCGGCTGAAAAACGAGGTCTCGCTGCTCGTCATGGACCTCGATCACTTCAAGGAAATCAACGATCACCACGGCCACCATGTCGGGGACCGGGCGCTCTGCGAAGTCGCGCGAGTTCTCCGAGCGGCGATCCGGCCGTACGACATCTGCGTCCGCTACGCGGGCGACGAGTTCATCGTCGTCCTGTCGGGCTGCGGAGCGGACGAGGCGGATCGGAAGCGGCTCGAGCTTCAGCGGGCCATCGACGAGGTGTACTTCGAGGCACGGCCGGGCAAGAAGCTGATGCTGGGCATCAGCGTCGGCAGCGCGGTGTTCCCACAGGACGGCGAGTCGTACGAAACGCTGCTCGCGACGGCCGACAGTCGAATGTATCAGGACAAGACCGGACGCAAGCGCCGCGCCGCGGCCGCCCGCACCGTACACGACGGGGACATCAGACCGCTCTTCGCGTTCCAGGAACCGAGCGACGTCGAGCTGCAGCGCGCCGCCGCCGGCGTGCTCTGACGCCTCCTACTCCGTCCAATCACCCCTGCGACCCTGAAGTCCCGCGACGAGGAACGCGATGCCGGTCGCGCCCGCGATGAGCGCGAGGCCATCGATCAATGCCGTCTCCGAGCCGAAATCTCCAAGCCAGAGCCACATGGCCCCTGCCAGGAGCGCCGCGCCGATGGCGAGCGCCGCGCGTCGCGCGTAGGCGGTCCGAAGAAGCGCCCCTCTCAATCGCTTCATTGTCTTGTTGTGCTGGGGCCCCACACCCAGCAAGCTGCCACGCCTCGCTATCGCCCGGCGCGCTGATTCTGGATTCTGAATTCAGAAGCCCCTAGGATCAACCCGTGTCCGCGACGCTTGCGCTGCGCGTGGCCGGTGTCCGCACGGCCAGCCCCGGCACCCGCATCGTTCGCGTCGCCCTCGACGGCCATCCGTTCGAGTTCCGGCCGGGCCAGGCCGTGCTTCTGGGCGCCGCGGGGCAGGAGCTCCGTGTCCCGTACTCCGTCGCCTCCGCCCCGGAGGAGGCCGCGCGGACGGGGCTGCTCGAGTTCCTGATGAAGGTGGATGCCGCTGGCGATCCGGGCCCGCATCTGCGGGGTCTGGCGCGAGGCCTCCGGATCGAAGCGGTGGGGCCGTTCGGGTCCTTCGTCTTTCCTGTGAAGCCGGTGGAACGGCGGTTTCTGTTCATCGCCGGCGGCACGGGCATCGCGCCGCTGCGATCGATGCTGTGGCACGCAATTCTCTCGCGGGTGCCTGGCGAGTTCGCCGCGTCCTACAGCGCGCGAACGCCTCGCGATTTCGCGTACGGCCCCGAGCTTCGCCGGCTGGCGCGCGAGGGTCGACTCCGTCTCGAGCTGACGGTGACGCGCGAGGCGCCGCCGCGTTGGCGGGGTGAGCGAGGCCGGGTCGGTCATCCGCGGCTCGCACCGCTTCTCACCGACCCCGCCACGTTGTGCTTCATCTGCGGCCCCCCGTCGATGCTCGTGGAGGTGCCGCCCATCCTGACCGCGCTCGGTGTCGCCAGCTCGCGGATCCGCATGGAAACCTGGTAGTCAGGCGCGGCTATTACGATGACGGACTGACCTGCAGTGTGGACTTGACGTCCCTGACGCCGTCGACCTTGCGCGCAATCGCGACGGCCTTGGTTTCCTCACCCTTCGTCTTGACCACTCCGGACTGTGCTCGTGTCGATGTCGATGCGCAGTCCGCCGACGTCTGGATCGTTGAGCAGCGCGGCCTTCACCTGGGCGGTGATGCCGGCGTCGTCGATAGTCTCTCCGACTGACTTGCCACACGCGCCTGCGAACACGGTGACGGTGACAAAGAAAGCGATTGCCAGGCTCAATGCACCTGTTGAACGACTTCTGTACATCAGCTTGCCTCCGGATACATCCGGAGCAAGCTAGATGCCCATGGAATGGTAGCCGGCGTCGACCATCAAGACTTCGGCTGTAACCGCCCGGCCGGCATGGCTGAGGAGGAAGAGCGCGGCATCGGCGACCTCGCTCGTGTCGATCGTTCGCTTGAGCGGCGCCCGGTCGCGGTATTGCTGGAGGATGCCAGAGAACCCTGCGATGCCCGATGCGGCCAGCGTCTTGATCGGACCGGCCGAGATCGCGTTGACGCGGATGTTGTTGGCCCCGAGCTCAGACGCGAGATACCGAACGGTCGCCTCGAGCGCCGCCTTTGCCACACCCATGACGTTGTAGTTCGTGAACACGCGCTGACTGCCAAGGTAGGTGAGCGTGAGTATGCTCCCGCCGCCCCGCCGCTCCATCAACGGCGCGGCGCCTCGGGCGAGCGCGACGAGCGAGTACGCGCTGATGTCGAGCGACACCCGGAACGCCTCGCGGCTGGTCTGGAGAAACGGCGCGGAAACCGCCTCGCGCGGAGCGAATGCGGCGCCATGCACGAGGAAGTCGAGTCCCCCGAACGTCTTGTCGAGCGCCGCGAACGTCTCGTCGATCTGTTGATCGCTCGTGACGTCGAGCGGCAGAAGCAGCGGGTCGTTCAAAGCGGCCGCCAGCTCCCGAACGTTTTCCTCGAGACGCTCCCCCTGATACGTCACGGCGAGACGGGCCCCCGCCGCCGCCGTCGCCTGCGCGATGGCCCACGCAATCGATCGTTTGTTGGCAACGCCGACGATCAGCCCGAACTTCCCCGACAGATCAATCATCTCGGCGAGTCCGTCTTCCGTGGCGGCAAGTACTTCTTCGGAAACTTCGCCATGACCGTGTAATTCGGATCGACCACATTTGCGATGCGCGAGCGGCCGACCTGCGAGACGATCTGATACGCCTCCATCTTCTCGAAGCCGTACTCGGTGACGAGCCAGTCGATCAGCTCGACCTGCGCGATGCGGAACGCATCGACGAGCGGGCGGCCGCTGCCGGCGACCATGATGTCCTCGGCGTCCTCGTACCGCGGCCAGCGGATTCGCTTGCCCTTGACGAGGCCGAACTCGAGGATCACGTCCATGGTGGTCTCGAGGCCCGACCCGCAGATTTCACCATCTCCCTGCAGAGCGTGCCCGTCGCCGAAATAGAAGTACGCACCCTCGTGGAAGACCGGAAGGTAGACTGTCGTCCCTTCTCGAGCGTCGGGTGAGTCCATGTTCCCGCCGAAGTCGCCTGGCCACAACCCGCCGAATGCCTCTTCACCCGCTGGGGCGACCGCGAGGCGCCCCAGCATCGGGCTCAACGCAACCTCGATTCGTTTCGACGCCGAGTTGGGGAGCTCCAGGATGCCCATGTTGCGCGCACGATCGAGCGTCCAGACGAACCTCCGCCCCGGAAGGGGATCGGTGATCATCCGTGTCCGGTTGTCCGGTGCGACCGCGCTGATGCCATTCGGGCGCACGTTCGACACGGCGCTATCGCGGTTGGGACGAACTTTGATGATACGGACGACGAGCGCGTCGCCGGGCGCCGCCCCCTCGATGTAGAACGGCCCCACCTCGCCGGGCCACGCGCCCCCGTCCTTCTCGTAATAGTCCCCGGGCTTCGAGAACGTCCTGGACTCGACCGTGTCGCCGGGCTTGATCCGAAGCACGGGGGGACGGACCGCGAACGTCTGGACGCCTTGAGTGGGCTCGAACTTGATGACGTCGGCGTCAACGCTGGCGGGGACGAGGCAGACGACGCACAGGAACGGAAAAACGATTGAACGCATCGTTTCGATCAGCGAGAGCGTTTTTTCTGGTGGCCGTGCTGCCGCTGCTGACGATCGAACCGCTGCGGCGGCCTGGACGGGCGCGACCCGAAGCGCTGGCCGTTGCCCTGACCCGAGCCCTGGCGGGCACCGCCAGGGCCGCGGCCGCCGCGCCCTTGATCTCGATACCCGCCACGCTGACCGGGCTGCCGGATGGTGAACTCGGGCAGCGGACGCTCCTTTGGAATGCCATCCGGACGCGGAAGGGTCGCACGAATCAGGGGCCGGCGCACCGGCCCTTCGTCGCGCGGGGCGCCGTCGTCGGCGGGCGCGTCTTCGGCAGATGCCGTCGACGCGTCGCCGGGCGGCATCTCCGAGGGTGCGTCGGGCGGAGGCGCAGAGACTCGGGCGTCAGGCTGGTCGCTCATTCCGGACAGAACCTCGTTGTAAAGCGCGTCAGGAGCATCCTTGCGACGCCGACGGGGCGCGCTGCCGCCTTTGAACGGGTGCTCGGCATCGCACGTCGCGCATCGCGTTTGGCGAATCGCGTCGTCAATCATCGCGACGATGGCGTGGTTGGTCACGCGCCGCTCACGCGGACAGTAATCATCGACGGTATCACCGACCCGCAGCCGGCGCTGCTCCACGAAACCCCCGGGAACGGACCTTTGGCAGGAGAAAGAAACTAGAGTTGCGTAGGTAGGAGGGAGTCTATCAGAGCCCGCGCCCGGGGCGCAAATCGCGGTGCAATCGGGGGGTGGCGGAAGCCGCGCCGTCGATCCACCGCAATGCCGCTTCGAGAGCGGGGTCCCGGCCCTCCATGAGCGGCTTTCGCGCGATCGGCACCTCGACGTCGGGCAGGACGCCTCGTCCTTCCAGGCGCACGCCGGCCGCCGTGACGAAATCGCCGAAGGCGTGCACCAGCCTGTCGCCGTTCGGCAAACGGCTGAAGATCGCCGGCAGTGCCTGTCCCATCGTTCGCGTGCCGAAAACACGCGCGCGCCCGATCGCCTGCATGCCCCCGGCAAAGCACTCCGACGCGCTGCCCGTCATGTCGTCCACGAGAATCGCGACGGGGCCGGAGTACGGCTTGACCGGCGTTCCGGCGGCGCTGACCCGGCGCGGGTTGGCATTCAGCCGCAGTTCGGTCTCACGCGTTTTCATTCGCCCGAGCAGCACCGGCTCGTCCAGAAAGTGTCCGGAGATTCCCATGACCATCAGGGCAAGCCCGCCTGGATTGCCTCGAAGGTCGAGGACGATGCCTGTGGCGTCGCGAAACCGATCCATGGCGGCCTGGACGAAGCCGTCGACCGGCGCCATCCACACGTTGAAATGAATCACGCCGGCTGTGCGTCCAGACGGCGTGGGTACGGCGCGGACGCTGGTTCGCAGGGTAAGCGTCGGAAGGTTTCCTACCTGAACGCGCTGACCCGACTCCGGCTCTCGACGAATGGCGATGCGATGGTCGCCGCCGGCGTCGTCCGAGAACGTCATGGTGGCGGACGCGCCAACCGGACCGCGGGCCCTCGCCGTGACGCGGCGCCAGGCCTCGAAACGAGCCATGGGTGAGGCCGACTGAACACCGACCCCTTCGAGAATCGTTTCGACGCTTACCCCATCAATCGCCGCCATGGACCACCCGGGGCGCACGAGACCGGCAGCGGGACCGGTCGGATCGACGGTCACGACAATCGCCTCGCGATCGGTCAGGCGGAATTCGAAGCCGGGCGAACCGGACAGGTCTGCGACCTCTCCGCCGGCCGCGGCCGGCACGACGGCGAAGTGCGATTGCCCCAGCCGCGCCAACATCGCCTCGATGACGGCGCGGAGCGCTTCGGGCGTCCTCGCGGCCTCGGCGCGCGGACGGAGCTCGGCGCGGACCTGATCCCAGTTGACGCCGTTGAAGGTGGGATCGAAGTGGGTGTCGCGGACGATGATCCAGGCGGCGTCGAAGATCGAGCCCGCGGCCAGGCCGGCCGCGAGCGCCAGGGCGACCAGGATCTGGTTCATTTCACCAGCGCGAGAATCGAGGCGGGGGGAGCGAACGTGGCGGGATCGACCCCGCCGAACTCGACGCTGGTGATCGTGACGACCTGCTCCGTGCCCAGGACTCGTTGCACCTGACGCGTCGGGAGCTGCACGCCGTTGAACGCGCGATAGTCGCTCATGACGTTGGTCGCGTTCATCGTGCCCAACGGCGACTCGCGCGTGACGATCGACCCGATCAGGAGGCCGTTGTCGACGTCGTAGAACTCGAAATCTTCGTCGCCGTTCGTTCGGAGCGCCCGAAGCTTGTACGCGGGACGTCCCTCGAACTCGACGCGGTCGACGATCTCCAACGACGTGTACCCGGCCGGATTGTGGAGGGCCGCGTCGAACTCGGCGTCGCGTCGGAGCTGCTCGAGTTGTTTTCCGGTCAACACCATCGGACCGGTCATCGGAGTCACCATCCACCCGATCGAACCGTCGAACCCCAGCTGCATGTCTCCGACGCCGGACATCGAGACCTTCTCCCGGAACCGATCCGGCCGCGCCGCGACACGCTCGACGGTTCCGGCGATGCCCTGCGCCGGCATCGCGAAGGTGCCGACCGCCCGCAGCGACGCGTGCCGCAGGACGGCTTCACGGCCGCCGATCGCGCGCACGTAGCGCGCGATGACGTCTGATGCGGCCGGCAGCGGCGGCGCCTGAACCGCCGCGGGCGTCTGGCCCGGCGCGAGAAATGCGACGGTGAGAAGGAGAGAATGGAGGATGACTGCTAGACTACCACGATGCTCAAAGGGTCACGTCCCGCGGTCGTGGAGCGTATCCAGCCGGTCAGTATTCACGGCCAGATCTCGCTCGATGTGTACTTCAGCGATCCTGAGGACCCGCAGGCCCAGATCCGCGTGGCGCGAATCGGCGAGGAGTCGGTTCCGCGCGGCCTCGAACCGGGAGATCGCGTCCGGTTGCACTACGTGCTGGGCGCCGTGACTAGTGTGACCCGGGAGTAGCCCGCCGCCTGGCCTTCAGGTACACGTCAATCGAATCGGGACGCGGATTGACGAATGACAATCGGATGCGTCCGTCCTCTTCCTGCGTCACCACGGCGGGAATGGCGCTCGCGGTCACGAACCACCCCTCGGGCAGAACGACGTCGTTGCGCGGCCGGCCGAACGACCTGTTCCAGACGAGCTCGTCGCCGCTGACGGCGTAGCGATTCGGGTCCGTGTAGGTTTCCTCGATGCGGAGCCGAACGGACTCGCCCTTCTTCACCGGTGGGAAGCGAATCACGACGACTTCGCTATCCGGGCGCACCGTCTCGCCGACGTCGATCTTCGCGTTCGTGATGGCCGCTCCTTTGAGCGTCTCCACCTGCAGCCGCTCGCCCGTATCGAGGACGGTCGCCGACGGGTTCGAGACGGTGCTGCCGGCCCGAACGATGTTCACGTAGCGGTCCGTCCCTTCGCGCGATTCGGTGTAGTCGTGATAGAGCCGGAACGCGTGCGTCTCGGGCTGCTGCAGAAAGTACACGATCTCGCGGTCCTGTGTGGCGCGCTCCGGAGGCGTCATGCTGCGAAGCGGTGGCTCGCCCGCGGGCGCGGCCGCGGTGGCATCGGGGCGGCGTGCGGGCGGTGTCGGCGCGCTGCCACGAGCCGCGGTCGTGACACGAGCCACACGTTTCGCCCGCAGCGTCAGCGCGGCGGCAGACGGATACGTGTTCACGAAACTGATCAGCACGCGACCGTCCCGCTCCTCGATGATTTGCGAGGGCACGTTGCAACCTGTCAGCTCGTAACCGGCGGGCAGGACCACGCTGTTGCGCCGGATGCCCAGCGACCGCGTAAACACGACAGCGTCGCGCTCGGTGAAGTAGCTCTTCGGATCCTTGTAGGTCTTGAGAATGCGGATCCGCCCGCCGCCGCCAGGCGGCACCTGACGGGCGAGATGGACCTTGATGTAGCTGGTCTCAAGGTCGGCGCGCGTGAAGCCGTCCTCGCGCGCCTTCGCGCCGGTCACCACCTCGAACTTCAGCGGTGCGCCCGTCATCAGATCGACGACCGACTCGTCACTCGCCTCGCTGCCGGGCCGAATCGGGTTGAAGTAGAACCGCGCACCCGGAGAGCTCGCGGTGACGTCGTAGATGATTCGGAAGCTCGCGCGCGCGGGATCCAGCAGCTCGTAGCGAGTGTACTCGTCCTCGCTCGCGTTCTGCGCGGATACAGCCGCAGGCAGCGCGGTCCAGGCGGCGGTCATGAAGAGGACAAGCGAAACGAGGGATCGGCTGAGCATGCGGCAGAGTATAATGGTGGGCGCTCCCCCCACAACCGAGTGTCCCTCACCCTCGCCGCCTTTTGCGTGGCGCTCGTGCCCGCCTGTCTGTCCTGGTGGAGCGGGCTCCAGTTGCGCCGGCGCCTGGATGACGCGGCGTTTCCGGAGCGCCTGCAGGCGCACCGCCGCAGGATCCTGTTTACGTGCTTTCTCGCGGGCGGCATTGCTGTCGGGTTGAGGCCCGCATTTGCCCCCGCCACAATCGGCGTCCTTCTTCTCGCGCTCAGCGGGGCGGCGTATCCGTTACGTAAGGCGATTCACGGCGAGACGTGGAGATACGGTGCGTATCTGTCATGGATCAGCCGCTTCATCCTCGCGTTCGGCGGGTTCTGGGTGGCGCTCGGGTCGACGCCGTTTCTGATCGTCGCCATCGACCACCCGTTGTTGCGAATCGTCGCGAGTCTCGTCGCCGCGGCCGCGCTCGCCGCCTGGGTCACGCATTACTTGCGGATCGCCCGCTGGCTCGTGCGCCCGCAACCGCTGAAAGATGCCGATCGACTGGCCGCGTTCGGCGAGATCCTGTCGCGCAGCCGTCTGTCGGAGGCTGCCATCGACGTCCTCGCGCCGAAAGGCGGGGTCTGGCTCAACGCGCTGGCCCTCGCCTCGTTCCACGACCGCCGCGTCTGGCTCGGACAGGCGCTGCTCGAACGGCTCACGGCAAGCGAGGCGCTCGCGATTTTCTCCCATGAAGTGGCGCACCTCGAACAGTTCAGGAATGCTTTCCTCTGGCGGCTTCGAGCGATCGACGTCACGCTGATTGCGTTGGCGACGCTCGGCGTCGGATGCGTCTCAGTCGCGATCCCGGAGTCCCGCCACCTCTGGCTCCTCGCCGTGTGGGGACTGACCTTTCTTCTTCTGCTTGCGGCGCGTGGACATGGGCACCAGCGCCGCGAGACCGAAAGTGATCTGCGTGCCGTCGAGCTCTGCGGAGATGCGGATGCCCTGGTGCGCGCGCTCGTCAAAGGACACGCCGCCATGCGGCTGCCCCGCCGGTGGGCGGAGAACGTCGAGCGTGGTGCGACACATCCCAGCCTGGCCAGCCGCATCCGGACACTGCGCGAGTTGGCGGCCGCCGAGCCGGAAAAAGATCTCGGCGAGCCTCAGGTTTTCAAGACGCCGAATGGCGCGGTTATCCTCGATCCGGTGCGGGCGCACTGGCTGGAGGGGCTGCCGGACGTGGATGGCGATGCCGCGGCGCTTTTCGATCGCGCCGAAAAAGCCCGCACCGTTTCGTATTCGGGCGTTCGCGAGCTGCGCGTGGAGGCCGGCGTGGCGGGTCAGGCCCGCCTGATCGCGCGCGACATCTCCGGTCACAGATGGAACGTGCCGATCGACGAAGGGGACACGGCGCGGCTGCAGCGCGCGCTCGACAGCGTCGAATCGCGTCTGGCGCCGCGTCTCATGTCGAAGATCCCCGCCGGCGTGGCACAGGCGCTTGCGATACTGGCGATCATGCTGGGAATCCTGCAGAGCGCGTGGGGCCTGGTGCTATGCGCGTGCGCAGCCGTCGTGCGACTGCGCCCGATGTCGCTCATCATGCTGGCCGCGGCGGCGACGACCTCCGCGCTGCTCGCGCTGCTGCAACCTTCATCGCTGGACCGCGTGCTGCCGCTGGCCGTGATCGTTCCAGCAGAAGCATCGCTGGCTGCGGCGGCCGTCTGGTTGGCGCTCCGGCAAATTCGTGAGCAGCCCACCCGGTGGGACGACGGGCCACCGCTGACGCTCGCGGTTGTGGGGGTGGGAGCGGTTGCCGCCTGGACTTTCGCCCTGACGGACTGGGTAAGCGCCCCCGGCCTCGTCCGCGCCCATCAGATTGCGCAGGCCACGCCCGCGGCGCCCGTCCTGGCCGCTGCGCTCGCGACCGCGCTCCTCGTGACGCGGTCGCGCCCGCGCCGCACCGCCGGCGCCATTACGGCCCTCGTGGCGATCGCAGCGGTGGCCGTCGGATCCCCCGCGCTGCTTTTCTCATTGGAGCGCGATCCGCTACTGGCGCGGACCCCGGTTGCCTCGCCAACTCCTGCTCGGTGGAAGCTCCAGCGTGTCGCCGACGTCGGCGAGTTCGCGTTCAGCGGCCCGCTGCGCATCTCGCCTTCTGGACGGCGATACGCCATCGGCTCACAGGCCGAGGGCGAGGAGACGCCGATTGAATTCAGGATCGGTGAATTCGGCGCGGACGGACCACGAACCATCCGGGCGTTCGACGTCACCTGGGTCGACGACGAACGCCTCCTGCTCTTGAAAGAAGGCGATCGCGGCGGGTCGCACCTCGCAGTGGTCGATGCCAGGACTGGGAAGTCTCCGTCCAGTCCGCGTCAGAAATCTCTTTCAAGTGGATGGTCGCTCCCCGCGATCGTCGCTCCTCGTTTGACGTCTGTGGAGGCCGGTCGAGGTTGGATGATCGTCGGCTGGACGACCGCCTTGCAACGCCGGGCGATTCGCCTGGCGGGAACCCTCGCCGGCACCGAGATAGAACGAACTGAGTGGGACGTCCCGCGTGACGGTTACGTGGAGGCTGTGACGGCTGCCACTCGAGGAAACGCGCTCGCGGTGACTCACCGAATCGCAGGGGCCGGCTCGCTCTTGTGGGCGTTCCGCCACTCCACTGCGATGCCCTGGTGGATGGACTCAACGCTGTGGGCGCTCACGCCGGACGGGCCGCGGCGAATCGCCGACACGGCGCTGACGGCGCGCTGCACGGAATCGGCCGACGGCGGACGCGCCGCCTGGTGCGTGGCGACGGACTCACAACGGACGATCATCTACGCGGCCGACGTGGCGGTTGGACGTCTCGACGCGATCACGACCGTTGAAAGCTCTTCGTATTTCGAATCGAACGGGCCGGACGGCTCGCTCATCCTGTGGGCCGACTGGACCCGCCCGCTCCTCGTCCGACCGGCGCAGCATGTCGCGGTCGAGCTGACCGATGACGCGATCCCCGTCGCGTTGGCGGCCGCGGGGCGCGGCGGTCTCGTCAGCTTCGTCTCGGTGGGCGCCGAATCAGGAAAGATTCACGTCCTGGAGCTGCGCTAGCCTTCCGCTTGAACACGGCGCGCGCGCCGAACATCGCTTCAACCGTTCCGGCCTTCAACCATTTGCGAAGTGCGGCGGTCGATCCGGTCAATATGACATTCTGTTTCTGATCCAGCGTCATCGGCAGGCCGGGGATGCCTCCCTGTTTGACCGCCAGCGCGAACCGATCGTAGTCGAGCGCCTGGATCGTCAGCGTGTCGGCCTGCCGCTCGACGCGGAGGAGCGCGTGCACCGGGATCAGGAAGGAGCCGTAGTCCTGGCCGCGTACCGGACTGACGTCGAGGTACGTGTCCTTGCCAAGCGTCGTGAGGTAGCCGGTCAGCGTGCCCTTTTCAATCGGGTGCTCGTACTCGATTCGGAAGGAGCGCCACTCGCCGCGACCGACGACCGCAGTCACACGATCGTCCTCGTTCACCCATGTGCCGACCAGCGCCGGATCCCAGATGATGCTCGGATCGTCATGCGCCGGATGCAGCGCCAGGACGAGACAACCGGATGAACCAGCCGCGAGCAGGCCGACGAAAACGAGTCTCGACGTTCGCGTCACGATAGCGCCCGTCCTTTCGTTTCCGGAATCCAGATCCAGAGTACCGCCGCTACCAGAAACGCCGTCGACGTGATCGAGAAAGCCGCCCCCAGCCCTCGAGAGGCTGCAAGCGACCCGACGATGAAGGGCGCCAGGGCGCTGATGCCACGCCCGAGATTGTAGGTGATCCCCTGCGCGGTGGCGCGGATGGATGTAGGAAACAGCTCCGCGCTCACGGCGCCGAACCCGCTGAAGTAACCGGTTCCAAATAACGCGACGAGCGGCCCGAGCGCCAGCAGCGCCGCGGGCTCCCGTGTTGCGCCGTAGATCGGCACGAGCGCCGCGGCCGTGAGGAGATACGCGACATAGCTGCGCTTGCGGCCGATCGAATCGGCGATGAAACCGAAAGAGACGTAGCCCAGCCACATGCCTGCCTGCATCAACACGATCCACGTCGATGTCCGCAGGATCGAGAGGCCGGCTCCTCCCTCTTCGACCGGCCGTCCCAGGTACGACGGAATCCATGTGAATAGACCCCACCACGCGAACATTGTTGCGGCGTTCATCGCAGCCACCAGCCACGTGAGCCGGCCCAGCTCCCCCCGGGTCAGCGCGGCGAGCGTGATACGGCTGGAGCCGGCGGCGCGCGACTCGCGCCAGATTCTCGGCTCCGCGACCGATCGCCTGATCCAGACGGTGACGAGCGCCGGGAGGATACCGGCGAAGAAGACGGCCCGCCAGCCCCATCGCGGAAGCACAACCGCGTTCAGAAGGGCTGCGGCGGCGTAGCCGACGGCCCAGGCGCTTTGCATGAAGCCAAGCGCCTTTCCGCGGTGCTCGGCCGGCCACGTCTCGGCGACCAGCGCCGCGCCGATCGCCCACTCTCCTCCGAACCCGAAGCCGAGCAGCGCGCGGAACAGACCCAGCTGCACGACGGTCTGGGACAGGCCACACGCCGCCGTAAAGACCGAGTACCAGAGGATTGAGGCCATCAGCGCGCGCGTGCGGCCGAACCTGTCCGCCATCCAGCCGAAAAACATGCCGCCGAACGCCGACGTGGCGAGCGGAAGGGCGAGGAGAACGCCGCTCGTGCGATCGTCGATGCCGAACTCGCGCCGCACATCGTTCAGCACGAGCGAGTAGATGAGGATGTCCATCGCGTCCAGCATCCACCCGAGCGACGCGGCAATCAGCGCGCGACGCGCGTCGTGAGACGCGGTTGACCACCAGCTCATTGACCGATCGGGCGCACCTGCACGCCCGGCTGG
>Ga0187893_10010265_pt1 | contig 14046 bp, 6 predicted proteins | sample MA1701074metaG_FD_139574 | JGI IMG/M metagenome (GOLD analysis project Ga0187893, IMG submission 139574) | White microbial mat communities from a basaltic lava cave in the Kipuka Kanohina Cave System on the Island of Hawaii, USA - MA170107-4 metaG ...
AAGCAGGACATCCCGAAGGACGAGGCGGACAAGCTCGCCAAGGACCTCCAGGCCGCGGGCGCCGAGGTCGAGACCAAGTAGCGGCGGGTCGCGCGTGGACGCCGCGCTCGCGCGGGGCGTCCGTGGTCCGTGATCCGTGCTCCGTGTTCCGCACTCCACAAGGAGTCTCATGGTTGAAACCATCCGGTTCGGCAGGTTCAAGGAGCTGTTCCCGATCCCGAACCTGACCGAGCTCCAGGTCAAGGCCTACATCAAGTTCCTCCAGCAGGAGATCGCGCCGACCCGGCGCGACGACCTCGGGCTCGAGTCCATCCTGCGCGAGACGTTCCCGATCAAGAACTACGACGGGTCGATCGCGCTGGAGTACGTGAGCTACGAGATCGGACAGCCGCGCTACTCGGCCGACGAGTGCCGGATGCTCCGCCTCACCTACGGCGCGCCGCTCAAGGTGCGGCTCAGGCTGGCGAAGCCGGAGAACCCGATCGAGGAGGACGTCTACCTCGGCGAGATCCCCCTCATGATCGGCGGCGGCGCGTTCATCGTGAACGGCGCGGAGCGCGTGATCGTCAACCAGCTCCACCGCTCCCCCGGCATCGACTTCATGGAGGAGCGCGTCGGCGACCGCAAGATGCACTCCTGCTGGATCGTGCCGGAGCGCGGCAGCTGGATCGAGATCGCGGTCACCAAGCGCGACAGCGTCTCCATCCGCATCGACCAGGGCGGCAAGATCCCGGCCACGACCTTCCTGCGCGCGAGCTCGCCGGAGTTCTCGACCAACGAGGACATCCTCCGCATCTTCTACGAGTGCAAGGAGGTCAAGCTTTCCTCCGCCGAGGAGGCCGAGCTCGTGGGCCTCATCGTCGTCAAGGACGTCGTCGATCCCGCGAAGAACGAGAAGGTCCTCCAGAGCGGCCAGCCGTTCCCCAAGGGGATGAAGAAGACGCTCGACGAGCTCGGCATCAAGACCGTCGAGGTCGTCGCCCGCATGGACGACCCGCTCATCCTCAACACGATCGAGGAGGACGAGACGCACACGCACGAGGAGGCGCTCCTCAAGATCTACTCGCGCCTCCGCCCGGGCACCCCGCAGACCATCGACAAGGCCAAGCAGCTCTTCTACGAGCGCTTCTTCGACCCGCAGCGCTACCGCCTCGGGCGCGTCGGCCGGTTCCGCCTGAACCGCAAGTTCAACATGACGATCCCCGAGAGCGAGATGACCGTCCAGAAGGAGGACGTCGTCAACTCGATCAAGTACATCATGAAGATGCGCCGCGGCGACGGCGTGGCCGACGACATCGACCACCTGGGCAACCGCCGCGTGCGGACGATCGACGAGCTGGCCGGCGAGGAGATCCGCAAGGGCTTCCTCCGGCTCAAGCGGTCGATCCTCGAGCGCCTCAACATGTCGGTGCTCGAGAACCTCACGCCGAAGAACCTGATCAACTCGAAGACCGTGTCGAGCGCGATCGAGTACTTCTTCGGCCGCAGCGAGCTTTCGCAGGTCATCGACCAGACGAACCCGCTGTCGCAGCTCACGCACGAGCGCCGCCTCTCCGCGCTCGGCCCGGGCGGCCTCAACCGCAAGCGCGCCGGCTTCGAGGTGCGCGACGTGCACATCTCGCACTACGGCCGCGTCTGCCCCATCGAGACGCCGGAAGGCACGAACATCGGCCTCATCAGCTCGCTCGCCATCTACGCGAGCGTCGACGACTACGGCTTCCTGACCGCGCCCTACTTCGAGGTGCGCAACGGGAAGATCACCGACAAGGTCGTCTACCTGCGCGCCGACGAGGAGGTCGACAAGATCCTCGCGCCGGCCGACCTCGACAACGAGAAGGGCAAGATCTCCGCCGAGCAGGTTATGGCGCGGGTGCAGGGCGAGTTCCAGTTCGTCGAGACGGACAAGCTGCAGTTCGTGGACGTCGCCCCCGCCCAGATCGTCGGCGTGTCGGCCGCGCTCATCCCGTTCCTCGAGCACGACGACGCGAACCGCGCGCTCATGGGTTCGAACATGCAGCGCCAGGCGGTGCCCCTCATCCGCACCGAGCCGCCCGTCGTCGGCACCGGCATGGAGAAGTGCGTCGCCGAGAACTCGGACATGGTCGTCAAGGCCGTCGCCGACGGCACCGTCAAGCGCGCGACCGCGACCGAGATCATCGTCGGCGACAGGATCTACCCGCTGCGCAAGTACTACGGCCTGAACGAGCGCACGTGCCTCAACCAGCGCCCGATCGTCCGCGAGGGCGAGGCGGTCGTGAAGGGGCAGGTGATCGCCGACGGCCCGTCGACCAACCACGGCGAGCTGGCGCTCGGGCGCAACGTGCTCGTCGCCTTCATGCCCTGGGACGGGTACAACTTCGAGGACGCGATCATCGTCAACGAGCGCCTCGTGCGGGAGGACTACTACACGTCCATCCACATCGAGGAGTTCGAGGTCGAGATCCGCGAGACGAAGCTCGGCAAGGAGGAGTTCACCCGCGACATCCCGAACGTCAGCGAGAAGATGCTGAAGAACCTCGCCGACGACGGCGTGATCCGCCCGGGCACGCGCTGCAAGAGCGGCGACATCCTCGTGGGCAAGGTCGCCCCGAAGTCGAAGAGCGAGCTGACGCCCGAGGAGAAGCTGCTGCACGCGATCTTCGGCCGCGCGGGCGAGGACGTGAAGAACGAATCGCTCGAGGTCCCCAGCGGCGTCGAGGGCATCGTCATCGACACGCGGAAGTTCTCGCGGAAGACGAACCTGTCGCCGACCGAGAAGAAGAAGATCCGCGAGGAGTCCAAGGACATCGAGCGCGACGCCTACAAGAAGATGAACGAGCTGATCGAGAACGCGGTCGGCGAGCTCAAGGACACGCTGGGCCGCGCGCCCGTGAAGGGGTTCGAGTACGGGCCGAAGGGGTCGGTGAAGGACCTCCGCAGCCTGAAGGAGAAGTTCGACCCCTCGCAGATGGACATCAAGGGCAAGAAGCAGCAGGACGCCGTCACCGAGACGCTGCGCGCGCTCTTCGCCACCCTGGAGCAGCTCGAGAACGCCAAGGACAAGGAGATCAACCAGCTCACGCGCGGCGAGGAGCTGCCGACGGGCGTGCTCGAGAAGGTCAAGGTCTACATCGCCACGAAGCGGAACCTGTCGGTGGGCGACAAGGTCGCCGGCCGCCACGGGAACAAGGGCGTGATCTCGCGCATCCTGTCCGAGGAGGACATGCCGTTCCTCGAGGACGGGACCACCGTCGACATCATCCTCAACCCGCTCGGCGTGCCCAGCCGCATGAACGTGGGCCAGATCCTCGAGACGCACCTCGGCTGGGCCTGCAAGCGGCTCCAGCTGCGCGCGATCTGCCCGCCGTTCGACGGACCCCGGGAGAGCCAGATCGAGGAGCTCCTCGAGAAGGCCGGCCTCCCCCGGGAGGGCAAGGTCGTCCTCTACGACGGCCGCTCCGGCGAGCCGTTCGACGAGAAGGTCACCGTCGGCATCATGTACATCATGAAGCTGCACCACCTCGTGGACGACAAGATCCACGCGCGGGCGACGGGCCCCTACTCGCTCATCACCCAGCAGCCGCTCGGCGGCAAGGCGCGCGCGGGCGGCCAGCGCTTCGGCGAAATGGAAGTGTGGGCGCTCGAGGCCTACGGCGCGGCCAACGTCCTCCAGGAACTGCTCACGGTGAAGAGCGACGACGTCGACGGCCGCACCAAGATCTACGAGTCGATGGTGCGCGGCGAGAACGTCCTCGAGCCGGGCACGCCGGTGTCGTTCGAGGTGCTGACGAACGAAATCAAGGGCCTGGGTCTCTCGCTCAAGCTGGAGAAGGGCAAGGAACTCTAGCGGCCGTCAGCCATCAGTCGTCAGTCATCAGACGGGCGACCGCACCTGAGAACTGAAAACTGAGAACTGAGAACTCCCCGACAACGGAGGATCGATGGAACTGATGTACGACCGGATCAACGAGTACTCCGCGGTGACGATCAAGCTCGCGTCGCCGGAGGAGATCCGTTCCTGGTCCTACGGCGAAGTGAAGAAGCCCGAGACGATCAACTACCGCACGTACCGGCCGGAGAAGGACGGCCTGTTCTGCGAGCGCATCTTCGGTCCCGAGAAGGACTGGGAGTGCTTCTGCGGCAAGTACAAGGGCATCAAGTACAAGGGCATCGTCTGCGACCGCTGCGGCGTCGAGATCACGCAGTCGCGCGTCCGCCGCAAGCGCATGGGCCACATCAACCTCGCCGCCCCCGTCGCCCACATCTGGTTCTTCAAGACCATCCCGTCGCGCATCGGCTCCGTGCTGGCGATGAAGACCAGCCAGCTGGAGCGCGTCGTCTACTACCAGGACTACATCGTCACCGAGGTGAAGTCGAAGAAGTGCCCGCTCAAGGAGAAGCAGCTCCTCACCGAGGAGCAGTACCGCGAGGCGCGCGAGCGCTACCGCGACGAGTTCGAGGCGGACATGGGCGCGGCCGCCGTCCGCACGCTCCTGCAGAAGGTGGACCTCAAGAAGGTCAGCGACGAGTTGCGCGGCGAGCTGGGGAAGACCACCAGCGCGCAGAAGCTGAAGGACCTCGTGAAGCGCCTGCGCACGATCGAGATGCTCATCGAGAGCGGCAACAAGGCGGACTGGATGATCCTCACCGTCATCCCCGTCATCCCGCCGGATCTCCGCCCGCTCGTCCTCCTCGAGAGCGGCAACTTCGCGACGAGCGACCTCAACGACCTCTACCGCCGCCTCATCAACCGCAACAACCGCCTGAAGAAGCTCCTCGAGCTCAATGCGCCCGAGGTCATCATCCGCAACGAGAAGCGCATGCTCCAGCAGTCCGTGGACGCGCTCTTCGACAACACGCGCTGCCGCCGGCCCGTCCTCGGCTCCAACAACCGCCCGCTCAAGAGCCTCAGCGACATCATCAAGGGCAAGCAGGGCCGCTTCCGCGAGAACCTGCTCGGCAAGCGCGTCGACTACTCCGCGCGCTCCGTCATCGTCGTCGGCCCCACGCTCAAGCTCCACCAGTGCGGGCTGCCGAAGAAGATCGCCCTCGAGCTCTACCAGCCGTTCATCATCCGCCGGCTCAAGGAGCTCGGGAAGGCCGACACGATCAAGTCCGCCAAGAAGATGCTGGAGCGGCGCGACGAGTCCGTGAGGGACATCCTCGAGGAGGTCATCAAGGACCACCCGGTGATGCTCAACCGCGCGCCGACCCTCCACCGCATGGGCATCCAGGCCTTCGAGCCCGTGCTCGTCGAGGGCAACGCGATCGAGCTCCACCCGCTCGTCTGCACCGGCTTCAACGCCGACTTCGACGGCGACCAGATGGCGGTGCACCTGCCGCTCTCGTACGAGGCGCAGATCGAGACGAAGACGCTGATGATGTCCACGCAGAACATCTTCAGCCCCGCCAACGGCAACCCGATCATCTCGCCGACCCAGGACATGGTGCTCGGCCTCTTCTACCTCACGCTCGGACGCGAGGGGCAGCTCGGCGAGAACAAGAGCTTCGGCTCCGGGACCGACGCCATCATGGTGTACGACCAGCGCAAGCTCCACCCGCACGCCCTCATCCAGGTGCGGTTCCCCGAGGGCCGGCAGGTCCTCATGACCAAGGGCAACCTCGAAACGCACAAGGGCGGCCGGCTCAAGACGACCGTCGGGCGGCTCCTGTTCAACGAGATCCTGCCGCAGCCCATGCCCTACTACAACTACGAGCTCGACAAGAAGGGCGTGCAGGAGGTCATCAGCCGCTGCCACCGCCTCTGCGGCAAGGACGCCACGCTCAACCTGCTCGACGCGCTCAAGGAGGCCGGCTTCAAGGCCGCCACGCGCGCGGGCCTCTCGTTCGCGAAGGACGACATGCGCATCCCGGACGAGAAGGACAAGATCATCAAGGAGGCGCAGCACAAGGTCCAGGCGATCGAGACCAACTACCTCCGGGGCGCACTGGCCCCCTCGGAGCGCTACAACCAGATCATCGACGAGTGGACGCACGCCCGCGAGAAGGTCACCGTCGCCATGATCGCCGGCCTGCGCGAGCACAAGCGCGAAGGCAAGCCGTACCTCAACCCCGTGCGCCTCATGGTCGACTCCGGCGCCCGCGGCAGCCAGGACCAGGTCCGGCAGCTCGCCGGCATGCGCGGCCTCATGGCGAAGCCCTCCGGCAAGATCATCGAGACGCCGATCCTCTCGAACTTCCGCGAGGGCCTCACCGTCCTCGAGTACTTCACGTCGACGCACGGCGCCCGCAAGGGCCTGGCCGACACCGCCCTCAAGACGGCCGACGCCGGCTACCTCACGCGCAAGCTCGTCGACGTCTGCCAGAACGTGGTCGCCACGCAGCACGACTGCGGCACGCTCAACGGCGTCACGAAGAGCGTCGTCTACAAGGGCGAGAAGGTCGAAGTCACGCTCGGCCAGGCGATCCTCGGCCGCGTGGCGCGCGACACGATCACGAACATCGTCACCGACGAGGTGGTCGTCCGCGAAGGCGACCTCATCACCGACGATATCTCCAAGAAGATCGACGGCCTGCAGTTCCCGAAGGTGCGCGTGCGCTCGCCGCTCACGTGCGACGCGTCGCTCGGGGTGTGCGCGAAGTGCTACGGCATGGACCTCTCGACGGGCCGCCTCGTCGAGGAGGGCCTGGCGGTCGGCATCATCGCCGCGCAGTCGATCGGCGAGCCCGGCACGCAGCTCACGATGCGGACGTTCCACATCGGCGGCGTCACCGTCATCACGGTCGAGGAGTCGCAGATCAAGTCGAAGTTCAAGGGCGTCGTGCGGCTGTCGAACGTGCGGCTGGCGGAGATCAAGGACGGCAAATACATCGTCGTCAACCGCAACGGCGAGCTCATGATCGTCGACGAGAAGGACCGCGAGCTCGACAAGTACATCCTGCCGATCGGCTCGGAGCTGTCGTTCAAGGACGGCGGGAAGGTGAAGCACGGCGACCTGCTGGCGAAGTGGGACCCGCACAGCGTGCCGGTCATCGCGGGCAAGGACGGGCGCGTCCGCTACGAGGAGATCAAGAGAGGCGAAACGATGCAGGAGGAGAAGGATCCGAAGTCCGGCCTCCTCAAGCGGTTCATCATCGAGCACAAGGGCGAGCTGCACCCGCAGATCGTGATCGAGGACGACAAGGGCGTGATCCAGGAGGTCCACCCCGTCCCCGAGAAGGCCTACATCGAGGTCGACGAGGGGCAGAAGGTGAAGGCCGGAACGATCCTGGCGAAGACGCCGCGCGAACTGGGCGGTACGCAGGACATCACCGGCGGCCTCCCGCGCGTCACGGAGCTCTTCGAGGCGCGCAAGCCGCGCGACCCCGCCGTCATCGCGGAGATCGACGGGCTCATCGAGCTCGGCGAGAAGCGCCGCGGCAAGCGCGAGATCATCGTCCGCAACGACGAGACCGGCATGGAGTCCAAGCACGTCGTGCCGAGCGGCCGGCAGCTGCTCGTGCATGGCGGCGACCGCGTCCGCGCGGGCGACCCGCTCATCCAGGGGCCGCTCGTCCCGCACGACATCCTCCGCATCCGCGGCGAGGAGGAGGCCCAGCAGTACATCCTCCGCGAGGTCCAGTCCGTCTACCGCGCGCAGAACGTCACGATCAACGACAAGCACATCGAGATCATCGTCGGACAGATGATGCGCAAGGTGCGCATCCAGACGCCGGGCGACTCGCCCGTGCTCCCGGGCGCGGTCATCGACAAGTTCCGCCTGCGCGAGGAGAACGCGAAGGTCAAGAAGGGCGGGAAGAAGCCGGCGACCTTCAAGCCGCTGCTCTTGGGCGTGACGAAGGCGGCCATCCAGAGCGAGAGCTTCATCGCCGCCGCGAGCTTCCAGGAGACGACCAAGGTCCTCACCGAGGCGGCGCTCTCCGGCAAGCGCGACGAACTCGTCGGCCTCAAGGAGAACGTCATCGTCGGCCACATGGTGCCCGCGGGCACGGGCTTCAAGAAGTACCTCATGATGAAGATGTACCGCGACGAGCCGCCGCCGACGGAGCCGGCGGCCGATACCGTGACGGCCGCGTCGTAATTGGCTGGAATTCCCGACAGGCGATCCCTATAATTCGCGACCTTATGCCGACCATCAACCAGCTGGTGCGCCACGGGCGGACGAAGACGAAGTACAAGTCGAAGTCCCCCGTGCTCGAGAACAACCCGCAGAAGCGCGGCGTCTGCCTCATCGTGAAGACGATGACGCCGAAGAAGCCGAACTCGGCGCTCCGCAAGATCGCCCGCGTGCGGCTCTCGAACGGCCGCGAGACCACCGTCTACATCCCCGGCGAGGGACACAACCTCCAGGAGCACTCGATCGTGCTCGTCCGCGGCGGCCGCGTGCGCGACCTGCCCGGCGTGCGCTACCACATCATCCGCGGCAAGCTCGACTGCGGCGGCGTCGACGGCCGCAAGCAGTCGCGGTCCAAGTACGGCGCCAAGAGGCCCAAGTAACCCATGCCTACGAGCTTCAAGTCGTTCGAGCATCTCCTCAAGCCGGATCCCCGCTTCAAGAGCAAGCTGGTCGGCAAGTTCATCAACTGCCTGATGTGGGAAGGCAAGAAGTCCGTCGCGCAGAGCATCTTCTACGACGCGATGGACGCGATCTGCAAGAAGATCAAGGACAAGGACCCCGTCGACATCTTCAACACCGCGATCAACAACGTGAAGCCGCAGGTGGAGGTCCGCTCGCGGCGCGTCGGCGGCGCCACGTACCAGGTGCCGGTGCCGGTCCCGACCAAGCGCCAGATCAGCCTCGCCTTCCGCTGGATCCTCAACGCCGTGCGCACGAAGAAGGGCCGCCCCACGGCCGTCAAGCTCGCCGACGAACTCCTGGGCGCATTCAAGGGCGAGGGCGAAGCCATCAAGAAGCGCGACGACGTGCACAAGATGGCCGAGGCGAACAAGGCGTTCGCGCATCTGGCGTACTAGCGCCTGATCGCGCTGCGCGGCACGCTCCAGCTCCGGCGGGACGGACCTCCGACCGGAGACGGGAGACCCGAGACCGGATCTCACTCCCGCAGGATCGCCCGTCCGAACGCCGCCGCCTGGTGGAAGGCGACCCGCTCGAAGCCGGCGTCCTTGAACGCCTTCTCGATCACGTCGATCGCCGCCTGGATCTCCTCGAGGTCCCGCTGCGTCCGCACCGGCGGCTCGCGCTTCCCCATCACGACGACCGCCGCGCGCTTCGCGCCCGCGTACTTCGCAAGCCAGTCGTAGAACTTCTCCTCCGTCATCACGGGCGGCGGCGCCGGCGCCGGCTTCGACACGCGCCAGTCCTTGTAGGAGTACTCCGCGACCACGTCCGCCGCGGCCTCGCGCCGCAGCGCCCGCTCCGTCTCCGCGCGGAAGCGCGTCGCCGAGATCTCCTCGGGGCGCTCCGCGCACCCGGCCGCGGCCAGGGCGGCGGCGACGACGATCCATCTCCTCATGACGCGGCGCATTGTAGCTCGCCTCCTCCGGAATACGGTACGATGCGCGCGTGGCCCCGACGCGCCTCCCCGCCCCGCTCTGGATCATCTTCTTCGCCAGCGGCGCCGCGGGCCTCTCGTACCAGGTGATCTGGACGCGCCACGCGGGACTCACGCTCGGAGGCTCGATCGTCGCGATCGGCACCGTCGTGGCGACCTTCCTCCTCGGCCTCGCCGCGGGCGCCGCGATCGGCGGACGGTGGATCGACCGGCGGCTCGCGCAGGGCCGGCCCGCGTCGTTCGCGCTCGCCGCGTACGCCGGGCTGGAGCTCGCGATCGCCGCGTACGGCGTCCTCTTCGGCCCGCTCGCTGGAGCGCTCAGCCCGGTCCTGGGACCGCTCTACCGCTCGGGCGGAGAGCAGGGCGTCCTCTTCAACGCGGGGCGCGTCCTCCTGACCGCCGTCCTCGTCCTCCCGCCCACGCTCGCGATGGGGGCGACGCTGCCGGTCCTATCGCGTTACGCGGTCTCGCTCCGTGGCGACGCGGCGCGCGCGATCGGGCTCCTCTACGGCGTCAATACGCTCGGCGCGGTTGCCGGGTGTGCGATCGCGGGCTGGGTCCTGCTTCCCGCCGCCGGACTCACGGCCTCCTCCTTCGCCGTCGCGGCGCTCAACGTCGCGATCGCCCTCGCGGCGCTCGCGCTGCGCAGGTCGCGTGAGGCGGCGCCCGACTCCGCGAAGCGGGAGTCCGCATCCGCGCCGGACCCCGTCCCGACGTGGATCTTCCCGGCGTACGCGTGCGCGGGCTTCGCGGCGCTGGTCCTCGAGATCGCCTGGACGCGCGCGTTCATCCTCTCGTTCGGCTCGTCCGTGCACGCGTTCAGCCTCGTCCTCTCGTGCTTCATCTTCGGCGTCGGACTCGGCTGCTGGCTCATGGCGCGCGTCGTCGAGCGCGTGGGCAACCCGTCCGCCGTCTTCGGCGCCCTCCAGGCGCTCGTCGCCGCGTGGGCGCTCGCCTCGTGGATCTGGCCGCTCCGGGAGCTGCCCCTGGCGATGGTGAACGTCTTCGGGAACGTCGAGGCGTACGGCGATCTCGTACTCTCGGAGCTTGCCTTTGCCGCCGCGATCATCGTCCCCCCCACCGCGCTCATGGGCGCGTCCTGGCCCGTCCTCTGCCGGCTCGCCGTCGGGAGCGAGGCGGTCGCCGGAGAAGCCGTCGGCCGCCTCTACGCCTGGAACACCGCGGGCAACATCCTCGGCACCGTGGCGGCCGCGTTCGTCATCCTGCCCACCTGCGGGATCCACGGCGCGATGATCGCCGCCTGTGCGATGGCCTTCTTCACCGCGGGTGTTTCCGCGTGGGCGACGCACCAGCGCTGGCACGCCGTCGCCCCGTTCGCCATGGCCGCCGCCGCGCTCCTGGCCGTCCCCGAGTGGGACCCCGCCTTCGCGGCCGCGGGCCCGGCGATCTACGGGAAGCGGCGCGTCCAGCAGAGCACCGCCACCGGGCTCAGCGTGCGCGAGATCATCCGCGGCGATGGGAACGTGGTCTTCGAGCGGTGGGATTCCTACGGGCTCGTCACCGTCAACGAGATGCGATACGAGTCCGGGGGCCGCCGCTGGCGCGAGTTCACGCTGCGGATCAACGGCAAGACGGACGCCTCCACGGGCGGCGACATGCAAACGCAGGCCCTCACCGCCCACCTGCCGCTCCTCCTGCACCCGAACCCGAGAGAGGTGCTCGTCGTCGGCCTCGCCAGCGGGGCCACGCTCGACGCCGCGCTCAGACACCCGTCCGTCGAACGCGCCGAGTGCATCGAGATCTCCCCCGCCGTCGTCGCCGCGTACGAGCAGTTTTTCAAGGAGCGCATGGGGAGTCCGACGGATGACCCGCGCGCGAGGCTGCTGGTGACCGACGCACGCTCGCACGTGCTCTACACCGACCACCGCTACGACGTGATCGCGTCCGAGCCGTCCAACCTCTGGATCAGCGGCGTGTCGAACCTGCACACGCGCGACCACTACGAACGGTGCCGCGCACGACTCGCGCCTGGCGGGATCATGTGCCAGTTCGTCCACGCCTACCACATCACACGCCGCGACTTCCAGTCGGTCCTCGCGACCTTCCGCACCGTCTTCCCAGACTGCCTCGTGTGGGAGGTCCTTGTCGGGCAGGACTACCTCCTCGTGGGCCTCACCGGCGGCCCGGCCGACGCCGCCACGATGGCCGCGCGGTGGGAACCCGAGCGCGTGAAGAAGCATCTCGTCGACACGCTCAGGATCCCGACCCCGGAGGCGCTCCTCCGCGGGCTCATCGGGGACGGCGCTTTCGCGCAGGCCGTCGCCCGCGACACCGCGCTCATCACGGACGATCACACGTCGGTCGAATACACCGCCCCGCGCGCCCTCGTGACGGACGATCGGGCGGCGATCCTGGCGGCGCTCGGCGAGGCGCGCGGGATGCCGCTGGCGGCGCTGCGGGGCGGACCCGACCGCGCGGCCGCGCAGCAGGCGCGCGCGATGATCGCCAGCGCCGTCCGCCTCGCCGTGCGGGGCGACATCGAGCGCGACGATCCGACGTCCGCTTCGATGATCGAGGCGCTCTCGAAGCTCCGGCAGGCGGCGGGGCCCGCGGCCGGCGACCCCGCGTGGGCGGCCGCCCGCGACTGGGTGTGCGCGGTCGCCCTGCGGCGCGCGGAGGAAACCTACCGCTTCAACCCGGAGGGGGCGATGCCGCTCCTGCGGGCGATCCCGCCGGACACGGCGGCGGGCGCGCGCGCCAGGGCGCGGATGGACGAGTTCCGGGCGCGGCTCGACGAGCAGCACCGTCCGCCGTAGAGCTACTCCCGCTTCATCCGCCGCTTCGCCTCGTCGATGAGCGGCCGCGTCTGCTCCTCGAGCGACGGATCCGCCGCCAGCGCCCGCTCCAGCCACCGCCCCGCGGCCTCGTAGTCGTCGAGGAAGAAGCACGTCGTGCCGAGCCGATGGAGCGAGAGCGCGTCGCTCGTCCGCCGCGCGACGCACCGCTCGAGGTGTCCGCGCGCTTCGACGAGCGTGTCCCGGAAGTCCCGGCCGGTCACCGACTGGAGCCGCGCCACCTCCCCCAGCACGAACCCCGCCGTCCCGCGGATCGCGGGATTCTCCGGCGCGAACTCCACGGCGCGGCGAATGTCCGCCAGAGCGCCGTCCACGTCCGCCCGGACGGCTCCCCGCTGCAGCGCCGCATGCTGGATCCCGAGCCCCTTGATGCGGGCGCGCGACTCCCAGGCCAACGCGTCGCGAGGCGCCATCTCCAGGATCCGCGAAAAGGGCTGGATCGCGGAGGTCACCAGGTCCTCCGGACACGCCCCCGCCCGCACCTCGAGCGTCAGCCGCATCGTGCGCACGTTGCCGAGATTGCGCAGCCCCTGCACATGGTCGGCGTCCCGGCGCAGGACCGCGGCGAACCCGTCCTCCGCCCGCCGCAACGCCGCCAGGGCCTCCTCCCGCGGCGCGCGCTCGAGAATCCACATCGCGTGCACGTACTCCGCGACCCCCTGGCGGACCGCGATCGGGAGGTCCGCCGGGTCGAGACGGCCCGCCTGCGCCGCGTCCTCGCGCGCCGCAGCCACCAGCGCCGACGGGTCGCGCCCGCGCCGCACCTCCTCCTCCGCCATCAGCACGCGCACGTACGCGCGTATGGACCATCCCCCCGCGTCCTTCGGCCAGCGCTCGATCAGACGGCCCGCACGCTCCTGCACGTCGCGCGCCAGCTCCTCCCCGTCCGCTCCGCGGCCGTAGCGGCGCGATACGATCCCGCCCAGCGCCTCGAGCACGATCGCGCGCGCGTCCGGGTCGCCGGAGAACCGCTCCTCCAGCTCCCGCCCTTCGTCGATCAGCTCCCGCTCTCGCGCCTCCAGGTCGGGCCTGTCGCCGAGCTCGGCGAGCCGCCAGTCCCTCATGCGGAACCGGTTGAGCAGCGGACCGGGGTCGTTCGGGTCCAGTTTGAACGATCGTTCAAACAGCCGGGACGCCTCGTCCAGCAGGCCGTCGGCCGGAGCGCCCTGGCGCATCGCCTGGCGCGCCCGCTCGAACCGCAGCAGGCCCAGGTGGTCCACCAGCTGCGCGTCGTGCGCGTCCGCCTCGAGCAGGGGGACCAGATCCGCCTCCGCACGCTCGAGGAGGTCCTCGACGTCCTGTCCGCGCTCGGCCCGCACCTGGCTCCACCAGTGGTAGACGGAGGCGCGGGCCACGAGCGCCGTGTACATCGTGGGCTGGGCGACCAGCGCCTGGTCCAGCGCCCGCACGATCTCCCGGAACGTCCCGTCCGACGCCGTCGGCCGCGCGTGGAGCATGAGCAGCAGTACGCCCTGATACGCCAGCAGGTCCGGCGCCCACGGCCGCACACGCAGCCCTTCGCGCGTCGCGCGCAACGCCCCCTCGAGGTCGTTGGCGTACATGCGCGCCAGCGTCAGCATGCCGTCCAGCTCCGGAGAGATCGGACGGATCTCCCGGGCCCGCTTCAGGTGCTCCAGCGCCGCGGAGGTGTCGTGCCGCACCATGGCCAGGAGCCCGCGGCCGAGCTCCAGCTGGTACGCGATGTCCTGCGACGGGCCGGCGACCTCCCCCGCCAGCCGCTCGAAGGAGGCCAGGTCCTCGCGGACGCGCCGCCGCT
>Ga0187893_10010266_pt1 | contig 14046 bp, 12 predicted proteins | sample MA1701074metaG_FD_139574 | JGI IMG/M metagenome (GOLD analysis project Ga0187893, IMG submission 139574) | White microbial mat communities from a basaltic lava cave in the Kipuka Kanohina Cave System on the Island of Hawaii, USA - MA170107-4 metaG ...
AACGTCTTCGAGAGCATGTGCGGCCCGGTCAGCGTGAACTTCATCGGATGATCGGTGCAAGCGCGGGCGCGACGGTAATCGTCGAGCAGCATCAACGAGCCTTCGCCGATCTCGCCCTCGACGACGCCTGCGGGGACGGAACGAAATCCCATGCCTTTGATCAGGCGGAACTCTTCGATGTCTCTCCGCGTGATGCGCGAGCGGATGCCGTCCATCGGGCGGATGAAGTATTCGATCATCCCATTGGTGTCGGGGTGATTGACATCCCAACGGTAAAGCTCACCGTCGGCGACGACATCAATGCCTGCCAATTCCTGAATCTTGAAGACGACTTTGGTTGCGTCAATCAGAGCCTGCTGGCTGGGCAGCGCGATCAGCCATTCGGGCACAGGGTATGAGCCGACAACCGTGGTGCGAATTTCGGGCGCGTTCACAAATCCTCCGAATTTTAATGTGGATGATGGTATTTGAATTAAAAGCGCGCGAAGTATAGCAGCGGGCGGCGCCGATGCAAGCCGAGGCTAGGCAGGCTGAAAGTTTTGCCGTAAGATCACCGCCGCTTTTCCGCATTCACAACTACACAGAGCGGCTGGCAGTGGGACAAGATGGCATCTTGTCCCACAATTTCCACAGCGAAGTGGGACAAGATGGCATCTTGTCCCACAATTTCCACAGCGGATCACGAGGCAACTGGATGGCTCAAACTCTCTCGACCGTCGGTTTGTTGATGGCCGGCGCGACTTCGATCAGCAACGTCGTCAAAGACATTTCGGCCAAGAAGGTCGTTGATCACCACGAACTGATCGCGTCCACCTTCTGGATCAGGCTCTTCGCGGCGATTGCCTTCGTCATTGCGCTTGGCGGGCGAGCGTTGATGGGAACCGTTCCGCATTTCCGCAGCGACGGCGGCGAGCTGTTCGGTATTGACGGATTGCAGATCGGGCCGGCGCCGACCTATCTGATCTACCTCGCCATCGAAGTCCTGATGGTGGCATTCTCGACGCTGCTCTATTTCCGCGCGATGCAGGTCACGCCGATCTCGCTCTGCATGCCTTACATCTCGTTCACGCCGGTCTTCCTGATCGTCACCGGCAACGTCATGCTCGGCGAATTGCCGGCGACTGAGAAGCTGGTCGGCGTGGTGATGATCTTCATCGGCTCAATTGCGATGCATCGGTTGCTGTTCGCCAACGGCTGGCTGGAGCCGGTCAAGGCCATCTGGCGCGAGCGCGGATGTTTCTACATGCTGCTGGTCGGGTTCATCAATTCCATCACCAACCCGATTGATAAACAGTTGGTCTTGATGACCGACGCCTTCACGCAATCGTGCGCGTTCGGCGCCGGGATGTGCGTCTTCTTCACGCTGCTGCTCTTCGCGCGCAAAGCTGACGCGGGGAAGGTGATTCGGTCCGTTCCATTCTGGGCCGCGCTGGCCGGGACGCTCGAAGCCGTGGCGCTGATCTTCCAGTTGTCGTCGCACAACTACATCGACGTGGTGATCACGATCAGCGTCAAACGCGCCGGCATCATTCTGGTCGTGCTGCTCGGCTGGCTGGTCTTCAAGGAGAAAGGGATCGGCGACAAGCTGATCGCGTCGTCGGTGATGCTGGTCGGAGTGCTGATCATCTATTTGCCGATGACGTTGACGCAGGGCGTGATGATCGCGGTTGTGGCGTTGCTGGCGATGTTCGTGGCGTTATACCTGACGCGACCGAAGACAGAGGTTGAATCGGCGGTCACTTAGGCGAAGAGCAGGGGATTCCCAATGAGTTACGAAATGGGGTAATCGCTATCCCATCCGCACACTTGTCGTCAGGCTTAATCGCCTTTCACTGTTTTTGCGCCCCCTAAATCTCCTGAGCGCAGCCTCTTTGCGCAATCGGGAATTGAAATTGGTATGGCAAGGCGCTTGCGTCAATATCCATGTCAAACTGGATCAAAGGGCCAGAGCAAAGAGGAAATCAAGATGAATACGTTAATGAAAAACAGAGCGCAATTGATGCGTGTGCGAGTCGCAGCTCTCGCGCTGGCGCTGATGATCGCGCCGGCGCCGGTTCTCGCGCAGAATTACAAACCGGGATTCAACATCTTTTCGCCGCAGCAGGATTACGAGATCGGGCGGCAATCGGCGGCGGCGGCCAACCGGCAGTTGCGGACTCGCACTGACGCTCGCGTGTCGCGCATCGGAAAGCGGCTGGCAGCGCACGCTCCGGGCGCTCGATTCCCGTATGAGTTCCGCGTCGTGGAGGACAATGCGATCAATGCGTTCGCCCTGCCAGGCGGGTTCGTCTACATCAATCGCGGGGCGTTGCAAGCCGCGCGGAGCGAGGATGAGATCGCGGCAGTGATCGCTCACGAGATCGCGCACGTCGCGTTGCGCCACGGAACCAATCAAGCGTCGAAGGCTTACTTGGCGCAGGCCGGATTGGGGTTGGTCGGAGGCTTGCTCGGCGGACGCGGCAACAGCGGACTCGGTCAGGTGATGGGCGCAGTAGGCGGTTTCGGATTGAACACGCTGTTTCTCAAACACAGCCGGACGGCCGAACAGCAGGCTGATTCGCTTGGAATGCAGATGCTGCGGAAAGCCGGATATGACCCGCGCGGGATGATCTCGTTCCTGCAGACCATCCAGCAGCATTCGGGCGGGCGCTCGGTCGAATTCCTGAGCAGCCATCCCAATCCGTCCAATCGGATCGCGCGGTTGGAGAGGGAACTGGCGTCAGGCTCCAGGCGGCGATGATCGTAGCAATGAAGAAGAGAGACGCCAGGCTCCGGAGCGCAAGCCCGGAGCCTTTTGTTTTTGGCGAACTCGTCGCAGCCGAAGAACGAAGATAAAATGGCGGCGATGAAGATCGAATCACATTCTGAGCTGGAGAGTGGGAGAGTGGGGGAGTGGGAGAGTGGGAGAAAGGCGCTGCGTTTGATTGTTTGCCTCACGCTCTGCCTGATTAACTCGCTCGCTTTGGCTCAAACACAAACCGATACCCAAGACCAGCCGCCTGCTTCAGATTCGCAACCTGACAAGCCATCGAACTGGAACTGGTCTTTCTCGATCCGCAACCGAACAGGTTTTCGCACGAACGAACCACATCAACTTCAAATGTCGCGGACGATCTTCGACGCGAAAGGCATTTATAAAATCAACGACAATTGGCGGATGACGCTCGAAGGCCGCGCGCATTACGACCCGGTCGAACGCCTGGGCTATCCGAAAAACGTCTGGCTCGACCCTCGACAGGTGTTGTTCGACGGCAAGGTCAAAAAAGTTGATCTCAAACTCGGATTGCAGCAAGTGGTGTGGGGACAGGCTGACGGTTTGCGCGTGCTGGACGTGATCAACCCGCTCGATTACCGCGAGTTCATCCTCGAAGACTTCATTGATTCGCGCCGCCCATTATGGCTCGCGCGCGCTGACACGCCGGTCGGCGAAGGTTCGCTGCAACTGATCTGGGTTCCATATTTTGCGCCAGCGCGGTTACCTGCGGCTGATAACGAATTCGGTTTGGGCGAGAGCTTCGGGCTGGGGTTGATTGACGCGACGCTGCGCGAACAGGGGCTGCCGCAGATTCCGTTTCGCGTCGAAGCGACGGATCGCCCGGCTTACCAACTCAGATCATCGCAGTTCGGCGCGCGTTACAGCCGCAGCGTTGGCGCGTGGGATTTAACGACGAATTACTTCTACGGCTGGGAAGACGCGCCGACCAATTACTTTCTTGGCGTCGAGAACGCGATCAATGATTCGCCGTCGGCCCTGGTCTTCAAGCCGCGTTTTGATCGCAAGGAGGTTTTCGGCGGCACGGCGGCGACCAACTTCGGCTCGGTCGTGTTGCGGCTGGAGGCCGGGTGGAACCGGAACAAACCAGCCCCGGTCACGACGAACACGCAGACGGGTTATGAAAAGCACGGACAGTTTTCGAGCGTCGCCGGGCTGGACTGGTCGGCGAAGACCTGGCTCTGGATCAGCGGGCAATACTTCCTGTCGTTCACTTCCGCGCCGCAGGAGAAGCTGCTGTTGCCACGCTACAATCACCTGGCTTCGATCTACTTTCGCACAAACTTTATGCGCGAAACGCTCAGGCCGGAGTTGTTTGTATTGACCGGGTTGAACCAGCGCGAGTACCTGATCCGCCCGCGCATCGTGAAGACCATCGGCGATCATTGGAGTGTGGGCGTCGGCGCTGATTTTCTGGGTGGTAAGCAGACCAATGTCTTCGGCTATTTCGATTCGCGCGATCGTGTGGTGATTGAGTTGAAGTGGCAGAAATGATTAGGGCTTTGACCGTCGCCTACTCTTCTTCAGACAGTTCTTGATCGTCCACCTCAAAAACGATGCGGTCATAGATTTCCGCCAGCCGCAGCGTACAGCCAATCATTGCGCCCGCCGTTGTCTGGGGCGCTGTACGGTGTCTACGAAATGCGGTCTGCGGACCCGAAGAGTCCGTTGATTTCGGCGAATGCCTTGGCGTACAGCTCGCTCTGAATAACAAGCACGCTCGGCCCCGAGAAGACGACTGACGGGCCTGTATAGCAGCAATTGGCTGATCGAAGCCCCTCTGCCTTTCGTTGCCTGCGCGGAATTAGGACGCTGAAGTACAACACCGCTGGCGCCACAACGGCTGCAATGGCTCCCCATAAACCGATCTTTGCCCCAACGAATCCCGCACCGATGAGCAGGAGCAAGCCGATGCAGCCAATGGCTTCCGGGTTTCTGTACTGCTTGACATGCTGTGCGCATGATCGGCAGTAAGGAATGTTGACGGGCAGAAAACGCTTTGATGTCAGTGCCTCATAAAAGAACCCACCAACGCTCTCATCCACCCTGATCTGGACGTGCTGTACTACGTTTGGTTCGCCCAGGTCGTCCAGGCAACAGGGACACATTGACGGGAAGATCCAGGTCTTGGGCAGTGGTAGTTTGATCGCCATGTTGTAATTTTCCTATGCTCGTAAACTAGTCGCCGACCCGGCTATCAACTCGCGCAGGCTCTGCGCCTCGCCTTCCGACAAAATGCCGAAGTCTCATCAGACCGTCTCAACTTTCGCGCTTGGACCATTATCACTCCGTGACGCCGCTTTGATGCGTTCCGCCTTTTTGCCAAAGCAAAGAGCATAACTTGCGACCAGCAGGGCTATCCCTCCGGCGGCAATGCTGAAAGCTGAGACCAAGCTGGGAGGAGTCCTCATTGAAGGAATCATCTCCTGAACCTGCCAGGGAACTGCCGCGAAGTGTCCAATGACATACGTCGGCATCAGTGCGCCAACAAGATAAGTTCCTGCAATGAGCAACAGGACGCCGCAAGCTTTTGCCAACCTGTTCTGTCGGGCGCGAATATCAGTGAGTCTGAGCCAGAGAAGGGTTACGGCAATGCCTGCCGCGCAACCGCCTGCCCACAGCAGTTGCAGCCCCGGCGAGGCATGCGCGACCATGTGGCTAATGGAAATTTGCTCAAAGGCGTCATTCAGTCTGCTCGACGAAAGAGGGTTCGACATACTGCCTGAATGACTATTGTCGAAGAACATGCTGATTTGCATCAGAGCGAATAAAGCGATCCAGCATTTCAAGACTACTTTCATCATTTTCTCCTCCAGCGGGTAGTAAAAGGCGGCTCTTCCTAACGGTCTAAAAATTGAAGCAACCAAATGAAAAGATAGATAACTGGCGTAACACAACTGACTGCCAGCATAACTTTTGCATTGTGCTTGGCTTTCGGGTGTTTACACTTGGTGAGTCCATCTACTGCGAAAGCTATTCCAACGATAGGCGTGCAAAAAATAGGTATGAGCGCAAAGAAGATTGTATCGTGTGCAAACAACCGATCGAGTTTGCTAGTTTGCAGTATTTTTTCTTCAGCTTCGCTTTGCCTTATCTCTTCCTCCTCCCAGTTTTTCTCATCTGCAGTGATCCGTTGCTGGACGAATTCCTTCCCGCCACGCCGAGCTAATTCTTCATGCGCTAGTTCCTGAGCATAAGCAGTATAGTCACCGGGCGCTCGTTCAAGCATCTGGATGAGATCACAGTCGGAGAGATGTAAAATTCTCTCTCTGGTTTGCTCTCTTAGACTTTCTTCTTTAGAGTTCGCAGCTTTGGCCAAGTTCACCTCTTCCTGGTCACTTTTGCCAATGTCAACTGAGCGTTGATGCCGATCAATGCGCGCGGTGTTTGTTCGCCTCTGGTTTCCAGATGCACGCGATCACGCACGAACAGAAATAGCTCGCCAGCGGTGACGAATTGATCGTCATTTGCATCCGCATCCCCCTCCAGTCCCTTGAGTAACACCCAGGTGAAAACGCCGTGGCCCGCGCCCCAGTTTTCTCCTTCTTTTGCCGTTTCATTGACATCGGCCGAGGTGATAACCGCTCGTCCCGAATCCCTGAAAAGTCGCGCTGCATACAGATTGACCAAGTTGTTTTCCAATACGAGTCGCCTGTCTCTCGTAACGAGTTGCTGGCCGCTTAGACCGGCGCTGTGACAGGTATCCACGAAAACGATTACGCGCCTTGCTCGCAGGCGGTTATCGAGTATTTCCCGCAATTCGATCATCGGCATCGCCGTGCGCGCCATATCGGTCGCGCGCGAGTCATGCAGTAAAAAATAGAGATTCTGCGGCGCGTCAGGATCGGGCGCGCCGTGACCGGCGATGAAAATAACGATCAAGTCGTCCGGTCCAGCCAGCGGTAAAAAGCGGTTAAACGCGGCGCGCACGGCGGTAAGACTTGCTTGCTCATTTTCCTGAAAGAGAATGTCTGAAGGCGCAAACCCGCCACCTTCGGGTCGTTGCAGGTAATCGCGAAAGGCGCGCGCATCGGCATCGGCGTAGAGCAGATCGTTAAGCCCGCGTTCGTGATGGCGATAGCGCGAGACGCCAATGACCAGCGCGTATTTGCGACCGATGAAGCGTTCGGCGTTGGGCGGCTCGCGCAACCGCACGGGAATCGTGAGGCGTGTGAGATTGGCTGCCCGATCTTTCGCTTCGATCACCAGGGCTGGCGTTTTGTCCGTAAGAGTCAGTGTGTGTTCGAAACGAACCGGGTCTTTCGCGCTCGCGCCGCCGACCATGATGCTGCCGCGATTTCCGGCAGCCGCATCAGCCGTGGAAGGCGGGATGGCTTGGCCATTGATGGTGATAAGCACATTCGGGTCCGTGTCGTCTTGTACCCAGCCACTTACCTTCAAGCACAGCGAACTGCCCGGTAAAAAGAGCGTCCCGGCGGGGCGGGTGAGATAAATCCCGGGCGGCTGATTATCGGCGTCCGCCTTGGCCAGAACAGCAGCCGGCGAAAATTCTTCGACTGTTGCCCCATCCGCGATAAACGAGTCATTGCTAATCAGCCCGTTACCGGAACGCAGCAGGCCGGAACGCAACACGTAGGAAGCGTACCAGTTTCTGCCGTCCCGGTCGGCGGCGCTGATCTCGATGACATTTTTGCCAGGCTGCAAGCGGAACCGCGGTTTCTTGTCGAGCTGCAAGTCGATAATGTAGCCGTCTAGGTCGGCGCCTTTGGAAGCGATCGTATTGGCGGCCTCGCCGTTGATTGTGGTGAAGATCTTCCCGTAATCAATCTGAGCCGCGAAAGGTTGGTGTACGCGCAGCCGCAACCGGGTCAATTCGCCCGCGGAAACGGCAACCTCCGGCGCCGTAATCGGCGGCGCTGCCAGTTCGGGGAGTTCAAGAGTGAAGGGCGCCCGCAACGACTCGCCTTGAGCGGTGAGTGGAGTTGGAGCGAACGCCGAAAATGCGCTCAGCGCCAGCACCGAACAGAGCCACGAAAGTTTCAGGCATCGGATTATTGTTTGAGCCATTTCCACCCCACACTGAGTTATGGTTTAGGACTGCCACGTTTCGGTTTCCTGGCCGGCGTTGGCGTTGGCGGCGGCGCCGACGCTTCCTGGGGCGCAGAGACTGCCGGGGCGACGGGTGGAGGGGGCGTGAGCGTGTTGACCAACGCGTTTGCGGGTGGCTCTGGAATCTTCATTGAGACATTGGTGGCCGGGCTGGCCGCCCATTCCCAGTCATCCGCTTCCTGCAAATAAGCGTAGATCACATCCATATTGGGCGGCAGAGCGCCCGCGTGCTCTTTCTGATAAGTCGCGACGTATCTTTTGAGACTGCGCGTGACCTCTGGCATCTGCGCCGGGTTCTTTTCTTCGACCATGGCTAACGCATAGTAAAGATGCGGTTCGGCAAGCACATTTCGCCGGTCGAGTTCGATGGATTTCTTGAACGCGGAAATCGCCCTGTTCTTTTCCGCGGGCGTGCGCGCGGTCAATTTGAGAACCTTGCCGTAATAGAAATGCGTGTACGGATCATTGGAGCGAATATTCAATGCCTCTTCGAGATTGTTGAGCGCGATTTGGAACATATCGTAGTAATAAGCGCGCACGCCGTTATCGCGCTTGAGCTCGGCCATCACGGCTTCGAACTCATCACTGCTGCCAATCAGGCCGCCTGTTTTGAGGCGCTCTGCGATTTCGGCGGCAAGCGGCCCGGAGACGACTCGTCTGGCGGCCGCGGCGCGGCCGGCGGCGTCTCGCAGAGGGTTCATGGATTTACCGGCGTCTTCTTGTGCGAGAGGCTGTGCCCCTGCCGCCGGCTCTTGCTGCCAAGTGGAATTGAAGCTGACCGCGCCGAAATAGAGTTGGCCAGGCGCCGGACCGTTGTCGGCGATGAATTGCTCCACTTGCTGGCGGCTCTCAGGGACGCGCCCACTTTGGGCATTGAGGCCCAGGGCGCTCCGTGGATCGTTGACAGCGGCTTGCCGCATGGCCAGAAAGAGCTTCGGCACTTCTCGCGGGTCATAGCGCCGATCCAACAAATACTTCAGGCCAAGCTGATCCGCTTCGTCTTCCTGCAATTTGTCCCACGTGAACGCGGCGTCAGGCGCAAACCATTTGACCAGCGATGGCACCGTCGTCTGCATAAACTGGCTGAGTTGATAAGCGTCGGCTGGATTGTTGGATGAGCCAGCCGCCAGTTGAGCCGCCACCCCGAAGAGCGCCTGGTACATCTCGCGCTTGTTCGCCTGATTTTGGTTGTGACGCTGCAAGCCGCAACCGACGATCGCATCCTGTCGCCAATGGTCCTTCTCGACGTGCGCGATCTCATGGGCGAGGATGTAGGCTAATTGCGCCTCGTTATCCACGAGCGAGATCAAACCCGATGAAATATAGATCGTGCCGGTCGAGAGCGAGCGCGCTTCAGGGATCGGTTTGAGCAACACTTTGAAGGCGTAGCGATGTTTCGACCCCGTGGGAACCATCGATTGACCGACACGATTGACGTAATCCTGCACCAGCGGGTTGTCATAAAGCGTGTCTTCTACCTTCAGCTTGTCGCCGGTGCGCGTAACTTGCTCATCGGCGGCGTCGCGCGTATTGATGAAGTAGGCAAGCTCGTTATGCTGGCTCAGCCGGTTCCGGTACGCAGCCTCCACTTCTTCGCGGAAAGAAGGATCCTTGTCGTAAAGCTTGTAGCTGAATTCCCGGATTTCCAGGTACTTGCGCGTCTGCTTCGTGCCGGGTTGCTCGGCGGCAGCTTTCTTCTGATTTTCTTTTTCACGCTTCTCGTTGTCCTTGGCGGATTTTTGCTTGCTCTTTTCGTCTCTTGCCGCCGGCTTTTCAGGCTTCTCCTGACTCCTGGCCGAGATGGCCCCCCCCCCAGAGAAGAGTTGCTAATGCGAGCAAGACAATGCTGATTCCGTAAGAATGCGCTCCAAGTCTTAACATGCATACCTCCTTGTTGAGTGAGGAAAAGCGGAAAGGACAGCAAGCTGACACGCGCCGCCCGACTTCACAAAATCTCTTGCGATTTCCCGATTGGCTTCAAACTGCTTAATCTGTTTTCTTATTTCGATTGCCTTTCTCACGAGGTTTGAAAGACTTGAACCAACTCAAGCCACATTCGATGTTCCGAAGAAGGCATACGGAATACGTTCGCCTCCCGTGTAAAAGCGCGATACCAGCAGCTTGAGGTGAAGATCGGAGACCAGCAGCGAGATCGGGATGCCCGGCGCGCCCAGACACATAAGCACGCGGAACCACCAGTCACTGATCTTCCACAACCATCTCATTCCAATCACAAACGCCCACCAGAAAAGGCAGTATGCTGATCCCAACAGTAGGCCGGCTGATGCGCCTGCAAAGACTCCGCGAACGCCTTCCGAACCGCCCGCAATCGCGCCGATCAATGTGCCGACGACTATTCCCCAGGCCGCAAAGCAGGCGGCCTCCAGCAGGTAAAAGTTCTTTCGCAGGAAATCCATGTCGCTTCCTCCTTGATCTGATAAACCGAGTTTGCTTTTCCGAATTGCGAAGAGGGATAAGGGGGAATAGGGGAAAAGAGGGAAATTTGATTGCCTGCGGGCCAATGCTGTTGTAAATTGCCGCCCTCTTCGTCAGGGGCAATTCGTAACATCATCGGCCCTCCACCCAATCAGACGAGAAATTTCGACTGATTGGCTCACATCTTCCGAGAAAAATTTTCTCGCTCGGTCTTGCTGCGACCGGCGGCGACTCGTCTGTTTTCTCTGCCGCAGCCGGACGGCGAGGCTTTACTCGACACACACAAAGGAGGCTCCCCAATGAACTCCGAAGCCAAACTACACTCGCCCGAATCGGAAAAAGGCGAGATCACGCAGTGGTTGTTGAAATGGAAAAATGGCGACGAAGAGGCTCGCCAGCGATTGGCTGAGTGGGTTTATAACGATCTGCGCATCCTGGCGCGGAACAAGCTCAAAAGCCAACGTCCGAATCACACGCTGCAATCCGGCGATCTGGTCAACGAACTCTTCCTGCGGTTGATTGATCCGGCGAAGATCACTGCCGAAAACCGTAAACAGTTCTTCGCGCTTGCGGGAGAAGCTATGCTCAACATACTGGTGGATTGGGCGCGCAGCCGAAGCCGTAAGAAGCGTGGGGGAGGGAAGACGCAGGTCTCGCTCGATGACGCGCTGGACGGTTCGGACAATCCCTCGGACAATCCAAGGAAGAGTCCAAGCACGCCTGAAGATTTGATTGCACTCAACGAGGCGCTCGCGACTCTGCGGACGTTCGATCTAAGATTGTACAAGCTTGTTATTTTGAAATATTTCGTCGGCCTGAGCATAGAAGAGATCGCCAATTTTCTGGGCGTCTCCGTTGCCACAGTAAAACGGGATTGGGCGACTGCCCAAGCCTGGCTGCGCGGTCAGTTACAAAGCTCGCATTATCCGCGAACGGATTCCGGAGGCTGTGATGAATCAGGAACGATGGGAAAAGATCAAGGAGATATTTCAGCGCTCGATTGAGTTACCGCCCGACGAGCGCAGTGCGTTTCTCGACGAAGCCTGCGCCGGAGACGGTGATTTGCGCCGCGAAGTCGAAAATCTGCTCAGCAATTACGATGTGGCGGACGGCTTTATCGAAGCGACCGCGCTCGAAGATTTCGCCGTCGACCTTCATCCTTCGCTCACTGGCATGACCATCGCTCATTACCATATCGAAGCGGAGCTTGGCGAAGGGGGAATGAGCGAGGTGTACCGCGCCGTGGATATCACGCTCGACCGCCGCGTCGCCATCAAAGTCCTTCCTGCCGAATTCACCGCCGATCTCGACCTGCTGCGCCGTTTCGGGCAGGAGGCGCGCGCCGCATCTTCGCTCAACCATCCGAACATCATCACCGTTTACGAGATCGGGCGGCACGAAGAGACTCATTACATCGCCTACGAACTGGTTGAGGGCCAGACGCTGCGCCAGCGCATCTGCGAGTCGGAGGTCAACGACGCCGAGTTCGATTGGCGCGAAGCCATCAGCATCGGCGCGCAGATGGCCGCCGCGCTCAAGGCCGCGCACCGCGCCGGGATCATCCATCGTGACATCAAACCGGAGAACGTGATGCTGCGCGCGGACGGTCTGGTAAAAGTCCTCGACTTCGGCATCGCCAAACGCTTCGATCTCCCGTCGGCTGAAGAGAAGGCAGGCTCGGCGGCGGCGGCCGCGACCGCCACGCAGGCGGGGCAGATTTTCGGGACGATCGGTTACCTCTCGCCGGAGCAGGCGCGCGGCGAAGCGGTAGACGCGCGGACAGACATCTTCTCGCTCGGTCTGGCGCTCTACGAGATGCTCGGCTGTCACCCGTTTGTCGGCCTGACGCCGGCAGATAAGCTCAAAGAGGTTGCGAGCGATAAAGAACTGACGCCCATCGGCGAGCGGCGCAAAATATCCCAGCGGCGCTCGAAGCAATTGTGACGACGGCGACGGCAAAATCGCGCGACGCTCGCTACTCGTCAGCCGGCGAAATGCTCGACGCGCTCGACGAATTGTGCCCGCCGATCGAAATGAAGACCGCCGAAAAAGCGCAGAAGCTTCTTGCCAGAGAGAGCGCCAACAGATTGCTGAACCAATTCGTCGCGCTCTACGCGGCGGACGGAACGACTCGGCTCTCGCCCGCCACAATCTGGACGGTCTGGCGCTACTCCAACATCAAGCGCGGCAGGCTTGAAGCTGAACTGTTGCGGAAGAGTTTGGTCAGCTCGCTGTCTAAAGCTGGCCTGATCGCGCTGTTAGCGGGATTGTTGACGTTCATCGTCGCGGCGTGGCTCTCAATCGAAGAGAAATGGGATGAGAGGCAATTGCTCGACGGGCACACGGCGGGCGTACGCCGCGCGGCCTTTTCGCGGGATGGCAAATGGCTGGTTTCGGCCAGCGAAGATAATCAGGTGTTGGTGTGGGATTTTAAGCGACGCGAATTGAGGCAGCGGCTGGCCGATCATACGGACTGGGTTGTGGCTGTTGCGTTCGCGCCCGATGGCGAACATTTTGCGACAGCGAGCAGGGATCAGACGGTCATCGTGTGGGACGCAGAGAGTTTCAAAAAGGTCGCCGTCTTGCGCGAGCAGCGTGCGCCCATCACCGGCGTCGCGTTTTCACCCGACGGTAAGTATCTGGCAGCGGCGTCTCAGCAGCCTGATGCGCGCACAATTCTGTGGGACGCGCGGCGATGGGTGAAGGTGCGCGAGTTGCCGCTGGAAGGTGGCGATTGGTGGCCGCTACTGTTTCCTCCGAACAATCCTGAACTTCTGCTCACCTCCGTCAAAGCATGCAATGTTGAGACGGGGAATGAGGTGTCTCACTTTTTAAAAAGCAACGGAGCCGTAGCGTTCTCGCCGGATGGTTTGCGGCTGACGCTGGCGAACAGCGATGGTCGGGTAACCTTTGCTGATTTTGCCCAGCGGAAGAAGCTCGGCGAACCAATTGAAATTCACCGTGATCACGGGCGCGCAGCGGCGTTCTCGCCTGAAGGCAAGCTCGCCGCCACTGGCTCGGAAGATATCGCGTTGTGGAATGCCGCGACGCGCGAGTTGATTACGCGCTGGGATCACACATCCTACGTGTGGGGCCTGGTTTTCTCGCCGGACAGTCGCTACTTGGTTTCAACGCACGGCGATGGCTCAATCCTGCTCTGGGACATAGTCGGACGCGAACGTGTCGCCGACCTTAGGCAGCACAGCCACCCCGTCATCGCTGTCGCCAGCGCGTCCGATGGACGGCGAATCGTCTCCGGCGGCGAAGACCGTTCGGTCATAGTCTGGGACGCCGCGGGGAAGAAGAAGGAAGCCGTGCTACTTGGTCATCACTCGCGCATCATCGCCGTCGCGCTCTCGCCGGACGGCCAATGGGCAGCTTCGCTGGATCATGCCGGCGAGATGATTTACTGGGACATCGCTGCCCGGCAGCCGCGTTGGCGCAGGAAAACCTATGGCAGCAAAAGCCTGACGATCTCGCCCGACGGCCGTTGGGTGGCGAATGGCAATGGAGTTTTCGACAACAGCACGGGCGAATCGCTCTTCAATTACGATCGCGATTGGTGTAATCACGACGGTGTTTCGTTTTCAGCCGACGGACGGCGACTGGCGGCGGTCGGTAACTGTCAAGTCTATTTGTGGGAGACGCAAAAGTGGCGATTGATCGGGCAAGCTCGAACTCCCCGCGATGAGATCAGCGTCAGCCTCTCGCCTGACGGGCGGCAATTCGTCACTGGCAACGTTGATGGCGAAGTCACGTTGTGGCAG
>Ga0187893_10010267_pt1 | contig 14046 bp, 11 predicted proteins | sample MA1701074metaG_FD_139574 | JGI IMG/M metagenome (GOLD analysis project Ga0187893, IMG submission 139574) | White microbial mat communities from a basaltic lava cave in the Kipuka Kanohina Cave System on the Island of Hawaii, USA - MA170107-4 metaG ...
TGAGGATGGCACGATCGTTTTTGCGCCCGAAGCGATGGGTGGTCTGGTGAGGGTGCCGGACGCCGGCGGGACGCCGACGCCGCTGCCGCGGCCCACGTCGGGCTGCGGCTACCGGTGGCCGTCGGCCGCGGCTGACGGCGACACGATCATCGCGACCCGGTGGCCCTCGAGCGTGTTGACGGCGGCGGTCGTTGCGCTCTCGCTCAAAAACGGAACCGAGCGGGTCATCGCCGAGCGCGCGACGTTCGGCCGCTACGTGCCGACCGGGCACGTCGTGTTCCTGCGTCAGGGCGAGCTGCACGCCACGCCGTTCACGTCAGGCGGCGGTTCAGGCCAGCTCAAGACCGTCCTTCCGGACGTCATGACCGGCGCGACCGGCGCGGGTCAGTTCGGGTTCTCGCCGGCCGGAACGCTCCTGTATCTGCCGGACTCGCCCGAGCGCACGCGGCGGCTGCTGGCCGTCGTCGACAGGCAAGGGCGGATGACCGACCTGCCGATTCAGGGCCGACCGTTTCAGAACATCTCGACCTGCGGAGAACGATTCGCGGTCACGATCAACGAGCGCGGATCGTCGGACATCTGGATCGGGCGCCTCGACCGCACCACGCTCAGCCGCCTGACTTCGGACGGGTTGAACGTCGAACCGGTCTGGACACCGGATTGCCAGACGCTGACGTTCTCCTCGAGCCGCACCGGGGTCATGAACATCTACGTGAGGCCGGCCGACGGATCGGGCGAGGCGCAGCGCATCGTGGAGGGCCCGCAGACGCTGGCGGCGGGGTCGTGGACGCCCGACGGCCATCGCCTGCTGTACTGGCAGCTTGGCGGCGAGACGCGCGCCGACGTGTGGACGCTCGACCGCGACGCCGGCCGCCGCCGTCCGCTCGTCGCGACGCGAGCGACGGAGTTGATGCCGCGCGTATCGCCCGACGGGCGCCGGTTCGCCTATGAGTCGAACGAATCAGGGCGCTTCGAAATCTACGTCGGATCGCTCGAAGGGACCGGGCGCACGCAGGTGTCGTCAGAGGGAGGCACGTGGCCGTCGTGGTCGGCCGACGGCCGCGAGCTGTACTACCTGCAGAGCCGATCGATCATGCGGGTCGCGATGCCCGAAGCGCCCGACGGCGCTCCGAGCGATCCACAGCAGGTGTTCACCGATCCCGATCTCGTCACGTTCCGTCCGACGCCGACAGGCTTTCTCATCGTCCGCCGGACCGACGAGCACCTGCCGCTGACGAAGCTGAACCTAGTCGTAAATTGGTTCGCGGAGCTGCAGCGCCAGATCCCTTAGTCAGGCTGACGTTGAGCGACGCGGCTTCGCCCGCGCGGATGTTCACGGTCGTCTCGTACGGCTCGAGCCCTTCTCTGCGAATCTCGACCCGATGCGGTCCTTCGGAGAGCTCGATCACCAGACGCTCGCGTGAGCCGGAGAACTCCCAGCGCTCGCCGTCCACGAACACGTCGGCGTCCGACGGCTGCACGCGAATCGAGAGCGTTCCGAATCGGTTCGATCTCTCGTAATCGCGATCGCGCGACGGGTATCGAGACATCCGCTCTTCGCGCTCGCGCGGAGACGCCGGCGCAGACGCAGGCGCCGGACGCGACGGCGCAGCTTCGCCGGGGCCCAGTGGTTCCATCGCGCGCTGAATCTTGTACCCCTCGCGCGGGCTCACGTACAGCTTCTCGGTGAACGGCCGGTACTGTTCGTGATAGACCGTGATTTCGCGTCCACCCGGCTCGACGTAGAGCCGCTGGAAGGTCCCGTCGAAAGAATCCACTCGCCCGGCGAGGCGGCCATCCACGTACACCTCGGCGTCGCGCGGGGTCACCTGAAGCCGAAGAGCGCTCGAATTGTCGTAGTAGGACGGCGCGTACGGGTATCCGCCGTAGTAACCCCCGTAGTATCCCCACGGATACCCGCCGTAACCGTGGTAGGGATACCCGTAGCCGTAGCCGAAACCGATGCCGAAGCTGAATCCCGGGTAGGAGCCCGGATAGAAACCGTAAAAGCCGGGATAGAAACCCGGGTAGTAGTAGCGCGGGTAGTAGTACCCCGGATAGGAATACCGGGGGTAGTAGTACCGCCCGTAGCCCGGATAGTTGTAGCGCGGGCCGGGGTAGGGCCGCCCGACCGATCCGCGGGGCACCGCCCTTGAAACCGCTCGTCCAGAACCAGCTCCGGGACGAGACCGTTGTGCCTCGGCGATCGAAGGAGTGAGCGCTGCCAGACACGCGACGATGAGGCAGCCAAGAAAGACAGGAGTCTTGATTCGCACGAGGGCCTCCACCTGGCAGGTGCTGGCGTGGACAGCCGAAGGGCGGCGGCTGTGTGGCTATTCTAGATCACTTGCGGGGCATGGGGCATAGGGCCTGGGGCCTGGGGCCTGAAGAAGTTCAAGCCCCGAGCCCTGAGCCCCAAGCCCTACGTCCTAGAAAGTGACTCGCGCTCCGAATCGCACCACCCGCGGCGCCAGCACTTCGAGGACGTTGTTCGCCGTCCTTGCCGTCTGCTGATGCTGACGGCTCAGTACGGTGTTCGCGTTGCCGATGTTGAAGACGTCGACGCTCGGGATGACCGACAGGCGCCCGAACGTGCACTTCTTCTCTACTTTCGCGTCGAGCACGTACATGTCGTCGTAACGCACGGTGGCATACGGCTCGACGAGCAGGAACACCTGGCTCAGACGGCCCCCGCGGTCGGCCGGTGAGAGCACGGTCCGGTTGAACGGGAAGCCGTCGCGGGCGTTGAGGAACGCCGACGCGTTGATGCCCCACGGGAACGCGTACATCCCGGACAGCTTGGCGGTCCAGCGCGCGTTGTTCACGAGCGCCTGGTGGCCGTTGACGTTGTCGTAGTTCGTCGGGTCGCCGATGACCGCCGCCCCGGCGCCGACCAGCGTCGCGGTCACCGGATCCTGGAAGCCCTCGAGCCCCCAGCGTCCGACGGTGTTGTTCCAGGTGAAGCTCCCGTTCATCATCCAGCGATTGCTGAGGCGCTTGCGCGCGCTCACTTCGAAACCGTGGAATCCACGATCCAGCGCGTCGTTGGTGAGCTCTTGGGCGGTGGGCACGTTGAACGGCAGCGTGTAGTATGTCGCGGTGTACGACGGCTGATCGCAGCTGGCGTTGCCGCAGGTATAGCTGCGCGTGACCGGAGTAAACGCGTCCGGTGACAGGCCGATCCGCTCCTGAATGAAGAAGCGGCCGATTCGGCGGTAGATGTACGAGGCGCTCACGCCCAGGTTCGGAATGACCTCGCGGTCGATGCCGACGATCGCTTCGATCACGCGGTCGTTCTTGAGGCCCGGATCGACCTGGTTCGACGTCCGCGGCGCTCCGGGATTCGCGAAATCGTAGTTCCCCGCCACGAGCTGCGCCCCCGACAGCGTCAGCTCCTCGCGCTGGATGAAGCCGTCGCCGTTCCGGTCGGCCCACGGAAAGCGCAGCCGGACCTCGTTGAGCGGGTTCAGCGCATCGGACGCGAAGAACCCCTGCCCGTAGAAGATCGAGCCGCTCGCCTTGATCACGGTCGTGCCGTCGCCGGTGACGTCCCAGGTCATCCCGAGGCGCGGCGACCAGTCAAGCGTCTCCACGCCGCTGTCGATCCCGGCGAAGTTCACCGCGGGCAGCAGCTCGGGCGCAATCGGGTTCTCGACGACGCTGGCCTCCAGGACCGAGTCGTCCTGATAGTCCATCCGGAGGCCGAGGTTCAGCGTCACCCGGCCGCGCGAATACGAGTCGTTGAAGTACGCCGAGGTCGTCGTCAACATGTTCCGGCCGACCGAATCGCGGAAGAGATCGGCCCGCGAGGGCACGCCGTTGACGAACCGCGCCTGGGCGAACCCGCCGCGGTGCTGCTCGGCGTACGACGGAGTCTTCCGCCACTTCGCGCCGAACTTGATCGCGTGATCGCCGCCGAGCTTGTTCGAGAGGAACCAGTTGGCGTCGCTGTTGATCTGCGTCTGGGGCCGCTCGAACGGACCGCTCCGCAGACCCGATCGGTAGGAAACGCCGGTCGCCGTGTCGAACGCCGACTGCACGCCGTCCAGCTCCGGGCCGGTGAAATCCAGGACGAAGCCGCCGTCCAGGTACGACGCCTGCGTTTCGAGCACGATCCGATCGGTCATGATCCAGCGATGCGAGCCCTTGTAGGTGTGGGCCGGTCCGCTCTGCTTGAATGCGGCTTCGATCCTCGTCAGCGGTCCCGCGCCGCGCGCGTTGCGGATCTTGTCGCTGAACGAGTAGTGAAAGTTGACCTGGTGCGCGGTGGCCGGCTGCACGTTGATCTTGCCGTTCGTGTTCTCGAGCACCGTCAGGTCGGTCTCGAGGTCGTCCGGGTTGTTCGGATCGCCGCCCGGCTTCACGAAGCCGAGGACCCCGACCCGGATGTCCTGCTTGCCGAACCCGCCCCAGAACCAGGCCTTGTTCTTCACGATCGGCCCGCCGATCTCGAACCCGTAGTCCTTGATGTTCTTGACCGGGTTGCCCGAGCCGGCGTTCTGCGCACGGAGCTCGTCGGTGATGTTGTCCGACTGATAGCTGTCGTCCACCACGAGCAGGCGGCCGGAGCCTTTCAGGGCGTTGCCACCGCTCTTGGTGACCATGTTCAGGTTTACCCCGCCCGTCTGCATCGAGGCGTCGTTCCCGCCGGTCTGAATCTGGATCTCCTCGAACGCGTCGAAGTCATAGTACACGGGTGACGATCCCGTCGCCGCCATGTCGGTGATGGTGACGCCGTCGAGGTTCCACATGGTGTTGCCCTGCTGCGTCCCGTGAACGGTGAACGTGGACTGCTGGCCCGACTTGTTGCCGCCGACGTTCTGCTGGTTCATCACCATCCCGGGCGTCATCTCGAGCACGACCCATGGGTCCCGCGCCGAGGGAATGCTTTCGAGGTGCTCGCGGTTGAACGTTTCGCCGGTTTTCACCGCCGTGGTATCGACGACCGGGCTCTCACCCGAGACCGTGATGGTCTCCTGGACCGCCGAGATCTCGAGCTTCGCGTTGACCTCGGCTGTGAAGCCGATCTCGATACGGACGCCGTCACGGACGAGCGTTTTGAACCCGCCCAGCTCGAAACGCACCGCGTAGACGCCGATCGGAATGTTCGGGAAACGATACGCGCCCGTCTCGCTCGTCGCCGCCGACTGCGGCGTGAGCAACGCGGGGCTTTCGATCGTGACCATCGCGCCGGGCAGAATGCCGCCGCTATGGTCCGTGACCTTGCCGAAGATTTCGCCCGTCTGCGTCTGTGCGTGGGCTGACGGACCGATCGCGAGCGCAAGCGAGAGTACGAGCACCGACACGAGATGCCTGAGCCCCATTCGTCCTCCTTGAACGGAATGTGAACTGCCAGGCAGCTCTGCAAGCAGGCCTCCGACGACGCTGATCCGCGTGTGGCGATCCGCTGCTTTCAATCTGACCGCGCAACGGACGATCACCAGACGCGTTGGCGGCTCTTGTGACCGTTGGGCAGCTCCGGAGAACCGTCGAGCGTCGAGGCGAGCGCCCGACGGGCGGCGTCCTGGACCCTGGCCAATTCAAGCCGCCGGATGCCGGCGTCCGGAGATTCGGTTGGCGCGTTGAGCGCCGCGGAGAGCTCTCGCGCGACCGCCTGAGCAAGCCGTGAGAGCAGATCGCCACTCAGGACGGGCGCCGCCGGCGACGGGTCCTCGGCATCCTCTATTTGTACCGGCACGAGGAACCGATAGCCGCGCCGCGGCAGCGTCTCGATGTAGGTCGGCACGCGGCGGTTGTCGCCGAGGGCACGCCGCACCTGCTTGATGCACGAGTTTAACCCCTGGTCGAAGTGCACGAACGTGTCTTCGCGCCAGAGGTGACGATGGAGCTCCTGCCGGCTGACGAACTTGCCGCTGTGCCGGGCCAGGCAGGTGAGGACGGCGCAGGGCTGCGGCCGCAGCCGCACGCGGATCCCCGCGCGCCGCAGCTCTCCGCTGCGGGTGTCGAGAGCGAACGCCCCGAACCTGATGGTGGCCATGGTGTGACCCCTTGCTGACTTCAGGATCGGCCCAGGAAGGGATCAAGTCCTCAAGAAGCCGCTAGGAAGATCGGAACTTACGCGGAATCTTGTTCGAGGAGGTTCGAGGAGGTTCGAGGGGGTTCAGTGACTCCAGCGGTCGACGGTTTTGCAGAGGGTCAGATACCGGCCCAGGGGGACCAGTGACCGGCCGGCTTTCAGCAGGGCCAGATGGATCTCGAGCACACGCTCGCGCATCCAGGAATACTCTTCGATCAGCTCGCGGGTTGGTCGGTGGTCGAAAGACGGATCGATGACCCTGTACTCTCCATTGGCGAAGGACTCCGGCCTCGTGAAGGGATCCGCGAACAGGTAGGCCTTGTCCGCCAGGTCCTCGCCGTATTCCCAGACCAGACGGTGCAGATAGGACGGTCCCATGACGAAGATCGCGCCCGCCTCGTCGCACAGGTGGCGCGAGATCTTTCTGGGCCGGTGTGCGCTCGCATTGATGCCCCAGGCCCGGAGCATCCGTTCAGCGCGGTCGTTGATCTCTTCTCCGCACTCGAGTCCAGCCGAGAGCGCCGGCGCGTTACACAGATCCTGATAGAGGTAGCGCGCCAGGACCGACCGGCAGCAGTTGGCGTAGCAGACGAAGAGGGGCGCCGTCATGGCTGGGGCGTCCTGCCGAACGCGAACAACACCATTATCGTCAGGCAACAACCGGCGGCGGCAGCCGCGGCGACGCTGACCAACAGCGGCGTCGGCAGTTCCTTCGCGATGTCGACGACGCTGAACACGAATACCCAGGCTGCGGCCAACGTCGCGGCCGAGAGCACGACGATCGGCCAGCTGCCCGTCACTGAAGGGTCAAGGAGAAAAAGGATGACCGCGTTGGCGGCCAGAGCAATCGAGGCGACCGTCAGCCGCGCGAGCCGCTGCGCTCTCTGCGTGTCTGGCGAGAACTCACCAGCTGCGAAGAACAGCTCGAGAAAGTCTCCGACCGCATCGAACAGCGTCATCTCGCCAACGGGGAGCGCACTTGTGCTGTCGCGGCGCAACGGGCCTGTTGCTTCGATTCGAGCACCTGTGTGGTCGGGAGGAGGCCCGTCGCGCCCCGACAGCAGCAAGTGCGCTCCGAACCGTCGAATAGCGTCATCTCGCCAGCACCCGCACCCAGGGCACCCAGGGCACCTAGTGCACCAAGGGAAGACCAGCCCTGATCCACGCCGCCATCCCTCCCGTCAGATTGACGAGTTTGGTGAATCCAGCGCGCTCGAGGACGCTCGCGGCGACCGTCGAGCGGTAGCCCGTGCCGCACGCGATCGCGATCGGTTCGCGTCCGCGCAGCTCATGGACTCGATCCGTCAGCGTGCCCCCCATGATGTGGACGGCGCCGTCGATGTGACCGTCCGCGTACTCCGCGTCGCTCCGGACGTCGAGCATGGTGAGCGTCCGATCGCGCGCGAGGCGCTCGCGGAGCGCCTCCGGCGCGACCTGCGCGAGCGTTGAAACCGGGAATCCGGCCGTCGTCCAGGACGTCATGCCGCTGTCGAGATACCCGACGACCTGATCGAGCCCCACGCGGACGAGCGACCTGATCGCCTCCGGGATGATCGCGGGGTCGCTCGCCACGAGCAGAATCGGCGTCTCGTAGGGCACGACCCAGGAGGCCCAGGTCGAGAGGCTCTGACCGGCGCCGACGCCGAACGCACCCGGGATGTGGCCCTGGCCGAAGGCAATCTGATCTCTGAGATCGATGGCGACGTGGTCTCCGCTCAAGAGATCGCGGGCGCGCGCCGCGGGAACGGGTTCGAGGCCCGGGAGGCCGTTCAGAATGGGCGGCCCCGCGGCGTTCAGACCTTTCATCCTCGTGTAGTACGGTGGAAACGGCGGCGCGCTCGAGAGAATGCGGTGGACGAACTCGTCGCGGCCCAGGCCGCGGTCGAGGTACGGGTTCGCGATCCGCTCGAAGCCGAGAGTGGACATCGGCCGGTCGCTCATGCCGGCGCCGCACATCGAGCCGGCGCCGTGTCCGGGGTGCACTTCGACGCCGTCCGGCAGGTCGGCGATGCGATCGCGAGAGCTGTCGAAGAGCTGATGGGCGAGCGCGACCTTCGCCTCCTCGCCGAGGAGATCCGGTCTGCCAAGCGATCCGACGAACAGAAAGTCGCCCGTCAGAAACATCTGAGGCACCTCGCGCGTCCGCACGGTGTCGTACACGAGGAACGACAGGTGCTCTGGCGTATGTCCGGGCGTGTGCCGCGCGACGAGCCGCGCCGCGCCCAGCTCGACGATGTCTCCATCCCGCACGTCGTCATGCGGCACGCGAATCTCGTAGGTTTCACCGCGGTCATGACCCGACGGCGTGTACTTCGCACCCGCGCGAGCCGCCAGCTCGCGCGCGCCGGACGCGAAGTCGGCATGGATGTGCGTCTCGAGGACGTGGGAGATGCGGATCTTCCTCGCGGTGGCAAAGTCGAGGTACACGTCGACGTCGCGCCGCGGATCGACGATCGCCGCGACGCCGGCGCGGGGACAGCCGATCGCGTACGAGTATTGCGAGAGGCCTTTATCTTCGAAGCGTTCGAACAGCATCGGTCTCAGGGGTGAACGAAGACGACGTTCTCAACGCAGACGGCGCAGAGGAATACAAAACACGGAGGTCACGGGGAACACGGGGGCGGCGGCTGGGACCCGACCTCCGGTCGGGTCCACGGTTATGCCGAGAGGCACGCGGACAAGAGCCGCCAGGTTCTTTTTCGTGCGACTCTTGTCCGCGTGCCTCTCGGCATAACCTGCGCGCCGAAGGCGCGCCAGCCGCCGCTCGATTCGCCGCGCTCTTCAAGTTCGTCCTCCGTGTGCCCCGTGTTCCCCGTGTTTCATATTTCTCTGCGGTCTCCGCGCCCTCTGCGTTTCAACCGTCTCTCTGCTCTCCGTCCAGCTCCGTGCGTAAGTACTCTCTCAGTTTCCGGAACGCCTGCCCGCGATGGCTGACGGCCAGCTTCTCCTCAGTGGAGGCCTCCGCCAGCGTCCGGCCGTACGGCGGGTAGACGAAGATCGGATCGTACCCGAAGCCGTTCCGGCCTCGCGGCTCGCGCGTGATCCGGCCTTCGACCCGGCCCTCGGCTTCGAAGAGGATACGCCAGCTGTCCGCGAGAGCAAGCGCGCAGACGAAGCGCGCCCGGCTGTCGGGTGCCCCTGCTCGATCGAGCGCTGCGAACAGGTTGGCGAACTTTTCGGGATACGTGTCGCCGTCATACCGCGCCGACCGGACGCCCGGCTCGCCGTTGAGCGCGTCGATCGACAGGCCTGAGTCCTCCGCAACGGCGAGGAGACCCGTCGCCTTCGCGTAGTAAAGGGCTTTCAGCCTGGCGTTCTCGGCAAACGTCGCGCCGTTCTCTTCCGGTTCCGGGACGCCGGCGTACCCGGCCAGTGTCTCGAGCGCGATCGGCAGCGCGTCCAGGATCTCTCGAATCTCCGCGAGCTTTCCCGGATTCGTCGTCGCGACGAGCAGCGTCGAGCGCGACGCATTCGGCATTCGGCCTTCGGCCTTCGGCATTGACGATCAGCGGACCAGATTGCCGACGACCATGCGCTGAATCTCGACGAGCCGTCCGATACCGGCGTCGGCGAGCGCGAGGAGCGCGTCGAGCGTCCGCCGCTCGAACGGCGGTCCTTCGGCGGTGCCCTGGACTTCGATGAAGCGCCCTGCGCCGGTCTTGATGACGTTCATGTCCACCTCGGCGCGGGAGTCTTCGTCGTAGCAGAGATCGAGCAGCGGCTCGCCGTCGACGCGCCCGACGCTCGTGGCGGCGACGAAATCGTCGAGCGGGATCGAGCCGAGCAGCCCCTGTTCCTTCATCTTCTGCAGCGCCAGCGCGAGCGCGACGAAGCCGCCGGTGATCGACGCGGTCCGGGTGCCGCCGTCCGCCTGGATGACGTCGCAGTCCACCCAGATCGTCCGCTCGCCGATCTCGGTGAGCCGGGTCACCGACCGGAGCGAGCGGCCGATCAGCCGTTGAATCTCCTGCGTCCGGCCGCCGACCTTCCCCGCGCTCGCCTCGCGCTGCGTCCTTGTCGTCGTCGCGCGGGGCAGCATGCCGTACTCGGCCGTCACCCAGCCCTTGCCGGTGTTGCGAAGGAAGGGCGGGACGCGATCTTCGACGCTCGCCGTGCAGATGACCCGGGTGCGTCCGACTTCTATCAGGACGGAGCCTTCGGCGTGAACCAGATAGTTCGGGGTGATGGTGGTCGGACGAAGTTCATCCGGCTGGCGGCGATCGAGGCGCATGGCTGTAGCTTATCGCAGGCCGGCTTAGTGGCCTGTCCTCGCTGATCAAGGACCATTTCGCGGGCGGGGCATCCCGTCTGGCTGCGTTGCTCCTCCCTCAAATACGCCCAGTATTCTCGGTCGTCGCGCCTTGCCAGCCGGGCGCCGCGCTCCGCGATCTGGCCCTTGTTCAGCGAGGACAGACCACTAGTGTGGCGCGGCGGTGATCCATGTCAGGTTCTTCTGCAGCGGCCGGCGCAGGTCGAGGTGGCCCGCGAGCGTATCGACCTCGCGCCCGCCGACGAGGATCTGCACACGCGAAATCGCGGGAAGGTTCGTGGCCACCGCGTTGACGACCGCGTAGACGGCGAGAATCTCCTCCCGCGAGCCGCCCGGATGGCCCGAGGCGATCTCGGTGCTGAGGTCCACGTACGCGTCGCTTCCCGTGAGGAAGAGCGCGCGCAGCGTCGTTCCTGCCGGCAGCGCGCTCACGAACGGCTCCGGCGCCGCCTTGAGTTGTTCCTCGACGATCCGGCGCGCCTGCTCGGCGGTGGACGTGGCGTAGGGGACGTCGCGCTCGACCTCCACGAGCCGCTCGCCGTCCTCGGCGACGTAATACAAGGTCGCCTTGATCCGCCGCGCTTCGACCGGCGCCGGCGCCGCTGCGGCCACCGGCGCGGCGGCAGCCGGGGCGGGATCCGACCCATACCGGCGCGGCAGCACGATGAACAGCAGCCAGACGCACAGGAGGAGAAAGGCCGCGAACGCGCCGGCGGCAATCATGCGGGATCGCGTCATCGCCGCGCCTCGCGGAACCGGACGACCGCGTCGTACAACACCTGGACGATGTCGGCCTGCCGCGCATCGCCCGACAGCGCGCGCTCCTCGGGCGCGTTGGTCAGAAAGCCCATCTCGACGAGCACGGCCGGCATGTTCGCGCCGACGAGCACGCGGAGCGGCGCCTGCTGCACGCCGCGGGGGCTGGTCGGCAGCTTCTCGCGGAACGCCGCCTCGATCACTTTGGCAAGCTCGGCGGAGCGCTCGATGTGGCGCGCCTGCGCCATGTCCCAGAGGATGACCTCGATCTCACGCGTGCCTCCGCCGAAGACCGGGACCGCGTCCGATTCGCTGCGCGCGATCCGGGCCGCTTCCTCGCCGTACTCCGCGAGGCTCAGGTAAAAGACTTCCGCCCCGGCGGCCGCCGTCCGTCCGGATGCGTTCGCGTGGAGGCTGATGAACAGGTCCGCCTTGTTGTTGTTGGCGACGGCGGTGCGCTCGTCCAGTGTGATCGTGCGGTCCGCGTCACGTGTCAGGATCGTGCGGATGCCGAGCCGGCCCTCGATCGCCGTCTTCAGGCGCCGCGCGACGCTGAGCGTGATGTCTTTTTCCAGCGTGCCGGCCTGACCGCGAGCGCCCCGCTCGTCACCCCCATGTCCAGGGTCGATGACGATCGTCCGGACGGCGCCCGCCGGCGCGAACTCGGGGAGCGGCAGTGGCTCCACCGGCGGCGGGGGCGGTGGCGCCTCTCCGGACGGGCTGAAGATGTCGATGACGAGCCGTGTGGCGCCGCGCTCGCCCGGCTGTTCCGCCGAGCGAAACGATCCAAAGCGAGGCCCGAGATCGACCGCGACCTCGGCGGCGCCTTCTCCCGCGCGAATCGCGCTGACCAGCTCGCGGCCGACGGCGCCGGGCAGCTGCGCGTCGAGCGCGTCCGCCTCGAAGCGGACGGTGAAGGTCTTCGCATCCTGCGCGACCGTATGCGCCGTCGGCGGCTGGATGTCCACCGTCACGCGCGCCGTGCTGCCCGTCGTCTCGTGCCTCGCGACGACCTGCGGCACGCGCAGATCGCCAAGAATGATGAGCCTGGACGGCTTTCGCAGCTCGAGCTTCGTGCCGTAGGCGGGCGCGATCGCGCGCCCGACCGCCTCGATCGGCACGAACCACGCGCGCCCATCGCGCGTGGGCGCCGCCGGGAGCGAGATGACGCGGCCACCCGCGGACGCGAGCCCCTGAGAGGTGGACAGGACCACGTTCTGACCTGACGGGAGGGAGAGGACGAGCCCGCCCGCATCCTCTCGCACGGTGATGTTCAGCAGCTTTGCGATGTCGTCGAGCGCCGCCATCTCGACGCTGCCGGCGAGCCGCACGGGCAGCGTGCGGCGTCCCTCGCGCGACAGGAGCGTGTAGGCGGCGGCGTCCGACCGCGGTGGGGCCGCCGGCTGGAGCGTGGCCAGGACGGCGAGAGCGAACAGGGAACGGAAGAACACCTGCTAACGATGATACGCGGAAAGCACGACGATCAGTCCCGCTGCCAGGCTCCAGAACGCGGTCTTTGACATGATCAGGATCGGACGTGGCTCCGCATCGCTCACGTAGGGTCTCGTATCGCCGGCCGCACGACGCTCCGCATCCGCGCGCTGCTCAGGAGACCATCGATGCCCGGACTTTGAGACGTACGAGGGCGTGTCGAGCACGGGGCCGAAGAACTCCTCGAGGATGCGGTTCTCGCGCCACGCCGTGAAGAAGTCTTGCGCGCTCCAGGCATCGTTGCGCCGCCGCACGTGCCACAGTCCTTCATCCATGTACTGGTCTTCGCGCGAGAGACGGCGCAGCACGACGGGTGGCTGATTCTTCCAACGCCCGGCGCGATCGATCGCGAGAGCGGCCAATGTGGGGTGGTCGAACCGGGACTTGAACGAACCAATGGACTCGGCCTCGACTTCCACGCCCAGGTGAACGGCGTGGAAGAACATGGCAAAGACCAGGGCGAAGGCGGACGCGAGGCGCGTCATCAGGCGAGCCGAACCCGGCTGAAGCCGTGGCGCGAACCCGCTCGGAGGATCCAGGCCGAGGCTGAACAGCAGGCCGCACGCGATCGCCACCAGGTTCAGGAAGACATCGCGAGCCTCGCCGACCCGAACCGGGAGGAACCACTGAAACCATTCTTCGATCGTCCCGACGATCAGCCCTGCGAGAACGGGAAGGATCAGCGACGACAGGTCTCCACGGTTCCGCCAGGCGCGATAAAAAAGCAGCGTGACGAGGCCGTACTGGACGAAGTGGACGCGCTCGACCGCGTCCACCTCCGGGTTGCCAGTGCTGAAGCGGCTGATGTACGCCGTTCCGATCAGGATCGCGGCCGCGATTGCGCCGTATCGGCCGCCCCGTCGGTCGCCCCTCGATGCTTCGTCAGGCTGCGCTCGGGGCAGGCGAATGCGCGCGAGCGCCGCGACGACGGCCAGACCGATCGTCAACGCCACGGCCCCGCCGACGATCGCCACGAACCGGCCGGGAAACGCCGCCCGGAGCGCGGCGCGGATCTGACCGACGAACGGCGCCGACAGCACGACGCCTCCGGACACGACGATGGCGAGGATGAGCGAGCCGGTCGTGGTCATGTGGCCTTCGCGTAGATCGCGTCCACGACGCGCGCGACGGCGAGGCCGATCTCTCCCGTGACCGCCGGCTCGCGCCTTCTCCGGATCGCGTCCACGAAATCCTGCACGAGCGGCTGATGCAGGTTCGAATGCGCGGGGTGATGTTCTTCCCGAACGCCGCCTTCGGTGACGATCCTCAGGCCACCTGTGTTGAGGACGGCGACGTGCGCGGATCCCTTTGTGCCAAAAACCTCGAAGGAATCCCGAGACTCCAGCGCCGCGTGGCTGACGATGAGCGTCGCCTGCGCGCCGCTCGCGAAGCCGAGCTGCGCCGTGCAGGTGTCCTCGACCTCGCTCGCGGTTGCGAAAGCGAACGTTCGCGGGAAACCCGTGCACCGTCCGGACCGGTCCGAGCAGATCCA
>Ga0187893_10010268_pt1 | contig 14044 bp, 9 predicted proteins | sample MA1701074metaG_FD_139574 | JGI IMG/M metagenome (GOLD analysis project Ga0187893, IMG submission 139574) | White microbial mat communities from a basaltic lava cave in the Kipuka Kanohina Cave System on the Island of Hawaii, USA - MA170107-4 metaG ...
CGCTCGCCCCCGCGGCCTGAGCGCCCACACCGTCGGGGCTGACGCCCCGAGCGGGGCTCCGCCCCGCACCCCGAGACCTTGCGCGGCACGACCTCCGTCAACTCACGAAGATTTTCCGGTCAGCCCACCGGTAGGCGGCGGGAAGCGGCCTCGGCCAGCACCGCGCCGGGCCGAACCGGCGTGAAGAGCAGGCGCTCGGTCTCCACGGGCCGGGCCACACGCCGGCCCGGGGCGCGTTCGACGAGCACCACGGTGGCGGCGCGGTGCAGGACGAGCTCGAGCACGAGCCCCGGGGCGCGCCCGGTGACGTCGGTGGCCTCGGTCACGGCCGTGCCGGCCGGCGCCGGGCCGAGCCGGGCCACGGCCTGGCGCCGGAACAGGACCGGGTCCCCAAGCAGCAACGGATCGTGCAGCACCAGGCCGGCCGGCACGAAGACGACCCAGCGCCGCGAGAGCTGGTGCAATGCCCGTCCGGCCAGCACCGCCAGCGCGCCGCCGACCACGGTCACCACCGCGCCCGCGGCCCAGGCCCCGGCGGCGAGCAGCAGCGGGCCGGTCACGGACCCCGCCACCGCCACCGCCACCACCATCGGGACCGGCCCGAGCAACAGCAGGGCCGGGGTGCGGAGGGCGAACCGCCGCTCGGGGCCGTAGGAGGAGCCGTCGACCAGGGCGTCGCCCACCGCCGCGGCCAGGCCCACGGCCAGGGTGGCCGCGGCCCAGGTGGCGCCCAGCCCTCCGCTGGCGTCACCGGTGCGCACCCCGGCCCACAGGGCCACCGCCAGCGCGCCGGGCGCGCCGATCCGCACCGCGGTCAGGCTGACGGCGCGAGGGACCGACACGGCCAGCAACACCGCGGCCCAGGCCGCCCAGGCCCCGGCGCCCGCGACCACCTGCACCGACGGGCTGGCTCCGCTCAAGGCGTCGGCGAGCGGGCCCCCGACGGTCACGGCGACCCCGGCCCACAGGGCCCGTAGCGGCCACAGGCCCGGTTGGCGTGTGCCGGTTCGTCGCAAGGTCGCCGAGCCTGCCAGCCGCGCCGAAGGGCTGTCACACCGCGTCGGTACCATCGCATCGATGGTCGAGGATCTGCACGAGGAGCGGGGCCCCACCGTGGGCGCGCCCGACGCCACCGACGAGATCGGCGCCCGCGTAGCGTCCTTACGGGCCGAGATCGACGAGCACAACCGCCGCTACCACGTCGAGGATGCGCCGACCATCGCCGACGCCGACTTCGACGCCCTGGTCGTCGAGCTGCGCCACCTCGAGGAGGAGTTCCCCGAGCACGTCACGCCCGGATCGCCCACCCAGCGCGTCGGCGGCGCACCCTCCACGCTGTTCACGCCCGTCACCCACCGCCTCCCCATGATGTCCCTCGACAACGCCTTCACCCTCGACGAGCTGCTGGCGTGGGGCAAGCGCCTGGAGCGGGTGCTGGGCGACGCGGTCGAGAACCCGGTCGACTACGTGTGCGAGCTCAAGATCGACGGCCTGGCCATGTCGCTCACCTACGAGCGCGGGGTGTTCCGGCGCGCCGCCACCCGGGGCGACGGTCGGGTGGGCGAGGACGTCACCGCCAACGTGGCCACCATCGCTGCGCTCCCCGAGCGCCTGGCCGGACCGGCCCCGCCGGAGTGGGTGGAGGTCCGCGGCGAGGTGTTCATGCCGGTGGCCGCCTTCGGGGCGCTCAACGCCCGCCAGGCCGAGGCGGGCGACCGCCTCTTCGCCAACCCCCGCAACTCCGCCGCCGGGTCCCTGCGCCAGAAGGACGCGACCATCACCGCGTCGCGTGAGCTGTCGCTGTGGACCTACCAGCTCGGGGCGGTCGACGGCGGGTCGAGGTTCCGGAGCCATTCCGAGAGCCTGGAATGGCTCCGGGCGCAGGGGCTGCCGGTCAACCCCGAGATCCGCACCCTCGCCACCCTGGCCGACGTCTATGAGTTCTGCCGCCACTGGCAGGAGCACCGCCACGACCTGGCCTACGAGATCGACGGCGTGGTGGTCAAGGTCGACGATCTGGCCCAGCGGGGCGAGCTGGGGTCCACCAGCAAGGCGCCGCGGTGGGCCATCGCCTACAAGTTCCCGCCCGAGGAGCGCACCACCAGGCTCAACGGGATCATGGTGTCGATCGGGCGCACCGGCAAGGCCACCCCGTTCGCCATGCTCGAGCCGGTGTTCGTGGGCGGGTCGACCGTGCAGCTCGCCACCCTGCACAACGAGGACCAGGTGCGGGTCAAGGACGTTCGCCCCGGCGACACCGTGGTCGTGCGCAAGGCCGGCGACGTGATCCCCGAGGTGGTGAAGGCGGTCGAGGCCGAACGGCCCGAGGGCCTGGCGCCCTGGTCGTTCCCCACCACCTGCCCGGTCTGTGGCGGACCGCTGGTGCGCCTGGAGGGCGAGAGCGACACGTTCTGCACCAACGTCGACTGCCCCGGCCAGCGCGACCAGCGCATCGTGCACTTCGCCAGCCGCGGCGCCATGGACATCGAGGGGATGGGGGAACGCATCGTGGCGACCTTCGCCGAGCTCGGCCTGGTCCGCGACGTCGCCGACCTCTACTCGATCGACTGGGAGCGGGTGGCCGGGCTGGAGGGCTTCGGCCCCGTCTCGGTCACCAACCTGCGCACCGCCATCGAGGCGTCGAAGCAGCGCACCCTCGACCGGCTGCTGGTCGGGCTCGGCATCCGCCACGCCGGCCACACCGTGAGCCGCCTGCTGGCCGGGGCCTTCGGACACCTCGACCCCATCATGGCCGCCTCGGCGCAGGAGCTCGGGGCGGTCGACGGCGTGGGGCCGATCATCGCGGTGAGCGTGCAGCAGTTCTTCGCCAACGAGCGCAACCGAGCCGTCATCGAGCGGCTCCGGGCCGCGGGCGTGGACCTCGGCCGGGTCGAGCTGTCCACCGAGCCCCAGACGCTGGCCGGGCTCTCCATCGTGGTCACCGGAACGCTCGAGGGCTTCAGCCGCGAGGGGGTCGAGGAGGCGATCAAGGCCAGGGGCGGCAAGGCACCCGGCACCGTGTCGCGCAAGACCACCGCGGTGGTGGTGGGGGGGTCCCCCGGCGGGGCCAAGCTGGCCAAGGCGCTCGACCTGGGGGTGCCGGTGCTCGACGAGGCGGGCTTCGCCTACCTGCTAGGCAACGGCGAGCTCCCCGCGCCGGCGGAGCCGGGCGCCGGCGGTGATCAGTCGCCGGACAAGGCCGCCGCGAACCCTCAGGGCGAGCCGGGCGGTTCGGTTCCGTAGGGCGAGCCGGGCGAGGTGTCGTCGAGCACCTTGCCCATCTCCACGTCGTCCCACAGCTCGCCGTTGTTGCGGCGCCAGTGCCGGCGGCGGCGCCCCTCGACCTCGAACCCGAACCTCTCGTAGAGCGCCCTGGCGGCGAGGTTGTGGGGCCACAGCGACAGCACGATCTTGTGCGCACCCTGGCGGCGCGACCAGGCCACGGCCTCGGTCATGAGCGCGCTGCCGATGCCCCGGGCCCGCCACCGCGCCACCACGCCCATGCCCAGCTCGACCCGACCGGCCGCGGTGTGCTCGCAGGACAACCACCCGACGACGAGCCCGTCGACAGCCGCCACCAACACCGCCAGCCGCTCGTCCTGGCCGATCCGGTCCCAGAAGGGCCGGCGCCGGTCCCAGTCGATCGGGAGCTCACCGCCGATCCACATGCCCTCGGCGGCGATCGACTCGTACACCTGCACGAACGAGTCGAAGTCCTGGGGCCGGGCCGCCCTGACCTCGCACGGTTGGTGCGGGCTCGAAGGTGGGTCCATGATGAAACGATGCCAGATTGCCCCGGACGGGCTCGGCCCGTTTCCGGCGACCGGGGCCCGTTCGCCGCGCCGCGCCGGTGATGACGCGGTCGGGGACGGTCGGCTCGTCGGTCTCGGTCGCGGTTTCGGTGCTGTGCCCCGTGCTGACGAACCGGGGCCCCGAGCTGGCGGCGCTGGGCGCGGCCCTGGAGGATGCCGGCCACGGCCACGGCGGCGTGGCGCTCGTCCTGGGGGAGGCCGGCGTCGGCAAGTCGCGGCTGGCCCGCGAGATCCAGGCCATCGCCGCTGACAACGGTATGACGGCCCTGGCCGGGCGGGCGGGGCGCTCGGAGAGCCCCGAGCCGTTCCGGCCGCTGGCCCAGGCCCTGCTCGGGGCCTTCCGCGCCGACAGGGCGCCAGACCTCGGCGGCCCGCTCAGCGACTGGAGGCCGTTCCGTGACGCTCTCGGCGCTCTCGTTCCGGGCTGGGGAGACCCGCGTGCCTCGGCGGCGGGCGAAGGAACCCTGGTGGTGGGCGAGGCGGTGCTGCGCCTGCTGCGGGCGGCCGCCGGTGGCGGCGCCTGCCTGGTGGTGCTCGAGGACCTGCACTGGGCCGATCCCGAGACGCTCGAGGTGCTCGAGCACCTGGCCGACAACCTCGGTGCCGAGCCGGTCCTGTGCGTCGCCACCGTGCGCAGCGACGAGGTGACGCCGGCCCTCGCCATGGCGCGAGGGCTGCAAACGAGGCGTGCCGGCCTGACCCTCCAGCTCGAACGCCTCGACGCCGCGGGCACCGTGGGCATGGCCGAGGCCTGCCTGGGCGTGGCCGCGCTGCCCGACGGCCTGGCCGAGCCACTCTGCACCTGGACCGACGGCGTGCCCTTCCTCGTCGAGGAGCTGCTGGCCGGTTGGGTCGACGCCGGGGTGCTCCGCCCCCGGGCCGACGGGTGGACGCTGGACCACGACGTGGGGCCCGTGGTCCCCGCCAGCTTCGCGGCCATGGTCCGCCAGCGCCTGGTGGCACTCGGTGCCTGCGCCCACGAGGTCGTGGCCGCCGCCGCCGTGTTGGGGCCGGTGTTCGATTGGACGCTGTTGGGGGCCGTCTGCGGTCGGGACGAGCCGGTCGTCCTCGAGGCCCTGCGCCGGGCCGCGGCCACCCAGCTGGTCACGGCCGCCGACGGTGCCCCCGGCGCCCCCGGCGCCCTGCGCTTCCGCCACGCCCTGACCCGTGAGGCCATCGTCGAGGAGCTGTTCGCCCCTGAACGGCGTCGCCTCGCGGCGCGAGCGCTCGACGCGGTGGAGGCGGCCCATCCGGGGCTGCCGGGCGACTGGTGCGAGCTGGCGGCCGAGCTCGCCGAAGGGTCGGGCCGCCCCCGGCGGGCGGCGCAGCTCCTGCTCGGCTGTGGTCGCAGGGCACTGGCCAGAGGGGCGCTCGGCACCGCCGAGCTGGCCCTCGAGAAGGGGCGGGTGCTGGCTGCGGGTGACCCCGTCCTGCAGGTCGACACCGAAGAGTTGCTCACCGAGGTGCTGGTCAGCGCGGCGAAGGTCGATCGGGCCGTGGAGGTGGGTGGGCGCCTGGTCGGGGCGTTGGTGCCACCCGCGACGCTGGGCCCGGCCCGCCGCGCCGGTCTGCACCTGCGCCTCGGGCGCGCCCTGCTGGCCCGCGACGACCTTGCCGCCGCGGGGGACCACCTGGTGCAGGCCCGGACCTTGGTCACCGAGTCGGCCGAGCACCATCTGGTACCTGCCGTCGATGCGCTGGCCGCCGAGGTGGCCCTGGGCGAGGCGCGCCTCGACGACGCCGTCGCGCTGGCCGCCAGGGCCCTGCGGGTGGCAGCCGCGTCGGACCAAGCGGCGGTGGCCTGCGCCGCCCTCGAGGTTCTGGGCCGCCGGGCCCGCCTGCGCGACCTCGACGAGGCGGCGAGGGCGTTCCGAGAGGCACACGACCTGGCGCAACGCCACGACCTCACCCTGTGCCGGCTCCGCGCCCTGCACGAGCTCGCCCTGATCGACATGCTCACCCGGCTCCGGCCCGAGCGATTGCACGAGGCACGCCAGCTCGCCTACCGGGCGGGGGCGTTGGGGACGGCGGCCGACCTCGACCTTCATCACGCCGCGGTGCTGGCGTTCCACTTCGACCCCGCCGGGGCCCTGGCGTCGGCGCGACGATGCGCGGAGGCGGCGCGCCGCTTCCGCCTCGGGCTCCTGCTCCCCATGGCGCTGGTGCGGGTGGCCGAGGGTCACGCCGTCGCCGGCGACGGCGATGCCATGGAGGCGGCGGTGGCGGACGCCCTGGCTCATGGGCAGGGCGCCCCTGACGTCGCGGCCGGCGTCTGGGGGCAGTGCCGCGGGCTGCACTCTCTCCTGCAGGAGCGCCGCGGCCGGGCGCGGGCCGAGCTCGACACCGCGATGGCCATCGTGGCTGACAACCCGGCGGCCAACCCGTGGGTGTTCCGGGGCCTGTGGGTCGTGCTGCACGCCGTCGAGGACCGAGACCCGACCGGCACCCAGGCGGCGTTCCGGCGGTCCGGCATCACGACCAGGCCGGTCCACCGGGGCCTGTTGGCCTACGCCCAAGCCGTGACCCTGGGTGGCCGCGGCCGCCGTCGCGAAGCGTGCGAGCGCATGGCGGCGGCCGAAGCCGACATGGCGACGGTCGGTCACGGGGGCCCGGGCCGGCTGGCCCGGCGCCTGGTGGCCGAGCGGGCGGTGCGTGACGGGTGGGGTGACCCGTGCCGATGGCTGGTCGAGGACGCGGCCTACTTCGACGGGACCGGCCACCATCGCGTCGCCTCCGCCTGCCGATCGTTGCTGCGCCGGGCCGGCGTCGGCGTCGCCCGCCGCCGGGACGGCTCCGGCGTACCGCCGGCGTGGGCCGTGGTCGGCGTCACCGGGCGCGAGCTCGAGGTGGTCGCCCTCGTCGCCGCCGGGCACACCAACCGGGCCGTGGCCGAGCGGTTGTTCGTGTCCACCCGCACCGTGCACAAGCACATGCAGCACCTGCTGGCCAAGACCGGAGCACGCGACCGGCGGCACCTGATCGCCCTCGCCGCCGGTCTCGGCCTGCCCTCGGGCCCACCGTGAGCTCGCTCTCTACGCGCGGCGGTCGCCTTCGAATACGCGTCGGTGCCCCGCCACGGCGCCCCGCCCGTCGCTACGCTCCGCTCACCTGGCGCTCGTCGGCGCGCGGGGACCGGGGAACGGCGCGACGACCCGACCTCCTCGTTCGCGCCCCCGGCGAAGGAAGCGCCATCGACGAGGAACGGGAGGCTGCGTGTTCGTCATTTCCAGAAGGCGGTTCCTGGTCGGCGCGACCGGCATGGCCGGTGCGGTGGTGCTGGGGGCGTGCGCGTCCGACGACGATGACGATGCCGGAGGGTCGGCCGCTTCGGATGCGAGCACCACGACGGGGGCCGAGCTGCCCGAACGGCCGGAGCTGCGGCTACCGGGAGGGGACTCGGGCTTTCCCTCCCCGTTCGCCTACATGCGCGGGCCCGGCTACATCCAGGCCAGCTACATCTACGACACCCTGGTGTGGAAGGACAGCTCCGGCGAGGTGCTGCCCTGGCTGGCCCGCAGCTACCAGGCCTCCGACGACGGCCTCACCTGGACCTTCGTGCTGCGCGACGGCGTGTCGTGGCACGACGGCACCCCCTTCACGGCCGAGGACGTGGTCTTCACGTTCGAGTACTTCCGGGGCCAGACCATCTCACCGCAGGTGATCGTCCAACCGCTGCCCGAGATCGAGGAGGTCGTCGCCGGCGACGACGGCACCGTCGAGTTCCGCCTCGCCAGCCCGTTGGCCACGTTCCTCGAGTTCGGCGGGGTCGGCTCGGTGCCCATCGTCCCTCGCCACATCTGGTCCGGGATCGCCGACGCGGCCATGGAGCGGGACCTGGCCGTGCTGGTGGGAACGGGGCCGTACCGGCTGGAGTCGTACTCCCAGGGTGAGGGCAACTACCTCTACACCGCCAACGACGACTACTTCCTGGGCCGTCCCTTCGTGGCCCGGCTCGAGAACCGCGCGGTGGGCGACGACCTGTCGGCGTTGATGACGGGCGACCTCGACGTGGCCTCCGTCAGCGGGCCGCGCGACGAGGTGCTGGCCCCCTTCGAGAACGACGACACCTTCGAGCTCCTGGATGGTCCTCCCGGCAACGCCGGCACCGGCCTGTTCTGGAACCTGGCCCGGGGCGGCGCCCTGGCCGACGTGAACTTTCGCAGGGCCTGTGCCCTGGCCATCGACCGCCAGGACCTGGTCGACCGGCTCTTCGGCGGGCGCGGCCAGCCCGGCAACCCGGGCTGGGTGCCGCCGTCGCACCCGTTCCACGCCGACGTCGAGCAGTACCCCTTCGACGTCGACGAGGCCAACGCCATGCTCGACCGCGCCGGCTACACCCGCCCGGGCTCCGGGCCACGCCAGGGCCCCGACGGCCAGCCGCTGGCCTTCGAGCTGCTGCTGGCCAACCCGGTGACCCCGCTCGTCGACCTGGTGGTGGGGTCGCTGGCGGCGATCGGGGTGGAGCTCGGTCCGGTGGCCATCGACACGCCGACGTTCAACCAGCGGGTCATCGCCGGCGAGTCGGAGATGTCGCTCATCGGGTTCGGCGGCATGAACACCGACCACGGGGCCGACTACCTGCGCCAGGTCTACTCGTCGAACACCCGCACCACCCAGCACGCCCAGGGCTACGTGAACCCTGACGTCGATCGGCTCTGCCAGGAGCAGCTGGTCACGGTCGGCCCGGACGAGCGGAGCGAGATCGTGGCCCAGATCCAGGAGCTGATCGCGGATGACCTCCCGATCCTGCCCCTCGCCTATCCCGACAACGTCACCATCTTCCGCACGGGCAGCTTCGACCGGTGGTACTACACCGAAGGGGGTGTGGGCGGCACCGTGCCCACGGTCAACAACAAGCACGCGTTCATCACGGGCGAACAGACCGGCCTCGAGGTCCGCCCCACCCGCTAGCCCCTGCCACCCTGCCCACTGCCACCCGGCACGGGTCCCGCGAGACTGGGTCAGGTGGCCCGGAAGCACCATTCGATCGGGGGGCGGGCGTTGGCCCGGCTCCGGTCGAGACGCCAGACGATGGCCTGCACGCAGTTGCGGCCCGGGACGAGCCGCTCGATGGCCTGGCCCTCGCCGGGCTGGAAGAAGATCTGGTTGAGCTCGGGACGGCGCTGGAGCTGGTCTTCGGGGATCTCGACGCCGTTGACCACGAGCGTCCCGGTGAAGTCCGAGGTCAGGTCGATGCCGATCTGAGCCTGGCGCAGCACCTCGCTGTCGCGCGACGGCACGAACAGCTCCACCACCCGGGGGTCGGCCCCCGACTGGGCGATGTCGGGCTCGCCGGTCTGGGTGCGATTGGCGGCCAGGGCGATGCCGCCGATGCAGGCCAGCACCACCAGGGCGATCAGCACCCTGCGCAGGGTGGCCCTGCGACCGGTCACGACGACCGGCCGAGCCGCCTTGGGGGTGGTGCGCTCGCCCATCGGCGCGCATTGTCTCACTAGAGGAGGCTGGTGTTGAACACGCGCGGAGCTCGCGACCTGCGCGCGGTCGTTCGACACGAGGCGATCGCTCAGCACGTACCGACCCTGCCGGGGCGGCTCCTTGCGGAGGGGTGCGCCAGCGGCGAAGGGGTGCCGGGTACCCTCGCGTGTCGTGGTGATGTCCCGGATGACTGACGAGATCGGCCGGGTTCTCAGCGGGCGCTACCGGTTGATCGCCCCCATCGGCTCGGGCGCCTCGGCCCAGGTGTTCCTGGCCGACGACACCCGCCTGCGCCGGCGTGTGGCGGTCAAGGTCCTCCATCCCGGGCTGGCCGACGACAAGGCGTTCCTGCGTCGGTTCCGGGCCGAGGCCCGGGCCGCGGCCGCGCTCAGCCATCCCAATATCGTGGCGGTCTACGACTGGGGCGACGAAGACATCGCATACCTGGTCACCGAGTTCCTCGGAGGCGGCAGCCTCCGCAACATCTTGGACACCGGGCGGCTCCTCTCGCCGTCCCAGGCCTTGATGATCGGGCTGGAGGCAGCCTGGGCGCTCGACTACGCCCACCGGCAGGGCTTCGTGCACCGTGACATCAAACCCGCCAACCTGATCTTCGGGACCGAGGGCCGCCTGCGCATCGCGGACTTCGGCCTGGCCCGGGCGCTGGCCGAGGCCGCGTCGACCGAGCCGAGCGGTGTCATGGTCGGCACCGTCCGTTACGCCTCGCCCGAGCAGGCCAGGGGGGAGACGGTCGACGGCCGCGCCGACGTCTACTCGCTCGCCTTGGTGCTCATCGAGGCCGTCACCGGGCACGTGCCCTTCGCCGCCGACACCACCATCGCCACGCTCATGGCCCGGGTCGCCAGCGCGGTGGTCGTCCCCCCCGAGCTCGGGCCGCTCGCCGGTGTGCTCGGCCGGGCCGGCCGTCCCGACATCGAGCAGCGGCCCGATGCCCGCGCCCTCGCCATCGGCCTGATGGCGGCGGCCGAGAGGCTCGATCGGCCGGCACCGCTCCCTCTCGTCGGCGCCACGAACGCGCTCGGCAACCTCGTCGTCGACCGCGATCCCACCCTGCTCCCCGGGCCGCTCCCCGGGCCGCTCCCCGGGGCCCCCGGCGCTGTCCCCGCGGGCGAGCCCGGCCCCGACGAGGCGACCGAGGCTGCCGGCCGCACCGGTGCCGGGGCCGGGACCGGCGGATCGGCCCCGCCCTCGACCGGTCGCCGCCGACGTAAGCGAACGGGCCCCGCCGAGGAGGAGGTGGGCCGGGCCGAGCGCCGGGCCGAGCGCCGGGCCGAGCGCAAGGTGGCCGTCGAGGCGGGGACGCGCCCCCGGCGCCGGTGGCCCAAGGTGCTCGCCGCGGTGCTGCTCCTCGGCGCCATCGTGAGCGGTGGCCTGCTGGTCCGCGACCGGCTCCTGGTGGCGAGCCACGAGGTCCCGCGGTTGCTCGGGGTCACCGAGGACAATGCGCGGGCGCTGATCGCCGACTTCGATTGGGAGCTCGACGTTCGAGAGGGCCGCGAGGACGGGTCCCGCCGGGGCGAGATCATCGAGCAGCAGCCCGCCGCCGGTGGTCAGCTCGACGAGGGCGAAACGCTGGTGGTCACCGTCTCGCTGGGCAACACGCTTACCGACGTGCCCTCGGGGTTGGGCGGGATCCCGCTGCCGGAGGCGCAGGCCGCCATCGAGGCGGCCGAGCTCACCGTGGGCGAGCCGGTGCGCCGCTTCGACGAGACGGTGCCAGTGGACGTGGTGATCGAGCTCGACCCGGCCGTGCCACCACAGCTACCCAAGGGCGACCCGGTGGTGCTCGTCGTATCGGACGGCCCCGCCCCCCGGGTGGTGCCGGCGGTGGCCGGGTCCACCTACGACCAGGCCGTCGCCGAGCTGGCCGACGCCCAGCTCGTGGCGGCCGAGACCCAGGCGTTCAGCGACACGGTTCCGGCCGGCCAGGTCATCGGTACCGAGCCGGGCGCCGGTGTCGAGGCGCCGCGGGACTCGACGGTGACGGTGGTGGTGTCCCGAGGCCCGCAGCCCATCCCCATCCCGAACGTGGCCGAGCGCATCGTCGCCGAGGCCACCGCGCTGCTCGAACAGGCCGGCTTCGTGGTGAGCGGCGTCGTGGGCAGCCCCTCCAGCAGCGTCATCGCCACCGACCCTCCCGCCGGGGAGCCCCACGTCCGGGGCACCGAGGTCGTGATCCTCTCGCGCCGGTAGGTCGCGCCGGCACCGTCGCGCCCGCAACTTCGCGTCCGCACGGTCGCCGCCCAGCGAGCGGACGGCCGGTCCCGATTCCTCTGGGTCTAGGGTGCGACGATGGGAGCGCTCGACGGGCGCGTCGCCGTCATCACCGGAGCGGGGCGCGGCATCGGCCGGGAGCACGCGCTGCTGTTTGCCGCCGAAGGGGCAGCCGTGGTGGTCAACGACCGCGGCGCGACACCCGACGGCGCCGGCGCCGACGACGTCTCTGCTGCGGTGGCGGTGGTGAGCGAGATCACGGCCCGGGGTGGTATGGCGGTGGCCAGCGGCGACGACGTCGCCGACTGGAAAGGCGGGCGCCGGCTGGTCGAGACCGCGCTGGAGGCGTTCGGGCGCCTGGACGTGCTGGTCAACAACGCCGGGATCCTGCGTGACCGAGCGCTGGTCAACATGACCGAAGCGGACTGGGACTCGGTCATGAACGTCCACCTCAAGGGCCACTTCGTGCCCACCCGGTGGGCCGCGGCCCACTGGCGTGAGCGGTGCAAGGCCGGCGAGCAGGTCTCGGCCAGCGTGGTGCACACCTCCTCGACGTCGGGCCTGGTGGGCAACTTCGGCCAGGCGAACTACGGCGCGGCCAAGGCCGGCATCGGTGCCTTCTCGGTCATCTGCGCCCAGGAGCTCTCCCGCTACGGGGTGCGCTCGAACTGCATCGTGCCCGCCGCTCGCACCCGGCTCACCGAAACCGCGGCGGGCCTGCGCGACGTCGTCGCGCCGCCGGCCGACGGGAAGGGCTTCGACGTGTGGGACCCGGCCAACGTGTCGCCCCTGGCCGCCTACCTGGCCACGGCGGGCTGCCCGTTCAACGGGGCCACGTTCTTCGTGCGCGGGGGCGAGGTGAGGCTGTTCGAGCCCTGGCGGCTCGGCCCCGGCATCGAGCACGAGGACCGCTGGACCGTCGCCGGGCTCGAGTCAGAACTGGCCCGTTTCGCGACGCCCGGCTAACCCGCCCGACGAAGCGTGACTACGGACCAGCACCCCGATCGTCGTGCCACGGCGCCGGGAACAGTAGGCTTCGCGTAGTCGCCCGGCGGGTTCGCTGGGGCGGCCCTGCCGGACGCGGTGTTCCCCAGCCGCCGCGATGAGGCGGCCGCCCCAGCCGACCCGCTCGGCCGAGCGGGCGCCCCGGCTCGGTGGACGGGCCCGCTACTCGGTGATCTCCTTGATCCGGGCCGCCACCTGCTGCGCCACCGGGTCGGGCGCGGACTGCTGCATGGCCATGAGCTTGGTCATGTCGCCGACGACCTTGATCTTGCCGGCCATGAACGCCTGCATGCCGACCTGGGGGTTCTGGTCGACCAGGATCGCCTTGGCCGTCTCGTAGTCGAGGGTGACGGTCAGCTCGGCGTCGTCGAGGTGGCCGAGGCCCAGCTTCACGTCCTCACCGGAGGTGTCCATGTGGGCATCGATGGTGCCCGCACCGAACGGTACGTCGGTGACGATCTGGTTCATCTTCACGGTGTGAGCAGAGGCACTGCCCTGCCCGGAGAACTCCGCGCGGACTTTGCGGGCTTCTGCCAGCCACTCGTCGCTCAGGAACGGGTACTTGGTCACCTGGGTACTCCTTGGGATGCTGCGCCCCGGTAGGGGGAGGGACGATCAGAGGGACGATGAAGGGGACGGAACGGGAAGGTAGTGGACGTTCAGCCGGGCCGCTACTCGCCGTTCGCGCCCGGCCGGCCGGGTTGCCCCGGCCGCCGCCGCAGGCGTCGGAGCAAACACGGCACGGTAATCTCCCGCCGATGCGGGCCGACGAACGACTGCCGGGGCTCGTGCCGGAGACCGCCAGCCGAATGGCGCTGTCGGTTCCCGGAGGCCCCCATGGTGCGCTCGTCCTGCACGGGTTCACCGGTGACCCGGGCTCGATGCGCGGCGTCGCGGCGGCCATGGCCAAGGCGGGTTTCGCCGTGGAGCTACCCCGGTTGCCCGGCCACGGCACCGTGCTCTCCGACCTGCTCCCGACGAGGTGGGACGACTGGTCGGCCGCGGTCGAGGCCGCCTACGACGAGTTGGCGGCGCGAGTCGACGCGATGGTCGTGGTCGGCCTTTCGATGGGTGCCACGTTGGCGACCTGGCTGGCGGCGCGCCGTGCCGGCATGGCCGGCCTCGTCTGCGTCAACCCCATCGTTGAGCCGGCCGAGCCGTTGCGCGAGCTGGTGCGGGCCACCATCGCCGGCGGGCAGGAGGTGGTCGCCGGCATCGGCTCCGACATCGCCCAGCCCGGCACCGCCGAGACCGGGTACGACGCTATGCCGTTGCGCCCGCTGCTGTCGCTGCTCGACGCGGTCGTCGCGCTCCAGAGCGACCTCGGCGCCATCGCCTGCCCGATGCTGCTGTTCACCAGCGCCACCGACCACGTGGTGCCGCCCAGCAACAGCGATCATCTGGCCGCCTCGGTCGGCGGGCCGGTCGAGCGCGTGCGCCTGGCGCGAAGCTTCCACGTGGCCACGCTCGACTACGACCGGGTGGAGATCGAGGCCCGGACGGTCGCCTTCGCCCGTTCCGTCACCACCACCCCGGCCACCACCACCCCGGCCACC
>Ga0187893_10010269_pt1 | contig 14040 bp, 14 predicted proteins | sample MA1701074metaG_FD_139574 | JGI IMG/M metagenome (GOLD analysis project Ga0187893, IMG submission 139574) | White microbial mat communities from a basaltic lava cave in the Kipuka Kanohina Cave System on the Island of Hawaii, USA - MA170107-4 metaG ...
AGTCGGGACGCCGTCAACCCCCTGTTGCCGAACCGACCATACCCATGTTCCATGCGACCGCCATGGCGTGACTGGCTCACGATGCGCGCGGCATACCTGGCTGTCCCCTCGGGACTGGCCGACCCTGGGAGCGCCGCTCCATGCAAGAGTGTCTGTTGGGTCGTCTGATCCGTTCGCCGCGACGCCGATAGAAGCGCCTCGATGACCTCCCGCGCATCGGTGATGGGACGCTGACAGGAAAAGTTCCGACAGATATAGAGTGCCGTCTTCCCCTCCACCAACCCCTTGCCCGCCAGCAGGGGATGACCAGACGGCCGGCCCGTTCCATCGCTGCAGGCAATCACGCGATGGGGTAAGAACACCTCGCGCACGGCAAGCTGCAGTGCCTCCAGCCCAGGATCGTTGGCCGCTCCGACAAAAGCCAATTCAATCGGCCCTTCCGCTAACAAATCCACCGCGGCAAGACTCTTGGCAAAGGCCCTCGGATACTTGGCCATCTGGCGGCCATAGGCGCGAATCCCGCCAATCGCTGCCTCGCGCAGATCCTGGCGATCGTAGTGAAACGAGAGTCTGGCGAGGGCTGAGACCGCCACGGCGTTTCCACTGGGCGTCGCACCATCCGCCCCCTCACGTGCTCGGATGATCAGCGTTTCATGCGTCTTCGCGGTGTTGTAGAACCCCCCCTGGTCCTCATCCCGAAACAAGCCCACCATCCGCTCTCCAAATTGAAGCGCGGCAGTGAGATACCGTTCCTGACCACAGGCCTCATAGAGGTCGATCAATCCTTCTGCCAAATAGGCATAGTCCTCCAGTACCCCATCGAGATGGGCTCGGCCCTGCCGCGACGTGCGGAGCAGTGCTCCCTCGGAAGTCCGGTGCACCAGCAAGAGAAAGTCTGCCGCCCGCTTGGCTCCGGCGATGTAGCGGCTGATCCCTAAAACACGGCCTGCCTCGGCCATCGCCGAGATCATCATGCCGTTCCATGCCGTGATGATCTTGTCGTCGAGTCCGGGCGGTACTCGCTCTTGGCGGGCGCGATAGAGGAGGGGACGCACGCGATGGATCGTCTCGTATAGTTCATCAATGGTGAGGTTCAACTCCTTGGCCACGGCCTCGATGGGACGCAGCCGATTCGGGATACTCCGATGTTCCCAATTCCCCTGATCGGTAATATCGTAACAGGCGCAGAATCGGCGAGTATCTTCTGCATTCTGCAGCACGGCCTGGATCTCTGTCGGCGTCCAGACGAAAAACTTTCCTTCGACCCCTTCCGAGTCCGCATCCGTCGCGGAATAAAATCCGCCGGCAGAGTCGGTCATCTCCTGGAGAATATACTCGAGCACTTCCGTCGTGACCTGCCGATAGGAGGCCTGCTTGGTCACTTGATAGGCTTCCAGGTAGGTCCGGGCCAGGAGGGCATTGTCGTAGAGCATCTTCTCGAAATGGGGAACCAGCCAGCGCTCGTCGGTGGAGTACCGTGCAAACCCGCCACCGATATGATCGTAGATCCCCCCGGCCGCCATCGCATCGAGCGTGCGTGTGACCATCTGCAAGGTTCGGCTTGCCCCTGTTCGGCGGTAACAACGGAGGAGTAACGCGAGCCCTGCGGACGGTGGAAATTTTGGTGCACTGCCAAATCCGCCGTGGCGCTCATCGAAATCCTCGCGGAATTGCGTCACGGCCTCATCAAGCACAAAGGTACTGACGGAGACGGGGGACATTGCCTTGAGTTCCTTCTTCAACCGTTCGGTCAATTGACGCGCTTGACTCGTGAGACCGGCTGCATCCTGCTCCCACGCGTCTGCGATTTTCTTGAGCAGGCTAGGGAACCCGGGACGGCCCCAGCGATCGTCAGGAGGAAAATACGTGCCGGCAAAGAACGGCTCCTGATCCGGCGTCAAGAAGACCGTCATCGGCCATCCACCCTGACCATGATTGAGGGTCACCGTGGCCTGCATATAGATCTCATCAAGATCAGGGCGCTCTTCCCGATCGACTTTGATACAGACAAAATGCCGGTTCATGAGTGACGCAATGGCCTCGTTCTCGAACGACTCCCTCTCCATCACGTGACACCAGTGACAGGCGGAATATCCGACCGAGAGCAGGATGGGACGGTTTTGCGCTTTCGATGCCTGCAAGGCCTCCGGTCCCCAGGGGTACCAGTCGACGGGGTTCGAGGCATGCTGCAGGAGATAGGGGCTGGTTTCGTGGATCAGGCGATTAGGCTTGGCTGATTCTGGTGAAGTGTGCATGGTTCCACGGTAGCATCGGGGCCGGAGAGGGGTCAATGAGCGGATAATGAAAATGAAAGAGGCCTGCGATCTCACGGTCGCAGGCCTCTTCAGAATGGTTCAAGTTAGGCTTATCTGATCAGACAAACGACTTTCGTTGCGCTTACTTACCCTTATCGTCCTTCTTCTTCTCCTCTTTCTTATCCTCTTGCACGACGACTTTGCCGTCCTTCTTCTCCTCCTTCTTCTTCTCTTCAGCGAAGGCCGGAGCGCTGAACGCCACTGCCACTGCCATTGCCATAATTGCCATCAAGATGCGCTTCATAATATGTCACCCCCTTTGAATGTTAGTGTTAGGATGCTGTGTGTCCACTCAAGTAGGACACAGGGCCAATGCGGTAGTCAGAATAGGCCGCTGTTGTCAACCGCTTATTTTTCCTCCTCTGCCACCTCCATGAAAACCACAACACACAGCCGCTCCGGTTCATGACCTATCGTGTGGTAGTGTAATAAGGACCAGCTATGACTGAAATTGGACCCTATTCCAACTACCGCCTGACCGTTCGCCTCGAACTCGCCAACACACCAGGCATGTTTGCAAGGGTGGCCGCCGTCCTGGCCGAGGAAGGCGCCAACTTGGGCGCGGTGGATATCGTCTCTGCAACGGCCGACTGTATGGTGCGAGACGTGACCTTCGACGTCCAGAACGAAGCGCATGGAGAGAAGGTGCTCACCCGGCTCGGGGCGCTGCCGGACGTGGAGGTGCTCTCCGCCTCCGACCGGATTTTTCTTCTGCATCTCGGCGGAAAGATTCGCATCCAAAGCAAGTTCCCCATCACAACAAGAAACCTGTTGTCAATGGTTTATACGCCGGGAGTCGGCCGCGTTTCGCAAGCGATCGCGAAGGACAAAGCTAAAGCCTATGCCTTTACCAGCAAAGGCAACACGGTCGCCGTGGTCACCGACGGATCCGCGGTGCTCGGCCTCGGCAATCTTGGCCCAGAAGCCGCGTTACCTGTCATGGAAGGCAAGGCCATGCTGTTCAAAGAATTTGCGGGAATCGACGCATGGCCGATCTGCCTCAACACGCAAGATCCTGACGAGATTGTTCGTACGGTTCAGGCCATTGCTCCGGGGTTCGGCGCCATCAATTTGGAAGATATCAGTTCACCGCGCTGTTTCGAGATCGAACGCCGCTTGAAAAGCGCTCTGGATATTCCGGTCATGCATGACGATCAGCATGGCACGGCCGTGGTCATCCTCGCCGCCTTGACCAATGCGCTCACCGTCACAGGGAAACGGATGGAGGACATCCGCGTGGTCGTCAATGGTCTCGGCGCCGCTGGAACCGCCTGCTGCAGGATGCTGCTTGCCGCCGGCCTCTCGCACCTGGTCGGATGCGAGCCTCAAGGTATAGTCTTACGAGGGGACGGCCAGCAGCTGCGGGCCTGCCGAACGGATCTCGCGGCCTGCATGACCAAAGACCATCCCCAAGGCACGCTCCGTGATGCGCTCAAGGGGGCTGATGTCTTCATCGGATTATCCGTCGGCAATATCGTCGCTGCGGAAGACCTGGATCTGATGTCAGCTGATCGTATCGTCTTTGCCATGGCCAATCCCGACCCCGAAGCCCCTCCTGAATTGGCTGTCTCCCATTGCCGGATCTTTGCCACCGGGCGCTCGGACTATCCGAATCAAATCAACAACGCGCTCGCATTTCCCGGCATCTTTCGGGGTGCACTGGACGTGCAGGCGCGCGAAATCAACGAAGCGATGAAACTGGCTGCAGCAAAGGCCCTGGCTGAGACCATTCCCCCTGCGGCTCTCAGCGACGACTACATCATTCCGAGCGTGTTCGACAAGGGAGTCGTACCGCGTGTGGCAAAAGCGGTGGCGACAGCCGCACGTGAAACGGGCGTGGCCCGACGCCGCACCAAACTCAGCGACGACTTCGCGTCACGCTGACCAGTCAATACACATGAATCCAGCTGTTTCTAGTGCCCTTCTGGCATGCGACCGTGCTGTGCTACAATACGCGCCCTAGCATAATGCTAAAAAAGTCCGGCAGCAGCGTTCTCGCATCGCTCAGAGGCTCAATGTACCGAAGCGTACGCCTCGCCGCTTCGCTCGCTGCGGCCTTGCTGAACGGCCTTTTTGAGCATCCTGCGGAAATATTCTTCTGTTGTGCCGTACGTGCGGACCATCGACGTTCTGGTGTGCCCACATAGTTTTTCCGCAGCCTGCTGGGAGAGAGTCTGGGTCACATGCCGTTCTCACAAAGTAAATTTATCAAGTTTCAGAAAGGGATGAGACGACGGATCGAGTCGTTGCGCCCGAGAGCCGAAGAGAGTCTGGAACTCGCCGTCGATACGATGATGCAGGAGCGGGTCGACAGCTTCTTTCGTGTTGAACAAGGACTGGAGGAAATCATCAAGTCACTGGTCCAGATTGAAGAGGAGATTGGGGAGATCCGTGAGCTTTCCGGTGCGATGCGGTTGGAGTCCCGTCTCGAGTTTGTTGAAGATCGATGGGACGATTTCGACAGCGAGATTCGAGAGCGCCCCCGTCGCCGGCGCAGGAGAATCAGCCTGGCCGATATGCTGAAAGCCGCCGGTGGGGGAGGCGGCGATCTGTCACAAGAATCGAGCAGCATCAACAACGCGATGGACGCGTATGCCGCGATGGGTATGGAATTCGGCAGTTCGCTCGCAGATGTCACCGCCGCATTTCGTCAAAAGGCCAAGCAGCTCCATCCTGATTCGAATAACGGCGACCGCAGCGCCGAACCGGAATTGCGCCGCATGTTGGAGGCCTACCAGTTCTTGAAGGAATACTTGAGCCTCAGCAATGTCGAGCCTCCGCGGTCACCAGACGCCACCTACCGTCCAACAGAATGAGACACAGGTGATGCCCCCCAATCCACCTCTGCCGTATGTGACCGACCAGCGTGCGCTTGAATCCCTCTGCCACACGTTGCGGCAGAGTCCGCGGTTGGCTCTGGATACGGAATTCGTCGGGGAAGACACCTTTATTCCACGACTCGAACTGATCCAGGTCGCCACCGCCACCATCGCTGCCGTCATCGACTTTCCTGCCGTGCAGGCCAGCGGATCGCTCGATGTCTTCTGGGAACTCATTTGTGATGCCAAAATTGAGAAAATCGTCCACGCAGGGCGGCAAGATCTCGATCTTTTTGCCATACATGCAGGGCAAATCCCGAAGCCGTTTTTCGATACCCAGATCGCCGCCGCCATGGTCGGGTATGGCGCCCAAGTCGCCTATGCGAACTTGGTTCAGCGACTCCACGGCACGAAGCTGGCGAAAGCCCATACCTTTACCAACTGGAGTGCGCGGCCGCTCTCGAATGACCAAATCGCTTACGCCTTGGAAGATGTCGAATTCCTCCTGTCAATCCATACGCATTTACGAGATCGCTTGAACAAACTTGGCCGTTTGGAGTGGGTCAGTGAGGAATTTGCACGCCTCGAAACGGCGGTGGGAGAAAAAAGTCGTGAGCCGCAGGAACGCTACCAACGAATTCGGGGGTGGGACACGCTCAAGCCCAAAGGAGCTGCGGTGCTTCGTGAATTGGCTGCCTGGCGAGAAGCAGAAGCCCGCCGCCGGAACGTGCCTCGCGGACGCGTCATGCGAGACGAGGTGCTCCTCCAACTCGCACGCCATCCACCCAAATCGGTCAATGAGCTCCGTGGTCTCCGTGGCGTCCATTCCTCCGAGGTTGATCGACACGGAGGACAACTACTAGCCACTATCACCTCGGCACTGGCGCTTCCATCGTCTGCATGGCCAGAGGTCCCTTGCGAGCGAAAACCGGATCCTGAGTCGACCGGCATCGTCGAACTCCTGCAAGCTGTGCTGAAGGCCCGCGCAGCAGAGGAGGGGATTGCCCCCACCATGCTTGCCACCAGCGCCGACCTACAAACACTCGTGGAAGCCAGGCAAAATCGAACAGCCCTTGATGTGCCCATCCTCCGTGGCTGGCGACGACAACTGGCTGGGGACCTGCTATTACAAATATTAGATGGAGCGGTCACCATCACCGTAGACCGAATCTCCGGTGCCCTCCGGATGACCCAGGAACGCCTCTTGAACGCTCCAAGCTGACGAGCCGTCTCTCACTCCCCTTGCCTGACAACAACTTCATCTGACTGTTCAAAAACGGCCCTGACTCAGCCCTTGCCCTCGCGGCTCCCTTGCAAGGCACCTGGCGGACGCCTGATTATACCGTAAAAGCCATGGGTTTGCAGGATTGTTGTGGCCTCCTCCCTAGGCAGGAACCGGCTGGTATGGATTTGGCACCAGTCTAGATACCCCCCAGACCACTCATACAGAGGTACGAGCCATGCTGCGCCTGCTCTGGAAATCCTTCTTTGCTTTTCTCTTCCCTGGAGGGCTGATTTTTCTCATCGCGATTGGATTTCTCCGCCCCCAGGGACTCCCAATGTGGCTGCAACAGCCAATTGCAGCCCTGCCGTATATCGTCCTCACGTTTGGGCTCATCTTTGGCTGGTATTTTTCCAGTAGCCGCATGATCCTTTCCTTGCTTATGCTGGCACTCGCCGATCGAGCCCTGGTCTTACTTCCTACCACCGGTGCCGATCAGGAGGCCTTACACCAGACTGTCATCGCCATAACCGCTTTTCTCGTCCCGCTCAACCTGTTGGCCTTTTCCATCCTTAAAGAAGATTCCCTCTCGACACTTCGTGGCTTGATGCGTGTAGTGCTCGTCTTAGTCCAACCTGTTCTGCTGCTCTGGCTCTGCCTTCCGGACCAGCATGACCTGGCTTCCTCCTTCACATGGGAGTACATCCCCTCGCTGTACATGGAATGGACGCCGATTCCACAGCCGGCACTGTTTGCCTTTGGCACAGCGTTGCTGCTGCACTTTATACGATTCGCCCTTCATCGTGACCCACTGGAGGGAGGAGCAATCTGGGCTCTGTTTGCCGTTTTTGTGGCTTATCACAAGAGCCGCTACGGCTGGCAACCGACAAACTTTTTCATGGCTGCAGGACTGATTCTCTTCGCCACATTGCTTCAATCCTTCTATCGGCAGACCTACCGCGACGAACTCACCGGCATTCCCGGTCGCCTGGCTTATGACGAAGCGATCGGGCAACTCGGGAAGCGATTTTCCGTCGCAGTCATCGGTATCGACCAACTAACTCAGTATGCCAATATTCACGGGAAATCTGTCAGCGAACAGATTCTGAAACTGGTTGCACCCAGAGTTCATGCCACTTGTTCTGGTGGGCAGATCTTCCGTACGACTGGAGAGGAACTCACCGTTCTGTTCCCTGGAAAATCGAACACTGAAGCCTTGAGTACGCTGGAGACTGTCCGTAAAACGGCCGAAGCTATCAATCTGTTCCTCCGAGGACGAGATCGGGTCTGGGAAAAGCAGCGAGTGACCCAAAAGACCGGATCACGCGACCAGGCACTCCCAATCACTCTGAGTGTCGGTGTGGCGGAAAAACTGAACGACAGCGCGACGCTGACTCTGGTGATCAAGTCGGCCTACCGCGCCCTCTATGAAGCCAAAGGAGCAGGAGGGAACGTCGTGAAGCGCGGACTCGAGGCGGTTGCTCCGGCACGACGATCTCATGCCGGATCAGGAAAAATTGTCGTGAGTGGAGAATACAAAACCTAGGTCCTGCTAAAGAAGTTCTTTCACAGATTCCGCTGGTCTGGCCAAGATCACCTTCGTACCCTTTTCGACAATCGGACGCTGAATGAGATCCGGATGGGCCACCATCACATCAAGCCATTCATCATCCGAAAGATTCTTTTTCGCTAAACCGAGCTCCTTGTAGATGTCTTCTTTGGTTCTCAGAATATCCTTCGGTGAGAGACCAGCCTTCTTTAAAAGGTTCTTGAGTTGTGCCTGAGTGAAAGGCTTCTCATAGTAGTTGATGGCCGTGAAGGGCTTGCCGCTCTCTTTTAACAACTGTACCGCCTGACGGCATGTACTACAGGTTGGTTTCTGGTAAATCGTCACCTCAGCCATGTTCAAACTCCTTTCTTAGCCGGACTATGAATAATCCGGGTTAGCGTCTCTTGCCCGCCTTGACGCCATTTTTACCCATGTGATACATGGGGCGCATCTTATTCACATGAATGCCCATTATGCCAACGCCAATCTTCGGAACCAGTTCCACCGGTCAGTTTTCTTGCGCGACGGACACCCAGCATACCTTACGAGATCTCCGCACGAAGCGTAAGGGACAGCCGGTATTCGTTCTCGGACACATATTAGCCAGAAAAGGGCAGGAAGGAACCTTCGAGGTCTTTAACGACCGCTTGGCCATCGTCAAATTCTCCAACGGCGGCTCGATCGGATATGACCCGCTGGAGCTGCTCTTGCCCACCCACATCGACGATAAGGGAACCGCCTACTTCGAAATTCGCCCCTGCCGGCAGTGCGAACAACTCTTCCCCTTGACCGCCGAGGAGTGTGAAGCAGCAGAAGAACCCTCCCTTTGTCCGGAATGCCGTACCGCCTAACCAGTCCCGGTTAACTGGCTGCAGAAAAACCCTGTATGCTCTAAGGCTTCCCTGATCGGAACGCTTGGGACAACAGAAGTACCGCGCGCAGGATGCTCAAAAAGGCCGTCCAGCGTGGCCGCAGCAAGCGAAGAGGCGAGGCGTACGCTTCGGTACGTTGAGCTTCTGAGCGAAACGAGAATGATGCTGGCGGCCTTTTTCAGCATCCTGCTAGTCAACCAGCGGCGCAATCTCGACTGCCTTCTTAATCAAGCAATCGCCCGCAAACGACTGTAAGGACATCGGCAGCATGCCAGCGTCAATCACGTGCACCGTGATAACCTGAAAGCCTTCAGCAACTTTGTATCCTTCGAGCTTCATGGCATGGCAGATTTCCAGTTTTTTCCAAATCAGATTATTCAGGATCGTTTCCGACGCGAGTAGCTTCATATCTGAGACTACGTCATTCACCAAGACCTTCGCCGACACCCGTGCCTTATCTTTTGGCACCTCGCTCACGACGGCAAAACCAAGAACCTCGCCGTCGGCCTGGACCAAGAAGGCTGTCCCCATCGCGATGAGGCCGACCAGTATCAACAGGAGGGATAAACGCGAAGTCATCGCTTACCTTCTCTGCGTATCCAATGCCTGACTCAAGCGAGACGGGCGAGACTGGCGGGAAAAGCGCGACTGGTGAGACGGTCTGAAGACTGAAGGCCTAAGTGTTCGGAACTTCGAACCCCGACCTTCGGATCGCGCTTGCCTTCCCCCGGTTGTGAACGGCCGGCAAATTGAGTATGCCAACCGATAAGAGCCATTTCAAGATCCTACCTCTCCGAACATGGTAGACTGTCTTGACTCTTCCTATCTCCTGCCACTCAGGTGAAGGAGCACAATCATGCCACATGATTTCATGCCGGGACTCGCCGGCGTCCCAGCAGCCAAATCCGCGATTAGCGATGTAGACGGGCAACGCGGTGTGTTGGAATATCGCGGTATCCGCGTCGAAGAACTTTGCCTGCGATCGTCCTATCTCGAAACCGCCTATCTGTTGCTGTTTGGGCACCTTCCCACGCAACCGGAGCTCGCGCGATGGAACGAGGACATCGTCCATCACCGTCGCATCAAGTTCAAGATTGTCGATTTATTAAAATGCCTTCCGGAGCAGGGGCATCCCATGGACGCCTTGCAAGCTGCGGTCGCCGCGTTGGGCATGTTTTATCCAGGCCGGAATGTCCAGGACGTCGAAAATAACTATTGGTCTATCGTCCGTCTCGTTGCCAAACTGCCCACGATCGTCGCGGCCTGGGCGCGTCTGCGGCGTGGGGACGAGTACATTCCACCGCGCGACGATCTCGGATTTTCAGAAAACTTCCTCTACATGCTGACTGAGGCGGAGCCGGTTCCTTTGTGGGGCAACATTTTCGACGACTGCTTGGTCCTCCATGCCGAGCACACGATGAATGCCTCAACCTTCACCGGCATGGTCACCGCTTCGACGCTGGCCGATCCCTATACGGTCGTCGCGTCATCAATCGGAGCCCTGAAGGGCCCGCTGCATGGCGGGGCCAACGAAGAAGTTGTGCAGATGCTGAAGGAGATTGGTGAGTCACGACGGGTCCGATCATATCTCGAAGAACAGCTCAGCAAGAAACGAAAGCTGATGGGCTTCGGTCACCGGGTGTACAAGGTCAAAGATCCCCGTGCGACAATCCTACAAGGTCTGTGCGAGCGACTCTTCAAAGAATGTGGCAGCTCACCGTTGTACGAGGTTGCCGTAGAGGTCGAGCGGGTTGCAGCAGAACTGCTGAAGGGGAAGGGGATTTATCCCAACGTCGACTTCTACTCCGGGATAGTCTACGACAAGATGGGCATCGAGACGGATCTGTTTACTCCGCTATTCGCTCTAGCTCGAGTGTCGGGGTGGCTGGCCCATTGGCTCGAACAGCTTCGCGAGAACAAACTGTTCCGTCCGGACCAGATTTATTCCGGTGAGCATAATTGCCCGTATGTGCCCATCGATCAACGCTAAGGTCTCTCCAACATCGCCGCCTTCAACAGTGGCCTAGCCCCCTTGACTCCGCGGCAGCCCGAATTATCTATCACCTCAGACAGGCGAATCGGCGCGCGCCTCAAAGCGATAGCGAACAACAATGAGAAGGAGGTCTAGCATGACACTCGTACGGTGGGATCCGTTTCGTGAACTCGAAGACATGTCAGATCGGTTGAATCGGATGTTTAGCCGTCCCGCTCTACCTAGGACAAATGGCAAGGAGACGATGGTCGTTGCCGACTGGGTGCCATCCGTGGACGTCAGCGAAACGGAGGGGGGATACCAAATCAAGGCGGAGATCCCTGATGTGAAGAAGGAGGATGTGAAGGTGACATTGGAAGATGGCGTCCTCACGATCCAGGGTGAGCGGAAGCAAGAGAAGGAAGAGACCGGCAAAAAGTACCATCGGGTAGAGCGCTCCTATGGCCGCTTCGTCCGGAGCTTCACATTGCCCGATCTTGTCGATGAGGAGAAGGTGAAGGCGGAATTCAAGGATGGGGTTCTGAATCTCCAGCTACCCAAATCCGAGAAGGCAAAGCCGAAAGCGATCGAAGTCAAGGTCGGCTAATCGTCAACCGCCGCATCTGGTCTGAACAGAGGCCCGCTCCGGCGGGCCTCTTCTTTTTGGCCGCTACGTCCCGCCATCGGTCGTCTCGCCCATCACGAGTTCCCAGATTAGATGATCCAGATCGTACCGCAGCACATAGCGATGTCCGTCGTCAGTTTGAAGGCGGAAATAGCAGTGGGTCTCTGTACACCAGCGAGTCACGATCTCGGTCACTGTCCGCCGGTTTCCACCATGCGTGAAGGCCCGGGGAGTCTCCTCCCCCTTCGCACCAGCGAACGCGTCAACAACGATATGCGACCTGTCCATTGATCAATACCCTTGTGCAAGTAGGGGAGCTGAGTTTATCATGGCGCCCGCAATACTTTTGGCCTCTTACACCGGAGTAGGACGCATGAAGAAGATACCCACAGCGGTAGCGACTCAGTCATCACGTGCGACAAGAGTTGAACGCGATACGATGGGCGAGCTGGCCGTACCGGCCAATGCCTATTATGGTGTGCAAACCGCCCGCGCCATCGAGAACTTCCCGATTAGCTCGTTGCGATTTCCCCGCGCCATGATCCGGGCGATGGGGTTGATCAAACGTGCTGCCGCGACGGTCAATCAGTCGCTGGGCCTCCTCGACAAGCAAACAGCGGATGCGATCAACCAGGCCGCGACCGAAGTGGCCGAGGGGAATCTCGACGCTGAGTTCCCCGTAGACATTTTTCAAACCGGCTCCGGCACCTCGACGAACATGAACACCAACGAGGTGATCTCGAACCGGGCAACTGAGTTGCTCGGCGGAGCGCGAGGCAGCAAGCTGGTGCATCCAAACGATCACGTCAATCTGGGCCAATCCAGCAACGACGTGATTCCCACGGCGATCCACATTGCCGCCGGGGAGATGATGCAACAGCAGCTCATTCCGGCACTCTTCTGCTTGCAGAAAGCGCTCGCTCGGAAAGCCAAAGAGTTCGACAAGATCGTCAAGATCGGTCGCACCCATTTGCAGGATGCAACGCCTGTGCGACTGGGGCAGGAATTCAGCGGGTACGCGAGGCAGATTGAATTAGGCATTCAACGAGTCACGCGCGCACAAGAAGCCCTGAGCGAAGTCGCGCTTGGCGGCACAGCAGTGGGTACAGGGCTCAATTGCCATCCGAAGTTCTCAGCCAAGGTGCTGGCCATCATTTCGAAAGAAACCGGCTGCACGTTTACAGAAGCGAAGAACCACTTTGAAGCGCAGTCCACTCAGGATTCGTTGGTCGAAGCGAGCGGGGAGTTGAAAACCATAGCCGTAAGCCTCATGAAGATCGCCAACGACATTCGCTGGCTCGGCTCAGGCCCGCGCTGTGGGCTCGGGGAGATCAATCTGCCGGAGACACAACCAGGCTCGTCCATCATGCCTGGCAAAGTAAACCCAGTGATTGCCGAATCGGTGACGATGGTCTGCGCGCAGGTGATCGGCAACGATGTGACTGTCACAGTGGGAGGGCAGGCGGCCAATTTCGAACTGATCGTCATGCTGCCGGTCATGGCCTATAACCTATTACAATCCATTGAACTCCTCTCGACAGCTTCAACCAACTTCGCGATCAAGTGTATCGACGGCATCAAAGCCAACGACGAACGCTGCCGGAGCTTGATCGAGGAAAGTCTGGCCATGTGCACCGCCCTGGCACCCGAGATCGGCTACGAAGCCGCCGCTAAACTTGCCAAGGACGCCTACAAGTCAGGCAAGACCGTGCGCCAAATGGCCAAAGAACAAAAGATCCTTCCGGAAAAGCGGCTCACTGAGCTCCTCGACCCCTGGCGCATGACTGAACCAGGTGGGCCGGTGGGAAGTGCAGGTGGATAGAGGGCAGGAGGCCTAGCAATCCTCCTTGCTCGCGAAACGCGTATGAAAAGCTGTGCTCGTTCGATGCGCGCAGGGTGGTAAGGATCAGCCAGGCCTCCTGCCCAAGTGGAAGGGTCGGGAGTCCTTTCAGGACCCTGCCCCTGCCCCCTTTGTTCACCCCCATGCCCTTAAGCCCGGATTATTCATGAATGCCGTCGCGAGGCGTTCGAGACCGAAGCCAGCCGGGGGCATCTCGCAAGTGAGGCCGACGTAGGCGTACGCTCAGTCCGTCGTGGAGGCCGAACGAGAAAAGTCCCGCCGGGCGAGAGGATCAGACGACGTAGCAGGTATTCATGAATAGTCCGGGTAGAGGCGAGGCCAACCCAAACCGTGCCGCCATCAGACACCTCCACGGGTTATTGTCCCCTAAGAAAGTGTCCACACAAACTGGGCTAGCTCAGTCTGTCTCCCTTTCGCTCCCGGGATTGTGCCGAAGCTCACCCTCCATTCGGAGGACTCCTCTAAATGGAGGGATTGCGTCGGCTACATAACTTTCGTATACATGCCACACTGTGTTTTCCTTTATTTAGAATCCACTCGCTAACACAAGGAGGATTTCGGATGAAGAAACTATTCATATCCCAATTCGCTATAGGAGTGATCTCTGTATTGGTCTGGAGTCTTTTGGGCACCGTACCGGCCAGTCAAGCCGCCACCGTTGATTTCATTTCCACCGATGCGCCGGGACCCTGGTTTAAGTGCAACTCTGGGCCCCCTCTGTGTGTTCCTGCCGGCACTCAGTCTCTGGCCATCGTCCCACCAAACACCGAGGTCCGGATCACCAACGGAACACAGACCAACTCGG
>Ga0187893_10010270_pt1 | contig 14035 bp, 11 predicted proteins | sample MA1701074metaG_FD_139574 | JGI IMG/M metagenome (GOLD analysis project Ga0187893, IMG submission 139574) | White microbial mat communities from a basaltic lava cave in the Kipuka Kanohina Cave System on the Island of Hawaii, USA - MA170107-4 metaG ...
GAGCCCCGCTCTTTCGCCTGACGAGAAGACGCTGGCCATCGGACGCCTCGATCCTCAAACCGGGACGCCGGACATCTGGCTGGTTGAGCTGTCTCACGGCGCGACCTCGCGGTTAACCTCCCACGCCCGAACGAACTGTCATGTCCGTGTCGGTGGATTCCGATCGGCCGACGTTTGAGCCAGGCGTTCCTCGGGTGCTATTGGGCGACCCCGCCATCCTGTTCGACCCGGATGCTCATTCCTACGTCGTTTCCCGAGACGGCCGGCGTTTTCTGGTCAACACCGTCCTCCCGGAATTCTCCTCGCCCATCCACATCGTTGTGAACTGGACTCCCGAACGAAAGCGCTAGGCGCGTCGTCTTCGTGAACCGTCTCGCCAAGCAGATCCTGGATCAGAACGACGGTCTCTCTCTCGCGAAGGGCCGGCTCATGGCGGCGAGCGGGAGCGACGCCCGGAAGCTCGACCACCTGGTTCGAGGTGCGGCCCGCACCGGAGCGGCCCAGGGGATCGCGCCGGGTGGAGCCATGCCGATCTCTCGTCCTTCGATGGGGAGACCTCTGGGAGTCCTCGTCGCCCCGCTGCGCACCAAAGACGACTATCTTCTTCGCAAAGGCGCCCGCGCGGCGGCAAGATGTTCGAGCGCTTCCTCGGACCCTATCCGGTGGTCACGACGCCGGCAGCCAATCGTTTGAAGGAGCTCGCCGAAGGAGCGCTCAACCGGAAAGTGAGCCACCACTACGGTGGGTTCCTGCGGGCCATGATTCCGGGAATACCAGCTCGAGTTGGCGAAGGGGACCCGCAAGGTCAAGTGCCTGCTTTACGCTTGTCGCATCGCCCTCACCGGCGTTCACCTCCGACGGGAAAGCTCGTGACCGACGTCACGGAGCTCTACGAGCCGCACGAATTCCCGCAGGCCTCCGAGCTGGTAAAGTTGAAGCGCGAGCGGGAGTCGGCGCTCCTCCTCGCAGAAGACGAGCCTCGCTTTCTGGAGGACCTCTCGAGACTGGAGCGCAAGCTCGCGGACGCGGAGAGCCGATCCATGCTGCCCGAAGAAGCCCCGAACCGCGAGGTGGAGCGCTTCGTCGTCGAGGAGAGGCTCCGCCCTTGAAATTCCGCCGGGTGCAGTACACTCACTCCGAGGACCACGCTTCCATGCCTCCCCGGGACCGGCCTTCGTACCTCGACCGCGCCCGGAGACGCTTCTCGGGGTCTTGACCCCCGCGGAAATCGAGAATCATGCCCTTCGCTTCCGACCTAAGGCGGCTCACGCTCGACACTCGGAAGCTCCTCCTGTCGAAGTCGCTCGAGGAGGCCGAAGCCCTGGCCCTCGAGGGGCTCCGGGACTTCCCCGAGAGCGCCGAGCTCCTGGCCCTCGCCGCGCAGATCGAGCGCCGCCTGAAGAAGCTCGACGAGGCGCGGTCCCTTCTCGATCGCGCGAGGCGCATCGACCCGTACCATGAGGCCGTCGTCTCCGAGGCCGCGGACTTCGCCTTCGACACGCGCGACTTCGCCGAGGCCGCGCGGGGATATCGCGAGCTCGTGGATCGGAAGCCGAGCCGATACCTGTACTCGCGCCTGGCGATGTCGCTCACGAAGAGCGGCGCGGCCGCCGAGGCCGCTGCGATCGCCCGGGCGGGGCTCGAGAGGTTCCCGGACGACCCGTGGATCCTCCGTGCGCTGACGGCGGCCGAGACCAAGGGAGGGCGGGTCTCCGAGGCGGCGGCGGCCTATGAAAAGCTTCTGGCGATCGAGCCCGACGACCAGTTCGCCTACAAGGAGCTGATGCGGCTCAGGACGGAGGGCGAAGAGCCCGAGGAGGCCGCGGCGGCGTTGAAGGGCCTGATGCGGACGGGAGGCCGAGACCGAAACCCCCACCTGAAGACGCTCGCCGCGGACCGGCTGCGGAAAGCGGGAAAGCTGGAGGACGCCGCCCGCGAGTACGAGGCGGCGCTCGAGCTCGACCCGGGAAACGCTTTCGTCCTCGCGCAGCTCGGGTTCGTCCAGAAGAAGCTCGGGCGCGAGGACCAGGCCTCCGAGAGCCTGGCGCGGGCATTCCTCGGGAACCCCTCCGACCCCTACGTGAGGACGAGCCTCGAGTCGCTGCTCAAGAAACGAAAGTCGCTCCCGCGCTTCCTCGAACTCGTCTTCCAGGCGCTCGCGTCTCACCCCGAAGTGAAGAGCCTCCACGGAATCCGGAAGCGGGTCGAGCGGATGGTCAAGGAAGACGAGACCCTGCGGTAAACTCGGCGCGAGATGACCGTGACGATCCGCGACCTCATCGAGCTTCCCCGCGTCCGGACCGTCATCCAGCTCGCCGATCTCGCCGACCCGGAGCTCTCCAAGAGCATCGCCTTCGATTTCCTCCTCACCTCCGACTGCGATTTCGCCCTGACCGCGATTCTCGAGGCCATGGCCTCGGGAGACGGCCAGGGCTTCTTCCTCCAGGGGAACTTCGGCTCGGGGAAGTCCCACCTCCTCGCGCTGACGCGGCTCCTCTTCCGGGACGAGTCCGCCTGGTCGGCGCTTACGGAGCAGGGCCGTCGATATGCTTCTCTCTGCCGGAAGCTTTCTCCCGAAAAGAGCCCCACCGCCGCGGCCGCCATCTCTCTCGTCGAGCACGCGGGCTCCGAGAGGCTCGAGGACATCGTGCTCCCGGCCCTCGCGAGAGCGTTCGAGGGCCCCCTCGGGCTCGGCCCCGCGTTTCCCGCCGACGAGGACGCCGTCCGGGAGATCCGCGCCGCCGTCGAAAGCCGGCACCGCGCGGGGCTGGAGCGGTTCCTGCGCGAGCGTTCCGCTTCCGCCGAGCGTCTCTTCGATCCGGCGAGACCCGACCTCCTCGACGACCTGGTGCGCGGGCTCTCCCTTCCCTTCCAGGTCCGCCGGCAGCGGGGTGCTTTCTTCGACGCCCTCGCCGAGCGTCTCGGAAGGAAGGACGCTCCGGCGCGGCTCCTTCTGATCCTCGACGAGCTTTCGGAGTTCCTTCGCTCGAAGCCCGACGCGCGCGCCTTCAATGAAGACGTCCGCTTCCTCCAGTTCCTCGGCGAGGCGAGCGGCCGGATGCCGTTCTTCATCGTCGCCTCGCTTCAGGAGCAGATCGAGACCACGGGAGAGATCGACCAGACGACGTTCGGCAAGATCAAGGACCGGTATCCCTCGCGGCTGAGCCTCACCGGCACGCACCTTCGTGAGCTCGCGAGCTCGCGCCTCGTGAAGAAGAAGCCGGGCGCCCTCGCCTCGATCGCCGCGCTCTACCGGAAGCTTCGCTCCTCCTTTCCGTCCCTCACCGTCTCCGAGGAGGAGTTCACCTCGCTCTATCCCGTGCATCCGGCGACGATCGATCTGCTCGACGACCTCCTTCCGCTCTTCAGCCGGCATCGAGGCGCGGTCGACTTCCTCCACTACCAGCTCGCGGGCGATCCGAAGCGGGCGATCGCGGGCCTCCTCGGCGAGAGCTCGGATCGGCTCCTCGGACCGGATACGATCTTCGACCACTTCCGCGTGCGCATCCAGGAGACGCTCGAGACGAGCGCCTACGTCTCCGTCGTGTTCGCCTTCTACGAAAAGGAGCTGTCCCACCTCTTCTTCGACCCGGAGGACCGGAGGATGGCGCAGAGGCTCGTGAAGATCCTCGTGCTCCTCGCCATCTCCCCCATCCGGCGCCGGCGCAAGGTCTCGGAGCTCGCGGAGATGCTCCTCCAAAGCGTCACGACACTCGACTCGGCCGCGAACTATGACTACGTCAAGGACCTCCTGGAGAAGATGAGGACCGAGGGCGCCTACCTCACCCTCGAAAAGGGGGCGACCGATCGCGACGACGTCTACTCCGTCGATCTCGCAGCCGACGTTCAGCTCATCATCCTCAGGCGGGTTCAGAGCCTCCTCGACGATCCGGGCTTCACCTTCAATCGCGCGGTTTCGAAGCTTCTTCCCTTCTACCGGAGCCCGCTCCTTCCCCTTGCCTCCTTCACCGCGTCTCGCCGAACCGAGCGGCGGGCGGCCTGGCAGAAGACCCGCCGAGAGGGTCTCCTCCTCTTCGTCCAGGACGCCTCCGATCCCCTGGTCTCCGACAAGAACATCGAGGAAATCCAGAACCAGCTCGAAACTACCGAGCTGGACTTCTGCCTGATCCTGACGGCCCCGCGCGCCGAGGCGATCGCTTCCGCCCGGCTCGCCTCGAAGCTCTCCGAAGCATTCCTGCTCTGGGTCCCCGAGGCCCTCGGAACCGGAAAGGACGATCCTGGAAACGTCGTCCGCCGGGCCGCAGCGCGGATTACCGTCCGGGATACCTTCCTCTCCGAAGGCTCGGAGGTGGGCCGACGGGTTGCCGAAGCCATCGAGCCTCTGATCCAGGAAGACCTCGAGCTCACCGAGGCCGCCATCCAGCGCGCCTATCGAGCCGGCGAGCTCGTCGCTCCGGGCGCGACGACGTCGCTCACCCCTGCGGAGCTTCCCTCCCTTCCCTTCGATCGCCTGGTAGATCGGCTCGCCGAGATCCCGCTCGCCCGCCGCTACCCGAAGCACTATCAGGTCGCGCCCTCCCTCGATCTTCCCGTCGCCGACGCCGCCGACCATCTCCTGCGGGACTTCTTTCGGGCGGGAGAGTTCGACTCGCGGCAGATATCCGAGTCCCTTCGCGTGGCGATCGACTCGCGGCTCCGACCGCTCGGGCTTGTGCGCCGTACCGCCTCGGGCTATCGCCTTTCGCCCGACCCAGGAGAGAGTGAGATCGTCCGCTTCGTGCTCGACCGCGTGGGCCAGGGCCGCGCGCCCCTCGACCAGCTGCAGCGCGAGCTCCGCAAGGGACCCTTCGGGCTCCTCCGCGGAAGCTTCGATCTCCTCGTGCTCGCGCTCCTCCACTCCGGCCAGCTCACCGCCTTCGCCTCGGGACGAAGAGCGTCCCTCGAGACCCTGGACGCGCGCTCGCTCGGCAGAATCCAGGAGCTCGGTCCGGGCGAGATGCTCTCGAGCGATCTCCAGTCCGTGCTCTCCAGGCTTCCCTTCGTTCCGCCGCGGCTTCGTCAGGGGGCGTTCGGCTTCGCCCAGCAGCGGGAGCTCTGGGAGCTCGCCTCTCAGTGGAAAGCGGAGACCGAGCGCCGCATCGAGGACCTGAAGAACGAGCTCGGCCGCGCCAGCTCCTACCGCTCGGCGGCCCACCTCGATCTCGAGGGCATGGCGCAGATCCTCGACCGGATCCGCGCCATCGTCTCCTCCATCAAGACGTCGCATTCCGCCCGCGAAGGTCTCGAAAGGCTCGCGATCAGCGCTCGCGAGGAGCCGGCGCTCGAGGAGGATCTCCAGAGCTTCTCCGAGCTCTCCCGCTTCTTCGGCGAGGACTGGGAGCGGTTCCTCTTTCTCCAGCGCTATCTCTCCGATCCCGCGCTCGAGCTGCCCGCGGCTTACCCGGAGCTGACAGCGGAGAAGGAGCGGCTCCAGGAGCTCGCGAGGAGGTTCGATCTCCCCTATCGGCGCGAGCTGACCCGGAAGCTCCACGAGGAAGTGCAGTCGTTCATCGCCGCCTATGGCGAGGCTTACGAGCGGGAGCATCGGGCGCAGAAATCGCCCGATCGGCTGGAAGCCCTCCGTCGGGTCCGGGAGAGCGAGGCTTACGGGCTCCTTCGCCGTCTTTCCGGCGTTCATCTGGTGTCGGTGGACGACGACCTCGCGAAAGTCGATCGCGTCTTCGAGGAAGCCGCGTCCAGGACCTGTGCCCGGTTCTCGCCCGAGGTGCTGCGGGCGAAGCCCACCTGCGAGTGCAGCTTCCGCCTCGGCGAAACGATCGACCTTCCCTCTTTGTCGGAGATCTCGAGCGGCATCGACCGGGGTATCGTGCAATACCTCGAGCGTCTCGGAGAGCCTCCGTTCCGGGAGGCGATCGAGAGCGCGGCCCACGGCCTCAACGAGGTGGGAAAGGGTGCCCTCGTCGGACGGATCCGCGCTCTCCTGTCGCTCGATCCCCGTGGCCCGGACCCCCTGAGGCGCCTCGACGAGCTCCTGACCCGCGAAGTCGTCGGTGCCATGAACGACGCACTCGCCGGACGGGCGGTGCTGGTTGAGCGGAGCTTCGACGAGCTTTCCCATCGGATCGTGGGAAAGAGCTTCCCCCGCGACAAGCTCGTCCGCCTCGTCGAGCGATGGATCGACGAAGACAGATCCCTCGGTCCAGACGACTACGTGAAGGTCGTGGCGGGCGCTTCGGGATCGCGTCTGTCCTCGTTCGTCGCCGGGCGCTTCCCCGAGCTCTCCTCCTGGTGGCGGGAGCAGGGAGAGCCGCGGGCTTCCCGGGCCACGGTGCTCTCGTACGCGGGGACAGGGGAAATCGACAAGGCAGCCCTCCTCCGCTCGGCCTTCGAGAGCTTCGTCCACGAAAACCCCGAGGAAGCGGCTGCCGCGCTCGAAGCCGTCGAGTCGGCTCTCGACCCCGAGGAGCGCAAAGTCTTTCTGTCGATGGACGACGACCCGAAGTCGCTTCTGAACGCGGCGTACGAAGAGCGCGCCTTCCGTTTCCGGGTGCAGGAAGCGGCGCAGCGGCTCCTGAAGGCGATCCTCTCCGGGTCCGTTTCGGAGCGGACGCTCCGCGGCCTCGAGGCCGTAGCGCCTCCCGACGAGCCGGAGTCCCTCTCGCGACGGCTCGGGACGAGCTCACTGCGCCGCGCCCTCTCCGCGGCCGGTCGTATCCGGAGCGTGCTATGCGCCGCCTCCGATCGAACCGAGCCCCCGTCGACTCCCTCCGCCTGGGAAACGCTCTACCGCGATCACCTGGCGATGGCGCCTTCGGCCCTCGCCGCGCTCGAAGAAGCGGTCCGGGAGCTCGGCCTCGAGGATCGCCTGGACGTCGGCTCCTTCGGAAGAGAAGCGCGGCGGGTCATCGACTCGCTCGCTCTCGATTTCGAGAAGTTCTACCTGGGCCGCGCGGAGGATGGAGAGCGGTTGAGGCGGCTCCCCGAGCTCTTCGGGGATCTCGAGGCGAAGTACCGGAAGAAGCTCGCGCCCGCCCGGGAGCGGTTTCTGATGATCGATGGAATGCGGTGGGACACCTGGGTCGCGATCCGCGAGAACGTCTTTCCCCGGCTCCGGGCCGCTTACCGGGTGGTCGACGAGGTCCCGCTCTGGTCCTCTCATCCCACGACGACGCAGGTGCAGCTCGATGGTGCCGGGATCCGGCCGCCGGGAACCTCGCTCGCCGCGGAGACCCGGGAGCGGTTCGGCCCCTTCCACCGGCTGAGCGGTCCGAACGGTCAGGAGATCGATCGATGGAATCTCGTGGACGAGAAAATCCACGAGTCCACGGTGGGGCTTGCCGAGCTCGAGCGGGAGATCGAGATGCACGCTCGGCGGGTCCTCGCCGGGGCACTCGAGGAAGTCCCCCCGGGCACCCTCCTGTTCGTCTTCTCCGATCACGGCTTCCGCGAGGACCCGCGATGGAAGCCCTCCGACCGCCACCGCCGGCCCCGGTACACCCACGGGGGCGCGAGCCCGTGGGAGGTCATCACCCCGCTCGCCGTGCTCTACCGGAGCTGAGTCACGCCGGGGCGAGGAGCTCGATGAGCTCCTGGCGCGAGAACATCTTGCTCTCGGAAGGAGAGTCCGCCCGGACGACGTCGTTCATCAGGCGCCGCTTCCTCTCGATCATGGCGGCGATCTTCTCCTCGAGCGTACCCTCGGTCACGAGCTTGAGGACAGTGACTCCTTTGTTCTGGCCGATGCGATAGACGCGGTCGGTCGCCTGGTCCTCCCGGGCCGCGTTCCACCATCGGTCGTAATGGATCACCACCGAGGCGGCGGTGAGGTCGATTCCCGTGCCTCCCGCCTTGAGGCTCCCGAGATACACGCGACAGTCCGCCTCTTCATTGAAGCGCCGCACGATCTCTCCGCGGTCGCGGCTCGCCCCGGTGAGCGACACGAAATCGACCTGGAGGCGGTCCAGGAGACCGCTCATGAGCTCGATCATCCCCAGGAACTGGCTGAACACCACGACTTTCTTCCCCGCATCGAGGCTTTCCTGGAGGAGCTCCTGGAAGAGGTCCCACTTCCCCGACCGGTAGAGATCGTGATCCTCGAGCCGGCCGAGGGCGAGCGCGGGATGATCGCAGATCTGCTTGAGGAGGCTGAGAAGGGCGAAGATATGGACGTAGGGAGGCCGCTCGCCGGGATCCCGGAGCCGGTCGACCAGCGGAGCGGCGCGGGTTTCGACCGTTTCGCGATAGAGCTTCACCTGGTCGTCGCTGAGAGAGCAGGCTCGAAGGTCTTCGATCTTCTCCGGGAGCTCGTCGAGCACGTCGCTCTTGAGGCGGCGCAGAGCGAAAGGCGCGATGATCCTCGAGAGCTCCTCGCGACCGGCGGCGCCCCGCTCGAGGTAGGATCTCTCGAACTCCGCATCCGACCCCAGGTATCCCGGAAGCACCAGGTCGAGGAGAGCCTTCAGGTCGTGGACCGAGTTCTCGATCGGCGTGCCGGTGAGGCCGATCTTCACCCGGGCCCGGATCGCCCGTGCGGCGCGATGGCTCTGCGTGTCCGCGTTCTTCAGGTACTGGACCTCGTCGAAAACCGCGAGATCCAGCTCGCTCCGGGTGAGCGCCTCGATGTCGTTGCGCAGGACGCCGTAGGAGGTGACGACCACGTCCGCGGCTTCGACCGCCTCGGCGAAGCTGCGGCCCGCCCCGTGATGAAGCTCGGCTTCGAGCTCCGTCGCGTAGGTGCGGAGCTTGTCGCGCCAGTGGCTCATCACCGTGACCGGAGCGACGACCAGAGTCCTCGGCCGTTTTGCTTCGCCCGCCTGGGCGCGAAGCCAGAGGATGAGGGCCATCGTCTGGTGGGTCTTTCCCAGACCCATGTCGTCGCAAAGAAGACCTCCGAGGCGGTTTTCGGCGAGAAAGCGCAGCCAGTCCAGGCCCTTGTTCTGATAGGGCCGGAGCGGGGCGGCGAGTCCCGCGGCATCCCAGGACCCGGAAGAAGGCTCGGCACGCAAGAGCCGGGAGAGGATCTCCTTCTTCCCCGCCTTTCCCGAGAGGCGTGCGTTTCCGCAGGCGAGCGCCAGTCGAAGTGCCTCGGCGGCGGTAAGACGAACGCGGTCGTCCGTTTCCCGCGCGAGGACGGATCCGAGCGATCGAAACGCGGGCGCGTCCAGATCGACCAAGCCCGCCCCGGTCTCGAGATGGCTCAATCCTTCTCGCTTGGCCCGGAGGACGTCGGCGAGCGAGACGGAGGAACTCCCGAAGCCGTAGTGGATCGACAGGTAGTACCAGCTCCGGTCGATCGTCCCGGGCTCGATGGCGACCGACTCGGGCTCCCGGAGGAGGGTCATCGGCCGCATCGAGGTCTGGGAGATCACCACTTCTCCCTCGTGCTCGGAGAGGAACGCCCCGATCTGGCTCTTCCGCAACGTCATGGAGATCGGGGCGCGAAACTTCCGCTCTCGACCCCGCGGCTCGAGCTCGGCGAGCACTCCGAGCTCGGGCAGGAACAACAGGTCTCCGTAGCGGAACTTGTCGACGTCCTTCCCCTCGAGGTAGCGGCGCTCGCCGGAGCTCTGCATCGCCTCGATGACCGAGCGCACCTCGAGATCGAGCTCGGTCTTCGCCGAGACCATGAAGATCGATCGCAGGGGGATGGGACTCACGTTCAGGTCTTCCTGGCCGGGGAACGACTCGCGCAGGAGCGAAAGCGTCCGGCGCACCTGTGTCCGGGGAACGGCGATCTCGAAGAGCGGCTCGCCCGCAGCGTCGTGGAACCGCAGCAGGAAGTCACCGCTCTCCGGGTCCACGTGGGGATGGAAGCTTCCCTCAAGGCGCTCGCGGAAGCAGTGGTAGGAGAGCGCTCCGAAGAAGCTCGACTCGAACGCCTGGAGCTGGGATTGAGCGCCCCGATGGTTCAGCTCCGTCTCGGTGGGCGTGCGCTGCAGAAGCGACAGCTTCTTCAGGAGAACGGCCCGGGTTCGCCCGTTCGCAGCGAGAAAGCCCAGCCGCTCGAGCAGCCGCGCGTCCGACGGCGAGACCCGGATGCGCCGCAGGAGCAGGTCTCCCGATGCGGTGCGAAACGAGAGACCGTTCCCCTCTTCGCAACGGACCATCTCGAGCGGAGCCTGGGAGCCGGCGAAGAGCGCCTCGCCCAGCCGGCGCCACAGGCTCGCCTGAAAGGAGGCAGCCGGAGCCTCGCCTCCGAACGACGCCTCGAGCTCGCTTCGCAGCTCCGCGAGGCGCTTCAAGTGGCGGCAGGTTCTCTTCCGGCTCGCCTTGCAGGTGCAGAAGCGCGACACGCACCCGATCCCCGTCGGCATCACCGCCTGGATCGCGAGCCCCGGATCCCGGTCGCTTGTATCCGGCAACAGTCCGAAACCGGAGCGATGGAACTCGAGGTCCTCCAGCGAGGAGGACAAAGCCGCTTCGCTCGGCCTGCGGGTCGCTGCCTTCCCCCGTACACGGCCCCGCATGTCGCGGGTATCTTGCGGATCCGGAAGGGCTAGGTCAAATTACAGTCCCTGCGGAAAGGCTCACTGCCGGAGGTGGAATCGGAATCGGATCGGAGGGCCCCCGCCTCCCCGGCCGATGCGAAAAGGGAGGCTCGCTCTCCAGATTTCACTTCCGGAGTCTCGCTACGGGGAGTGGGCGAAGACCCGTGACTTCATCAGTGGGGTCCTCGACAGGATCCGATCGATTCCCGGGGTGACAGCCGCCGACACCACCACCTTGCTTCCGACGAAGCGGAACGACACCAACTTGACCTTCGCGGTGGAAGGGAGGCCGTCGGTTCGAGATCAGTTCAGCGCGAACCCGATCTTCGTGAGCCCCGGCTATCTCGGCACCGTCGATATCCCTCTCCTTGCGGGAAAGGCTTTCGATGTGACCGAGCGCGAGGGCTCTCCATGGGTCGTGGTGATCAACGAGACCATGGCGAAGCGTTTCTGGCCCGATGAGGACCCGGTGGGGAAGCGCATCCGTTTCCTCTACGACTGGATGGACGACGGATCGGCAACGGTCGTAGGGATAGCGGCCGACGTCCGCTATGCGAACCCGGGTGCGCCCGAAGCCGCTTCCTTCTATATGCCGCACGATCTGATCGCCTCGGTTCTGGATTTCTTCATCGTGGTCCGAACGACCATTCCGCCACTCGAAGTCCTCGGCGCTGCCAAGGGAGCGATCCGTGAGGTAGACCCGGAGCTCCCGGTAGCCGGCGTCCAGACGATGAACGAGATCGTCGACGCGTCTTTTGGGGAACCGCGCCTTCGAGTCGGGCTCCTGGTTGCCTACGCCATCTTCGGACTCGGCGTCGCCGCTCTCGGTTTGTTCGCCCTTCTCACCTACTCGGTGAGTCGCCGGACCTCCGAGTTCGGAATCCGGCTCGCATTGGGCGCCGGACGCTACCAGATCCTAGGGCTCGTTCTAGATCAAGGACTTCGAGTCGTCGCCCTCGGGCTCGTGGGCGGCATTGCGTTGGCGCTCGCTCTTGGAAAGTATCTCGAAAGCCAGCTAATTGACGTCACACCGACTGACCCTACTTCTTATGCTGTTATCATCGCGATACTGATCTCGACGACTCTTCTGGCCTCGCTGTTGCCGGCTCGAGCCGCGGCAGGCGCCAACCCCATCGATTCGTTGCGTCACGACTAGGCGGCCCACGCCAAATCACTCTCCTCCCTGGAGACGCTCGTCAGCCTCCGCGCGGCCCTTGCGCTTCGCCTCCCTGCGCGCCGCCTTCTTCGCCTCCTGCATCCGCGCTCGTTCCGCGATCGACATCACCACCTCGGGGCGCTCGCTGCCGAACCTCTTGAAGTAAAGGTGCTCGATGAACTGAGGCAGAGGTGCCTTCCAGGGTTCCTGGTCGTGGTTGTCGAGCTTGCCGAGCTTCCTCGGGTTCATCCCGAGCTCCCGAGCCATCTGCACGTGCGCATGCGACAGGTGGTGCCGTCTTCGCGCCTCGATCCAGTCCTGGAGGTTCTTCTTCTTTCCCACGCGTCGTTTCATCCTTCGCCACGCCACTGGCGGTACGCCCCGATCCATTCCGCGCCCTCTGGCGCGGGCGTGGGTAGCGGAAGATCGAGAATGGGGAGCGTTAGCCGGCTGGGGTCGCGTGAGCAAACTGCGACGATCTGCTCGCTTCGGTTCAGGTCGGTGCGTTCGACGGTGACCGGGACTCCAAGGACGGTGGTCTCGAACGGCATCGCCAGGTTCTCGTCGATCACCGTCAACCAGCCGGTGATCTGCTCGAACTCGTTGTAGCAGTCGACAGTCGCGGCCTCGACATTTCCTCGAGCGTGCGCTTGCTGATACGGGAACGGCGGGGCTGGAGTGGGGTCTTCTTCTGGGTCACTTCGGGCAGTGTGCCGGAAGAAGCCACCGAGGGCAATCGTGATCTCGCTTCGTTCGATCTGATCAACGAGTCGGGTCACATGCCTCCCCATAGAGAGAAGGTCAAAGAGACCCTGGACGGGTTGGACCGCTACCTGGGTCCGGTAAATCGACGCCGGTCGTGATTGGGTCGGAACTAGTTCGCCGCCCGGATACTCGCATAGCCAGGCCTGGCTCCCGCGACGCGTTCCTCCCCTGGCAACGAGCGCCGGGCGACATTCGATCGCCGAATGCTGACGAGGGTTGCCTTCGCTCAGCCGCTCCGCCCTTCGGGCTTCGGCGTGGCCTCGACGCAGTATGTGGCGAAGTGGGGCCGGACCACGGCAGCGGAGTGGCGAGCGCTGCCTGATGCGCCTTGCGGCCGGGATTCTCAAACCAAAACGATGCGTCGGGCGTTGACCCTGCATCTCGATCGGCGTCATCGGGGCGCGCGGGTCCGCCTTACCTAGCTATTGAAATGTAAGGTGGGATGAGCTACGATCTACCCATGAAGTCGATCACCGTCACGGCGAAACGTCAGGCCACGCTGCCCGTCGAGGTTTGCGAAGAGCTGGGCATCGAGCCCGGGGACAAGCTCGAGCTCGAAAGGCGCAGCCTCGAGGGCGAGACGGTATGGATTCTGAGGGCCCGCGGTCGCGACTGGTCCTGGCTCGGTGCCGCGAGACGGTACGCCGAAGGCAAGTCTCACCGGTGGGAGGACATCGAGAAAACGATTGGCGAGGCTATGGCCCGTGGCGATCGTCGGCCTTGACACATCGGTCGTCGTTCGCCTGCTGACCGGTCTTCCGCAAAAGCAGTCCCAAGGGGCGAAAGCGCGACTCGAGCGCGCCCTGGACGAAGGGGACGCGGTGTTGGTCACTGACCTTGCGGTTGCCGAGGCCTACCACGCACTTCACTATCATTACGGGGTGCCGAAGCCCGAGGCGAGAGGGCTTCTGCTTCGTTTCGTCACGAGTGGCGTCGTCGCGTTGGATCCGCTAAGCTCCCTCACCGCGCTGTCCGAAACGGGCGGCGCAGGGATGGTCGATCGGCTGATCCATGCCCGACATCGAGGCCTGGGCGGGATCACGCTGACCTTCGAGCGCCCGCAGTCTCGGCTCGAAGGCGCCGAACGACTCGACCCGGGCTGAGACGGCGTTGCTCATGGCGTTCATCTTGTCGGCGAACTCGCCGGAGCGCTTCGGCGACGGCTCGGCGAACGACTCGTAGACCACCCGGCCGATGAGCAATGATTCTGCCTCGAGCACCTCGTCGAGCTTGTAACGAAACTGCTCGGGGCTCATGAATTCCCCACCCGTTGTGCGGAACCTACGCCAGGATCTCGTTCACGACCCGAGCGGGCTCGACGCCGGTCAGCTTGGCCGGAAGGCCCCGGAGGTCGTAGGTGAACCGCTCGTGAACCGCTCGTGGTCGATGCCGAAGAGATGCAGGAGCGTCGCCTGGAAGTCCCGGATGTGCACCGGGTTCTTGACGATGTTGTAGGAGAACTCGTCGGTGAAGAAAGTAGACTCTCAACATCTTTGGGATCGTGAACTCATAGCGGCAGGCTGGACAAAGGGCGCGGGCGAAGCCGTAGTCCCTTTCATACTACGCCTCCTTGGAATGGGTGTTTGTCTTTTGCTCAAACAACTCCGTTTGTCGGCCACAAGTTGCTGATTCCACGTTGATTCTCCAGCGTCGCGTCTTGCGGATC
>Ga0187893_10010272_pt1 | contig 14035 bp, 11 predicted proteins | sample MA1701074metaG_FD_139574 | JGI IMG/M metagenome (GOLD analysis project Ga0187893, IMG submission 139574) | White microbial mat communities from a basaltic lava cave in the Kipuka Kanohina Cave System on the Island of Hawaii, USA - MA170107-4 metaG ...
TGGAAAGCCGGATGCCGTGAAAGTGGCAAGTCCGGTTCGGAGAGGGGAGCGAAGGACAACGTGCTTTGCCCTGGGAGAACCAGAGCCGCTAGTCCGATGCGACGCGCTTTGCTCCTACTCTACATTTTGAGTGCCGATCGTGCGCCCGGTTATGCAAAGCGTTAGGCGACGCAACAATGAGTTGGGGGAATAATGAAATCGATGCCATTCTTTCTCGCATTGCTTCTTTTACAATCGGCGATAGCCTCCGTCTTCGCACAATCAGCAAATCGAATCAGTCAGAAGGATACTCAAGCCATGAACCCTGAAAAAGAATACGGAAGACCTAATCCTAATGCGCCTCCGGAACTCTCCCAGTTCGCCTTCATCGTCGGCAAATGGCGTTGTGACGCAAGAGTGAAGGGAGAAGATGGGACTTGGCAACCATATCAGGCAACCTGGGTCGGCCACTACATTCTGGATGGCTACGTGATCGCTGATGAGTATCGAATGACAAATCAAAAAGGCGATCTCCTGGTCCATGGAATGAACTTCCGCTCCTACAGCGTTGAAAAAAAGGCTTGGGTAATGAGATGGCTCAACGCCACAGGCTCTTCCTGGCTGGAGTTGGGGCCGGAAAAACTCGGCGGCGTTCGCGTAACTCCTAAGACCATTACTTTCAATTTCATCGATACACCTGCCCCGGATGCCCTTTATCGAGTTACCTTTTCAAATATATCGGAAAGCCGCTTTACATGGAGTAGCGAAAGGTCTCTCGATCAAGGAAAGACATGGGCTGAATTCATGGTCATCGAGGCTCATCGCATCAAATGACGCTGCCTGGTCAGACATTCGCAGACCTCGCTCACATCGATGCAAATCTGATGAGTCGTTGCCTTTGAAGATTGCCGACGAGCTTTGTATATTGACGGCTATGGATATACAGGAAATCATCAGTTATTTGGAGTACCACGATGGCTCCTTTCCCCGTAAAGCATTAAAGGAAGCTATAGCCAACAAAGAACAGATAACTCCGATCTTGTTGAACATCCTTGAAGAATCAACTGCCAATATCGAAAAGCTTCTTGAGCAGGATGATTACATGGCTCACATCTATGCCATGTTCCTGCTGGCTCAATTTCGCGAGAAACGCGCCTACCCGCTGATCGTTAATTTCTTTTCCACTCCCGGCGACATCGCTTTAGAAGTTACGGGAGACGTCGTTACCGAGTATCTTCGCCGAATTCTCGCCTCAGTATATGACGGCGATGACAGCCTGATAAAACGGTTAGCCGAAAACGAATCCGCCGATGAATTCGTTCGCGGTGCTGCGTTGGAAGCATTGGCTTGTTTAGTAGCGACAGGCGAGAAGTCTCGTGAAGAATTACTGCAATACTATAAGGAACTGTTGAAGAGCGAATTATCGGAAAAATCACCGTTCTTCTGCGCCGAGATAATTTCTGCCGCCACAGATTTGTATCCCGAAGAGATATACCCTGAAATCAAGGAAGCATTCGAGAAAGATATAGTGGATGAGACAATGCTCGATCTGAAATTCGTAGATCGGAAACTGGCTCAGGGTAAGGAGAAGGTTTTAGCAGAGCTACAGGATGAGAGAAACGGACTTATAGAAAATACTATAGAAGAGATGAAGTGGTGGGCAGGCTTTCGTGAACCGCCTCAAAAACAGGTTATAAAGAAAAAGAAAGTAGGTCGCAATGAACCGTGTCCTTGCGGGAGCGGCAAGAAGTATAAGAAATGCTGTGGCGCATGAGAGAAACTTATGGTCAAACGCAAAAATTACAAAACATCATCGGCGACTCGATCCATCTCCACTGAAGAAGGCTTGATTGCTGCCAGCGAAATAGTCAACGAAGCTCGGAAGCAAAAGATTGATTGCGCTCTGTGCGGCGGGTTGGCGATGCACATCTACGGCTTTACACGCGCCACGGTGAATGTGGATTTCATAGCCTCGGAGAAATTGCCGCTGCCCGCCAGTAAGAAATTACAGATGGGCGGCGAAACCTATCAGACACAAGCCGGGAGCGAAAAGAAGATAGATGTCGATTGGATCATCCGCGATGATGACAAGCAGGAAGTCTATAAAGCGGCTCTGGCCGGAGCTACATCGACCGAAGACGGGATACCGATCATCACCCCCGAATGGATGGTCATTCTGAAATATCTGGCAGGCCGCGGCAAGGATCAAATCGATCTGTTATGGCTGCTCAGGGAAGAAGGATTAGTCGACCGCACACTGGTCAAGCAACATATCAACGACCTGTTCGGACGCTTCGCTTTCTGGCCGCTGGCCGATATGGATAACTTATTTCTGGAAGCTGATGTAATGAAAGCAAGAGATGAAAATGGGAAGTAGCGGCCTTACTCTATCCATTCCCATCCGCTCCATTGCTCGCAGCTTCGTCGCTGATATCGGCAGGCTCAGCTTCTTCTGATTCCTGCGCCTTCTGAGCCAGCAACAGGTGATCGCGCATCGCAAGGCGTGACGCTTCGGGATTGCGGTCTCGAATCGCCCGATAAATAGCTCGGTGCATCTCCGCCGATTCTTTGAGGTCGCGCGCGCGCTTGACCGTTTTGCTTCGCACGTCGAACAGAATCGTCGCCACCATGTTCATCAGCGCAGTCAGTATCCTGTTGCCCGATGCGGCGGCTACCATCTGGTGAAAACGCATGTCGTGAACCAGGTATTGCTCAGGATCGTCGAGCGAAGCATACATACCGGTAAGCTCTTCGGACATCGAGGCCATCTGATCGCCGGTCGCGCGCTCTGCCGCAAGCCCCGCGATAGCCATCTCGATTGATAATCGCGCTTCGAACATCTCGGCAGTCGTGAATCCGTGAAGCGCCGCCATCATACGCAGCGGACTACTGTCGAGCGACGGCGGGCCTTCGGCATCGACGACGAAAGTGCCTGCTCCCTGTCTCGACTGAATGATGCCCACAGCCGCAAGAGAACGAATGCCAGCGCGCAGGGTCGGACGAGAGACTCCTAGCAGCTTCGCCAAATCGCGCTCAGGCGGCAATCGGTCGCCCGGTCTGAGTTCCCCGCGCTGAATCATTTCTCGAAACCGCGTGACGACTTCTTCCGATGTCGTCCCGTTTCGTTCCGAGTCTATAGCCTTGAAGATGTTCACATTTGAATCGGTCATACCATTCTCGATCGTGGGTCTTGTCTTTTATGCGCGATGACTCGTCATCACTTTTGAAAATCCTGCTGTCCGGTTCATGTTAGCCAATACGGAGATCATTGTCGAACACAAACCGGTATTACCAGTCAAGGAGATGAAAGAAATCCTCTCATTAACACCTCGATTCATCGAGGTGGGTAGATGAAACGGTTGGGGAATCGATCCAGCCGCTCGTCACCTCGCTGAAGCAAGATGTTAATAAGAAAATCTGTTTGCTCATTTCCTCTCGTCATAGAGGCATCACTATTGCCAGCCTTCCCGCCGTCCTATTGATGAGCCATCCTCTCCATTTCAAGGCTCGCCCAGAGGAAAGCCGCTACGCCTTTTATGTCATTCAACTGTCGGGCCGTCTTCACGTAAGAGTCATAATCGCCTTTTGACACTTTCGGATTGAGCGTTCCTATCCACGCCGTGCCGGTCAGATAAAATCGACCTGCTTGATCCGTGTAAACGTGATTGTTCAATATTCCCTGATAAGCTTTCTTCGCCGCGTCCAGGTATCGCGCATCGATGTAGCCCATACGCGCTCCCTTGGCCAGCGCATAAACGAACATGGAACTCGCCGACGTTTCGTGCCAGTTGTCCGACCGCTCTCCTTTATCGATTATCTGATACCACAATCCCGTTTTCGCATCCTGATGGCGAGCGAGACTCGATGCAAGGCTCTTCAAAATGTTTATCAACTCACCGCGCTTCGCATGATCTTTCGGCAGCTTATCCAGACTATCGACCAAAGCCATCGCGTACCAGCCAATCGCTCTTCCCCAGAACTCAGGCGATGCGCCCGTCTCGGCGTTGGCCCAAACCTGCGTCCGCGATTCATCCCAGCCGTGATATAAAAGCCCCGTCTTCGAATCAAATGTGTGTCGATAAACCAACGCGATCTGATGACACGCTTCATCAAACGAACGCGGCTCTTTGAACGCCTCGGCGAACTCAATCGAAAAGAGCGAAGCCATGTAAATTCCATCGAGCCACATCTGATGCGGATAGACATTCTTGTGCCAGTATCCACCGTCTCCCGTGCGCGGCTGCTCGCGGAGTTGATCTGTCAGATAGAAAGCCGCTTTCCTGTACTTCTCCTCTCCCGTCAACCGGTAGAGGGAAACAAGCAGCCTGCCGGGCAAGATATCATCCAACTGTCGCTCCGCTTTTTTATAAGCCTTCTCATCGATTCGGCCCGCCTCATCGACATAAAGATCAACCCAGTCCCTGATGTACTTCAGATACTTCGCGTCCTTATCCCGCTCCCACAACTCGAAAAGGGAACTGAGAAAAAAACCGTTGTGATAATCCCACCCGCGCAGATTGAGGTCTCGCGGATCGGGATAACCGGCGAGAACCGACCCGGCCACCCGCTTCGCCATCGGCTTCATCGAGTCGTTTCCTTTTCTGAGAAAACTGATTTTCAAAGGTAATCGCAAACGTCGCGCGAATCGGTCGAGATAACTGTGCCATGCCGCTTTATCTCGAAAGTCGCCGCTTCTGTCCCACCCCGCGCCTGCGTAATAAAGCACTGACTTGCCCGACTGCGCCGTTGTGATGACAAGGTGATTACCGTCTTCATCCGCAAGTCCTGCGACTTCTTCATCCGTCTGTCCGGTTATTTTTTTCGGATCGATTAAGACTGCGCAACCGAGAAAGCCATTCTCGCCCGTGTTTTCCCAACGGCTGAACCAGCCCTGCTCTTTGCTGAAATCCGATTCCTGCTTCCAGTCCTTGTGCCGCGCAACTCCGATGGCGAAATCAAGCGAATTATTTTTGCCGTCGAATTTGAGCGTGCTTTCGATGCGGTTGAGATTTTGCCCCGCGTCGAGCGTGATTCGTTTGACTTCAGAAACCTTCACGCCATTCACGTCCCACGGCTCGTAGGTCAGTTCGAAGATTGCGCGAACAGGGCCGTTTGCGATGACTTTCCACGTCTTGTAATTCCGCGAGACATGCAATCGCTTGCCGTCCCAGATGCCGCTGCCGCCACAGCCGCGACTGAGCTTGACCGAGTACATATCCAATCCTTCACCGTGATCTTTGTGATAGGCATCGTCTCCCATCTTGAACCACTTGTTGATGATTAGATTTCGAGTCCGCTTCGTCCAGACATCTATTCCGCTGCTCGTGAGTCTCGGCTCCAACGCCTTTCCGTACATGCGAAAAGCGATTCGATCATTCTCCCACGCGAAATCGTCATCGCGCTCAGGCACGTAGCGGGCGAACACTTTCGATTCCATACTCGTCGCGCGCTCGGCAGAGGCTTCGATGATGAAAGCTCTTGTCGGTTCTCTTGCGATGAAGTCGGATTGAAAAACAAGCTCATCCGTGTCGCCATCGCCGTCCACATCGACGCACTGAGAAGCGATCTGTTTTCCCGTCTGGTGATCCTTCACCGTCACATAATCCGGTTTGAGCGAAGGCAACCGGGAAGCGAGCATTTTCCAGTCGAGAGTTATCGTCTCGCTCGGCCTGTCCGCTTTCAATTCGCTCGTTACAGCGACGACCAGTCCGGCGGCTTCGGGATTTTTCTGTGACGCGATAACTTCGTTCGAAGCCGGAACGGTTGCAACCGTCAGAGCCATCAGACACAACGAAGTGATTATCCTTTTTCTCATAGCTTGTTCCTCCAAACATACTCCTGGAGCCGGTTTCATCAGGTTCTCTGTTTTACCGCAGACGACGCGGAGGATCGCAAAGATGAGGGATGAGCGAAATTCTCTGCGCTCCCTCTGTGTCCTCTGCGTCCTCTGCGGTGAAACAATATCTTGCGACGCGCAGGCTGAAAATCGAACCGCACTCTACTGAAGCTGTCCGTTGACGCGAACATTGCGCATCGTCACCCGCTCGACATTCTCTAGGACACTTGCCTGCGCCGCATTTTCAATAGAGCAATCCTCGATGAGAATGTTTGTGATGGGCGCGCGTTTGAATCCGCGAAGGTAAAAAGGATATTTGCTTTTCGTGCTTCTGAGATTGCGCACGCCGACGTTGCGAACGACCGGAATGAAGCTGCCCTTTTCTCCTTCTTCATAATTAAAATCAATGGAGATCACTGCGTCGGAAACTTCTCCCACTTCTATATCTCGCGCATAAACATGCTCGATGATGCCGCCGCGCATCGCATTATTCTTGAACCTCAGCGCGCGGTCGAGATTCGGACTGTTCATGTGACATTTCTCTGCGAAGACCCAGCGCACGCCGCCTGAAATCTCGCTCCCGATAGTGACCCCGCCATGACCGTCCTTCATTCGACATCCCTGAATCACTATGTTTTCCGAAGGCGCATTCAAACGGCGACCGTCGGCATTGCGGCCCGACTTGATGGCTATGCAGTCGTCGCCCGTGTCGAAGTAGCAATCCCTGATCAACACATCAGTGCAGGATTCGGGATTACAGCCGTCGTTGTTAGGCCCGCTGCTGATGATCTTCACCCGCTGCACGGTGACGTTTTTGCAAAGCACCGGATGAATCTCCCACATCGGCGAGTTCCTCAACGTGACGCCTTCGATCAGAATATTGTTGCATCGGTAAGGTTGAATGAATTGCGGTCTCAGATAATGCCCTTCGCCGAAAATTCGTTCACGCACAGGCACGCCTTTTTCCGCCATATCGAAGAGCGCGCGTCGGCCCGGAATCTGACTCGGATTGCCTTCTTTCCATCCGCATTCGCCGCGCCCTTTCCACGGCCACCAGTTTTGGCAATCACCCTGACCATCGATGGTTCCGTCGCCCGTGATGGCGATGTTTTCCTGCTCGAAGGCGTAAATGAAGGGCGAGTAATTCATCAACTCGACTCCTTCCCATCGAGTGAAAACGACGGGCAGATATTTCGTCTTGTCGCGGCTGAATTTTATCGTCGCGTCCGTCGCTATGTGGAGATTCACGTTGCTCTTGAGATGGATCGCGCCCGTCAGAAACGTTCCGCGCGGCACCACCACGCGCCCGCCGCCCGCTTTGCTGCACGCTTCTATCGCGCTGCGAAAAGCCGCTGTCGAATCCGCCCGACCATCAGCCTTTGCGCCGAAACGACGGATGTCGAAATCGCGTCGAGGAAATACCGGCGGCTTGATGCGTTTTAGAATTTCAGGCACTCGCGACCACTCGTCGTCGTAGGCTGACGCTATGACGGGTCGCGTCAGAGCGGTCGCTCCCGTGATCAAAATGGTTTTGATGAACTCACGACGGCTGGTCATGCGTCTCCATCTCCTCCGGAATCGTGGCGCAAGCTGTTAGCTTGTATGATTTCAACTTTCGCACTTTCAAGTCGAAGCGCAATCTAACGGATTGTGCTACATCACGACCTCCGCTTCTTTCGCCACACGGGATAATCTTTTTCAAGCAACTCTGCGGGCGCGTTTGAATACCAGCGATAGTTATTTCTTCTCTCGGCTTCTATCTCCGCGACATCGTATTTCTTCACTCCGTCGCGCCCTAGGAATATGGGGCGATCAGTTCCGATTTCGTAAAAGCGCGCCCATATCGGCTCGGCTTCCGTATCGCGCGCAATCGCGTGATCGACCTGATTTGAGTTTGAGCCATCTGATTTTTCAACCCATCGGATGCCTGTGATCTTCGATTTCTCAAACCACGCCACGGCAGCCTCTATGGCTGAGATTATCTCCTCGCTCGGATGAGGAATGCTCATCAGAAATCGAACCACTTCTACGCTCTCCGCTCCGCTCAGCGATGCCGGTTCATACGCTCTGGCCGAAGCGGGCGCGAGCGTGACCTCATCGTGCTGCGCGCACCAGACGGTCAGTTTGCCGCGAACGAGGATTTGAGTTTTCAGAATGCACGCGATGCCTTTCTCGACTGCCCGCTCAACTCTTTTGCGACGATCTTCATCTATGAAAGCGTAATCGCTTTTTTTTGCTGCGATGTCTCTGAGCAGTTTCATCACGCCGATCATCGCGTCGTCATTGAACGTGATGTGTTTGTAGTAGCCCGTCAATTGGGGATAATACTGCGGCCAGCCGCCGTTCGTATACTGCGCGCGGAGCAGATAATCCACGCCGCGGAGAAAACCAGTTTTGTGACGATCAAGTTTTTTCGCCGCATAGACTCTGGCTAGATAAGCCAACTCGGTAAAGGTCGCGCCGTTATCTATAGTGGAATCGGTCGAGGACTTTGCTCTGATGATTTCGGTTTTCTCTCGCTCGGAAAGCCTGACCGCAAGGTCTGTGTTCTTGGGCCAGCCGCCCGATTGGCGTTGATAGAGCAGCGCGTTATCGGCTATGCGAACGGCTTCAGTGGTCGCATAAAATTCCGGCGATTGCCGCAGGCAGTCTGACCATTTTGTCGGCCTGTCGCGCTCGATTCCTGATGCGGCGATGCCCAAAGTCGCGCAAAGGATTGCAATGATCGAAGAGTGGAAAGCCCTTTTCATTCGCTGCACGGGAAAGAGGCGAGGGAGGCAATCGGACGGGTTGCCTCCCTCGTCGAATCAGAAGACGAACTTGATTCCGAGTTGCAGGTCGCGCGGCAGATTGCGCTGAATACTGACCAGCCCGAAAGCAGGGTTCGCCGGATCGAGGTTGGGACTGATGAAGTAGGCGTAATTGAATGCGTTTAGAGCTTCGGCTCGAAGCTGAATGCGCATCCCTTCCTTGATGACGAAGTTTTTCGAAAGCCCCAGATTGGCGTTCGAGTAAGGCATGTTGCGAAGGTGCGGCAGGGTGGTGGGGAAATAACGCGCCGTCGCGCTGTTGAGTCGGTTGCGCGTATCAGCCGGATTGCCGCCGATGTAGAAGCCCGACACATCCCAGCCCGGAATGTCCAATCCGAACTTCTCCCCATTTTCGTTCTTCTCGCCGATGCGACTTCGAAGCGCATTGAGATCGCCTTCATAATAAAGGCTGTTGTTGAAAACCAGCGGCTCGCCGCTTTGCCATTCGTAGGTTCCCTGCAACTGCCAGCCTCCGAGCAGAGCATCCATCCATCGATTCCAGTCGCCTCCGATCCATTGCCCTCTGCCGAACGGCAATTGGTAAACGATGCCTATCGCCACGCGATGCGGGCGATCAAGCGGAGATACGCGGTCTTCGAGTTCTAAATCGAACCCGTTGAGAAGGGTGGTCTGCTCGTTGAATTGCGACCACGTGTAGGCGAAGCTGAGAGTCAGTCCGCGATCAAAACGCTTCTGCGCCTGAAACTGAAGCGAGTTATAGCGGCTGCTGCCTTCGTAGGTTTCGAGATTGATCGCGCCGAACTCAGGGAAGGGAAGCAACAACTGCGAGCGGGCGATGGTCGCGCCGTTAAAACTGGTTCCCGGCAGCAGCCCCCGGAACGGATTCGGCACCGTCTGCGTGAGCAGAGTGTTTGCAGCCATCGCCGCTTCGTCATTGAAATGGCTTCTGGCTATGAACTCTCCCGGCACGAAATTCAACGGTCGCACAACGGTCAGATCTCTGCCCCACGAAGTTACGAAGTTTGCTTCGACTACTATTCGACCCGGCAACTCCTGCTGTATTCCTATCGTCATGCGGGAGAACTGCGCGTTCTCGCGCTCGCCTGAAAAGACTACGTTCGATCCGCCGAGAGTGACGCCGAGAGCGCGTCCCACGTTGGTCAGCAATCCGTCGGCTGCGCCCGGAGACGCGGTCAATCCGTTGGGGAACGGATTGGTCAGATTAGCCGTAAACGTCAGCCCGTTATCGAGAGTCGGAACGAAGAGCGTCGGCACGCTGAACCCGGCCTGATTGATCACATTGGCCTGAACCTGGAACGGAGCCGAAAACACTCCGAAGCCGCCCCGCACGACAGTCTTGCCGGTCACCTGATAGGCGAAGCCTATGCGCGGCTGGAAATTGTTTTTATCCGCATCCCACATAGCGCGGTTGTTGCCATCTGCGAAGACATAACCGCCTGCTACGCGGAACTGATCTACGGGCAGTTGCGGGATGGGGTTTGTCGCGTAAGCGGCTCTGGCAGCCTCTTCCAGAGGATTGACGGTTGTGGGATCGAATCCGCGCACTATGCGATTGTAACGCTCGGTGATGCCAGTCTCGACATCAAAACGCAATCCCAGATTGAGCGTCAGCCGCGGCGTTATGCGCCAGTCATCCTGAAAGAAGAAACCGTGATAGACGGATTGCGCCGAATAAGCAGCCGTCGCGTCTCTGCTGCTGTTCGTGTTGGCTACGGGCAGCCCCAGGAGCAGAGAAGCGAAATCTCGACCGACGAGATTCCGCTCGGCGGTCGAAGAATTGGAAGCGGGCGTTGTGAACGTCCCGTCGAAGAAATAGCGACCGGCCTTGTATCCTTCATCTACGAAGTTTTCGCGCAGCACACGCAGATCGTAACCGAACTTCATCGTGTGCTTGCCCGTGACTTTGGTCCCCGTCGGCTGAACCGAGTAGACATAGAAGGGGCGGTTGAATCCTTCTTTGAAGTCAGAACGCTGAGCGCCGAGGGTGGTGAAGTTTCTCAGATCGAAGCGCGGGATATAGTGGTAATCGCCGAATGTGGCGAGCGCCTGTTGGGAGAATCCCAATTCCGCCGGTTCGAAGGATTGGGCGGGCGCGCGCGATTCGCCGAACTGAGACGCGCTCACCCGTATGTCGAAAATCAGAGTGGGCGAGATGGTCGCCGTGTAGTCGAGATTTCCGCCGTTATTGCTGCGAAAGTCGAAGCCGCGCGTGACCTCGAATCCGTTTATCGCTCCGGCCCAGTTGTTGCGATCTTCGATGCGGTCGTTCCAGTAGAACTTGCCGAAGATTTTGTGATTCTGGTTGATGTGGTGGTCTCCGCGGACGAGTATGCCGTCGTAATCGTAGGTTCTCGTCTGCGGCGAGAAGTAATTCTGGCTCAGTCCCGGCAGGTTCGGCAGCGGATAAAACTTGATCAGATTTTCGGCAATGGGGTTGAACCTGTTCGGATTGATGATGTTTCCGGCAAACGCCGTGCGCACGACTCTATTGCTTACAAGCCTTGCCGTTGCAGGATCGAATATCTGTATTGGCGCTGGCAGGGAGAGAAGCTCTGAAAAATCGCCGCGATGCATTTTCTCCGTAGGCACGCTCAGGAGCGCAGGCTCAGGCGATATATCCTGCAATCTCTCATAAGCGAAGAAGAAGAAAGTCCTGTCGCGTCCGTCATAAATCTTTGGCAGGAAGACCGGCCCGCTCACCGTCCCGCCATAGCGATCATAGTCGCGAAGCGAACGCCCCTGCCCGCTTCGGTTGGCGAAGAAGTCGTTGGCGGCGCGATTCTCGTTGCGATTGAAATAATAGAGCGAACCGTGAAGTTCGTTAGTGCCGCTTTTAGTCGCGACATTTACATTCGCTCCCGCCGTGTACCCTTGCTGGGCGTCGAAGCTGTTGGTCTCGACCTTGAACTCCTGAATGGCATCCGAAGGCGGCGAGTAACCGACCCTTCCCTGCGAAGCCAGATTGGGAGAGCCGTCGAGCGTGATCTGATTCGCTCCTGTGGCCCCGTTCGATTGAAATGCAGCGAGATTGGCATTGTCCATCGGGCGACTGAATTTCGGATCGCCCGTATAAGTGATGCCCGGAGCCAGTATCGCCAGCGTATATGCAGTGCCGTCGCCGAGAGGCAGTTCGCTGATCTGACGACTGTTGACAACCTGTCCTATGTTGGCAGTCCCGGCTTCGATCAGAGGAGTCGATGTCACGGTCGTGACGGACTCGACTATGCCGACCTCCATCGTTATATCGAGAGTCAGTTTGTTATTGACCCCGACCTCGATGCCTTCCTTCTGCGCAGTATTGAATCCCTGAATCGTGACGGTCAGGGTGTATTTTCCGGGCAGCAGAAAGGAAATGTTATAGATGCCATCATCGTTGGTCGTCACAGTGGTGACGGTATTGGTTTCATTGTTTTTGGCTTTCACCGTCGCCTTTGGCAGCACCGCGCCCGCGGGGTCTGTGACTTTGCCCGTGATCGAGCCTCGGAACTCCTGAGCGTTCGACGTGACAACCATGACCATCAGCAGCATGGTAGAGATGCCAGAGCGGAATAGTTTTTTACTCATAGCCTTATCCTTTCTCCATTAGCGTCAAAGCTATACTCTTTACAGCCAGGAACTCGCGCCTTTGCAATGCGAGCAAAGTCTGCAAAGGCAAGACCCCTCTGCCTCGATTCGACCAGCCTCAAGCATTCGAAATGCTCCTGCGATGGCTCCCGCTTACTGCAACCATCGTAATGCTGCGCTCCATCGCGAATGCCGGGAATAGGACTAATCCTCATTTCCTTCATTTCAAGTGTTGGTCTGACCAATTATCAGGATCATTTAATATGGCAAAGCCTGAAACCGAGCCTGGTCTGAAGCTGATGCGGACTCGTTGGTATGTATAATTCAAACCTGAAGTGAGTTGCAGCTCGCCCATAGAATGTCTCTGCCAGCCTGTATTGCAAAAGCGAAATCTCGTTACTGGCGTGTCGGATAAGCTCATATAGGCTCTTCCGAAATTATGGCTCAACGCGAACTTCTGTAGCTCTGGATTTCGTACTTTCAGACTGCGAAATCTGTCCGATTACGCTAACAAACTCTTCAGCTTTAATATTGCAGTGGGCTATTTTCTACCATTCAATCAATCGTGTCAAGCTATTTTTTGACCAATTAGGATTTTTATTTTATAAGGGTAAGACCAATCATTCGAGTGATATTTTCACCCGACCGGGATCGGGGGGCATTTACAGCTTCGGCTCACGAAAAAGTAGAGCTTTCGGGCGCGGCAATCGAGGTGCGATTTTGGTCAGGCTTGACTTTCGATTTCAAAGGGCATATAAAGCTGACTGCCTCGTTAGTTGACAGCCGGACAAAATGATTCTTCTTGCCCAATCGTAACAACAACCCTCGCCTTGTTACGTCATTCGTTTCCCTCACCTTGATTAATCACGACCGCGCTTTGTGGCGCGTGAACTTATTCTCATGTGGAGATTCAAAATGAAACTGGTCAAGAGCAATGGGAACGACTATGCCTTTGGTCTGCTCGGCAAAGGCGTATCGGTGATGGGCGACATTCGTTTCGAGGACAAGCTTCAGGTGGAAGGCAAAGTGGTAGGCAAAGTGGCCTCTGAAAAGGGAACGCTGATAATCGAGGAAGGAGGCCGGGTCGAAGCTCAAATCGATGTCGGCGTGTGCATCATTCGAGGCTCGCTCGAAGGAAACATCAACGCCAGATCGAGAATCGAGATTCACAAGACCAGCCGGGTTCGCGGCGATATGACGACTCCCGTGCTGCTTGTCGAAGAAGGCGCTGTCTTCAACGGCTCTGTCGGAATGGGTCAGGAAGCAGCCGCGCGTTTGCCCGAAGTGACTGAATCGAAGGACAGCGAAGAGAGACTCAAGGTCAAGGGTGCGTGATGGAAAAGCAGATCGAGTTGCCCCGAGGGATCAAAGACCTTGTGGCCGCGTTGTCGAGCTTCATCCGTCGAAAGCGCACGGACTCGAATGTGGAATCACAAGCCCCGCCCGCTTTGCGAGTGGCCGGATATAATCTGGTTCTGATGGACCGCGAAGGGCAGGTCGTCTGGACGAGGGAGTGGGACACAGGGGGCGCATTCGATTTCGGCCCGCGCTACAGCCTCTCGGTATTTTGTCGATTCACCAATCATTCGAAGCAGGAAGTCGAGATCGCCGAGTATGAAATAGAACTCACGGGCGAGGATGGACTGGTGCTGAATCGATTCGGCGATGCGTTCGGCGATTCGATTTTCGTTCCTCCCGGTCAGAGCAAAGTCTTTTCCGGCCAGTGGAAATTGTGAAGGGAAGAAGTCAGAAGTCAGAAGTCAGAAGTCAGAAGTCAGAAGTCAGAAGTCAGAAGTCAGAAGTCAGAAGTCAGAAGTCAGAAGTCAGAAGTCAGAAGTCAGAAGTCAGAAGTCAGAAGTCAGAA
>Ga0187893_10010273_pt1 | contig 14034 bp, 19 predicted proteins | sample MA1701074metaG_FD_139574 | JGI IMG/M metagenome (GOLD analysis project Ga0187893, IMG submission 139574) | White microbial mat communities from a basaltic lava cave in the Kipuka Kanohina Cave System on the Island of Hawaii, USA - MA170107-4 metaG ...
AGCTGTAAGCACCCTCTCGTCAAGCTTGGCAGGCTCAGTCGGACTTTTAACGGGGACGCGACTAGATTTTTGGGGACGAAGCGATTGTTCCTTTGCTGTAGAATTGTGTTTCATTCAAAATCTCTATACAGGTCGTACTTCTCAATGTACCGGGCCACCGGATCGGGCACCCACGCTTTTAGTTCCGTCAGGCGATTTGCACTTATTGCACGTCTAATCTCGGTGGCTGAAATGTCCATCATCACCACATCACTGATAAAAATAGTGCCGGTTCCTACTGAACCTTTTATTTTCTTTTCATTCGAGCTGCCTCGGAGATCAACTATCCGCTTGCGCACGTCGCCGGGTAAATCGACGATTGGTAGCTCAACCCCGGGCCGTGTAACCACCAGATGATTTACCATTGATAACAAACGCTCCCACTCGCGCCAGGTCGTAATCTCGGCCCAGGAATCAGCTCCCATGATGAAAAACAGTTCCGCTTCGCCAAATTCCCCTTGAAAATGGGCAACTGTGTCAACGGTATAACGACGATCCGGAGCTTCCAATTCGAAGGTGGAAACCACCAACGAGGTATCATCGTTGGTAGCCAGCGCTAACATTGCATAGCGATGAAGATGAGAGGTGACGGCGCGCTTCAGTTTATGCGGAGCGACCAGGGCCGGCACGAAAACAACTTCATCAAATTCAAATAACTCTTCAGCGCGTTTGGCTATCTCCAAGTGCCCTACGTGAACGGGATCGAAACTGCCACCATAAATCCCTATGCGCCTCTTCTGGTCCATTCCTAAAAGCCCAGGACGGATCTGGAGCCAGCGGCTTAACTAGCCAGCTCGATGGTATTCTCGGCAGCCAAACTCGCCTCCTGTATTTCATCCAGCAGTGACGCAGCTTTGCTGATCAACTCGCTTATCCCGACGTTCGTGACTGCCGAAATTGCCTGAAACCGTCTACCCTGGTAAGTCGCGTGTTGTTTCAGCCGCTCCAGGCGCTCAGGTTCATCCAAGGCGTCTATCTTGGTTGCCACCACAATTTGCGGCCGTGCTCCCAGGGCCTGGTTATACGCCGCCAGCTCCCGATTCACAGTTTCAAAGTCGCCTACCGGGTCACGGCCGGAGGCAGAAGAAACATCAACCAGATGAAGTAACAACTTCGTTCGCTCAATGTGACGCAGGAAGCGATCGCCAATCCCGGCGCCGCGATGAGCCCCCTCGATCAATCCTGGAATGTCGGCAATCACCAGACTGCGAAAGTCACCGAGATCGACCACGCCCAGATAAGGTTCCAGCGTTGTAAAGGGATAATCCGCGATCTTTGGTCTGGCTGCCGAGACAGTCGACAGCAGGGTTGACTTGCCGGCATTGGGAAACCCGACCAAACCAATGTCGGCCAGAAGCTTCAGTTCGAGTTGGAGCTCAAGAGCTTCGCCCTCCTGTCCCTGCTGGTGATAACGCGGGGCGCGGTTGGTGGAAGTCGCAAAATGGGCGTTGCCAAAGCCCCCGCGACCGCCGCGGGCAACCCGCAATTTCGCTCCCTCGCTGTCAAGGTCTTGCAGCAGTTCTCCGCTTTCAACGTTAAAGATCTGGGTGCCAACCGGTACTCTTACAATTACGTCCTCTCCATCCTGACCGGACCGCTTCGCGCCTTCGCCATGTGCCCCTCGTCCAGCGTTATGTTCAGGGTTATAGCGAAGATGCAAAAGCGTGTTGAGGGAAGAATCAGCAACAATCCAAACGTCGCCCCCGCGACCGCCATCACCACCGGACGGACCACCACGGGGGACAAACTTTTCGCGGCGGAAAGCAGTCACGCCGTTGCCACCGTCTCCTCCCTTCACTCGAATCTTTGCTCGATCTATGAACATGCAAATCGAAAGCGACGCCCTCGCCCAGAAACTCCCTGGCGCAGGCGTCGCATAGTTGCAAGGGTCGTCTTAACTAAGCTGCAGACTGCTCGGGTGGATAGACGCTAATGAACTTGCCGGCTCGACCCTTATCCTCAAATTTTACGACGCCCTCAATCAAGGCAAAGAGCGTGTCATCTTTGCCACGCCCAACGTTCTTACCAGGCTTCCACTTGGTGCCCCGCTGGCGCGCCAGGATATTGCCGCCCAAAACGTGTTCGCCACCGAACTTCTTAAGTCCCAATCTCTGCGCGGCCGAATCCCGACCGTTGCGCGATGAACCTACTCCTTTTTTGTGTGCCATGACGCCCTCTTCGGTCTGCTATCCAATGGAATCAATACGAACGGTTGAGTAGCCCTGTCGGTGGCCAATCGTGCGCTTATACTGCTTGCGCCGCTTCTTCTTAAACACAATCATTTTTTGCTTGCGGCCATGCTCAAGCACTGTGGCTGACACTCTCGCCTCCAACAGGGGAGTGCCAATCTTGGCGCCGTCAGACGAAGTCAGTAAAGCCGGCAACTCGACCGAACTGCCCGCCTCAGCTTGAATGGAAGGTACCGTGATGGTCTGTCCTTCTTGAACGACAAACTGTTTGCCGCCCGATTTGATCACCGCGTATGGCATCTAAACACCTCTCAGACAAGCCTGACCATCATAGAAAAGTCGATTATTATAAGCGCCAACCCCGCAAACAGCAACCGTCCTCCATTGCCTGGATCTACTTATTACCTGGCTCCGGCCAGGACTTCCAGAGTTCCGTTTTTGCGCCCGTTCTGGGTCAGAAAGTAGTCCATAAACCCGGTAGAGATCTCCCCCGCCCTGAACTTTGGGTCGTCCATGATCTTCAGATGCAGCGGAATAGTGGTTTTGACACCTTCTACGACCATGGCCTCAAGGGCGCGTTTCATACGTGCGATCGCCAACTCGCGCGTCCGCGCATGAACAATCACTTTGGCAATCAACGAATCGTAAAAGGGCGGCACTTTGTATCCAGAGTAGACGTAAGTATCTACGCGCACGCCCGGTCCGCCTGGTAGGTTGAAAGCTGTGATTACGCCCGGCGAGGGCGCAAAAGTGGTCGGATTTTCAGCATTGATGCGGCATTCAATGGCATGGCCCACAATAAGTAGATCGTCTTGCACATAACCGAGCGGCTCACCCTCGGCGATGCGGATCTGATTGCGGACAATATCAGCCAGGGTAACCATCTCAGTGACCGCGTGCTCCACCTGAATGCGAGTATTCATCTCCATGAAATAGAACCTGTTGTCCTGATCCAGGAGGAACTCGATGGTTCCGGCACTGGAGTAACCCAGTTTCTTGCACGCTTTAACTGAGGCCTCGCCCATCTCTTCGCGCAGTGCTTGCGTAATCACAGAGGACGGTGCTTCTTCCAAAAGTTTTTGATGCCGCCGCTGGATCGAGCATTCGCGCTCTCCCAGATGAATACAATCGCCGTATTCATCAGCGAGCACCTGAATTTCAATATGTCTGGGCTGCTCGATGTAGCGTTCAATATAGACGCTGCCATCCTTGAACGCTGCGGCGGCCTCAGTCGAGGCGGTTTCCAAAGCAGGGCCCAATTCCGCGGCCGACCGCACAATCCGCATTCCCCGACCACCCCCACCGGCGGCTGCCTTTACAATTACCGGGAAGCCCAGATCGCGAGCCAGTGCCAGGCCTTCATCCTCGGAGGTAATCGGTTCGGAACTTCCGGGCAGGATGGGCAGGCCCGCGGCCTTCATCGCCCTCCGAGCCTCAACTTTATCGCCCATCAGATTTATGACGTCGGAGCGGGGGCCGATAAATTTGATATTGCAGGCCTCACAGATCTCGGCAAAGTAAGGCGATTCAGCCAAAAATCCATAGCCTGGATGAATCGCATCAACATTGAAGATCTCAGCAGCACTAATGATGGCCGGGATATTCAGGTAGCTCTGCGCGGAGGGCGCCGGACCGATACACGCCGCTTCGTCGGCAAAACGCACGTGCAGCGAGTCACGGTCAACATCGCTGTGCACGGCGACCGTGCGGATGCCCATCTCTTTACAAGTCCAAATAATTCGACAGGCAATCTCACCGCGGTTAGCGATCAGAATCTTTCTGAACTTGCGCGCGCCTGAACTCATCTCTGCCTTACGATCTAAAGAACGTCCAATGTTCTCCGTCCCAAGTCGGACTTCGAGACATTGGACGTTCGAAAAGTTTTTAGCCTACCTCTTGATGCCAAAGAGTGGCTGGCCGTACTCAACCGGCTGGCCATTCTCCACGTAAATTTTTGCGATCTCACCGCTGGCTTCAGCCTGTATCTCATTCATCAGTTTCATCGCCTCAATGATACAGACGACGGTATCGGATACAACTTTGCTGCCAATTTTCACGAATGGTTCGGCATTAGGAGAGGCGGCGCGATAGAAGGTCCCGACAATGGGAGATGGAATGATTTGAAGATCCTGGTCTTCCTGAGCCTCGCTTTCTGCCTGCGCACCCGGGTGGACAGGGGTGACTGACGTGGCCTGGGGGGCCACCGTAGTTGCCATAGGGGTAGCTGGTACCGATTTTTCCGCTGACGGCGGGGTCGAAGCCGCTACCTCGAGCGGATTGCCAGAAACGACCGCTTCTCGACGGAGGCGCACGCGAAAGCCTTCGCGCTCAAGTTCAAACTCGGCCAGGTTATTCTCTCTCAGAAGCGCGATCAGCTCTCGCAACTCGTCCAGGTTCACAGATGGCTCAGGGCGCGAAGAATCAGCCCGGCGGGTTTCGCCTTTTACCTGCGGCCTGCGATTTTGCAGCTTTTTGGGAGAACTCATTTGTTTCTTGCCGACTGCTCGGGCGCCTTCCGTCAAACGACGAGCCCCAAAAGGTTCGGAAAGTTTTCCCCGAAGATCTTTTGGGGCTGGCGGCGCGATTCTCAGTGCGATCTAACTTGTGAACTTTTCATCCGACGTGCCCGAGGATTTTTCACCTTCGGCCGGGGCTTGCGCAGCTTCGCTTTCGCCGCTCGTTTCGGCATCTGCTTTGCCTCGTCCTGACCGCCGCTTGGCATCTGGTTTTTTCTTGGGGCTCGCCGCTTTGGCTCTTTTCTTGGCATTCTCGAGTGCCAGTACTTCGCGCGGATTGCCTACCAGCTCGATAATTGCCAGTTCGGCATTATCACCTACCCGGTGACCTAGCTTGAGAATTCGAGTGTAGCCACCAGGGCGATCCTTGTATCGTTCACCCAGTTCGTCCCACAGTCGTTTTAAGGCCGCCACTCCGGCAGTTCGCGCCAGCCGCACCTGACCTCGTTTTCCGGCCTGCGAAGTCTGCGCGGTATTCCCCGCGTGGAAAAATCCGGCCGCCTGACGGCGCAGGTGCAGAACTCTGGCGTCTGAGCCCTCCGTATCCAGATTCCGAGCTTGCCGCGATAGTGTGATAGCCCGCTCCACAAAGGGACGCAACTCCTTGGCCTTCGGAAGAGTGGTAATGATTCGCTCCTCACGGGAGGTTATCAGCGAGGTGGCCAGATTGCGCAGCATCGAAATGCGATGCTCGGTTGTGCGTCCAAGTTTTCGATGTGCCTTTAAATGTCGCATATCAACAAAGTCCCGGGTTAGCTCTACTGTTCGTCGCCTTCGAATTCGGAGATATCGACTCCGTCGCGGCCACCGCTGCCCGGGATCGGATTTCCTTGCTCATCGAACTCCATGCCAAAATCCAACCCCATACCGTTAAGGATCTCCTTGATCTCATTCAAGGACTTTTTGCCAAAGTTCTTAGTGGCCAGCATTTCGCGTTCCGTCCGCTGCACCAGATCGCGGATTGTGCGGATGTCGGCATTCTTAAGGCAATTGTAGGAGCGGACAGACAATTCCAGCTCATCTACGGACCGGTCGAGTTGGTCGTTGCGGGGCAGTGGGGGCCGTTCGAGTTTGGCGTAGGCAAAATCATCGGTGTCTTCTTCGAAGTTGATGAAGATCGACATGTGATCCTTTATCAACTTTGCGGCCAGCCCGATTGCGTCTTCGGGTTTGACCGACCCATCGGTCCAGACTTCGATCGTCAGTTTGTCAAACTCAGTGTTTTGTCCCAGACGAGCCGCTTCCACATTGTAGTTTACCTTCTTTACCGGGGTGTGGACTGAGTCAATTGGAATGTAACCGAGAGAAAGATCTTCATCAAAATTGCGATCGGCCGAAACATAGCCGCGCCCGCGCTTCAACCGCATCTCTACCCGTAGCGCACCGCCATCGCTCACCGTCGCGATGTGGACCGAAGGATCGAGCACCTCGACGTCGGCATCCGAATCAATGTCGGCTGCGGTGACTTCGCCGGCCCCCTCTTTTGAAATCCTTAGAGTCTTGGCCTCGTTGCCATGTAGTTTAAAAGGAACCTGCTTGAGATTGAGTATGACGTCAGTGGCATCTTCGACGACGCCTTTAATTGAGGAAAACTCGTGCTCGACTCCGTCTATTTTGACTGCAGTAATGGCTGCGCCTTCAATCGAAGAAAGCAGAGCTCGCCGCAAAGAGTTTCCCACGGTGGTGCCAAAACCGCGCTCAAAGGGCTGGGCTGAGAAGCGGCCATAGCGTTCTGTGAGCGTTTCCGTATCAGCGGCCAGGCGCCGCGGCATCTGGAACCCTGTCCAGAGATTATTTTGGTCCATAGACATAGCTTTTGCTTCCAATTTAGAAATGCGTTCGGCCCGCAAGGGGTCTCGGGCAAGAGACCCGCGGGCGGGCACTGATTCAATTACTTGCTATAAAGCTCAACGATTAATTGTTCATTGATCGAGCGGTCGATATCGTCACGCACTGGTAGGCTTGCGACTCGGGCACTCATATCCGTCCCCTCGGGTGCTATCCAGGAGGGGCGCCCACGGCCCGAAGCCGTCTGCCAGGCACCTTCGATATGGGGGTTTTTCCGGCTCGCTTCCTTAACACTAATGACGTCGCCTGTTTTCACCTGGTACGAGGGGATATCAACCTTGCGGTCATTGACCAGGATGTGCCCGTGGTTAACCAACTGCCGGGCCTGGCGTCGGGAAGTGGAAAAGCCGGTTCGATAGACAGCATTGTCGAGGCGCCGCTCAAGCAGGAACAAAAGGTTTTCACCCGTAATTCCCTTCATGCGGGCGGCGCGCTCAAAGTAATTCCGAAACTGCCCTTCAAGGATAAAGTAGATACGTTTTACTTTTTGTTTCTCCCGGAGTTGCTGGCCGTAACCTGCCAGCACCTTTCCCCGGCGCAGAGAGTTACCGTGTTGTCCCGGTGGTTGAGTACCACGCTTTTCGATAGGACACGAGGGTTTATAGCATCTATCACCCTTGAGAAAGAGTTTTGCACCTTCGCGACGGCACAAACGGCACACCGCGTCTCTATACCTAGCCAACTGTTTTTTGCCTCCAGTCTTTTAGACGGAAAAGTTTACAGGCTGCGGATTCCAACACGCTGGCCCTTCATCCTTTAGGTTAAGCCACTTTTAGATTTTCGATTTGAGTTTCGACCAACGATGCCGGCCAATCAAGAATCGAAAATCGCCAATCAAAAATTCCTACACTCTACGTCGCTTTGGCGGCCGGCAACCATTGTGCGGAATGGGGGTCGTATCGCGAATGGTATTGATGCGCAAGCCGGCATTGGCAATCGCCCGAATCGCCGATTCGCGCCCTCCACCCGGGCCCTTAACCCGCACCTCGCATTGCTGCATGCCCGCCTCATGAGCTTTCCGGGCTGCCTCATAAGCGGCCTGCTGGGCTGCGAAAGGAGTTCCTTTTCGTGAACCCCGGAATCCTCGAGCACCGGCAGATGACTGGGCTATCAAATTGCCCGCCAAATCTGTAATCGAAATCATCGTATTGTTGAACGAAGCAGCAATATGAACAATTCCGACCGGGATGTTCTTCTTCTCTTTCTTACGAAAAACCTTCTTCTTACCGCCTGCTTTAGCCATGTTAATTTCTGATTTCTGATTTTTGATTTCTGATTTTAACTTCTTCGCTTAGATCCTGGCATTCGCAATCTAAAATCCAAAATCTAAAATCCCTAAATGTTTCTACTTCTTGCCGGGAGCTTTCTTCTTGGCGATGGTGGCTCGACGCGGGCCCTTTCGAGTACGTGCGTTGGTGTGAGTTCGCTGTCCGCGCACCGGAAGCGAACGACGATGCCGCAAGCCACGGTAGCAGCCGATGTCCATTAAGCGTTTAATGTCCATCTGGATACGCTTTCGCAAATCGCCTTCGATTTCGCCCTGAGCTTCCAGGATGGCGCGAATTCGGCTCAACTCGTCTTCACTCAAGTCTTTGACCCGGGTATCAAGATTGACCCCGGCTTCCTTCAGAACCGAGTTAGCCCGCGAGCGGCCAATGCCATAGATATAAGTAAGGCCAATTTCAGAGCGTTTGTTAGGTGGAAGATCTACACCAGCCACACGTGCCATGATTTAGTTCTCTATCCCTGTCGTTGTTTATGTTTGGGATTAACGCAGATCACCCGGACCACACCTTTGCGGTGAATGATCTTGCACTTATCGCACATCTTCTTAACGGAAGCTCGTACTTTCATTGCCCAGCCCCTGGGAACCAATTCCCAATCAAAGATTACTTGTAACGATATGTAATTCGTCCGCGATTGAGGTCGTAAGGTGAAAGCTCTACCAGGACTCGATCGCCGGGAAGAATACGAATAAAGTGTTTGCGCATTTTCCCGGAGATATGCGCAAGCACCTGGTGCTGAGTATCTTCCAACTCGACTCGAAACATTGCATTCGGCAAAGTCTCGAGCACCTTTGCCATGACTTCTATGGCTTCTTCCTTCGGCATATCCTCTCAGCTGAAAATTTTCGCCTACCGACAAACCGCGAATAATAACATGGGCCCCAACCTTTGCCAAGGCGCCACGGCCCTATGAGTTACAGGCGGCTAACTTCTCCCTGAAATCGCGAGTGTGGGTCACCCGGGTCAGCACTTCCGGGCCATTCTCGGTGATGGCGATGGTGTGCTCGGCGTGGGCGCTGGGGAGTCCATCCAGTGTTACCACCGTCCAGCCGTCCGCCAAAACCTTGGTGAAGTGAGTGCCCAGGTTGACCATCGGCTCGACCGCAAAGACATAACCGGCCTTTATCCTGGGTCCCTGCCCTGACCGCCCATAGTTCGGAATCTGAGGGTCCTCATGCATTTGGCGTCCGATTCCATGTCCCACATAGTCACGAACTACGCCGTAGCCATGGGCTTCTGCGTGCTGTTGAACTGCCCAGCCAATATCACCGAGATGCTTACCCGGCCAACATTGCTCAATAGCCAGTTCCAGGCACTGCTCGGTCACGGCAATAAGCTTGAGCCATTCCTCGTTAACCTTACCCACGGGAACGGTCGTGGCGGTATCGCCGACGAACCCTTCAAGCGTCGCGCCACAGTCGATGGAGAAAATATCTCCTTCCTTCAAGCGGTAGTTCGAAGGAAACCCATGAACGACCTGCTCGTTAACGGAAGCACAAATTGAGTACGGGTAGCCGCGATAGCCTTTAAACGTCGGCAATGCGCCGGCGTCGCGAATCATCCTTTCCGCAGCCCGATCAATTTCAAGGGTTGTGATCCCGGGTCCAACCTGACTTCTGAGTTCCTGTAGGACCTGACCAACAAGCCGACCAGCTGCGCGCATTTTTTCCAGCTCTTTTTTTGACTTCCCAATGATCATGCGCAAAGCCCCTGGTCGGGAACGGACTCGTTTTTTACCAGCTGTTCAATCTGACGGTAAATGGCCTCCGGCTCCTGGGTGCCGTCCACGCGCAGCAACCGCTCAGATTGCTTGTAGTAGTCGATCAGCGGGCGCGTCTGCTCTTCAAAGGTCTGAAGTCGCACCTTTATTTTTTCCTCAGTATCGTCGGCACGTTGCTCAAGCTTTACACCGGGGTGCCGATCGCATTCCTGATCAAACTTCGGGGGCCTGGTGTAAACATTATAAATTTCTCCACACACCGGACATGATCGCCTGCCGGTGGCCCTGGCTGTAAGCAACGCAAAAGGCACGTCCACCACCACTGCCTCAATCGCTTTGCCCTGCTGTCTTGCCAACTCTTCTAAAGAGTGCGCTTGTGCGGTGGTTCTGGGGAAACCATCGAGCACATAACCACGCTTCGAGTCTTCGTGGCTGGTGCGCTCTTCCACTACCCGAATGACCAGTTCGTCCGAGATAAGTTTACCGGCATTTTGAACTGCCTTCACTTCGCGGCCTAAATCCGTGGCCGTCTCGGCAATAGCCCGCAGAATATCTCCGGTGGAAATCTGTGGCAGCTGCAGTCGCTCCTGAAGCAAGCGCGCCTGCGTGCCCTTTCCAGCACCAGGCGCCCCTATCAAGACAATGATTTTCCCCATAAACGTGCAAAGCTTTTTGATCCGAGGTCTTCACCCGAGTGATCTCTGAAAATCCTTCTAAGAACCCACCGTATGAATTCCTCGATGCCCTAGGCCCTCCGGCCCCGCAAGCGTCCTCCTCCACCGAGGAAACCCTCATAGTTGCGCATTACCAGTTGGGCTTCGATTTGCGACACAGTGTCCATGGCAACTCCCACCAGAATCAGCAGGGACGTGCCGCCAAAGTAGAACTCATAACCCATTCCGGTGGGAACCCAGGAGAGTCCCGGCGTAGTGGTAACCACAGAATCAAGCCACGGTCCGATCAGCGGCAATCGGGCGATCTTAAAACCACTCAGGAAAAACTGTGGTAGAAAGGCCACAAAGGCCAGATAGACTGCGCCCACCGTGGTCAACCTGGTCAGAATGTTGTTGAGATACTCGGCAGTAGCGCGGCCAGGCCGGATACCAGGCATAAATCCGCCGTGCTTGCGCAGGTTGTCAGCCACTTCCTCCACGTTAAATACTATGGAAACATAAAAGAAAGTAAAGAAGATGATCAGCGAGAGAAAGATTAGCTCGTAGTAGGGATCTCCCGCGTGAAAGAGCTGAAAAAAGTTCCAGACTTTTGACCACCAGGTGTCCGGATTGTTCTGCTCCGGGGGAAAGGCGGCAAAGATACTCTGCGGCATCGAGAGCACCGACGAGGCGAATATCACCGGAATCACACCACCCATATTGATCTTCAAAGGCATACTGGTCTGCTGACCGCCGACGACCTGCCGACCAATGTGGCGCTTTGCGTAACTAATGGGAATCTTTCGCCGGGCTGCTTCGACGAAGACAATGAAGGCAATGATGGCGATCATCCCGACAAGCAACGCAAAGACACCAAGAATCTCGAGCGTGTCACCGCTTCGCACCTTGGTTGCAACCTGCTGTACGCCTCTGGGAAGGCCAATCACAATCCCCGCAAAAATCAATAAGGAGATTCCGTTGCCGACACCTCTGTCAGTAATCTGCTCGCCCAACCACATCACAAAAATAGTTCCCGTGGTGAGGGTCAATACCGTTGTCAGCAAAAACCCCCAGGTTGGGGCGCCAACCTCGTTTACCTGGAGCCAGTGGGCCACAAATGAGGTCTGAACGGCGGCGAGCACTACTGTCAAATATCGCGTCCACTGGTTGATCTTCTGCCGGCCGATTTCTCCTTCTTCCTGCAGCTTTTTCAACTGTGGAGAGACCACCGTCATTAGCTGCAAAATAATCGAAGCAGTAATGTACGGCGTAACGCCCAATGCAAAGATTGAAATGGTCCGGAAATTTCCGCCCGAAAAAAGATCGAGGACTCCCAGCAGGGTGCCGGCCACCTCGTTCCAGACTTGTTCCAATCGATCGCGGTTAATGCCAGGCGCGCCGATATGGGCTCCCAGCCGGTAGACGGCCAACAACCCGAGGGTAAACAAAATGCGCCGGCGTAGATCCGGCACATTAAACATATTTCGAACAGCGGCGAAAAACTTTTCCATGAGATCCCTCAGGTCTTAAAACCTTAACCCCGGGCTTCAGATTTCCACGACGGACCCGCCAGCCTTCTCAATTTTTGCCCGAGCGCTTTTGGTGAATCGATGGGCAGAGATTTTTAGAGGCTTGGACAGTTCCCCGGTGCCCAGCACCACCACATCATGGCGTGCCTTCTTAATCAAACCACGATCGTGCAACAGGTCCGGAGTCACTTCTTCATTGGCAGCAAAATGGGTCTCCAGGGCCGCAAGGTTTATCTCCAGCCACCGCTTTTTAAAGATATTAGTGAAGCCACGCTTTGGCAACCGCCGATGAAGCGGCATCTGGCCACCTTCAAAGCCGAGCTTGCGGGAATAGCCTGATCGAGACTTTTGCCCCTTCTCGCCCCGTCCGGCGGTTTTGCCGAGACCGGAACCGGGTCCGCGGCCAACTCGCTTCTTCTTGTGCGTCGAACCCTTGGCGGGGCGCAAACTGTTAAGACTAATGCCCATCATCAACTCCGTTTCCGGGATTCCTGTTAATCTACGAGACGCAGCAGGTGCGGCACCTTGGCAACCGCACCGCGCATTGAAGGAGTGTCGGGTCTTTCAACGATCTGATTCAGTTTTGTAATGCCCAAGCTTCGCACAATCTCCTTATGGGTCCTGGGAGCTGCAATGTAACTTCGATAATACTGAATCCGAAGCTTTCCCTGCTCAGTTTTGTTACTCTTTTTTGTCTGCCTGCCAGCCATGATTCCTCACTGCATCGATTACATTTCCTCGACCTGCTTACCACGAAGCCGAGCCAATTCCAGCGGATCCTTCATGCGTAGTAGTGCATCAAAGGTGGCCCGGACAACATTGTGCGGGTTTGTTGAGCCCAGCACCTTGGTCCGGACATCTCGAACACCCACGGCCTGCATCACTGCCCGCACGGCTCCGCCCGCGATTACTCCGGTACCTTCCGACGCGGGTTTAACCAGAACCCGGCCAGCCCCAAAACGGCCGATCAGTTGGTGGGGGAGAGTGTTATTGATCAGCGGGACGCGGATGAGGTTCTTTTTGGCGGATTCGATTCCCTTTTTGATTGCCAGGGGAACTTCTCTGGCCTTACCAGTGCCAAAGCCCACGTGTCCGCCCTCGTCGCCCACTACTACAAGCGCTGCGAAGGAAAGGTTCTTACCTCCCTTAACTACTTTGGTCACACGGTTAATCGAAATGACCTGATCTTTAAGTTCGAGCCCTTGTGCGGGAATGCGTTGTTTGGGTTGTCTCATTGCTTCTCTTCGTTCTCTTCCTTGGCCAGGTCTTCTTTATCGACCGCAATTTCATTTTTGTTGAGGCCGGATTTTCGGGCAGCCTCGGTCAAAGCCTTTACCCTCCCGTGATACAAATACCCACCTCGATCAAACACAACCTGGTCTATACCTTTGGCGAGGGCTCGTTCCGCTATAGTTAAACCGACCAGTTGTGCCGCAGCCACGTTTCCTCCAGTTTTTCCCCGCAAATCCTTTTCGGTCGTTGAGGCTGAGACCAGCGTCAGCCCCCGCTCGTCGTCTATAATCTGAGCGTAGATATGGTTCAGGCTGCGGTAAATGGCCAGACGGGGACGTTCCGTGCTCCCGCGGACTTTGCGCCTGATTCGCTTGTGGATAGCTGTTCTTACAACTGCCCTGCTATTGTTTCCCATCTGCTACCTTTCAGTGATTCACCATGCCATTTTTCGATTGGCAGGCCGTAATGCAACCAGCTCCCAAATCGGCAATCGAAAATCGGCATTCCGCAATGTCTTCACTTCCCGGTCTTTCCGGGCTTCAACTTGATTGGTACATCCGCATAGCGAATACCTTTGCCTTTGTAAGCGTCCGGCTTTCGCAGTTTATGCATTTCCGCAGCCACCTGGCCTAATTTCTGCTTATCGATGCTCGTCAGGGTTAGGGTAGTCTGGTACTGTTGAATGTTTCCCTTTGTCGTCAGGCGCTCTGCTTTCGCATCGACTTCGGGCGGCAGGGGAAACTCGATCGGATGCGAATAGCCAAGCGAGAAGACAATCTTCTTGCCTTGCACATCAGCTTTGTATCCCACCCCGACCACGTCCATCTGTTTGCTAAAGCCCTGGGTCACTCCGACCACTGCGTTATTGGCCATGGCCCTTGCCAGACCGTGCAACGCCGTCGAGTCGTCAGAAGCCCGCTCGGCGCGGAGCTCCTCGCCCTCAATTTTGAACGTGACTCCGGCGGGAATTGGGGTCTTCAGAGTGCCCTTGGGTCCCTTGACCTCCAGTTCCTGATCTCGA
>Ga0187893_10010274_pt1 | contig 14031 bp, 15 predicted proteins | sample MA1701074metaG_FD_139574 | JGI IMG/M metagenome (GOLD analysis project Ga0187893, IMG submission 139574) | White microbial mat communities from a basaltic lava cave in the Kipuka Kanohina Cave System on the Island of Hawaii, USA - MA170107-4 metaG ...
AGCCGAGCTCGCCGAGCGTCGGCACGTCGGGTAGCGATGCGACACGGCGCGCCGAGGACACGGCCAGCGCGCGGATCTTTCCGGCCTTGATGTGCGGCAGCGGCGCCGCACCGGCGATCACGCCGACCGGCGGCTGGCCCGAGAGCACCGCGGCCGCCGCGGGACCGCCGCCCTTGAAGGGGACGTGCGTGATGTCGAGCTTGGCGCGCAGCTTGAACAGGTTCTCGCCGGTGAGGTGCGGCGTGGTGCCGTTGCCCGCGGAGGCGAAGGCGAGCTTGTCGGTCTTCGCGCGCGCGATCAGTTCGGCCAGCGTCTTCGCCGGGAAATCGGCGTGCACCACGACGAAATTCGGCTGCGAGGCGACTACCGCAAGGGCGACGAAGTCCTTCTCGCCGTCGTAGCCGGCGTTCGGGATCAGCGTGGGATTGACCGCGTAGGCCGAGGAGTGCGCGAGGAGCGTGTAGCCGTCCGGGGCCGCCTTCGCCACCCGCATGGCCGCCACGTTGCCGCCGGCGCCGACGACGTTCTCCACCACCACGCTCTGGCCGAGGAGGTCGGTGAGCTTCGGGCCCATCAGCCGCGCGATGATGTCGACCGGCCCGCCCGGCGGGAATGCCACCGCCACGCGGATCGGCTTGGAGGGATAGGGCTGCGCAACCGCAGTTCCCGCGACGAGCAGCAACAGCCAGAGGATCTTCTTCATTTGATCGCCAGTGGGTTGGTAGGTGATCCTACCGCGCCGGTGATCGGCAGGGCAGGGGCGACGAACAGGAACTCGTACACCCTGTCCGCCAGGCAGTCCTTCGCCAGGTCGGCGACGTAGAAGATCTCGCCCATCGTCATCCCCATGATCGGGATGGTGATCCAGTGCCAGGGCTGGTTGATGCCGGGCTCGCTCTCGTTCGGCCGCACCTCGCAGCCCCAGGTGTCGCTCGCCAGCGCGGCGAGCTCGGTGCGCTGGATCCACTCGAGGGTCTCGAACGAGAACCCGGGCGCGTCGCCGCCGGGATAGCCGTCCCAGCTCCCGGCCGCGAGCTTCGCCTCCATCTGCCCGGTGCGCACGATTACGAAATCACCGCGGCGCAGATCGACGCCCTGCTTTTTCGCGGTGCGGTCGAGCTGCTCGCCGGTAATGGCATGACCGTCCGGCAGGATTTCCATGCCCAGCGCGCGCGGCACGTCGAGGAACACGCCGCGCCCGACCATCTTGCTCCTGGTTTTCTCGATGCCGCACTTCTGCGCGCCGGCCGAGGTGACTTCGCGGCAGTCGTAGCCGTTCCACATGGAGTTCTCGTAGAACACGTGGCCGAGGCCGTCCCACTGGGTGCCGCATTGCAGCGGCATCACCACCATGTCGTCCGCGGCTCTGATGCCGCGCTTGTCGAGCACGCCGGAATAGGCATCGGTGCCGGTGCGCAGCATGGTGTGCACCGGATTGATGCGCCCGAGCGCCGGGTACTTGCTTTTCGCGCCCTGCGGGCCCTGGCTGTCGAAGTTGAGCGCGAGCGAGATCACCTTGCCCTTTCGCACCAGGCGCGCGGCGGCGACGATGTCCTCGGGCCGGGTGTGGTTCAGCGTGCCGATCTCGTCCTGCGGCCCCCAGCGCCCCCAGTTCTTGTATTTCTCGGCGGCCTTGCGCAGATCGTCTCGGGTAAGCTTGCGGGCGGTCATGGGGAGGCACTCGGGGAAAGCGAAGCGGCTAGCGTATCAGGCGGCGGCGATCGCCGTCGCGCTCGGCGTCGCCTGGTTCTTCGTCTCGAACACCATCGCCAACCTCGAGGAACGCAAGATCGCGAGCGGCTTCGGCTTCCTCGGGCGCGAGGCGGGCTTCGAGATCGGCGAGTCGTTCTTCCTGCGCTACGGCGCCGCCGACAGCTACGGCCGGGCGCTGCTGGTCGGGCTCACCAATACGCTCGCCGTGGCTCTGATCGGCATCGTGCTTGCCACCTGCCTCGGCACCGCGATCGGCCTCGCGCGCCTCGCGCGCAACTTCCTGCTCAGGAGCTTCGCCGCCGCGTACGTGGAGTTCATGCGCAACGTGCCGCTGCTGGTGCAGCTCTTCTTCTGGTACGCGGTGGTCACCGAGGGCATGCCGGGGCCGCGCGAGGCGCTGTCGCCGCTGCCGGGGGTGTTCCTCTCCAACCGCGGCATTTTCTTTCCCACCTTGTCCAGCGTGCCCGAGCTGCAGGGCTTCAATTTCGTCGGCGGCATGGTGCTCACGCCGGAGTTCGCCGCGCTCCTGATCGGCCTTGCCACCTACACCGCGGCGTTCATCGCCGAGATCGTGCGCGCCGGCATCCTCGCGGTGGACCGCGGCCAGGGCGAGGCCGCGCACGCGCTCGGCCTGTCGCGCCCGCAGACCACGCGCCTGGTGGTGCTGCCGCAGGCGCTGCGCGTGATCGTGCCGCCGATGACCAGCCAGTACCTGAACCTCACCAAGAACAGCTCGCTCGCGGTGGCGATCGGCTATCCGGACCTGGTGTCGATCGCCAACACCTCGATGAACCAGACCGGGCAGGCGATCGAGGGCATCGCGATCATCATGGCGGTGTACCTCACCATCAGCCTGTCGATCTCGGCGTTCATGAACTGGTACAACGCGCACGTGGCTTTCAAATGAGGTGGCTGCGGGAGAATTTCTTCGGCGGGTGGGCGAGCGGCGTATTCACCCTCCTCCTGATCCTGATTCTCTGGAAAGCGCTCCCGCCCTTCATCGACTGGGCGTTCCTCGACGCCGTCTGGCGGCCCGACCCCAAGGCCTGCCGCGCGGGCGAGGGCGCGTGCTGGGGCTTCATCGCCGAGAAGCACCGCTTCATCCTGTTCGGCACCTACCCGTACGAGCTGCACTGGCGGCCGGCGATCGCCACCGTGCTGCTGATCGGGCTGTGGATCTTCTCGGCGTTCCGCGTATTCTGGAAATGGTGGCTGTCCATCGTATGGCTGGTTGGACTCACCCTGATCGGAATCCTGATGTGGGGCGGGATCTTCGGCATGCGCTACGTCGAGAACGAGCGCTGGGGCGGGATGATCCTCACGCTGCTGCTCACCACCTTCGGCTTGGCGTTCGCGTTTCCGCTCTCGATCCTGCTCGCGCTCGGGCGGCGCTCCGACATGCCGGTGATCCGCGCGCTGTGCGTCGGCTACATCGAGCTGATCCGCGGCGTGCCGCTGATCTCGCTGCTGTTCATGGCCTCGGTGATGCTGCCGCTGTTCCTGCCCTCGGGGGTCACGATCGACAAGCTGCTGCGCGCGCAGATCGCGATGATCCTGTTCGCCGCCGCCTACCTCGCCGAGGTGGTGCGCGGCGGGCTGCAGGCGATCCCCAAAGGGCAGTATGACGCCGCGCACGCGCTCGCGCTGCCCTACTGGCGGCGCACCTACCTCATCATCCTGCCGCAGGCGCTGCGCATCTCGGTGCCCCCGCTGGTCAACACCTTCATCGGCTTCTTCAAGGATACTTCGCTCGTGCTGATCATCGGCCTGTTCGACCTGCTGTCGACCATCAAGATCTCGCTCCAGGACCGGACCTGGACCGGATTCGGCGTCGAGGCGTACCTCTTCGCCTCGCTGGTGTATTTTGCGTTCTGCTTCGCCATGTCGCGCTACAGCAGGAGCTTCGAGCGCCAATGATCGAGATGATCAAGGTCAGCAAGTGGTTCGCCTCCTTCCAGGCGCTGAAGGAGGTCGACCTCGCGGTCGGGCGCGGCGAGAAGGTGGTGGTGTGCGGGCCGTCGGGGTCGGGCAAGTCGACGCTGATCCGGCTGGTCAACCGGCTCGAGGCGCACCAGGAAGGGCGCGTGATCGTCGACGGCGTGGAGCTGACCGACGACCCGCGCGCGATCGACACGGTGCGCCGCGAGGTCGGCATGGTGTTCCAGAGCTTCAACCTGTTCCCGCACCTCACGGTGCTCGAGAACCTGACGCTCGCGCCCGTATGGGTGAAGCGCGTGCCGCGCAAGGAGGCCGAGGAGACCGCGATGCACTTCCTCGCGCGCGTGCGCATTCCCGAGCAGGCGGCGAAGTATCCCTCGCAGCTCTCGGGCGGCCAGCAGCAGCGCGTCGCGATCGCGCGCGCGCTGTGCATGCGGCCGAAGCTGATGCTGTTCGACGAGCCGACCTCCGCGCTCGACCCCGAGATGATCAAGGAAGTGCTCGACGTCATGGTCGAGCTGGCGCGCGAGGGCATGACCATGATGGTGGTGACGCACGAGATGGGCTTCGCCAAGACGGTGGCCGACCGCGTCGTGTTCATGGACGGCGGCCGCGTGGTCGAGGCGGCGCCGCCGGCCGAGTTCTTCGGCGCGCCGAAGACCGACCGCGCGAAGCTATTCCTGAGCCAGGTGCTCGGGCACTAGCGTCCCGCCGCTGCCGACGGCTCGTTTCGCCGTACCCCGAGCTCGGCCGGCGTCTGCTCGTCGAGCTGGCCGCTCGCCGGAATGGCCAGGGAAAGCTGGAACTGCGCCAGCGCGGCCTGCGTTTTTTCGCCGAAATCGCCGTTTACCGGGCCGGCGTCGAAGCCCAGCGCGTTGAGCCTTTCCTGCACCTCGCTGATGAGGCCTGAATAGGGGTGCGAGGCCATCTGCGCGGCAGGGTCGGGGTGCGCCTCCTCGGGGTGCAGCGCGGTAAAGGGGCTGGTGGCGGCGGCGCCCAAGGGAGAGCCAGCAGCAGGGCGCCTGAAAGGGTCAACGTTCGCAGGTTCATGCACGGGAGCGAGCAAGCAGCGTTCCCGAGCTGATCCGCCTGACGCCCGCGGCACCCATCTCGCGCCAGGCGCGCTCGAGCGATCCCTCGAGGTCGATCGCGCGGCAGGCGTCCTCGATCACGCTGACCTCGAAGCCCGCGCTGCGAGCGTCGAGCGCGGTCCAGGCGACGCAGAAGTCGGTCGCCAGCCCGCACACGAAGAGCGAGCGGAACCCCTTCTCGCCGAGGTAGCCCGCCAGGCCGGTGGTCGTCTTGCGGTCGGCCTCGAGGAAGCCCGAGTAGCTGTCGATGTCGCGGTGGAAACCCTTGCGAATCAGCAGCTGGGCCCTCGTCACGTCGAGCTTCGCGTGGAGATTCGCTCCCGGCGTCCCCTGCACGCAATGATCTGGCCACAGCACCTGTTTGCCGTAGGGGAGCTCGATGGTTTCGAACGGCTTTTTGCCGGGGTGCGAGGAAGCGAAGGAGGCGTGGCCGCGCGGGTGCCAGTCCTGTGTAAGCACGACATTGTCGAAGCGCGCGGCGAGGCGGTTGATGACCGGCACCACCTCGTCGCCCTTGGGCACCGCCAGCGCGCCGCCGGGGCAGAAGTCGTTCTGCACGTCGACGATGACCAGGCATTTCACTTTTTCATGATCCATTCGTGCTCGGGCGCATTGTGGAATTTCCACGTGCGCCGCGGGCCGGCCATGACGTTGAGATAGTAGAGGTCGTAGCCGTGGATGGCGGCGACGGGGTGGTAGCCCCTGGGCACCATCACCACGCTGCCGTCCTCGACCACGATCGCCTCGTCGAGCGAGCGATCGTCGGTATAGACGCGCTGGAAGGCGAAGCCCTGCGGCGGGTTGACGCGGTGGTAGTAGGTCTCCTCGAGCAGGGACTCGGCGGGCAGGTTGTCCTGGTCGTGCTTGTGCGGCGGGTAGCTCGAGGTATGCCCGCCGGGCGTCAGCACCTCGACCACGAGCAGCGAGTCCGCGGGCGCGTCTTCCGGCAGGATGTTGGTGACGTAGCGCACGTTGGTCCCCTTGCCGCGCGTTTCCTGTCCCATGTCCTGCGGCGCGATATGCCGCGCCGGATGCCTGCCGTCGGTCGACGGCGCGGAGCAGACGGCGAGAGTCACGTCGGTGGTCGCCTCGACGCGCCAGTCGCTGCCGCCCGGCACGTAGACCGAGTGCGGCTTGCCTTCGAAGGGAGACATGCGCTCGCCGAGGAGACCAAAGTCCTTTCCAGAAGCTTTGATCCGGGCTTTGCCGGAGACCAGCACCAGGCACACCTCTCGGCTGCCGGTCTGCGCGGCGGCGCTTTCGCCGGCGGCGAGCGCGTGCACCTCGAAGCCGACATGGCGCCACCCCGCGCTCTGCGGCGTGACGCTGATCACCTTGCCGCGCTCACCGCGCGGCTTTACGTGCAGCCTGGACATGTGCGACCTCTTCCCATGCAGAAACCAGACGCTCGAATCTGGCGGCCATGCTTGCCGCCGCATCCTCGTCCGTCATTTTGCCCGAGAGCCAGCGCTCCGCGGCCTCGGCAAAGATCGTCCGGCCTACCGCGAAGCCCTTGACGAGCTTCGTGCCTGAAGCCACGCGAAAAGCTTCGACCAGGTCGCTCTCCGGCGCCTCGAGGCCGAGCATCACGATGCCCCGGCAGTAAGGGTCATGCATTTTCAAAACCTCTTCTATGGCGCGCCAGGCGGCGGGGCTCTTCTGCGGCTCGAGCTTCCACCAGTCGGGCTTGAGGCCGATCGCATACAGACGCGCGAGTACGGAGGCGACCGTGGTGTCGGCCAGGCGCCCGTGCTTCCCGGCGATGATCTCGAGCAGAAGCTCGCGGCCGGCGGCGCGCGCCGCATCGTGGACGCGGAGTAGCTCGCGCTCCTGCCGCGCCTTCAGTTCCGCGTCGTCGTCAGGGTGGTAGAAGCACAGGCACTTCACCGTGTGGGTGACGGGCCATTCGGCGAGACTCATGGGCTCCAGATCGAGCGGGCGGGAGCCGGGCTTCTCGACCGGCCGCGCGATCCAGAGCCCCGCTTTCGACGCCTTGTAGAGCGCCTTCTGGCCGTAGCTCGAGTCGAGCAGCATGCCGAAGCCGGGCTGCCCCCGGGACACCTTCAGCGCAGCGTCGACCGCGAGGAGCTTGAACTGCTCGATGCGCTCGCGCGGCGCGCCGATGGATTCGAAATGGGCCCGATGGTCGATCGCGAGCGCCATCAGCGAATCGGGCTGACGGCGGCGCGTCGTCGCCCAGTGGATGTGGTTGATGGCCTCGTCCTTGCGCAGCGCGCGCTGCGCTGCTCCCTTCTCCAGAAAATGATTCAGCTCCGCCCAGGTCGGGTACTCCGGCGAGCAAAGAAGGCGCGACACCGCGAACGCTCCGCACGCGTTCGCCCAGGTCGCGGCGGTCGCGAGCGGCTCGCCCTTGAGCCAGCCGCGCAGGAACCCCGCCATGAAGGCATCGCCCGCGCCCAGCACGTTGTAGATCTCGATCGGGAAGGCCTGGCCGACGATGCCGTTTTCCAGGCCGGAAACTTCCTTTTCGTAGACCACGCAGCCCATGGGCCCGCGCTTGAGGACGATGGTCGCGCCGGAAATCGCCCGGATCGCCTTCAGCGCCTCGAGCACGCTGTCGGCGCCCGAGGCGATCATGATCTCCTCCTCGGTGCCGACGACCAGGTCGCAGTCGACCAGAACGGATTTCAGCTTCTGAGAAACCCGATCTGACTTCACGTAGCGCTCGAAGCCGGCGGCATGGCCGGCGAGGCCCCACAGCGTCGGCCGGTAGTCGATGTCGAAGGCGACCTTGCGGCCGCTCGCTTTCGCGATGCGGATCGCCTTGCGCTGCGCGGCGTCGCTCGCCGGCCGCGAGAAGTGCGTGCCGGTGACGACGATCGCCCGCGCCGATGCGATGTAGCGCTCGTCGATGTCCCCTTCGTCGAGCGCCATGTCCGCGCAATCGGCGCGGTAGAAGATCATCGGCGAGACGCCCTCGTCCTCGACCGCGAGCAGCACCAGCGCGGTGAGCCGGTCGGGGTCGACCTTGATCCCCTCGACCGCCACGCCCTCGCGGCGCATCTGCTCGATCACGAAGCGCCCCATCTGCTCGTCGCCGACGCGCGTGACAAGAGCGGACTTCAGCCCCAGCCGCGCCGTCCCGATCGCCATGTTGGCCGGCGAGCCGCCGACCGACTTGGCGAAGGTGGCGATATCCTCGAGGCGCGAGCCGATCTGCTGGCCGTACAGGTCGACCGAGCACCGGCCGATACAGATGACATCCAGGTTCAGGTTTTCTTCGCCTCCTGTGCGAGCTCGACCACCAATCGCAGCGCCGCGGTGTAGGAGCGCCAGCCGAAGCCCTGCACCGTGCCCTTGGCCGCCGAGGAGATGATCGAGAAGTGGCGCCATTCCTCGCGCGTCGCGAGGTTCGACATGTGCAGCTCGATCACCGGGAATGGCATCGCCTTGATGCAGTCGTGCAGCGACACGCCGTGCTGGGTCAGGCCGCCGGGATTGAGGATCGCGCCGGCCGCGCCGTCCATGTGCTTGTGCAGGAAGTCGAGCAGCTCGCCCTCGTGGTTCGACTGGAGGGTCGCCAGCGTGACCTTCAGCTCGCGCGCGAGCGTCTGCAGGCGCTTGTTGATCTCGGCGAGCGTCATCGTGCCGTAGATGTGCGGCTCGCGCCGGCCGAACAGGTTCAGGTTGGGGCCGTGCAGGACCAGGATCTTCATCGCTTTTTCCAGTTCTTCTCCAGGTTCGCGATCAGCGCCGGGCTGAAGTGGCACTGCGCCTGCTCGCGGGCGTAGATTGCCATATACCGGCGGAACGTATCGAGCGGCTCCTCGCCTGCACGAAACGCCCTGCGGTTGCCCGCGGCGCTGACGACACCGGAGGACGTAAGCAGGGTTACCACCCGGTTGATGGCCGAATCCATCTCCCCTGGCTCAACCACTTCGTCGCAGATCATGCGGCCCTCGGGGCCCGCGCAGTCGATGCGGCGCTCGGCGAGGATCGCCTGGCGCGCGACGCGGTCGCCGACGAAGCGCGGCAGGCGCAGGTTGGCGGCGCCCGGGATGATGCCTTCCTTGCGCGCGGGCAGCGTGAGGTAGGCGTCCTGCGCCGCGATGGTGTAGTCCATCGTCAGCAGGATCTGGCAGTGCCCGCCGATCGCGAAGCCCTCGACCGCCGCGATCCAGAGCTTTTCCGTGGAGGAGAGCTCCGGGGATGCCTCGGCCGAGGCGAGTCCCCGGTAGAACTTGTTGACGAACCCCAGGTCGCGGATCAGGTACCAGAGGTAGCGGATCTTCCCTTCGTACAGGTGCGTGAGGTTGATGCCGGCGCCGAAGATGCGCTTGCCGGCGTACTTGGCGTGCGTCACCGCGTCGCCGCGCAGCACGCAGACCTCGGTCTGCGGGTCGAGCAGCGCGACGTCGGTCGCGATCTCCATGCCGTCGAGGGTCGACTCGTCCTCGGCGTTGAGGTATTTCGGGTTGCGCATGGTGAGTACCGAGGCCTTGCCGTGGCGCCTGAGATGAACGCCGTCGAGCTCGAGCTTGCCTTCCTGCTGATATTTCTTCAGCTTTTCTTTCGAATCTTCCCGAGGCAACAGCATTGCATGGCACAGGTGCGCGCCTGCGACCGGGTTGGCCAGGATGTCGGCGAGGAATTCGCCCTGCTTTTTCTCGAGGCCCTTCTTTTCCTTCAGCGGCAGCCGGGCTTCCGCCGCGAGCTCGTCAGGGGAGGGCAGGGCCCCTTTTTCGGCCGCGCGCCGGCAAAGCTCGTCCAGGCGCAGGAAGCGCGTGCGCGCGGCGGAAAGCTCGTCGTAGACGCGAAGTGATTGCATTCAACGCGCGGCGCTCCGCAACGGCAGGCTGCGCCGCGACACTTGGTCGGTCAGCCATTTTACCGAGCGCCGGGCGCGAGCGGCGACCACCGCGAGCGGCAGCTGGGTGTAGTCGTCGTTGAACACCTCGAAGCTGTAGTCGCCGCGGTAGCCGAGCCGGTCGAGCGTGCGCACCAGCGCCGCCACCTGCTCGCTGTGCACGCCCTCGCCGGGAAACACGCGGAAATGGCGCGCGGTGTCGATGCGCTCCTCGCGCGAGCGGATCTCGCGCCACATGAAGTCGGCGAGCTGCACCAGGAAGATCTTCTGCGCCACGATCTCCTCCAGCGGCTCGGGTGCGGTGCCGGTGGCGAGGATGTGGAACGAGTCGATCGCTAGGCCGAGGTTCGAGCGCTCGGCCTCGGCGACGATGTCCCAGGCCTGCGTGTACTCGTTGACGTGCCGGCCCCACGACAGCGCTTCGTAGGCGATGCGGATGCCGTAGGGCACTGCCAGCATCGCGAGTTTTTGAAGGTCTTTGCGTAACAGCTCAAAGTCACCCGTCGCGTGCGACGAGGTGGACGAGCACACCAGCAGCACGCGCGAGCCGAGCGCGTGGCACATCTCGAGCATCGCCTTGGCGATGTCGACCTTGTAGGCGTGCAGGTGCCCGGACAGTCCCTCGAAGTCGCGCAGCACCTGGAAACCGGTGACGCGCAGGCCGCTCCTGCGCACCGCCTCGACCGCCGCGTCGGGTCCCCCGGGGTGGCCGGCGAGGTCGTTGGCGTTGAGCATCACCTGGGTGAAGCCGGCTTCGCGGATCGCGCGCAACTTGCCCTCCAGCGGCCCCGCCAGCGTGATCGTGTCCATGCCGAAATGGTCGAGATTCATGGCTTCAGCCGACTCACCACCAGTTCAAAGGTGACGCCGCCGAGATACACCTGGGTGAGCGCGCCTTTCTCGCTCGGCTGCACCGGGCCGCGATCGACGAACACCACGCCGCGGTCGGTCAGCGCCCGGGTCGCCGCCGGCACATCGCGCGCGCCCAGGCCGATGCGCACCAGCTGCTCCTCCCAGTGGATCTCTTCCGACCCGGGCGGCGGCTCGATCAGCTGCAGGTAGAACTTGTGGCACGGGCTCTCGAGCAGCGTGCCCTTGGGCAGCACGCCGAAGTACTTGCCTTCGGGCAGCACCGTGAAGCCGAACAGATGGCGGTAGAAATCGACCCAGTCGCGCGTGCGGTCGCCGTAGATGCTCTGCACCACGCCGAAGTAGTGCAGTCCGGCCACCGCCGGCGGCCGGGGGTTCGCGTTCGGCTCGAACACGAAGTCCACGTCGTAGATCGAGAAGTCGCGGTAGCGGTCGACGAAGTAGAGCAGGCTGTCGCCCACGCCGTGGATGCCCGGGATATTGAGCTCCATGGCGGAGGCGCGCGTCGGGATTTCCCACGCGCCGAGGTCGAGGGCGTGCTTCCAGGCGTAGCCGGCGTCGCGCACCCGCAGCGCGACGGCCTTGAGCTCGGGCGCCGGTTCCTTGCTGTCGTGCGCGTTGACGATCAGGTTCATCGCGCCCTGCCGGTAGAGCATTACCTCGCGCGAGCGATGGCGCGCCACCGGCGCGAAGCCCATCTTCTGCAGCACCGCGCCGAGCGCCTGCGGCTGCGCGGTGGCGAACTCGATGAACTCGATGCCGTCGATGCCGACCGGGTTCGACGGCTCGGGGATGGGTTCCTGGATGGTCATCTTGTGAAAATTGACGACTATGTTAATAATCGGCGCGCCATGTCGTCAATCCCGGCGATGGAGGAGCGCCGCGCGGCGATGCGCAAGCCGAAGGCGCCGCAGGCCAACCGCGCCCGCATCCTGCAGGCGGCGATCGACGAGTTCGCCGCGCGCGGCGTGAAAGGCGCGAGCATGGACGCCATCGCCGCGCGCACCAACACCACGCGCGCGATGATCAACTACTACTTCGGCGCCAAGGAGAAGCTCTACCTCGCGGTCCTGGAGCATGTCTACGCCGGGATTCGCCAGGCGGAGAGCCGGCTCGACCTCGATCACCTGGCGCCGGAGGCGGCGATCCGGCGCGTGGTCGACCACACGTTCAACTACTACCTGGCCAACGTCGGCTTCTGCCGGCTGGTGGTCGCCGAGAACCAGGCGCGCGGCCGCTACCTGCGCCGCTCGAAGACCATGCGCACGCTGAACCGCACCGTGCTCGACACGCTCGGGCGCATCCTCGAGCGCGGGCGCGCGGATGGAACCTTCCGGCGCGACGTCGAGCCGCTGGAAGTGCACAAGGTGATCTCGGCGCTCGGCCTGTTCAACATCACCAACGAGCACACCTTCGGCACGATCTTCCAGTGCGACATGGGCGCAAGGGGCGACGTCGCGCGCCGGCGGCGCATCGTGTCCGACATGATCCTGAGCTACCTGAAGAATGAGTGACTTCCTGCAGCTGCTGATCGCCGGCACCGCCACGGGCGCGATCTACGCGCTCGCCGCGCTCGGCTTCACGCTGCTCTGGCAGGCATCCGGCACGATCAACTTCGCGCAGGGCGAGTTCGTCATGGTGCCCGCGTTCGTCACGCTGCTCGGCCTCGCGCTCGGCGCGCCGCTCTGGCTCGCGTTCGTCGCCGCCTGCGCGGCCTCGATGGCGGTGCTCGGCCTGGGTTTCAAGAAGGTGGTGGTCGATCCGCTCATGCGCCACGGCGTGATTCCGCTCGTCATCGCCACGCTCGGCCTCGCCATCGGCGTGAAGAACCTGGTCAAGGCGTCCTACAGCGCGGAGGCGCACCCGTTCCCGAACGTTTTCCCGGACCGGCTCTACTCGGTCGCCGGCCTGAAGGTCTCCGCCTACGACGTCGGCACGCTGCTCCTCGCGGGCGCGATCGTGCTCGGCCTGCAGCTGTTCCTCAGCCGGACGCTGACCGGGCGGGCGATGCAGGCGGTGGCGCAGAACACCGAGGCCGCCACCGTCCTCGGCATCGATGTGAAGCGCATGGTCCTGTACGTCTTCATGATCAACGCGCTGCTCGCGGCGGTGGCGGCGCTGCTCGTCACGCCGACCTACCTCGCCAAGTTCGACATGGGCGACGTGATCGGCCTGAAGGCGTTCTACGCCGCGATCATCGGGGGCTTCAACCAGACGCGCGGCGCGCTGCTCGGCGGGGTCCTCGTCGGGGTGCTCGAGAACCTGGTGGGCGCGTACCTCTCGCCCGCCTACAAGGAGGGCGTGGCGCTGATGCTGTTCCTGGTGGTGATCCTGCTGCGGCCCGAGGGGCTGCTCGGCAAGGCCGAGGAGAGAAAGGTTTGAGAAAGCTCCTTCTCCTGCTCGGCGTGACGCTCGCGGCTCTCGCGCTCGCCCCCCTCGGCCTCAAGAACTACGGCACTTACCTGCTTACACTGTGGTGCGTGTACGTCATGGCGGGAATGGGCCTCAACCTCACGGCGGGCTATGCCGGGCAGATGTCGATCGGCCACGCCGCGTTCCTCGGCATCGGCGCCTACACCGCGGCGATCCTGATGAAGGCCGGATTTTCGTTCTGGCTGGTGATGCCGCTCGCCGCGGTCAACTGCTTCGCGGTCGGCCTCGTGCTCGGCTTCCCCGCGCTGCGCGTGCAGCACCACTACCTCGCGTTCGCCACGCTCGGCTTCAACGTGCTGGTGTACCTCTTCATCCGCAACGAGCAGTGGCTCACCGGCGGCACTTTCGGCATCTCGGGCATCGAGCGGCCGAGGCTCCTCGGCCTTTCGCTGGATGCGCCGCTGCGCTTCTACTACTTCGTGCTGGTGTCCACGGTGCTGCTGGCAGTCGTGCTGTGGTGGATCGTGCGCTCGCCCTGGGGGCGTGCCTTCGCCGCGCTGCGCGACAACCCGATCCGCGCCGAGAGCCTGGGCGTGAACATCATGGCCTACACGCTGCTCGCGTTCGCCATCGGGGCGGCGTTCGCCGGCGTGGCCGGGGCGTACTTTGCGGTGCTGGTGCAGTTCATCGAGCCCGGCCCGTTCCACCTGACCACCTCGCTCATGATGCTCCTGATGGTGATCGTCGGCGGCTCGGGGCGCTTCTTCGGCCCGATGCTCGGCGCGGCGATCGTGATCCTGCTGCCCGAATGGCTGCGCGCGCTGAAGGACTGGTACCTGGTGATGTTCGGCCTGGCGGTGGTGGCGATGATGATCTGGTTGCCCGGAGGCTTGCTATCGATACCGCAGCGCATCCGCTTCTCGCGGTAAGGGACTGCGTCAAGCACTACGGCGCGATCCGCGCCGTAGATGGCGTGAGCTTTGCCGTCGCGCCGGGCGAGATCGTCGGCGTGATCGGCCCGAACGGCAGCGGCAAGACCACGCTGTTCAACGCCATCCTCGGCCAGATCCGGCCGACCTCGGGTCACATGGCGTTCATGGGCGAGGACATCACCGGCATGTCGCCGCTCAAGCTCGCGCGCCGCGGCATCGGCCGTACCTTCCAGACCCTGCAGGTGTTCGGCCAACTCTCGTTGCGCGACAACCTGATCGCCGCAGC
>Ga0187893_10010275_pt1 | contig 14031 bp, 15 predicted proteins | sample MA1701074metaG_FD_139574 | JGI IMG/M metagenome (GOLD analysis project Ga0187893, IMG submission 139574) | White microbial mat communities from a basaltic lava cave in the Kipuka Kanohina Cave System on the Island of Hawaii, USA - MA170107-4 metaG ...
CAGCCTCGACGAAGTACGCATCTACCCGCGAGCGCTAACCGCAGAGCAAGTCTTTGCGCTCTACAACGACAGGAACCTGCGCATCGTTTCCAACGAAACAAGAATAAATGACACATGGTTCGCCTGCGTTACCCCGAATGACCGCATGGCGGAAGGAAATACGGTGTGCAGCAACAACATTACTGTAGTTCCGCCGACGAATAGTTTGCCTTCTGTCCAGAACGTGCAGCTCAATGCAACGAATCCGAGAAATTCCTCCCTCGACAACCTTACGCTGACCTTCATAGCAATAGACGCGGACAACGACCCGATAAAGAACATCACGAACTTTTTCGTGAACCGCCAGAGCCTCGCGCTGGTCAATATGCCGCTCGAGGCTAACGGGGCGAACGTTAGCAAGGACTACTCGCCCCAGAAAAACAACGGCACTTCGTTCGGCGCGGCATTCAGCGGCTCTGGAGGATATGACGGCTTTGGCGCGTTCGTCTTTAACGATACTGATTATATGGAAATAAACACGACAGGTTTCCGCACGAGCAACATGACCCTCACCGCGCGTGTGAATCCGAGCGGCTTCGTGGGAAGCGAGCAGTACATATTCGGACACCTGCAGGCGGCTTCAAGCAGGATCGAGCTGTACACAGCTGGCGGCCAGCTCAGGGTAGGCTTGGGCAACTCGCACCTCTCAGGCTCAGGAGGGACCTTAGCCGCAGGAAGATGGTATCACATAGCTCTTGTGTTCAACATAACCAACTTCACAGTATATGTTGATGGCGTTGTGAATTTCACTGGCGCGTTCAGCGGGCTCTCAGCCTTTGCGGGCATATTCGATATAGGCAATGACGGCAACGCCTCGTCAAGGAGCAGGGCATGGAACGGCACAATAGACGAGGTGATGGTATTCAACCGCTCGCTTTCCGCGCAGCAGATTGATGCAAGGTTCAGGAACAGGACGAGCGTGATAGTATCCCAAGAGACGGTGAGGGATGACATATGGCAGGGCTGCGTCACGCCGAATGACAAGATAGACGACGGCGCAGAGAGGTGCAGCAATAATATCACAATCCGCAGTGCACCGCCTTCCATAGCCCAGGTAATACTCAACACCACTAACACTGCAACCAACGACACGAACCAGAACCTGACGCTGTTCATAATCAATGCCACGGACTTTGAAAACGACCCGATAAAGAACATAACGGCTTGGTACGTAAACAATTTGTCCATGGCATCGATAGTAATGCCTTTTGAAAATAGCTCCCATGAGCTTGCAAGGGAATACGCAAACGGGATCAACGGAACTCCGGCGGGCGGAGTTTTCTGGAATGCTACGGGAGGGATTGATGGCTGGGGAGCTTTCGAGTTCGACGGCTTCGACGATTTTATAGCAATGCCGACAAATCTCACACAGTGGCTCAACGGCACCGCTTCGCTTTCCGTATGGCTAAAGACGACGCAAGTGGGCAACGACTCGGTTTTCATAGCCCCGGGGATAACAGGCGTGGAACAGTTGGGCGGAGCAAATGACGTATTCTGGGGGTGGCTTAGCGCAAACGGAAGCCTTGGCATACAGGCCGGAGATATCGCAGGCGCGCAGACCACCAACCCGATAAATGACGGCCAGTGGCATCACGTCGTCATGACGCGCAACGAAACATCAGGCGTTGTGCAGATTTACGTTGACGGCCGCTTCAACAGCAGCGGCACATCGGAAACAGGCAGGAAGAACACTTCTTTCGCAAGCATAGGGCGCATAGAGGACGTCGGGGGATTCACCCCTGAAGAATTCAGGGGCACGCTGGATGAGTTCATGGTGTTCCCCGACAGGGCGCTTTCGGCAGAGCAGGTCCTTGCGCTCTACCAGAACAAAACGACATTAATAGTAAGCCAGGAGACGAACATCAACGACACGTGGTACGCTTGCGTTACTCCGAACGACCGCAGGGTTGACGGAAGCCCTGTGTGCAGCAACAACGTGACGATAAATGCAGCTGCGGCAGCCGCAGCGAACATAACAGTCGTAAGCCTCACGCCTGCTGCAGGCGCCTCGTTCTTCCTGAACGGGACTGTGAGCATCGCCATCAACGCGACAGGCACCAGCCCGATAGACCGCGCCCTGGCCAACGTGACGCTGCCTAACGGCACGGTACTGCAGTTCCAGATGGTGAACCTGACGAAGGACATCTACAACGTCAGCTTCGGCAATCTTACTCTAAGGGGCCAGTACAACATTACTTTCATAGTTAACGACACAACCGGAAGCGTTTTCACAGGCACCACAAACTTCTTCCACAGGATTACCTTCGGGGGAGGCATAGACCTCAGGATAAGGATTGCAGTCGACGACGAGAACACGAGCTTCGCGTTCGCGAACTACACGTCCACCATAGTCACAAACGTCTCGGGCATACTGAACCTGTCCGTCTCGATTAACGACACAAGGATAAAAGTTATTAACATAACGAACTTTAACAGCAATTCGCTGTTAAGCAACATAGACATAGACGACTGGGCTCCCGGCAGGCTTGGCTTCGCAATTTTCGGCATCGAGCCTTCGGGCACTAACTTTACGTCAGCGACAGTCACAGTCAACGCTTCAGGAGACAGGTTCTACAAGTGCGGAAACTGGGATTTCACTGACCGCAACTGCCTGGGCAACTTCACCCCGCTGGCAAACGTGACGCCCGGTCTCCTGTATTCGTTCACCATGAACGCAACAGACCCCGGCTTCTTCGAGGGAAGCTCTGCGATTGATGTTGCGCTGGCGCCGCTCAACTTCACGACGCTGGTAATAGCTTTCGTCAAGAACAACACGAATGAGCTGGCATTCAGGATACTTGACACCAACGGGACGGAAATCAAGGCAGAGACAATAATCGACGCGACCGTGGATACGCAGTCCCGCGTTTCTGTCCAGAACCTCAATACCACGCACTTCGCAATAGCATGGGTTGATGGGCCCAGCGACGCAGTGCGCTTCCAGATATTCCTGCGCAACGGCACGAACACGACGCAGGCGCTTAACGCCGATACCGCTGTCGGCGCTTTCACGGACGTCTCATTGTCAGAGACAGGCGACAGGTTCCAGCTCTGCTACGCGGACGACGTTGACAATGACGCCAGCTTCTACGTATTCGACAACGCGGGAGCGCAGATTATAGGCGAAACAGATGCAGACATCAACATAGCGCCCGCACTCGCACTCCAGAACCTTATATCCTGCACTGGAATAAACGGCACGCGCTTTGCCTACATGTGGTTTGACGACTCGGCAAACGACGTGATATTCGCGATATTAAACGAGACTAACGGCACAGTCGCGGGCCCCACGACGCTGAACGCAGCGGCAGGAGAGACTGCGCAGGTTGACGTCGCAGCGGTAGGAAGCGACAGGTTCGCGATGGTCTATTACGACGCGGCAGAGGACGACATATCCATAGCAATAAGGGGCGCGGACAACAGCGTGATACTTGCCTCCACAGACGTGGACACCAACGCAGGCACGGAATCGCGCGTGGCAATAGCAAGCGTGCGAAGGAACCGCACGGTCAACGAGGAACTGTTCGTCATAGCTTACTGGAACCAGTCCTCGAACAGGATAATGGCAGGCGTCTTCAATAGTACAGGCAGCGCAGTGAGCGGAATCTTCACCGTGGATACGCAGGCAAACTCAGCCTTCCGCCTGCTCGACGTGGCTGCACGCAACGGCATAACCAACAGCTCGATATGCCCCGGCTTTTTCGCCGTGGCGTACTCGAACAGCACGAACCAGGGAATATACAAGGGCTTCAGCGTTAGCGGAAGTGCGTGGGACGGCAACTGCAACGAGGCTCCTGACGCGCCCGTTCTCGTAGCGCCGCCTAACAACTCAGTCACAGTCAACCGCACGCCGCTCTTCGTGTGGCTTAATTCCACGGACGCGGACGGCGACCCCAAGACCTACCAGATAGAAGTATCAAGAAACAGTACTTTCACGGACATCGTGTTCAACGTCTCGGGAATAAACGAGAGCCAAGCGAACACCTCGCTCCCGTCGCCCGTCGTGCTTGACGTGGACCGCCAGTACTTCTGGAGGGTCAAGGCGTTCGACGGCAAGGTGTTCGGGGCGTTCTCTAACGTCTCCAACTTTACCGTGAACTCGTTCATAGCCCTGTCGCTGCTTGTGAACACGGTCAATTTCAGCCAGGTCATCAGGGGACAGAATCTCACGACCAACGGCACGAACGGGCCCTTCGTGGTGAGGAACGACGGCAACATACCCGTGAACGTCACGATAACAGGCACCCAGCTCTTCCAGAATGCCCTGTTCCCGGGAATCAGCTACCAGTTCAATATCTCGGTGAACAAGACGGGCTCGTTCAATGAGGCGCTGTCCCAGCTGAACTTCACGAACATGACAAGCTCTTCGAGCGCAAGGCACATACGCGACCTGAACTGGACCGACTCAAACGACACGGCAGCGACGAACATCAGGATACTCATCCCGTCGGACGAGCCTCCGGGCAACCTGACGTCAAACGTCACGTTCACGGGAGGAATCAACTAGTGGCTGATATGAGAAGCAAAGCAAGAATGACGGCAGCGTTCATTGCAGCTGTGGCTATGCTTTCCAGCGCAGTCATGGCACTGGGCTTGCACCCTGCAATCGGCTACATAGATTTCGTGCCCGGCAGCTCTGTAGAAGGCTCGTTCACCGTAATCAACAACGAAGGCTCTGCGCAGAGCATACGTGTCTACGTCGAAGGCACGACTGCAAATTTTGTGACAATCCACGACCCGTCGTTTAGCTTGGCGGCAGGCGGACAGCAGCCTGTGCGTTACACAGTAATAGTGCCGCAGAGCGTCGAGGCTGAGAGCTTTGATATCTATGTCAGCCCCGCTGCAGAGGGCTCAGGCTCTGTGGTCGCAGTCGTGAGGATAGGACATAAGATAGTATTCAGGGAGCCTGTGATAGCCAAGGCGCCGGAGTTTGCGCAAGAAACTATCGGGCAGGAGCCTGAGAGCCTCGAAGAAAACATAACAGGACCCAGGCACGAAATAATATCCAGGACTCCGCAGACTGCAGGCGATTACTACACGACTCCTTCGGGAGAAGTAGCCGCAGTCGCACAGCCCCTGGAATTTTCGGTAATACTGCTGGCGATAGGGATATTGTTCCTGGGCGGCTCGCTGGCGCTGTGGCTCAGGTCAAAGAGGCCGGGCTTGAGGGAAACTAAATGGTGAAAAAGCATAAGCACTTTTCGGAGCAGCACCGCGCATTCAGGCACGGCCCGCTGATAATCTTCCTGGGCTTGCTGCTGCTTGGAGCGACGTTCGTCAGCACAACCACAGGCGAGCAGGCTGCAGGCACCGTCGTGATTTCCGTCCAGGCTACTGCTTCCCTGAAGTTCGCCCTTAACTCGGTGAACTTCGGCATAGGCTTCGTGAATACGACTGCCGGCAACCAGGTCTGCGTGCTTGACACCGAGGGCACGAACAGCAACACCCGCTGCATCAACTTCACGACCGTTACGCAGGGCTTCGTGCTTGAGAACGACGGCAACATAAACCTCACCGTCGATTTGCTGTCGAACAAGAACGCCTCAGTCTTCATCGGCGGGAACTCCACGCTGAGCGCATTCCGCTGGAAAGTCTCCCAGAACGAGACCGGCAGCTGCGGCAACATAACCTTCGCTTCGAGCTATGTCGACGTGAACACGACGTCGCCCGGCACGCGCATTTGCAATACGTTCTCGGGCGGTATAGGCGGCTTCAACTCGCGCGACACGAATGACTCGCTCAGGATAGACCTGAACATAACAATACCATACGACGCGCTGGCAGGCACAAGGAACGCCACAATCACGGCGACAGGAACGGCAGCCTAAGCAAGCTTAAAATAGTGCTTCCGTCATTAGATAACAGAGAGCATGGACACGATAACACTAGAAAGGGTTTTTCTCGAAGGCAGGCTGCAACTCATAAGGGATAAGATTGGAGGGAAGCACAGGCCTGACCAGATATATCACCTGATAGAAGACACGAAAGGAGTCTTGTCAAGCAACACAAAGGACGAAGGCTCCATTAGCCATTACAGAAAACAAGTGGAAGAAGCGGAGAAAGCTTTCAGTGAAACTTATCCTTCCTTTTCACCGCCTTATCCAAGGACTGTATAGTGATTCATATGCCTGAAAAAAGCGACCTCCTGTTCTTCTTCGGCACCGAATGCACCCACTGCCACAAGATGGACCCGCTTATTCAGAAGCTGGAAAAAGAAGAAGGAATAAAGCTCACTAAGCTCGAGGTCTGGCATAATGAGAAGAACGCCCGCATCCTGGAAGAATACGACCAGGGAACCTGCGGCGGAGTTCCTTTCTTCTTCAACAAAAAGAATGGGACGTGGATCTGCGGCGAAGTCTCTTACGAAGAACTGAAGCGCTGGGCATTGGGAAAATAGAACTATTTCTTCTTTTGCTCCATCATGATGGGCCTCCGTTGATTGCGCCCGGCTTCTTGGGCCCTTTTTCATCAGGCTCGGTGCTCACCCATATAGAGCCCGTGATATGGCTCTATGAAGGCGTGCTGATTGCGGCAGGAATCCTTCTTTATACTTTCATTTCGAAGAAGGAAAATGAAAATGAGAAGTTCGAATATAGAAGAAAAGAATATCCTCGAGAAGCACAAAGTCATGGCAGTCGTGGGCTGCTCGCGCGACCCTGCTAAGCCCGCGAACTTCGTCCCTGCCTACATGAAGGAAAAGGGCTACACTATTGTGCCGGTAAACCCATCGGCTCCTGAAATCCTGGATGAGAAAGCTTACCCATCACTCCTGGAAATACCCCAAGAGGTAGCCGGCAAAGTCGAGATAGTCAATGTCTTCAGGCCAAGCGAAGAAGCCGAGGCAATGGTAAAGCAGGCAATAGAATTCAAGGCAAAGCTCGCCCCGCGCCTGCGCGTGGTCTGGCTGCAGGAAGGGATATTTCTTCAGGATCCTGCAGTCTCTGAAGAGCTCAAACGCGCTTCGCTGCTGCTAGTGCAGGATAGGTGCATGATGAAGGAGCATAAACGCCTTTTAGGATGAAACCTTTATTTCCTCAAGAAACAGCTAATTCTATGCAAGTTACTATCAACCTCACAAAAACCCATGCAGAAGCCTTTGCTGTTGCGATGACGATAATCCTTGGCACCATCGTAGCAGTAGCAGCGCCTCTTGGTCCCACTCCAAGCCCAGGCCATAGCGGAGACCAGATTGCTAACGGGAGCATAACAGGAAGCAAGCTCGCTGATAACCTAGCGATTACAGGCAACGCCTCAATAAACTATCCGACCTTTGTGGTCAACGGCAGCAGAGTCGGCATCGGAACCAGCAGCCCGACTTCCACTCTGAATGTCGTCGGTAGTGCGAATATAACAGGCAACCTCAGCGTAGGCAACGGCACAGTAACCATAAGCAGCTCAGGTATCCGCTTCCCAGACGCCTCAGTCCAGACTTCTGCATCCACAGGCGCCTCGCTCAACTGCACGGAAACAACAGCTTCGGGAAACCCATCAGCCACTGCTTCCTGCCCATCTAACTATACCATGACCGGTGGCGGCTGCGATACGGGGCTTCTGCTTGACAGCTTCCCGTCAGGCAACGGATGGTATTGTGCAACCAGCTCAGGCCTAGTCACGACCTACGCAAGATGCTGCAGGCTGGTATAGCATGGTATTCAGCAAGAAGTCGCAGGAAACCGTGGCTAAAGACCCTGTCTGCGGCATGCAAGTCGAAGTGAAAGAAGGAGTTCTCACAGTCAAGTTCTTTGACCAGCCCTACTACTTCTGCAGCCTTGGCTGCCTGGGCGAGTTCGAGAAGGACCCGTACAGGTACGGCAAGTCGGCTGTCCCAAAGCAGCGGAAGTAACATTTATACCAAGAGAAGTAGCAGTTTATTCATGGTCGAAAAAGTTCTCGCCAGCTTTAGCATAAAGTACCTCCAGGTGCTGGACGAAAGCGGAAAGGCTGACGAAAGCCTTGCGCCAAAGCTTTCCGAAGCTGACCTGCGGAAGATGTACGAGACGATGGTGCTGGCGCGCAAGCTTGACGATGCGATACTGAAGCTCCAGCGCGAGGGCCGCTGCGGGACTTACGCAAGCTCGCTGGGGCAGGAAGGCTACCAGGTTGCGAGCGCGATGGCGCTGGATAAGGGCGATTACATCGTGCAGTACTTCCGCGACCTCGGCGCCGTATTGGTGCAGGGATTGCCGCCGTCGATGTACATCCAGTACTGGATGGGAGACGAGCGCGCCCAGCAGTATCCAAAGACGCTAAACCTCACGCCTATTTCTATCCCGGTATCGACTCAGGTGCCGCACGCGGTCGGAATGGCGTGGGCAATGAAGCTCAAGAAGCAGAAGTCTGCGGTCATGGTCTACCTCGGCGACGGCGCCACAAGCAAGGGTGACTTCCATGAAGCGCTCAACTTCGCAGGCGTGTTCAAGCTGCCCGTGGTTTTCGTGATCAACAACAACAAGTTCGCAATCAGCGTGCCGCGCTCAAGGCAGACTGCAGCGCAGACGCTCGCGCAGAAGGCAGTAGCCGCGGGCTTTGAGGGCATCCAGGTCGACGGCAACGACGTGTTTGCAGTCTACCGCGCGTGCAAGGAAGCCCTTGCGAAAGCGCGCGAGGGCAAGCCCATGCTGATAGAATGCGACACCTACAGGATGAGCGACCATACGACTGCCGATGACGCAACGCGCTACCGCCCTGCCGAAGAGCTGGCGGCGTGGAGAAAGCGCGACCCGATTGAGCGCCTGCGCAAATACATGGAGGGAAAAGGGCTATGGAGCCAATCATACCAGCAGAAGCTTGACGCTGAGTTCGCGGCAAAAGTAAGCCAGGCAATAAAGTCCGCAGAGTCTGCGCCGCCGCCAAAGCCCGAGGAGATGTTCCTTTCCATGTACGCGCAGCCTACTGCAGCACTGAAGGAACAGATGAAAGACTTCAAGTCATAATTGGAAGTGTAAAAATGCCAACCCTCAACATCGTCCAAGCAATCAACCTCGCCCTCATGCAGGAGATGGAGCGCGATAGCAGCGTAATGGTTTTGGGCGAGGACGTCGGAAAGAACGGCGGCGTCTTCCGCGTGACGGAGGGGCTCTGGCAGAAATTCGGCGGCGAAAGAGTGGTGGACACGCCGCTTGCAGAATCTGCAATCGTGGGGGCATCGATAGGCCTTGCCATGATGGGCTTCAAGCCAGTCGCAGAGCTGCAGTTCGACGGCTTTTCTTATCCTGCGCTAGACCAGCTCATCAACCACGCAGCGAGGATGCGCAACCGCAGCCGCGGGCGCTTTAGTGTTCCCATGGTAGTTCGGTTTCCATACAGCGGCGGGATAAAGGCGCTGGAGCACCACTCGGAGTCGCCTGAAGCATATTACTGCCATACGCCCGGGCTGAAAGTCGTAGTTCCTTCAACTCCCGCAGACGCCAAGGGCCTCATGATTTCAGCAATCCGCGACCCGGACCCGGTCATATTCATGGAGCCCAAGCGCATCTACCGCGCCATCAAGGAAGAAGTCCCTGAGAAGGAATACACAATACCTATAGGAGAGGCAAAGCGCGTGACAGAAGGTGACGGCGTCACAGTAATAGCCTGGGGCGCGATGGTCCGCGATTGCGTCGCGGCAGCGGAAGTCGCGTCAGAGCGCGGAGTTTCCTGCGAAGTAATAGACTTGCGCACGCTGTCGCCAATAGACGACCTCACGATAATCAACTCAGTCAAGAAAACTGGACGCGCAGTAGTCGTGCACGAAGCCCAGCGGAACTGCGGTCTCGGTGCGGAGATCGTGGCAAGGATAACTGAAAAGGCATTCCTGAACCTTGAAGCTCCTGTAGCAAGGGTTACGGGCTACGACGTGGCTTATCCGCTGCCGAAGCTCGAGCAATACTATCTGCCAAACCAGGATAAGATACTGACAGCAATCGAAAGCGCTGCGAAGTTTTAGGATAGGAGGAGATTGTGTATGGCGAAAATCTTGATTGTAGCGACAGGCGAGGACGAGGAAGTAAAGAAAGCCGAGGACGTTTTGGTAGAGCACCACGGCTTTGATGTCCATCTCGTCGGAAGGGACGTAGAACTGAAAGAAGCCTTTGACGGAGATTATGTCGGGGCTATTCTCGCCAGTACCGCCACAAAGTTCGCGAAGGACAAGTCCCTGAAGAAGTTCCTGTCAAGGATTTACGGCGAAGGGAAGCCCATCGCAGCCGTAGGCAAGGCCGCGAAGATATTCCCTGTAGCCGGGATAATCATGGCGCCTGAGCCCGGTGCTATGCCAAAGCTATGCGAAACGATGGTGGGGGCTTTGGAAGTCCCGTCAGAGCAGCGCGCCGAGGACCGCCACAAGGAAGGCTCTGGCAGGCACGGCAAGAAGAAAGGGAAAAGCATATCGGGCTAGCAGGGAAGACTGCTGAAATAAGGATAGAGTTCAGCTGACTTTCATGAAGCGAGCCTAGAGCGAGCGAAATGTATATTGGTTGACATGAGTTATGAATTCAAGTTTCCGGACGTCGGCGAAGGAATAACCGAGGGTGAAATAAAAAAGTGGCACGTCAAGGAAGGCGACATGATAAAGGAACACGACACGCTTGTTGAAATGGAAACCGACAAGGCCGTGGTCCAGATTCCTTCTCCAAAGAGCGGGACAATACTGAAAATCCTCCACAAGGAAGGCGACACCGTAAAGGTCGGGGAAACGCTGGTTGTAATCGGTGAGAAAGGCGAGAAAGTCGGCGCGCCTGCCAGAAGGGAAATACCAAAGGAAGCAATCCCATCTTTGCCTGCAACGAAGAAGAAGTGGGCGGGAGTAGTAGGAGAATTGGAAGAAGCTCCCGAGACTAAGGAGGAGAAGCCAAGCAAGCGCGACAAGTCGGAGCGCCGCATAGTCATTGGAGAGCTTCCGTCAAGGCTTGGCGCGCACGTCATGGCGACCCCCGCGGTTAGAAGATTGGCGCGCGAACTTTCTGTTGACTTATCTTTAGTCAAAGGCACTGGTTTGGAAGGGAGGACAACAGAAGAGGACGTAAGGAATTTTTCTGGAAAGAAGGCGGAGAAGGCCGAAGTAAAGGAAATCAAGATACAGAAGCGCTACGACTTCTTTGGATACATAGAGCACGTTCCGCTGAAAGGAATTAGGAAGGCAACGGCAAAGCACATGACGCAGGCGTGGCAGAACGCCGTGCATGTCAGCCACATGGACGAAGCGGACGTTACAAGGCTCGTGGAGCACCGCGAGCGCGAGAAGGCAATAGCCGCAGAGAAAGGAGTGCACTTGACATACTTGCCGTTCTTCATCAAGGCAGTAATAGCTGCCCTGAAGCAGCACCCGTCGCTGAACGCCACGCTGGACGAGGAGCACGAGGAAATCATCATGAAGAAGTACTATAATATAGGCGTTGCGGTCGACACGCCCGAAGGTCTTATAGTTCCCGTAATCAAGGGCGCCGATGCCAAGTCTATCCTGGACATTGCGAAAGAAATAGAAGACCTGGCAGGCAAAGCGAAGGAAAGGAATATAGACCTCGGAGACCTGAAGGGCGGGACTTTTACGGTCACGAACATAGGCGTCCTGGGCGGAAGGTTCGCGACTCCTATCATCAACTACCCTGAAGTTGCCATCCTCCTGCCGGGCAGGATAAGGCAGGAGCCTCGCGTCGTCGACGGGGAAATCCAGGTACGCTGGGTCTTTCCGTTTGTAGTAACCTTTGACCACCGCGTCCTTGACGGAGCGGAAGCCGCGCGCTTCGCCAACGACTTCAAGAAGTACGTGGAAGATCCGGACTTGCTGCTGGTCGAAGGAAAAAACTAAACAGGCTCTTCCTCGATGAATAGCGAGAAGCAAAACCCCTGGTCCTTCTGCAGCACCGCAGGGTTGGCGTCGGAGAATTCTATCCATTTGCCGCTCTTGTAGTGCTTTTCCAGCTCCTTCGATGCGCCCATTATGTCGTGCTCAGTGTCGATGACTTCGAAGCTGGAGTGCGTGATGTTTTCCATGAGCAGCTCTATCATGTCGCGCTTTGGGATGTCAGAATATTTCCTGACGTAAGGCAAGGCTGCAATATGCTCCTTCTCTCCAAACTGCGGGCGCAACTTGATTACCTTGTCCATCGAATCGACGTCCCATTTGTCAAAGGCGAGCACGCCCTCGTAGATGTAGGAAATTGAGCTGTCCGGTCCTTCAAAGTGCTGCCCGTGTCCTGCGATTATTTTCCCGTCGACCCTTACGCTGAAGTGCTTGCCCAGCGTAACGTTGCGCAGCCCCGCTTCCCTCAGGGCGCTTGCGATGCCGCTTCCGTGCTCCTCATGTATCGCAGTGGCGTCCCTTCCGTTGCGGCTCGCGATTATTGAATAAGGTATCACGCGGCTGTCGCAGTACATTGCCGAGCCTTCGGAATTTCTGCGCGTATAATCTACGCCCATCGACTCGCATGCCGCGCGGTCTATGTCGTCGACATGCTGGTACTTTGCCAGGACCACGGCGGGCCTGGGAAGCTCGTAAAATACAAGATAGGGCCCGCGGTCTTTCACGACCTTGAGCCTTGCGTAGTTGCGCGCCATCTGCGAGTATATGGGAGCTTTTTCGAAAACTACGTTCCACGCAGGCATCTTATCACAAAGAACTCAATACCTGCTTAGCATGCCCCAGCGGGTTTACCTTTTCGAAGACCTTTGCTATCCTTCCCTTCTCGTCGACGATATAGGTAGTCCTGTGTATGCCTTCGTAAGAATAGCCAAGAAAAGATTTAGTTGCCCACACGCCGTACTGCTTCGCGACTTCTTTTTTTAGGTCGCTGAGCAGCGGGAAGTTCAGCTGGTGCTTTGCTATGAACTGCCTGTGCGTTTCAGGAGAGTCAGTCGAGACGCCCAGCACGACGGCGCCTTTCTTCGAGAGGTCCTTGGCGCTGTTGCGGAACTCGCACGCCTCGATTGTGCAGCCGGGCGTGAGGTCTTTCGGATAGAAGTATATGACGACTTTTTTCCCGCGGAAGTCGCTGAGCTTGAACGCCTTGCCGCTAGCGTCAGGCAGCGAGAAGTCAGGAGCAGCCATCCCTTCCCTGAGCAGGCTCAGGGGCTTTGATTTCACGGCAGGCTTGGAGAATATGTTCGGCTCCTGCTTGGCAGGCTTCTTCGGGCTCGGCAGAGGGGGAGGCTTCAGCTTCTGGGCCTCCTTGCGCGAGGGCTTTGCAGCCTTTCGCGCCTTTGCAGGCTTTTTTGCAGCCATAGAATCGATAGGCTTCCAACGCATTAAAAGTCTTCTGCCCAATCCAGCGGTCGGTAACATGGCAAAACCTTTCGACAGCGAAGTGATGTACAGGGCTATACTGGGCATGCTTGGCAGGAGCATGGAAGCCAGGCAAAAAGAGCTAAAGAACATGCTCCGCCCGGTCTTTTCAGGCAACCAGATAAAGACAGGCGTCTACCTTTTGGAGCAGAAGGGCTGGATAAAGTTTCCCGATGACAGGGATTATTCGTACATGCGCATCACGAAAGAAGGCTTTGGGCAGTACAGGAAATATGCAGGCGAGCTGCAGCAGAAAAGGCGCGCAGGCTAGCTTAAGAAGCCTCGTTTCTAATTCTGCGGTTGGTAACTATGGCGATGCACGAGTATCTATGCAGGGAAGTCGTGAGGGTAATCGCAGACGCGATGAACAGGGACCACGTCGGGCTTAGCGTGGACGAAATCCATGACGCTGTCTACGGAAGGGCGGACGAAGAGTCAAGGGAGAAGATAAAGGAGATCAGCGTTTACAACACGCTGCGCTTCCTGACAAAGAGGGGCTATGTGGAAGGGCGCGCGGGCGCGAATGACGCTTTCCTCTATTTTCCGGGGAGCAGGACTGCTGCAGAGCTTGACAAGGCGCTTGATAGGAACGAGGCAATCCAGAAGGCAACGCAGCAGAAGCCTAAGCAGCGTGAGCCTTTTGTTCCGTTTTAGCCTTCAGCTGCTGGTACTCTTCTTCAGAAATCTCGACTATCTGGATTGCCCGGACAGGGCAGCGTTCCTCAGCCTCTTTC
>Ga0187893_10010277_pt1 | contig 14030 bp, 8 predicted proteins | sample MA1701074metaG_FD_139574 | JGI IMG/M metagenome (GOLD analysis project Ga0187893, IMG submission 139574) | White microbial mat communities from a basaltic lava cave in the Kipuka Kanohina Cave System on the Island of Hawaii, USA - MA170107-4 metaG ...
CATAAACATGGACGTGGAGCTGATAGCGCCTGTGGCGCTCGAGGACCAGCTCCGGTTCGCGATAAGGGAAGGCGGAAGGACGGTGGGCGCCGGAGTAGTTACTAAAATCGTGGAGTAGTGGAGAGCTATGGGTGACAATATTCTAGTCGTTGCTCTTGCGTGCGTTGAGTGCAAGAGACGAAATTATTCGACAACTAAAAACAAGCAGACTAACCGGGAAAAGATCGAGCTTAAGAAATACTGCAAATGGTGCAAGCGGCATATCGTCCATAAAGAGACGAAATAGGAATATCTATAAGTTTAAATAGGGCAGTAGCTCAATTAGGGAGAGCACTGGACTCCAAATCCAGCGGTTGGGGGTTCGATTCCCTCCTGCCCTGAATCAGGAAACGTTAATGGACAGACTAAAAAACTTAAGCGCGGATACAAGTCAATTCGCAAAGGATATAGAGAGCGAGGCGAAGCGTATAACCTGGCCCTCGAGGCAGGAAACCGTGAAATCCACGCTGGCTGTCATCGTGATTTCGGCTATTTTTGCCTCGTTTTTAGGGGTCGTGGATTATTTTTTCTCGTGGGTTATAAGGCTGATACTGAGTTAAGGGATCGACGGAGATAATGGTTTTCTATGGCTAAGAGATGGTACGTGGTTCATACCAATACGGGATTCGAGGACAGGGTCAAATCCTATATTGAGGACAGGGCAAGAATGGAAGGCGTTTCGGACCTGGTAGTCGAGGTTCTGGTCCCCACCGAAACCATTGTCGAGCCGGTCAAGGGAGGGAAGAAGAAGACTTCGGTCAGAAAATTCTTCCCCGGATATATTTTGATAAAAATGGAGCTCAACGACAAGAGCTGGCACTTTATCAGGAATATACCTAAGGTTATAGGCTTCGTGGGCGGCAAGCTGAAGGACGGAAGGATCGATCCCGATTCGGTGCCGGACATAGCAGAGCCCGAAGTGTTGAAGATAAAGAAGCAGATCGAAGAGGGCACGCTCAAGCCGAAGCCCAAGGTTTCGTTCGACAGGGGGGAAACGGTGAAAGTGATAGAAGGGCCGTTCGCCAATTTCTCGGGCGTGATCGAGGAAGTGAGACCCGACAAGGCCAAGGTCCAGGTGCTGGTGACTATATTCGGAAGGACAACGCCGATAGAACTCGATTTTAATCAAGTGGAGAAGATTTAATATGAAAAAAATAGACGGATACGTGAAACTCCTTGTTGAAGCCGGAAAGGCTACGCCGTCCCCTCCCGTGGGCCCGGCTCTCGGGCAGAGGGGCGTCAATATTATGGAATTTTGCAAGGCGTTCAACGCGCAGACACAGAAGTCGGAGGGGGTTCTTCCCGTCGTCGTAACTGTATACTCCGATAAATCGTTTTCGTTTGAGGTTAAATCGCCGCCGGTTTCCTATCTCCTGAAGAAGGCCGCAAAAATAGAAAAGGGCTCGGGAGAGACCCCTAAGAAGAAGGCCGGGAAATTGACAACGTCCCAGGTGGAAGAAATTGCGAGGATCAAGATGCCGGACCTGAACACCGACGACCTCGAGGCCGCTGTAAAGATCGTGTCCGGCACCGCGAGGAGCATGGGGATAGAGGTGGGATAGGGGGGCTGCCCTCAGGCGGAAGGCCCCGGATTACTTTTCCGGGACGAGGCTGGAATCGACGGTTTAAGTCCGGATTCAGAAGTCATCGAGGAGATTAGAAATGGTAAAGCAAGGAAAAAAATATACCGAGGCCAGAAAAGCAGTCGACGCCAAAACTAACTATGGACTCGACGACGCCATAAAGCTTATCGAAGAGACAAAGACCGCCAAATTCGACGAGACCGTCGAAGTCGCGGTTACGCTCGGTATCGACCCTAGACAGGCGAACCAGCAGATACGGGCGGGTATGGTTCTGCCGCACGGCATAGGAAAAGATATAAGGGTGGTAGTTTTCGCCAAGGACGACAAGCAAAGGGAAGCGAGCGATGCGGGCGCGGATTATGCGGGTCTCGACGACCTTATCGAGAAGATCTCCAAGGACAACTGGCTCGAGTTCGATGTGTCGATCGCAACGCCCGACGTGATGAACATAGTGGCGAAGCTCGGCAAGGTCCTGGGACCGAGGGGCCTGATGCCCAGCCCCAAGGTCGGCACCGTGACATTCGACGTGGCGCAGGCGGTCAAGGAGGCCAAAGCCGGAAGGATAGAGGTCAAGAACGACAAGGGCGGCGTGGTGCACGCCCCTATAGGAAAGGTATCGTTCGGGACCGGCAAGCTGAAGGACAATTTCCTCGTGTTCATGGATACTCTTCTCAAGATGAAGCCGCCTTCGTCGAAAGGCGCGTTCGTAAGGAAGATTACGCTGTCCAATACGATGGGACCTGGAATCAAGGTCGATTTTATCAGCGTGAGGGACGAGCTGAAGAATGCGCAGATCGCGGCTTGAGCCGTGGTCAGGGACAATAGCGATAATTAAGCAGAGATAAATTATTGAAATCGTCTTTATTAAGGAGCAGGAAAAATGTTGAGTAAAGCGGCCAAGAAAGAACTCGTGCGGGAATTTAACAATGTTTTCAAGGCAAACCCGTCGGTTATGGTGGTTGAGTACAAGGGGCTCTCTGTAAAAGAGCTTGAAACCCTGCGGGCAAATCTAAAAAAGGCGGACGCACAGCTTAAGGTCGTTAAAAATACCCTTTTGAGGATAGCCGCTAAAGATACGGAAATCGAACGGATCAACGATTTGTTCGACGGGCCTACGGCAGTCGCTATTTGTGAAAAGGACGCCACGGCAGTCGCAAAGGTTTTTGTAGAATCCCTCAAGAAACTGCCCCTGCTCAAAATAAAGGGCGGTATCGTGGAGGGAAGCGTAATAGGCGAGGGCCAGATTTCAGACCTCTCGAAGCTTCCTTCGAGACAGGAGCTCATTTCGCAATTCCTGGGACTCCTCAATAGCCCTGTGTCGAAATTCCTCGGTACCCTCAATCAGCTCCAGTCCAAGCTGATATACGCGCTTAATGCTGTTAAAGAGACTAAAGAAAAAGAAAATAGTTAAGTATAACGGTAAAGTAAGGAACATTTTTATTTCATTCAAGGAGGTTTTTTGAATCATGGCTGACATTACGAGGACAGACGTTATCACGTATCTCGAAAAGGCAAGCATGCTCGAAATTTCGGAGTTGATCAAGGAGATCGAAGTTAAATTCGATGTCAAGGCGGCGGCTCCGCAGATAGCGGTAGCTGCCATGCCCGGAGCCGGAGCCGGGGGCGAAGCTCAGGCGGAGCAGGCTGAAAAAACCGAGTTTAATGTAATCCTTAAGGCTGCGGGCGCGAACAAGATCCAGGTTATTAAAGCTGTAAGGGAAGTTACATCGCTCGGTCTGAAAGAAGCAAAGGACCTGGTCGAGGGAGCCCCCAAGCCTGTGAAAGAAGGCGTGGATAAACAGGAATCGGAAAACATTAAGAAAAAGCTTGAAGAAGCAGGCGCTGAGGTTGAAGTAAATTAAGCGTTTGGCCGAAAGTCAGGTATAATAATATACTTGCTTTATGGATTCGTTTATCTGACTTTTGAAGCCTTTTTCCGATCTTGTTTCTATCTCATATATATGTCTTTTTTTTCAGATAGAAAGCCGAGTGTCTATAGCGGAATGCTTAATTAGGACCTGGATAGATGCGGTCTGTCCGCCTGCCGGCGGACTTGCGTTATAGCTGTTTGCATGAGATATAAAAAACATGACGGGGGGTAAGACACATTGAGTCTCGATGGTCTAGAAACGTATAAATTAAGAAAAAGTTTTTCAAAATTACCATCTGTTCTCGAAATACCTCACCTGCTCGAAGTTCAAATACAATCCTACCACGACTTTCTTCAAGCCGAAGTGAAGCCGGAAGACCTGCAGGATATTGGTCTTCACAACGCATTCAAGACGGTATTCCCGATAGAGGATTATAACGAGAAAGCCTCGCTCGAATATATCGGGTACAGGTTCGACAGGCCGAAGTACGAAGCCCAGGAATCGAGGCTCAAGGGATATACGTACGTAGCTCCGCTGTATGTGACGTTCCGCCTGGTCATATGGGATACGGAATCCGGGGCCGAGCGCGCCATCAGGGACGTTAAGGAGCAGGAGGTCTATTTCGGCGAGATACCGCTGATGACCCCGAACGGCTCCTTTATAGTGAACGGTACCGAGAGGGTGATCGTGAACCAGCTCCACCGTTCTCCGGGCGTATTCTTCGACCAGGTAAGAAACAAGGACAGCGGTGTCGGCAGGTCTTCCTTCTCGGCCAGGATAGTGCCCCACGACGGCAGGTGGATAGATTTCGAGTTCGACTCGAAGGATATCCTCCACGTCAGGATAGACAGGAAGAAGAAGTTTCTCGTGACCGTGCTCTTAAAAGCCCTCGGATACGGGGAAAGGGAGATCATGCATTATTTCTACCCCGTCGAGACCATTCAAATCGATCCCAAGGGTATGAGTAAAAACGTTAATCACGAGGTCCTTCCCTACCAGAGGTCGAGCGCCGACATCATAGACCCGGGATCGAAAGAGGTATTGGTGAAGAAGGGCAGGAGGTTCGTAAGGAATATTATCGAGAAGCTCAAGCGGGCGAATGTGGAAAGGATACCGATCGATCCGGCCGAGCTGATGGACAAGTTCGCGGCCGACGATATAGTCGACAAGAAGACGGGCGAGGTGATAGTCAATTTTAACGAGCTCATTACCGAACAGAAGCTCGAACAGATTAAAAGTGCCGACGTCAAGGAATTCAGGATATTTTACATCGACAACGTGTCCGTCGTAGCTTCGCTCAGGAGCACTATACTGGCGGATAAAATAAAGACACGCGAAGACTCTATAACCGAGATTTACAAGAAATTCCGACCGACCGACCCCCCCACGCTCAGCGTGGCCGAGTCTTTCTTCGACAACATGTTTTTCAACCCGGATACTTACAGGCTCTCACAGGTCGGGCGTCTCAAAATAAACTACAAATTGAATCACGGCATCCCGGACGACGTATCGACCCTTACCCGGGAAGATATAATGGAGACGGTCAGATACCTTTTGGCGCTGAGAGGCGGCAGGGGGACGACCGACGACATCGACCACCTCGGGAACAGGAGGGTGCGGACCGTCGGGGAGCTGATCGAAGACAGGTTCTATCACGGGCTCGAGAGGCTTGCGCGCTCCGTTAAGGAGAAGATGGGCTATCAGGCGGTCGAGAACCTGATGCCGAGCGAGCTGCTCATACCTAAAACGGTGATAGCGGTCGTAAAGGAATTCTTCGCAACCGGTCAGCTCTCCCAGTTTATGGACCAGACCAACCCTCTCTCGGAAATTACGCATAAGAGAAGATTGAGCGCTCTCGGTCCGGGAGGTCTCACCAGAGAAAGGGCGGGGTTTGAGGTCAGGGACGTGCATTCTTCCCACTACGGGAGGATCTGTCCGATCGAGACCCCTGAAGGACCCAACATCGGTCTCATCTCGAGTCTCAGCACTTACGGAAAGATAAACGAATTCGGGTTCATCCAAACACCATACAGGGTGGTAAAGGGCGCCCGGGTTACCGACGAGATCGTATACATGAACGCCCTCGCCGAGGAGAAATACATTATCGCCCAGGCGAACGCGCCCCTCGACAAGGACGGCAATTTCACGTCGGAATTTATTTCGGCCAGACACAGCGGCGAGTTCCTCATGGTCGAGCGCGAGAAGGTGGAGCTCATGGACGTTTCCCCCTCGCAGCTCGTTTCCGTATCCGCGTCGCTTATACCTTTCCTCGAGCACGACGACGCGAACAGGGCCCTCATGGGGTCCAACATGCAGCGCCAGGCCGTGCCCCTCATTCGCACGAGCGCCCCTATAGTCGGCACCGGTTTCGAAAGCACGGTCGCCAAGGATTCGGGAGTCACCGTAATCGCGAAGCGGGACGGGTTCGTCGAATACGTCGATTCTTCGAGAGTCGTCGTGAGCTCTACGGGAGACGCCTCCGAATCCGAAGCCGGCGTAGATATGTACGGCCTTTTGAAATTTCAGAAATCGAACCAGAGCACCTGCTGGAACCAGAAGCCCATAGTATCCAAAGGACAGGGTATAAAGGCGGGCCAGGTCATAGCGGACGGCCCTTCCACGGATTTCGGCGAGCTCGCTTTAGGGCAGAACGTGCTCGTGGCATTCATGCCATGGGGCGGATATAACTTTGAAGACGCCATCCTTATGAGCGAAAGGCTCGCCAAGGAAGACAGCTTTACGTCCATTCACATCGAAGAGGTCGAGTGCATCGCCCGTGAAACCAAGCTCGGAAGAGAAGAGATAACGAGGGACATACCGAACGTGAGCGAAGACGCTCTCAGGAACCTCGATGAGAGCGGTATAATCAGGATAGGCGCCGAGGTGAAGCCCGGGGACATAATCGTAGGAAAGATTTCCCCCAAGGGCGAGACTCAGCTCTCTCCCGAGGAGCGCCTGCTGAGGGCCATTTTCGGAGACAAGGCCGGGGACGTGAAGGACACGTCTCTCCGGGCCTCCCCCGGTATATACGGGACCGTCATAGACGTGAAGATGCTTATATCCAGGGTCGTCGACAAGGACGAGCGGGCTAAGAGCATCGAGGATTTCGAAGTGACCCGCCTCAAGCAGGACAGGGACGACGAGATAAAGATATTGAAGGACGACGCTTTCGAGCGTATCAAGTCGCTCGTCGCGGGCAAGACGTCGTCCGCGAAGCTGACCGTTTCGAGGAAGACCGTCCTCAAGAAAGGGGACAAGATATCGGAAGAGGTGCTGAAGACGATCCCGTTTGAGAAGTTTGCGGATATCACTATCGAAAAGGGAGACGAGGCTGAGGCCGAAATCAAGCGGATAATCGAGCGGACCCTCGAACAGATCGATCTTACGAACGTTGTCTACGATCAGAGAATCTCCAAGCTGACCAAGCCCGACGAGCTCCCGCCGGGGGTCCTCAAGGTGGTGAAAGTGAATATCGCCGTCAAGAGGAAGCTCCAGGTGGGGGACAAGATGGCCGGCAGGCACGGAAACAAAGGCGTGATCTCAAAAATATTAGCCGAGGAGGATATGCCGTATCTTCCGGACGGAACTCCGGTCGACATGATCCTCAACCCCCTCGGCGTGCCTTCCAGGATGAACGTCGGCCAGGTATTGGAGACACACCTCGGGTGGGCCGCAAAGGAGCTCGGCAATCAAATTAACGAGGTAATGGAAAGGGAATTCAGTCCCCAGGCCTTGAAGGCCAAGCTGAAGGAAATTTATAAATCCACCAGGACCGAGAAACTTATCGATAAAATGGACGACGACGACGTGGTTATCGTCGCCTCCAGGCTGCGTGGCGGCATCCCGGTCCAGTCCCCTGTGTTCGACGGGGCGTCGGAAGAGGAGATAAAGAGCCTGCTGGCCGCAACGGGTCTCCCGGAGGACGGCAAGACCATACTCTTCGACGGGCAGACCGGAGAGCCGTTCGACCAGAAAGTTACTGTTGGGGTTATGTACATGCTCAAGCTCCATCACCTCGTGGAAGAGAAGATCCACGCGAGGGCGATCGGGCCCTACTCGCTCGTGACGCAGCAGCCGCTCGGCGGAAAGGCCCATTTCGGAGGACAGCGCCTCGGAGAGATGGAGGTCTGGGCTCTCGAAGCATACGGTGCATCGTACACGCTCCAGGAATTTCTGACGGTAAAATCGGACGATGTGATAGGCAGGACCAGGATCTTCGATTCGATAGTCAAGGGCGACATGAATTTCGAGCCGGGCCTTCCGGAGTCGTTTAAGGTCCTTCAGAAGGAGCTCCAGGCGCTCGCTCTGGATGTCGACCTTCTCGAAGAAGAAGAACAGGGCAGGAATTGAAAAAAAGATGAGGGAGGGAGTGAACGTGGACGTAGATACCCTATTTGAAAAACCCAAGAACCCGTCTGAGTACTCGGCGGTAAAGATTTCGATTGCTTCTCCCGAAAAGATCAAGGAATGGTCTCACGGAGAAGTAAGAAAGCCCGAGACTATCAATTACAGAACGTTCAAACCGGAAAGGAGCGGTCTTTTTTGCGCAAAGATATTCGGTCCCGTCAAGGATTACGAATGCACTTGCGGAAAATACAAGAGACTCAAACACAGGGGGATAACCTGTGAAAAGTGCGGGGTCGAGGTCATCTCGTCCAAGGTCAGGAGGGAGAGGATGGCGCACATAGAGCTTTCTTCCCCCGTGGCGCACATTTGGTTTCTGAGGAGCATACCTTCGCGGATCGGCATGCTGCTCGATATGACGCTTAAGGACCTGGAAAAGGCCCTTTACTACGAATCGTACGTGGTCCTCGATCCGGGAGGCACGACCCTAAAGTTCGGGGAAGTCCTGAGCGAGGATAAATACAGGAAGGCGGTGGAGGAATACGGCCACAGCTTCAAGGTCGGAATGGGTGCAGAGACGATCAGGGAGATGCTGAAGAAGATAGACCTAGTCGAGCTCTCGGACCAGTTAAGACACGAGATGAAGAACACGGCCTCTCCCATCAAGAGGGCGAGGATAGCGAAGAGACTCCGGATTTGCGAGGCGTTCAGAAAATCGAAGAACCGTCCCGAGTGGATGATACTTACGAGGATCCCCGTGCTTCCGCCCGACTTGAGGCCTCTTGTGCCGCTCGACGGAGGGAGGTTCGCGACGTCCGATCTCAACGACCTCTACAGGCGCGTAATCAACAGGAATAACCGGCTCAAGAAATTACTCGAGCTTGGTGCGCCAGACATAATCGTAAGAAATGAAAAGAGGATGCTCCAGGAATCCGTCGACGCTCTCCTCGAGAACGGGCGGCGGGGAAGGCCGGTGCTCGGACACAACCACAGGCCTCTCAAGAGCCTATCCGATATAATCAAGGGCAAGCAGGGAAGGTTCAGACAGAACCTCCTCGGCAAGCGCGTGGATTACTCGGGACGCTCGGTCATCACCGTCGGCCCGGAGCTGAAGCTCCACCAGTGCGGCATACCCAAGCAGATGGGCCTCGAGCTGTTCAGACCGTTCATATATCAGAAGCTCGAAAAATGGGGAGCCGCCGCGACAATAAAAATTGCCAAGAAACTCGTAGAGCAGGAGGCCCCGATCGTTTGGGACGCCCTCGACGAAGTGATCAAGGAGCACCCGGTGCTGCTCAACCGCGCTCCCACGCTCCACCGCCTGAGCATCCAGGCGTTCGAGCCCATACTCATAGAGGATAAGGCCATTCAGATACACCCGCTCGTTTGCCCCGCGTACAACGCGGACTTCGACGGCGACCAGATGGCCGTTCACGTCCCGCTGTCTATAGAGGCTCAGACCGAGTGCAGGGCGCTCGTCATGTCGACCAATAACATCCTGTCGCCCGCGCACGGGAAACCGATCATTCTGCCGACGCAGGACATCGTGCTCGGCATCTATTACATGACGAGGGACATGGCTTACGACAAGGGGGACGGCAAGATTTTCTCGAGCATCGACGAAGTCCAGATGGCTTACGATTCCGGGGAAATCGGCATACACGCGAAAATAAAGGTCCGCGTAAGCGGGAAAATCTACGAGACTACGGCCGGGCGCGTGCTCCTCTACGACATCATGCCCAAGGACATACCCTTCGAGCTCGTGAACAGGGTAATGACCAAGAGAGCCATAGAAGAGCTGGTCGACACCTGCTTCAGGATGGCGGGCGGAAAGAACACCGTGATACTCGCCGACAGGATGAGGACGCTCGGGTTCAAGTATTCGACCAAAGCGGGTATCTCCATATCGATCGACGACATGAGCATCCCGCTCAAGAAGAAAGAGCTGCTACAGAAAGCCCAGGACGAGGTGGTCAAGGTCCAGAACCAGTATTCTCAGGGGCTTATCACGGACGGCGAAAGGTACAACAAGGTCATAGACATATGGGCGCGTACGAGCGACGAAGTCGCCCAGGAAATGATGAGGGATATTTCGTACGAAGAGGTTACCGACAAGGAAGGGAACGTAAAGAGGGGGACGAGCTCCAACCCCATATACATGATGATAGATTCCGGAGCGAGAGGCAGCCAGACACAGGTCCGCCAGCTCGCGGGCATGAGGGGACTGATGGCGAAACCTTCGGGGGAGATCATCGAGACGCCTATCACGTCGAACTTCAGGGAAGGGCTCACGGTCCTTCAATACTTCATTTCGACGCACGGCGCGAGGAAGGGTCTTGCCGACACCGCTCTTAAAACCGCGAACGCCGGTTATCTGACGAGGAGGCTCATCGACGTCGCGCAGGACGTGATGATAAAAGAGTTCGACTGCGGTACGGTCGAAGGCATCACGGTCAGCGACCTCGTCGAGGGCGGGGAGATCATAGAGAGGGTCGGCGAAAGGGTGCTCGGAAGGGTGACCGTCGACGATATCATAGACCCCATAAGCGGAGAAGTAATAGTTTCGGCTAACAAAGAGATCGACGAACAGGCCGCTGGCAAGATCGACGAGGCCGGCAGCATCACCGAGGCGAGAATAAGGTCGGTACTGACCTGCGAGACGCGTATCGGCGTGTGCGTGCTCTGTTACGGCAGGAACCTTGCGACGGGTAAGCTCGTCAATATAGGGGAGGCGGTCGGAATCATAGCCGCCCAGTCGATCGGTGAGCCGGGGACGCAGCTCACGATGAGAACGTTCCACATCGGCGGCGCAGCGAGCCAGAGGGCCGCGGAAAGCACCCTCGAGTCCACGCACGAAGGCACGGTCAAGTTCAACACCGTGAGGACCGTAAAGAGCAAGGACGGGAGCCTGGTCGTGATCAACCGTACCGGGACGATGATCATCGTCGACGATAAGGGTTACGAGAGGGAGCGTTATCCCCTCGCGCTCGGAGCCAGGCTCAAGATAAACGACGGCGAGAAGGTTAAGGAAGGGAGGCTCCTTGCGGAATGGGACCCTTACACGACCCCGTTCATATCGGAATTCGACGGCAAGGTCGGTTTTGTAGACCTCGAGCAGGGTATTACACTGAAAGAACAGGTAGACGAAGTTACGGGTATTTATAAGAAAGTAGTCATAGAATCCAAGAACCTGGACCTTCACCCCGGTCTCGTAATCACGACCGTGGACGGCAAGAGCATCCAGTACTCGCTCCCGATCGGGGCGATTATCGAAGTGAACGAGGGCGACGAGGTAAGCGCGGGCGGAATCGTAGCGAAAATAGCGAGAGCGACCGCGAAAACGAAAGACATCACGGGAGGGCTCCCCAGGGTAGCCGAGCTCTTCGAAGCGAGGATGCCCAAGGACCCTGCGGTCGTTACGGAGATCGACGGCATCGTCAGCTACGGAAAGGACCTAAAGGGAAAGAGAAGGGTGGTAGTAACCCCCGAGATCGGCGAGCCCAAGGAATACCTCGTGCCGAGAGGGAAACACGTGCTGGTCAGGGAAGGCGAGCAGGTGACTTCGGGAGACCAGCTGGTCGACGGCTCCGTCAACCCGCACGACATCCTGAGGATACGCGGCGAGAGGGCGCTTACCAGATACCTGGTAGACGAGATCCAGGAGGTCTACAGGCTACAGGGCGTGAAGATAAACGATAAGCACATCGAGGCCATAGTGAGGCAGATGCTCAAGCGGGTAAGGATCAAAGACCCGGGCGACACCATCCTGCTCGTGGGCGAGGCCATAGAGAAGCACATATTCTTCGAGGAGAACGAGAGGGTGGTCGCGCAGGGCGGAAGGCCCGCGTCGGCGGAACCGCTGCTCCTGGGAATAACCAGGGCGTCCCTCAGCACGGACAGCTGGCTCTCTGCAGCATCGTTCCAGGAGACGACAAGGGTTCTCACGGAAGCCGCCTGCGAGGGCAAGGAAGACCACCTGAGGGGCCTAAAGGAAAACGTCATCATGGGAAGGCTGATACCTGCAGGCACAGGGCTCCCCATTTACAGGAACATAGACGTCGAAGTGCCCGTTCTCGAAGTGCCCGTGCCCGCGGCCGCTTCAGCGGACGAAGAATAATCATTGCGAAAATAAGCCGGGCCCGGGAGCGTCAAGTCTCCCGAGCCCGTGATCTCGATTCTTTCAATCATTAATTCGGCATGCCTGACGATAATAAAACCCAGATGGATAAGGTCTACGATCCAAAGAAGGTTGAAGAGGGGTGGTACGCCCGATGGATCGAAAAGGGCTATTATAAATCTAATCCGTCCGGCGGGAAGCTGTCTTATTCAATCGTAATCCCCCCTCCGAACGTGACCGGGTCACTCCACATAGGACACGCGCTCAACAACACGCTCCAGGACATCCTTATCCGGTGGAAGAGGATGAAGGGTTCGGACGCACTGTGGGTGCCGGGCACGGACCACGCGGGTATCGCGACGCAGATGATGGTAGAGCGCGAGATTGAGAAGGAAGGGGCTTCCAGGGTAAAGATGGGCAGGGACGCCTTCGTAGGACGCGTATGGAAGTGGAAGGAGGAGTCGGGCGACACCATCACGCGCCAGCTAAAACGCTTGGGAGCGCTCCCCGATTGGGAAATGGAACGGTTCACTATGGACGACGGGCTTTCTCACGCGGTGAGGAAGGTCTTCGTCGACCTCTATAATCAGAAACTCATCTACAAGGACAAGAGACTCGTCAACTGGGACCCCAGGCTCTCTACGGCGATCTCCGATCTCGAGGTCGACCAGAGGGAGGTCTCGGGTCATTTCTGGCACTTCAAGTACCCGATTGAGGGGAGTGACGAATTCATAACCGTCGCCACCACCAGGCCCGAGACCATGCTCGGGGATACCGCAGTCGCTGTTCACCCTGAAGACCCGCGATATAAACACCTCGTCGGAAAGAATGCGGTGCTTCCGTTAGCTAACAGACCCATCCCTATAATCGCCGATGAATACAGCGACCCCGAGAAGGGTACGGGGGCGGTGAAGATCACTCCCGCACACGACTTCAACGACTTCGAGGTCGGGCGGAGACACGGTCTCCCGATGATAAACATATTCGACGAAACCGCTCACCTTAACGACAACGCCCCGCCCGAATACAGGGGGCTCGAGAGGTTCGAGGCGAGAAAGCGGGTAGTAGAGGACATGGAAGTGCAGGGGCTCCTGGATAAGGTAGAAGAGACGCGGCACACGGTCCCCTACGGGGACAGGTCCGGGGTCGCGGTCGAGCCCTGGCTCACGGACCAGTGGTACGTGGATGCGGCGACGCTCGCAGCGCCTGCAATAAAGGCCGTCGAGGAAGGGAGGATAAGGTTCGTACCGAAATACTGGGAGAGCACTTACTTCGAATGGCTCAAGCATATAGAGCCATGGTGCATATCCCGCCAGCTCTGGTGGGGGCATCAGATACCGGCATGGTATGGGCCCGACGGGGAGATATTCGTCGCGATGACGGAAGAAGAAGCCTACGGCACGGCCAAGAAACATTATGGGAAAGAAACTGAGCTGAAACGGGACCCCGACGTGCTCGATACGTGGTTCTCGTCCGCGCTCTGGCCGTTCTCCACGCTCGGCTGGCCCGAGCGGACGCCCGAGCTTGAGAAGTACTACCCGACGAGCGTTCTCGTGACGGGATTCGACATTATCTTCTTCTGGGTCGCCCGCATGATAATGCAGGGGCTCAAGTTCATGGACGAGGTGCCGTTCAGGGACGTTTACATACACGGGCTCATAAGGGACGAGAAGGGGCACAAGATGAGCAAAACCAGCGGGAACGTCATAGACCCTCTCGACGTCATAGAAGAAAACGGGGCCGACGCGCTGAGATTCAGCCTGACTGCACTCGCCACGCAGGGGAGGGACATAAAGCTCTCCATGCCCGTCATTCAGGGCTACAGGAATTTTATCAATAAAATCTGGAACGCGTCGCGGTTCCTCTTTATGAACCTCGGGGATTACGACGATAGCGTTAAAATTCCGGACGATGCGCTTTCTACGTACGATAAGTGGATACTCACAAAGCTGAACGAAACCGTAAAAGAGGTGGGCGACTCGTTCGAGGGCTACGAATTCGACAAGGCGGCGGGCGCAATATACAGGTTCTTCTGGTCGGAATACTGCGACTGGTACATCGAGTCCGTAAAACCCG
>Ga0187893_10010278_pt1 | contig 14030 bp, 14 predicted proteins | sample MA1701074metaG_FD_139574 | JGI IMG/M metagenome (GOLD analysis project Ga0187893, IMG submission 139574) | White microbial mat communities from a basaltic lava cave in the Kipuka Kanohina Cave System on the Island of Hawaii, USA - MA170107-4 metaG ...
CCAGACACGCCCGCCTTCGCCGCGTGCCGATTCCGACATTAAACGCAATTTATCTTCGCCCGGAATTGAAGTTGGATGGACTTGGATAAATTCACCATTCGCATATTTCGCCCCCTGTTGATAGCAGGCAGAAACTGCGCTTCCGGTACAGACTTGAGAGTTTGTTGATTTGCCAAAAATCAAACCCGGTCCGCCCGTTGCCATGATGACAGCATCAGCGTTGAACGCGCGCATTTCGAGTGTGTTCAAATCCATTGCGGTCAGCCCGCGACAAACACCGTGGTCATCCAAAACGAGCGACATCATCTCCCAATGTTCATACTTTGTAACTTTTCCAACGGCTTCAAAACGGCGGACTTGTTCATCCAGTGCGTAAAGAAGTTGTTGACCTGTTGATGCTCCTGCGAAAGCTGTGCGGTGATGAAGCGTCCCGCCGAAGCGACGAAAATCCAACAAGCCTTCTTTTGTGCGTGAGAATGGAACACCCATACGGTCAAACAAATAGATAATAGCGGGAGCCATGTCGCACATGGCTTTAACAGGCGGCTGATTCGCTAAAAAATCTCCGCCATAAACCGTGTCGTCCAAATGTTTCGCGGGCGAATCTCCTTCGCCTTTTGTGTTGACCGCGCCGTTAATGCCGCCTTGAGCGCAGACACTGTGTGAACGCTTAACGGGAACAACTGAAAACAAATCTACATTGTGTCCCGCTTCTGCAATTTTCATAGCCGCCGCCAGCCCCGCAAGACCGCCGCCTACAACTGCGATTTTGATTCCGTTTGATGCCATAGTTTAATTTTATTCGTGTTATGAAAACTGAAACAAAACTTAATAAAGAATACCGCCCAATAAACCGCCGGGGCGCACAAACGCAATCATCGCATTTATGCCCACGAGCAAAAGCAGCGTGCCAAATGCAAGACAAGCGTAGCCTGTGACGCGCTGCGCGCGTTCGCCGATTGTTATTCCCCAATCAACAAGAAAGAGCCAGATGCCGTTTGCGAAATGCCAGACCGTAGCCGTTATGCCCACAATATAAACAGCCATTACCCAAGGGATTGAAAATTCCCGCGCCACAATATCAAATGCTTTATTAGGGTAATGAGCTACGGATTCTGTATTGAGACCGGGGATGAGTCCAAAGCGAAAGTTCAAAACATGAAACAGAATAAAGAAAAACAGAATAATGCCCGTTAATCTTTGAATTGTGTAGTACCAATTTCGTGAATAAGGGTAATGTAAGTTGTTCGGTCTTGCTTCAACGGTTATAACCATTCCGTAAACGGCGTGATAGATTAAAGGAATAAAAATTCCACCTATTTCAATAAAGAGTACAAAAGGAATTGATTGTAAATCCGAGACTGCTTTATTGAAGTCGGATGCTCCTGTCATGGCTTTTGAATTTGTATAAAAATGTTCCAGCAAAAACGCGCCAAGAGGAATAATGCCTGACAGTTGGTGTAGTTTACGAAGCAAAAAGGTTTTGCTCATTCTAATAGCCATATATTAAATGTCTCCTGCGCCCGATACTGAGCGGTGGCGATTTGAATAACTATATTCAGGTAGGTATTGCAAAGTTCGCGAGTAAATTTATATGAAAGAGAGCGACTTACGCAACTGAACGAAAAATAAGCAAGGAAAGCACAGAGAAATTTCAAAAGAATGTCAAAGGAATTAACAAAATTATTTGCCGCCGAAATTGTGCGTTTAGTGCGTGAGAAAAAAGTTTCACCTGTTGAGGTCATCACAGCGCATTTGAAGCGAATCGAAAAAATCAATCCGTCCTTAAACGCTATTGTGACTCTTGCGCCGAACGCCGTTGAACGCGCAAAGGAAATCGAAGCACAAATCATGCGAGGCGACGCTTGCGGCTCGCTTTGCGGCGTTCCAGTGACAACCAAAGATACAATTGCAACAAAGGATTTGAGAACTACGTTTGGCTCAAAACGAATGTCTGACAACATTCCGAATGAAGATGCAGATGTTGTTTCTCTTCTCAAAAAAGAGGGTGCAATCGTTATCGGCAAAACAAACACAGCCGAACTTGCAATGTCTCTCGATTGTGAAAATCCCTTGTTTGGCAGAACAAACAATCCACACGATTTGACTAAAACATCGGGCGGTTCGAGTGGCGGTGATGCTGTCGCCGTCGCAGAAAACATGACATCAATTGGTATTGGAAGCGATTTGATGGGTTCGATTCGTGTGCCTTCACACTTTTGTGGAGTTTACGGTTTGAAACCAACAAGCGGCAATGTTTCGATGCGCGGTCATTTCCCGAATGCCCAAGGCGTTTATTCTTTAGGTTCTGTCATTGGACCTATAGCAAAAAGCATTGACGACTTGCAAATGGCTTTTTCGGTAATGGCAATCGGCAATCGGCAATCGGCAATCGGCAATCAAAAAATAGCTTTTTATACGGATAACGGGATTGCTCCCGTGTCATCTGAAATAAAACAAGCGGTTTTGAGCGCGGCAAAAGATTTTTCCAACGCCGGTTTCGTTGTTGAAGAAAAATGTCCACCGTCAATTGAGCGGAGTGCGGAACTATGGCAAAGACTCTTTTTGCGAGGAGCGTTGACGCCTTTGAACGAAATTTATTACGGACATGAGGAAGAAGCAGGCGATACTGTCCGCGCAATTTTCAGACGATTAAAAACGTCTGAGCAAAGCCTTGATGATTTTTTGAATGCTTGGAATGAAAGAGATAAGTTACGCGAACAACTTATTGAATGGATGAGCGAATATCAATTAATCCTTGCACCCGTCGGTTCAGTTCCGGCTTTTGAACATGGTGCAAGAAAGTTTGATGTTGAGGGGCAAACGATAAATCAAACGCAGGCATTTTCATATTGTCAGACGTGGAATGTTTTCGGCTTTCCTGCTCTATCTATGCCAATGTCGAAAACAAAAGAGGGACTACCAATTGGTATTCAAATCATTGGAAGACCTTTCTGTGAAGACGAAATTTTGAAAGCCGCTTTAAGAATCAAGAAAACAAAACTCAGTTGATAAAATGAAGCGAGCGCGTAAATCAAAATGAATCAAATCCGTCTTAATCCGTCTCATCAGTTTTATCAGTGTTCCATCTCAAGAATAGTTAGAGCCATGTTTGAAATTACAACAAGCCTCAAAATAAAGTTTGGATGGAACACTGATTTGACGGATTGGGCGGATTAGAACGGATTTTTTTACCTTGGCGTCGTGTCTGTAATTACGCGCACTCTTCGGTTAATAAAATGTCAGCCGCAGGATGACACCGAATAAGACAGATATTGGGGGCAAAATAATATCTACATTCTATTGTGTCACTCTGCGGCTGAGGTTTTGGCATCAGATTTTCATCATCAACCAAACCACTGATTCGCGTTAATCTGCTCAACACTATACAAGCCCTGCAAAGGTCTGTCGCCCGCAGTTGTAAAGTCGTCGGCGAACTTCCATTTTCCGTGTTTGCTGTTTGCGGGAACGAGTTGGCGTATATGTTGACGTGTTATATGGTCTGACGCACCGCCTTCGATTGTCGTCCAAGTCTTTCCGTCGTCTGCAACGGCGATGATAATGCCGACGTGTGAACTGTCTGTATCCGTAATCCTACCTTCTTTGTCACGAAAATTATCGCCTCTTATATGAAAAAGGTCGCCGCGTTGCGGACGTTTTCCTTTATCAAATTCGCTCGCTTTGACATATCCGTAAGCGTCCATCAAAAAAACTTTTGACAAACCTTCAGGCACATAACAAAGACCGCGGCTCGTGTGCGGTCCAATCATGCTGCAACCCGAAGCTTGATAAACACTTCTGGCGAACAAAATACATGTAGTGCCTTTTGGTCTTGTTCCGGCTTTTGCTTTTGAGTGTCCGTATAAACCGCCCAGACTAAACAACGCGACCTGTCTTCCGTCTTCGGGCGAAAGGTTTACATGTTGTTTTGCGAATTCGCAGATGCGGTTTCGTTTGTCGCCCGCGTTGCGAACGACTTCAGGATAGAATAGTTTTGATTTGGCGCAGTTTTCAGCATTGTCCCAGAGTAAACCTGTGATTTTCTGTTTTTCCTCACGCGCACGAATAATAAAAATTCTGGCAAAGTGGTATTCAATGCCTGAAACTCCGCCATAGAGGTCTTGAGGAATAAATCCGTTTCTTGCCGTTTGTACACAAAACTGCGGCTTCTCTTTTTTGTTTATGCTCTGCCCGACAAGAGAATCGAAAGCCCACCTGTCGGATTCAGCCAAGTTCAAACAACTAACAAGGCTGTTCACGAAAGCCATCTTTTCCAGAGTTTGAAAAGCGTCTGAATGATTTTGTGCTTTTGCTTCATCTTTGAATTTGTTGAATGCCTCTAATGCCTCGCCCGCCAATTGAAACAACACGAATAAAATCCTCCTGAAAATTGTCTCTGCGTTCCCAATTCGTTTGCAGTTTGTGGACGGTAAAAAAATATCCCGTTTGCTTTCGCAAAATTTTTCAAAAGTTTAAGCCCAAACATAGCAAACTCAAAGACAATTCGTTATAGTTCGTTTACGAGTAGAAAGTTAAATAAAAAATGCGGAGGTGGTTCTATGTATTCAAACGTCATTCTATTATTTCAAGTTGAAGCAATAGGAGGGCTTTTCGCGCTCTTGTTTTTCTTTTTTATCTTTGCGGTCTTTCTTTTGATTGTGGGCGTGAAGACAATAAAAATTGTCCCGCAGGCGACCGTGATGCTGATTGAAAGGTTGGGGCGATTTAACCGTGTGGCGACAAGCGGTTTGAATATCATCATCCCTTTTCTGGACAAACCACGCGGAGTTTTTTGGACAAACGTGCGCCCGGGGTTAAATTCGATTGATTTGCGTGAACAGTTTATTGACCTTCCGCCGCAACCGGTCATCACACGCGACAATGTAACGATAAATGTTGATTCGGTTGTCTATTGGCAAATCACCGACCCGATTAAAGCTGTGTATGAAGTCGCAGATTTAGTAGGTGGTATCGTGCAACTTACAATAACAGGTATGCGTGCGGTCATGGGCGATATGGATTTAGACCACACGCTTTCATCACGCGACCAGATTAACAACAAATTAAGAATCATCTTGGACGAAGCGACAGACAAATGGGGTGTGAAAGTAACCCGCGTTGACGTTAAAAACATCACGCCGCCCGAAGATGTCCGTATAACGATGGAGAAACAAATGACGGCAGAACGAAACCGACGCGCTTTGGTTTTGCAAGCCGAGGGCGAACGCCAAGCCGCCGTCACACGCGCAGAAGGCGAAAAACAAGCCGCAATTACTCGCTCAGAAGGTGATAAAGAATCTGCGATTTTACAGGCAGAAGGCGCGGCGCAGGCGAGACTTCGCTCGGCGGCGGCAGAGGCAGAAGCAATTGCCCGTGTTTCTCAAGCTCTGTTGGGACAAGGTAATCCCGCGCAGTATTTGATTACGGCGCGTTACATCGAATCTTTGCGGGACATGACACGCTCGAACAATTCAAAAGTTATTTTTATGCCTATTGAAACTTCTTCGATGTTCGCAGGAATTGGTTCGATTAAAGAATTGTTAAGCGAAACAGGTGGAACACAACAACAGCCTCAGCAACAACAAAGAACACAGAATCCACAAATTCCAACTCCACCAAAACCGCGTGAACTGCCGCAGTGAGAATTGACAGTTTTGAATACCGACTTTAGTCGGCTTTTGCCGAAGTTTTTAGCCGACTAAAGTCGGTACTCAAAACTACTTTCATTTATCGGGGTGAAACCATGAATCAACATTTCAAAATCATCGTTATTTGTCTTCTGCTTTTACAGATGTTTGTTTCAACCGAAGCACGTCAACGTAAACAAAAGTTCAAGAGCGCGATTGACGAAACAAAGGTGATTGACCTGACATATGATTTTGACAATAAAACGATTTATTGGCCCACGGCGAAACCTTTTATCTGGGAAAGAGATTTTTGGGGAATGACAACAGGCGGATATTTTTATTCGTCTGCTTCATACAACGCGAGCGAACATGGCGGGACACACTTAGACAGTCCGATTCACTTTGCCGAGAACAAAGAGACAACCGATAAAATCGCAATCACACGCCTTATTGGTCAGGCTCTTGTTATTGACATTTCCGCGTCATGCGAAAAGAACGCGGATTATTTGTTGAGCGTCGAAGATATAAAGAGTTGGGAGAAAAAGAACGGGCGAATCCCTGACAACAGTATTGTTTTGATTCGCGCGGGTTGGGGAAAGCACTGGGCGAACAAAAAACTTTATCTGGGAAGCGACAAACCCGGTGATACTGCGAATCTTCACTTTCCGGGCATTTCAAAAGATGCGGCTGAGTATCTTGCAACAAAGCGGAAAATTGATGGCGTAGGCATTGATACAGCGAGTCTTGATTATGGACAATCGAAAGATTTTATCGCGCATAGAATCTTAAACGGTGCGGGCATTTACGGGCTTGAAAATGTCGCAAATATGGAAAGCTTGCCAAACAAAGGCGCAACGCTGATTGCGCTTCCGATGAAAATAAAAGGCGGAACGGGAGGCCCAACCCGCATCATTGCTATCTTGCCGTAACAACTTTTTTACAATTGCTTGAAAGACAGTAGTGACATTTTGAGTTAATTTTACACTCATCAAACGCCCGTACATTTTTGAATCAAGAAGGGAAGAAGAATGAAAACAGTTAAGCTATTCTTGTTAGGCTCGATTTTATTGTGTGCGGTTTTCGCAGCCGCCAATATGATATGTGTAAGCAATGCTTCATTAGGGTCGAAAGCCAAATCAGTTTTGGATTTCAAGATGAAAGACATTGACGGTAAAGATGTAAAACTGAGTAAGTACAAAGGCAAAGTAATTCTGCTGGTCAACACTGCCAGCAAATGCGGTTATACGCCGCAGTACGAAGGCTTACAAAGAATCTACGACAAATACAAAGACAAAGGTTTTGTTGTGTTAGGTTTCCCGGCAAACAATTTCGGAGCGCAAGAACCCGGAACTAATGAGGAAATAAAAGAGTTCTGTTCGATGAAGTACAAGGTGACATTTCCGATGTTTGCAAAAATTTCTGTGAAGGGCGACGACATTCACCCGCTTTACGCATTTTTAACCGGCAAGGATACTAATCCCGATTTTGCCGGAGATATTCCTTGGAACTTCAATAAATTTCTGGCAAATACGGACGGTAAAATAATCGCCCGCTTTAACCACAAAGAGAAACCCGAAGGCGAAGCAATCACAAAAGCAATCGAAGACGCATTGCCAAAGAAATAACCGAAGAAAAAGAGAAAAATAAAAGGGTAGCTTCTTGTAGGAACTACCCTTAATTTTTTCGTGGTGGGTCGTGCAGGGCTCGAACCTGCGACCCGATGATTACTTACCACACTAGCTTTCACTAGCCGCTAAACCGATTAGCGTTGTAGTCTGGACTGTCTCATCACCCACAGCCGTTACTGTTTGGGTGTGTGGCGTACAGTCTCTGAGGGCTTTCTCAAATCTAAAATTACATTTAAGAGTTGCCTGCTGATTGCCCAATCTTTAAGATTGTCACGATGGGTGTCGTACTTAAAGCTCTAAGGGGGTTCCAGCATACAGCCACATTATTCACTATGTTGTTTCCAGCATAGGCTCCCATTATTAAAGAACAAGAGTCATCTGCTCTACCAACTGAGCTAACGACCCACGAATGAGACGGGATTATACGTTCATGCTTTTTCGTGTCAAGCGCGGGTAATTTTATGAAAAAAAAAGTTATTGACAGATGCAGTTTCGATAAGTTTTAATGCTTGTGTTGCCTAATAAATAAATAGTTCCACTATTATGTTCTTTGGAAATCTTCGGATGTAACACGAGAAAGGCTAACTTGTCGTGAGACAAGGGCGCAAAGCCGTGAGTCTTAATCAACTAATTAGGTTGAGATTGTCTGGTTGCCGAAAGTTTGTTGAAGGATTTCTTCCCCCTGTCGTTCCCAACAACTTTTCCCGAACACATTTGAGCTATTCTTTGTTAGGGGTTTCTCTCTTCCGAATTTGTGTTTTCACATGTTATCTAAAAATTTAAATCCAAAAGCGATTCACTTTGTATTGTTGTCGGTATGTTTTGTTTTGCTTGGTGTTAATGCCGTAGCGCAGAAAACACAAAGCCATCCAAAACAAAAGCCGCGTTTGTTCGGGTCCTTTGACGTAAAGGATGATGAGAAAAAACGTCTGCGGATAGTCGAAAAAACGCCTGCTGAAACAAAAACTGATAAACCTTCCGTTGAGAAAAAGCCCGTCGCTTTTGTATTAAGCTCGGAAGAGCAAAGACTTCTGAACAATATCAATCAAAAACGCGCGGCACAAGGCTTTTCTCCTTTGGCGGTTGATGCACAGCTCTGTCGTCTTGCAAAACTCCATTCGGAAAACATGATTAAGCAAAAATTTTTCAGCCATATAACGCCGGACGGAAAGAATGTACAAGACCGTGCGCGGGATTTGGGAATCACAAACTTCAAGGCAATCGGTGAAAATCTTGCTTTCAATCAAGGGTACGAAGACCCCATTGGATTCGCGGTCGAAAGATGGCTGTTGTCAACGGGACACAAGCAGAACATCTTCCAATCTGTATGGACTGCGACAGGAATCGGCATAGCGAAAAATGAAGAAGGCGGATATTTCTTTACGCAAGTTTTTATGGTTCGCTGATTTTGTCATTTGAGTTTTAGTTTGGTAAAAACGGCTGACAAATTTTCTGAAAGGTCAGCCGTTTTTCTTTTGAGCAAAGTTTTTTCACTACCCGCATTTGCGAAAGTTAATTTGTTTCTTCGCGTTTTAGGCAAACGCGAAGATGGTTATCACGAAATCGAAACAGTGTTTCAAACCGTCAGTCTCAAAGATATTTTGACGTTTTCCGAAAGAGACGACGGTTTGATTGAACTCACCTGTAACAATGCTGACATTCCCGTTGATGAAAGAAATTTAGTCGCGCGCGCGGCAATGGAACTGAAAAAAAGGTTTGGAATCAAAACGGGAGCGAGAATACATCTTGAGAAGAACATTCCGTCGCCGGGCGGGCTTGGCGGGGGGTCCTCGGATGCGGCTGTGACTTTATTAGGTTTGGCGACATTGTGGAATGCCGATGTTGACAAAAGGGAGTTTGAAGCGATAGGGACAACACTCGGCGCAGATGTTCCGTTTTTCTTTACGGGCGGAACTGCTGTCGGAACTGTTTTGGGTAATGTGATAACAGCAATTGAAGACATCCCTGAAACTTTGTTTTTGGTTGTGATCCCAAACGTGAGTGTACCGACTAAAGAGGCATACAAAAGTCTTAACGCGCCTCGCTTGACAAAGAAAAACACGGAAAGTATTCTCGCACGTTCTCGCTGGCGCGAGAAAATTGCAGATTCAATTCATTACAATTTACACAACGATTTTGAATCAGCCATCTTCCGTTTAGAGCCTGAAATCGAACGGGTTAAAAAGGCTTTGATGGTATCAAGCGCAAAAGGCGTTTTGATGTCGGGAAGCGGCGCAAGCGTCTTTGGAATCTTTGACAACGAAGAATCAAGAGAACAAGCGATTGATAATTTGTCGCAAGAAAAAACTTGGCGCATTTTTGCTTGTTCGTCTGTCGGGCGCGATGAGTATTTGAAAGCCTTAGAACCTTGTTCTAAAATCCTCCGCGTCAAAAATTGAAAAGTTCTTTGCTGGGGCGTAGCCAAGTGGTAAGGCACCGGTCTTTGGAATCGGCATTCGTAGGTTCGAATCCTCCCGCCCCAGCCATTTTTTTGCCTAGCCCCAAGTTGAAAGTTCCAAGCCCCAAGTCATTGTTTATAAACTGGACTTGAGACTTGAGACTTGAGACTTGAGACTTTTATGGGAACAACAAACAGCATCAAGGTTTTTTCCGGTAACGCCAACCGTGATTTAGCCGGAGAGATTTGCCATTACTTGAGCAGTGACCTTGGACGTGCGAACACTTCGCGTTTTTCAGACGGCGAGTTTAACTTTCAAATTGAAGAGAATGTTCGCGGGGCTGACGTTTTCATAGTTCAACCGACTTGCCCGCCGACAGACACACATTTGATGGAACTGTTGGTGATGCTCGATGCGTTCAGACGTTCATCTGCTGAGCGAGTCACGGCTGTCATCCCTTATTTCGGTTACGCGCGTTCTGATAAAAAAGACAGACCGCGTGTTCCGATTGCGGCAAGATTGGTTTCAAATCTTGTTTCCGTAGCGGGCGCAGACAGAGTTTTGACAATTGATTTGCACGCGGCACAGATTCAAGGGTTCTTTGATATTCCTGTGGACCATCTTTACGCCGCACCCGTGATGATGGGTTATTACAAAGATAACCCTTTGCCGAATTTGACGGTGGTTGCGCCGGACACAGGCGGTGCAGAACGCGCGCGCGCATATGCGAAACGCTTAAACGCTGACCTTGCTCTTTGCGACAAACGACGCGAAAAGGCAAACGTCGCGGAAGTGATGAACGTAGTTGGCGATGTGCGCGGGAAAAATTGCGTCATTATTGACGATATGTGCGACACCGGCGGTTCAATCTGTAAAGTCGCACAGGCTTTGAAAGATGCAGGCGCGGAACGTATTCACGCCTGCTTTACACATCCGGTTCTTTCGGGACAAGCAGTTGAAAAAATTGCCGAATCGCCGATTGAACTTGTTATTGTGACAAACACAATTCCTTTGCGCGAAAACGCGAGGGTGTTGGATAAAATAAAAGCGCTTAGCATCGCTCCGCTGTTGGCGAAAGCGATCAAGTCTATCCACGAAGAAACAAGCGTTTCTTCGCTCTTCGTTTAAGTCGAAGGGCAAAAACTTAGGTCATTAGTTTTTAGCAATCAGCGGTCAGCCATCAGCCATCAGCCGTAAATTTCGCTAATTTCAAATTAGCGAAATTAAAGCTGACCGCTAGCCGCTGACCGCTGATTGCTTTTTATTTGAGGTTGATTTTTTATCATGGCACAAAAAGAAACCATTACAGTTAAAGGTGATTTACGCGATAAGCGCGGCAAAGGTGACGCGGGAAGATTGCGTCGTAACGGTATGATTCCGTTGACAGTTTATGGCGGAGATGCAGAACCGATTTCGGCGGCGGCTCCGTTAGCAGAACTCGCGGCGATTCTGCGCTCAGAGACGGGGCACAATACAATTTTCAAACTTGATGTTGCAGGCGTCGGCGTAAGCGACGTTATGTTTCAAGACCGTCAGATTGACCCGGTTCGCGGGCGACTCGTACACGCAGACCTTCGCCGAATCGTCAAAGGTCAAAAGATTGAAGTGACCGTTGATTTAGTTTTGGTTGGCGACGCCATAGGCGTTAAAGAGCAGGGCGGACACCTTGAACACATCTTGCACGAAATCGAAATCGAATGTGAGCCTTTGAACATCCCCGAAAAAATCGAAGCGGATGTTTCAGAGTTACACGCAAACGAAGCGTTGTACGTTTCGGACTTGACCGTACCCGAAGGCGTTACGTTCGTTACTTCCGGTGAAACGGTTGTTGCAACCGTTGGTTTCATAAAAGAAGAAATGGAACAATCAATTGAAGCACCTACAGAACCGGAAGTCATTGGTAAGGGTAAGAAAGAAGAATAATTGTCAGTTGTCCATCGTTAGTTGTCTGTTGCACGCTGAATAAAGTTGAGCGTTGAACACAAAGCAGAAGCCAACAAAGCGAACAACTGACTGCTGACAACTGACCACTGACAAAAATGCGGTTCATTATTGGTCTTGGCAATCCGGGTGAGCGTTACGAAAAGACGCGCCACAATCTTGGCTTCATGCTTGTTGACTTGCTGGCGAGCCAAACAAGAGCGCAAGTCAAAAGAAAAGATTGCCGGTCATTGGTCGGGCGTGCCGAAATCGAAGGCGAGACGGTTGAACTCGTCAAACCGCAAACATACATGAATCTTAGCGGCGAAGCTGTTTCATGTTTGTTGGCTAAAGCCGATGAAAAAGCGGAAAATTTAATTGTTATTGCGGACGATTTGGCTTTGCCTTTCGGAAAAATTCGCATTCGTCCAAAAGGTTCTGCGGGTGGTCACAACGGTTTGAAATCAATTATCTCCTGCTTGAAAACAGAAGAGTTCATCCGCTTGAGAATAGGTATTCAGCCCGAACATCCGATTAACGACACGAAACGATTTGTACTTGAAGAGTTTTCTCGCAGTTTAAGCGAGGATGTTGAAAAAATTTTAGAAACATCTGCTGACGCCGTTCGCGCCATTCTTTGTGATGGAGTCGAAAAGGCGATGGCGAAATTTAATTAAATTGCCGATTGCCAATTGCAAACTGCCGATTGAAAAAGTCCGCAATCCGCAATCCGCAATCCGCAATCAAACAACCTTCTTGCTTCAATTAAAATTTGAAGCCGGAGAGCCATAAGGAGGATAAGAATTGGCTAATTTAAGAACTTACGAAGTGATGTTTATCATCAATCCCGACACATCAAACGAAGATGTCGAGCGAATTGTTGGTAGCTTGAGAGATGTGACTACGTCTTTGGGCGGAGTTATAACCAAAGAAGATATGATGGGACGCCGTCAACTTGCTTATCCAATCGAAAAAAAGAAAGAAGGTATCTATGTTCTTTTTGAGATTGACGGAAGCGGCAAAGAGATAGCCGAACTAGAACGCAGAATGCGTGTATCGGAAGAGATAGTTCGTTATATCAGCGTTCGCGTTGATGAGGAGCGAAAGGCGGCTGATAAGATTCGCAAAAACCGTGAACGCAAAACGGCACGGCGTGGTTTCAAAACAGGTATTGCAGAAAATGAAGGCGCGGAACAGACCGCTCAAGCCTAACAGTTGCCGAATTGTTTGAATGAAAGGATTGAAAGTAAATGGCAAAAAATTTGGACGACAGAATACAACGTAACGGCAATGACTCTGATGAAAGCGAACAGAGAATGGATTTCAAATTTAGCGGCGGGCAACGTCAAAGACGTCGTCGCAGAACCCGACGTACCGTGCCGGATTACATTGATTGGAAGGACATTGATTTCTTGAAACAATTTGTGCCTGAGCGCGGAAAAATTATGCCGCGTCGCATTTCGGGTGTTACGGCTAACGCACAACGCCGTATCGCAAGGGCTATCAAACGCGCACGGAACATGGCGTTGTTACCCTACACGACAGACTAGATTGATTGCGGATTGCGGATTGCGGATTGTTTCTCGCAAACAATTTTGTGTCAGCAAGATGGCACTCTGCTTAGGGAGGTTTATAAATAATGGCAACAACAACAGTTTTATTGCGCGAAGATGTAGATAACTTGGGCGCTCGTGGAGAAATCGTCAAAGTAAAAGCGGGTTTTGCGAGGAATTACTTGCTACCCAACAGCCTTGCGATGGAAGCCACAAAAGGCAACATTAAAAAGGTCGAGCAAGAACGCGCCGCGCTTCTTCGCAAAGAAGCAACAGAGAAAGCTACGGCTGTGGCACAGGCTGAACAAATGGGTAATATAAAACTCGAATTTGTTCGCAGAGCCGGTGAACACGGTATTCTTTACGGTTCTGTAACTTCGATGGACATCGCAGAAGCTTTGCAAGCAAAAGGCTACGAAATTGACCGCAAGCGAATCGTTCTCAAAGATGTTTTGAAAGAAGTCGGCGATTACACAGTGAACGTCAAACTTCATCGTGAAGTTATTTTGGAAGTTCCCGTAAGCGTCATTGCCGAAGGCGGCGGCGAAAAAGCGGAAACTGAAACCCAAGAAAAACCAAAGGCAAAAGGTAAAAAAGCCAAAGCAGAGCCGAAAGAAGTCGAAGGACCGACTTACGAGTAATAAAAGCTTTGTCGGATTTTTTTAGAATAAACGGGCGAGTGCGTGTTAAGCGTTCGCCCGCTTTGTTTTGGATAGGAAACTTCTTGATGCAAAAATAAAACAGCCAGATTTGAAACTGGCTGTTTTATTTTTTCGCTAGATTTGTTGGTGGAGGCGAGGGGAGTCGAACCCCTGACTGCGCATTGCGAACGCGCTGTGTTGCCAACTATACCACGCCCCCGAATATCTATGTTGTCCGATGGCTCGTTGATGTCCGACAACG
>Ga0187893_10010280_pt1 | contig 14028 bp, 18 predicted proteins | sample MA1701074metaG_FD_139574 | JGI IMG/M metagenome (GOLD analysis project Ga0187893, IMG submission 139574) | White microbial mat communities from a basaltic lava cave in the Kipuka Kanohina Cave System on the Island of Hawaii, USA - MA170107-4 metaG ...
CCCGGGGCCGCCCCACGCGACGGCCAGCAACGTCAGGTACTCCTGACTCGCCGCCAGCGTCAGGCCGCATAATCCCGGTGTCGACATAAATCGAGTTATGCGGAAGGCCGCATAAATCGACGAGTTCGCGCTGGCCCCCCTCGCCGACGCGCAGGCGGCAGCGACCTCGGCAACGTTCTTCTTCCGCTCCGCCTCCGGCCTCGTCGCCTTCGACGCCTCGGGCGGCCAGGGCTCCGACGCCCCGCTGCCGGCGCCGCCCCCCGAGGTCGAGGACCTCACCCCCTGCCCCGACCCGCCCACGATCCCCCCGCCGCCTGCGCCCGTATCGTTGTCGGTCGAGCCCGACGCCTTCGCCCTCGCCGCCGGCGAGACCGCCGACCTGCGGGCCCTGCTCGACCTGCCGGCCCGCCCCACGCCGATCGACGTGTTCTTCGTCCTCGACACCTCGACGAGCATGGGAGGTGTCATCGACGGCCTGGTCGCCTCCGTCGAGCAGGCCGCCGCCGACCTCGCCGGCCGCGAGCTCGACGTGCACGTCGGCGCCGCCGAGTTCAACGACCGCGCCAACTTCGTGCCCTACCGGCGACTGGTCAACATCGGTCCGTTCGACTGCAAGCTCGGCCGGGCGCTGGACGCCATCGAGCTCCAAGGCGGCGCCGAGACCCACCTGCTCGCCCTCCACAACGCCGTCACCGGCGCCGGCGGCCACCGCGTCAACCCCGGCAAGCAAGCCGACTTCCGCCCCGGCTCCCTCCGTCTGGTGGTCCACGCCACCGACGACACCATCGACGACCGCGAGGACGAGCCCACCCCCGACCAGGTCGCCGAGGCATTCCGGTCGGCCGGCGTCCTGCACGTCGGCCTCAACGCCCTCGCCACCGCCGGGCTGACGCCTGACGCCGGCACCTCCCTCGACGTCCACGACGTCCTCGCCGACCTGTCCCGACGCACCGGTGCCCTGGCCCCTCCCGGAGGCCTCGACTGTGACGGCAACGGCGTCGACGACGTCGCCGAGGGCGAGCCGGTGACCTGCGACATCGGCGACCTCCTCCTGACCGGCGTGGGCGCCGGCATCGGCGACGTCGTCGTCCAGGTGATCAGTGCCCTCCGGGCCACGACCACCGTGGAGCTCGCCGCCACCGCGCCTTCCTTCGTCCAGGTCGCGCTCGACCAACCCACCGTCGACGCCGACCTCGCCGAGCCCAACAACCTGCCCTTCACCGGGACCGTCACGTGCAACGGCGACACCACCGGCCAAGCCGGCGACCTGACCTTCGTCGCCACCATCGCCGGTACCGAGGTGACATCGGTCGTCGCGCCCATCACCTGCGGGTCGCCTCCGGTCGAGGACGACCCCGCACCGCAGTCGGCCCCGCCTGCCGCGGAGCCCGCGCCCAACCCGAGCCCGGAGCCCGCCCCGTCGCCGAATCCGACCCCGGAGGCGAACCCGGCGCCGGCGCCCGCTCCTGCGCCCCCGATCCCCATCGCCATCAGCGCGCCGGCGCCTGCGCCGGCGTCGGCGCCCGCCCCTGCTCCAGTCCCGGCCCCCGCTGCGGCGTCCGCACCGGCCGCGGCTCCGGCCCCGGGGGCCGCCCCCGCTCCGGCGGCCGCAGCAGCCCCCGCCCCGGCGACCTCGCCGGGCGGCGCAACCGGTCTCGCCGTCGGACGACAGAGCGAGGAGCGATCCTCCGCAGCACAGGCCTTCGTCGGCGACGAGACCCACCACTTCGTCGCGGCTCCGGTCGGTCGGAGCGCGGACCCGACCGCGATCGTGCGCCTCGTCGGTGCCATCGGTCTCCTGGCGACGGCCGGTGCGCTCCGGGCTCGCCGGCCGGCCCCACGACTACGGCTCCGCCGCAACGGCTGACACAGCCCTGAAGCCCCGAGGGCGCACGGGGCGGGCGCTGCTCTCAGAGCGGGCTGGGCGAACGGAGATGGGGGGACGAGGGAAGAGGCGTACATTGGACGGCGTTGGAGTGGTATCTCGACGCCTCCGAGCCAGACGCGATCAGCGCGCTCCGCCGTTAGATCCTGGCGTACCTGGAGCGTCACGCCGAGAACGGCAGCGAAGAGGCCCTCGCCGATGCTGGCGTCGCCATCTCGGAGCTGGTCAGCAACGTGGCCAGGCACACGAAGGGGCCCGGTTGGGTCAGCGTCGAGTGGTCGGGGGTGCGGCCGACGTTGACCGTGAGAGATCTCGGAGAAGGCTTCGTCCTGCCCGCCCTCGACACGCCGGCGGTGACCCAGATCGGTGGGCGGGGTCTGTTCCTCGTCGACCGCCTCGCCCACGACCTCGCCGTCGCGGCGCGGCGGGGTGGCGGTACGACGGTCACCGTGACGCTGCCGGTCACGCGACCGACGCCGGTCGATCACGATCCGCCCGGCCATCATCGTGGCGTGCTGCCAGCGGTCGACGAGGCCGGCTCCGACGGGTTCGGCAAGGAGGCGTTCCTCCGGGCCCTGGTCGTCCAGCTCGCGCTGGCGGTGGAGGAGCAGCACGGTAGCGACGCGGCCGCGGCTGCCGTTGCGCAGGTGGGCACCGACGTCGGCGGGCAGATGGAAGCCGAGTACCGGGCGGCTCGCGGCGTCGTCGGCCGACTCGACACCGAAACGCTCGCTGAGTGTCTGGTACGGCTCAAGCGCGCCATCGACGGCGGCTTCCACGTCATCGAGCTGACCGACGACCGGATCGTGTTGGGCAACGACCGCTGCCCGTTCGGCGACGCCGTGCAGCGGGCGCCTGCGCTGTGCCGGATGACTTCGAGCGTTTTCGGCGGCATCGCCGCTCGCAACAGCGACGACGGCGCGACGGTGGTGCTCGAGGAGCGCATCGCCGTCGGCGATCCATCGTGCCGGGTGGTCGTCGACCTCCGGCCCGACGCCAGCTTGGGTCACCGCTACCGCCGGCCTGTCTGACCCTCGGGCGAAGGACGCAGTCAGCCGCATTGCGGTTCCAAGGCCGCCCGCGCTGGCGCAGTAGCGGGTTCGGCGACCACCCGAAGCCTGATCCTGCTCCACCGACGGTAGCGCGACGTCGGCATCGCCGGGCAGCACCCGAGGTTGACGTCGGGCTTGCCACATCAAGAATGACTCTCATACTCTAGAGCGATGGATGTCTCTCTCCCCGTTGCGCTCGCGCTCGACGAGGTCACGGTCCGCTACGGGACCCGAGTGGCCGTCGAGCGTGCTTCCTTCGCCGTGGCGAGGGGTGAGGTGGTGGCCCTGATCGGGCCGAACGGGGCGGGCAAGTCGTCGCTGTACAAGGCGATCCTCGGGCTGGTGGCGCATGACGGGGTGGTGACGATGCACGGCACCGCTTGCCACCACCGCACCGACCGGTGGAACGTCGCCTACCTGCCCCAGCGGGCCGACGTCGACCTCGACTTCCCGATCACCGTCGCCGAGGTCGTCCTCGCCGGCCGCCGGCGGCTCCTGCGGGCCCGGCGCTGGCCCCGGACCGAGGACCGCGCAGCCGTGGACGACGCGCTGGCCAGGGTAGGGCTGCCCGCCTTCGGTCGGCGGCCGATCGGTGCGCTGTCGGGCGGGGAGCTGCAGCGGGTGTACCTGGCCCGGGCGCTGGCACAAGAGGCCGACGTGCTGCTCCTGGACGAGGCGCTCGCCGGGGTCGACCGCCCCGGCACCAGGGCCCTGCTCGACCTGCTCGACGAGCTCGCCGCCGACGGCGCCGCGGTGCTCGTGGCCACCCACGACCTTGCGCTCGCCCGCCGCCGCTTCGAGCGTTGCCTGGCCCTCAACCGGCGCCTTGTCGCCGACGGCCCCGCCGCCCTCACCCTGCACGAAACGCAGCTCGAAGCCGTGTTCGGCAGCGCCGGTGAGCCCGGGCCGGCGCTCGAAGGCGTGGCGTGAGCGCCAGCGAGGGCCGCCGGCCGCGCGAGCGCCAGCGAGCCGGAGGGCCCGGGCGTGGGGCGGCGCCCCAGGGGGTCACCGCGTGAACGCCGTCGAATGGCTCGTCGACCCGTACCGCAGCGAGTTCATGCGCCACGCCCTGGCCGCGGCGGTGCTGGTCGGTGTGGTGGCGCCGCTGGTGGGGGTGTGGATCGTCCTGCGGCGCCTCGCCTACCTGGGTGACGCCATGAGCCACTCGCTCCTCGCCGGGGTGGCGGGCGCGTTCCTGCTGGGCGCCAGCATCACTGCCGGTGCGCTGGTCGCCGGGCTGTTGATGGCGACCGGGATCGGCCTCCTCGCCCGCCATCCCCGGCTCCGGTCCGACGCCGTCATCGGGGTGGTGGAGACGGCCATGTTCGCGGCCGGGGTGGTCCTGGTCAGCACCCGCAGCGACCGCATCGGCGTCGACCTCTCGGCCTACCTCCTCGGCCAGGTCACGACCGTCACCACCGGCGACCTCGCCGTCAACGGCGTGCTGGTGGCCGTGGCGCTCGTCGCCGTGGTGTGGCTGTTCGCCGACCTGCGGGCCGCCACCTTCGACCCCGTGCACGCCGCCCTCAGCGGGGTACGTGTCGGCGCCGTCAGCTCCGCGCTCCTCGCGATCCTGGCGGTGGCCATCGTGGTCAGCCTCCAGACCGTCGGGCTGCTGATGAGCGTGGCCATGCTCGTCACCCCCGCGGCCGCCGCCCGGCTGCTCACCGCCCGCACCTCGACCATGACGGCCGCTGCGGTTGCCATCGGGGTCGTTTCGGCTGCGCTCGGGCTCACCGCCAGCTACCACCTGGCCACGCCGCCGGGCGCCACCGTCGCCCTCGCCGCGGTCGCCGCCCTGGCCATCGCCTTCCTCGTCACGCTGCCTCACCGCGGCCACCGACATCCGGCGGCCGCAGCGGCCCCCCGGCCGGCATGACGACCGACGAGCTGCATGCCGCCGTCACCAGGCGGCTGGCCGGTTCCCGCCAGCGCTACACGCCTTCTCGGCGAGCCCTCGTCGAGGCGCTACGGGAGGCGGGGGCGCCGATCACCATGGGCGAGCTGCTGGTCCGTCACCCGCGGCTGCACCAGAGCACCGCCTACCGCAACCTGGCCGTGCTCGAGCAGCTCGGGGTGATCACCCGCCTGCTGGCGCCGCCGGGCGCGGAGGCGCATCACGAGCTGGCCGAGCCGTTCCTGGCTCACCACCACCACCTCGTCTGCTCGACGTGCGGGGCGATGCGGGACTGCGTCGTCCCAGCGCGCCTCGAGCGTGCGCTCCAAGCTGCCGCCACCGCCGCCACCGCCGGCGAGTTCCACGTGCACACCCACCGCCTCGACTTCCTCGGCACCTGCCGGCGGTGCGCCTGACCGACGGGCGCGACTTGCGCATCGTCGTCCTCTCTACGAGAGTAGTTCTCATTCCGTGCTGACCACTGGAAAGGGATCCTTCGCCATGCGACGCTTCCTCGCCCTTGCCGCTCTGCTTCCGCTGGCCGCCGCGGCCTGCGGCTCCGACGACGACACCGGCGCCGGCGCCGCTGCGGAGGACCGCCTTCAGGTGGTGGCCAGCTTCTATCCGGTGGCAGAGGCCGCCGAGCGGGTGGGTGGCGACCTGGTGGAGGTCGAGAACCTGACGCCGGCGGGAACGGAGCCGCACGACCTCGAGCTCACCCCACCGCAGGTCGACGGACTGCAGGACGCCGACGTGGTGCTCTACCTCGGCCAGGGCTTCCAACCGGCCGTCGAGGAGGTCGCCGAACGGCGCGACGGTGCTTCGGTCGACGTCTTGGAGGCGGTGGAGCTCGAGGTGGGCGCCGCCGAGTTTGACGAGGAGGAGGGCGAGAACGCCGAGGAGGAGGGCGAGCACGCCGAGGTGGAGGGTGAGCACGCCGACGAGGGAGCGCTCGACCCGCACTACTGGCTCGATCCGACGTTGATGGCCGACGCGGTCGACCGGATCGAGGAGGCGCTCGCCGAGGCCGCGCCGGAGCACGCCGACGCCTTCGCCGCCAACGCCGAGCGCTACAAGTCGGAGCTGGCCGAGCTGGACCAGGAGTTCGAGGAGGCGCTCGCGCAATGCGAGGTGCGGGTGATGGTCACGTCCCACGCCGCCTTCCACTACCTGGCCGAGCGCTACGACCTCGAGCAGCTGCCCATCGCCGGGCTGTCGCCGGAGTCGGAGCCCGATCCCCGCCGCCTGGCCGAGCTGGCCGACCTCATCGGCGAGGAGGGTGTGACCACGGTGTTCTACGAGACCCTGGTCGCCCCGGACGTCGCCGAGACCCTGGCCCGGGAGGCCGGCGTCGACACCGCCGTGCTGAACCCTCTCGAGGGCCTGACCCAGGACGACATCGAGGCGGGCAAGGACTACGCCGCCGTGATGCGCGACAACCTCGCCGCCCTCACCGGCGCCCTCGGCTGCCGCTGACCCCCCGGCCGAGCCCGAGGGGGATCGGTAGGCTCGGATCGGTTCTCAACCTCACCGTGCCCATGCCGCCCGCCCTCGCCGCCGACGCCGTCACCTTCGCCTACGGGCGAACCCCGGTGCTCGACTGCGTCCACCTGGCCGTCGCGCCGGGCGAGTTCGTGGCCCTGGCCGGCCCCAACGGGTCGGGCAAGTCGACGCTCGTCCGGCTCCTGCTCGGGCTGCTGGCCCCCGCGACGGGCACGGTCAGCGTGCTCGGGATGCCCCCGGGGGCACTGCGCCAGCGCTGGCGGGTCGGCTACGTGCCCCAGCGGCCGGCGATGGTCGACCTGCTCCCCGCCACCGTCGAGGAGGTCGTGATGGCCGGGCGGATCGCCCGGCGGGGCTGGTGGCGTCGGCCCGACGCCGGGGACCGGGCCAGCGTCGCCGCCGCGCTCGACACCGTGGCCCTCGGCGACCTGGCCAAGCGGCGCCTGGCCGAGCTGTCGGGCGGCCAACAGCAGCGGGCGCTGATCGCCAAGGCGCTGGCGCCCGGTCCCGACCTGCTCATCCTCGACGAGCCGGTGGCCGGTGTCGACGCCGACTCCCAGCGCCGGTTCCGAGACGCCCTCGTGGCGCTGGCTCGGGAGCGGGATGCCGCGGTCCTGCTCGTCAGCCACGAGTTCGGCGCCGTGGCCGACGACCTCGACCGCCTCGTCGTGCTGCGGGCCGGCAAGGTCGCCTTCGACGGACCGCCGGCGGAGCTGACCGCCACCGGCGTGAGCCTCGGCGTCCACGCCCACGACCTGCCGCTGTGGCTGGAAGGCCTCCGATGAACCTGCCGCTGCCCTGGCCGTTCGACCGCGACTACATGCAACTCGCCCTGATCGCCGGGCTCGTCGTCGGCGTCACCGCCCCGCTCATCGGCACCTTCCTCGTGCAGAGGAGGCTGTCGCTGATGGGCGACGGTGTCGGCCACGTCGCCTTCGCCGGGGTGTCGGCCGGTCTGCTCGCCGGGGTCTGGCCGGTGTGGACCGCGCTGGTCGCCGCCGTCGCCGGCGCGGTCGCCATCGAGTGGCTGCGCGCCCGGGGGCGGGCCACCGGCGACCTCGCCCTCGCCCTGTTCTTCTACTCCGGCATCGCCGGCGGTGTCGTGCTCACCGGCCTGGCCGGGTCACTCGACGCCGGCACCCTGACCTACCTGTTCGGCTCCATCCTCACCGTCACCCGGGCCGACGCCGCCACCATCGCGGTGCTCGGCGTCGCCATCCTCGCCGCCATCACGGTCGCCTGGCGGGCGCTGTTCAGCCTGGTCGTCGACGAGGAGGCAGCCCGGGTCGCCGGGCTCCCGGTGGGCGGGCTCAACCTGGCCCTAGCCGCCCTCACCGCCGTCACGGTCGTGGCCGGCATGCGCATCGTCGGCGTGCTGCTCGTCGCTGCGCTCATGGTGCTCCCCGTCGGCGCCGCCCAACGCCTGGCCACCTCGTTCCGGGGCACGTTGGTCGCCGCCAGCACCGTCGGCGCCGTCAGCGCCGTCCTCGGACTGGCCGCGGCCCGGCAGTGGGGCCTCGCCCCCGGCGGCACGATCGTCCTCGTGGCCGCAGGACTGTTCGTGGTGGCCTCCGTGCTGCCTCGCGCCGGCGGGCTGCGGGCGGTTCAGGCCCGGCAGGCCTCACACTGACCGAGCAGGTCGATGCGATGGCCGGTGACCTCGAAGCCGGTCTCGTCCCGGGCCATGCGGGCCGCATCGGCCAGCGCCCGCTCCAGGCGGGGGTACGCCGAGATGTCGGCCACGATGCCGCAGGAGTCACACAGCAGGTGGTGGTGGTGGCCGGCGAGGTCCTCGGCCAGCTCGAACCGTCCGTGGTCGTCGGTGCCGGCCACCCGGTGGACGACCCCGGCGTCGAGGAGCACGACCAGGTTCCGGTAGGCCGAGCTCACGGGCAGCGAGCCGGGGTCGGCAGCGTCGATCATCTCCGGCACGGTGAGGGGCCGGTCGGACCGCTCGAGAACCTCGACGATCGCCCGCCGGCCGGCGGTGTAGCGCTGCTCGAGCCCGGCGAGGCGGACCGCGACCTCGTCGTGGAGCTCCACCCGGCGGGAGCGGCTCAGTGCTCGTCCCAGTGGCCGTCGTGGGCGGCGTGACGGTGCCCGTCGTGGACGTAGTCGGTGTGGTCACCGTGGGCGACGGCCTCGTGCCCGCACCCCTCGCCATGTTCGTGGTCATGGTCGTCGTGGCTGAGGTGAGCGTCGGTGGCGCACTCGTCCCAGTGACCGTCATGGGCCCGGTGGGCGTGGCCGTCGTGCAGGTAGTCGGTGTGGTCGCCGTGGGCGACGGCGACGTGCCCGCATCCCTCGGCGTGGTCGTGGTCGTGGTCGGCGTGGGTGTCGTGCTCGGTCGTGGTCATCGGTGGGTCCTCTCGCTTGCATGGGTTACGGCATCTCGGACGATGTGGGCGACGTGGTCGTCGCTGAGCGCGTACGCCACCTCCCGACCCCGGCGCCGGCCGGTGACCAGCCGCTCGGAGCGCAGGACCCGCAAGTGCTGGGAGACGAGCGGCTGGGTCACGCCCAGGGCCTCGACCAGCTCGTGCACGCACCGCTCGCCCCGGTCCAGCTCCAGCACGATGGCCACCCGGTGCTCGTTGGCCAGGGCGCGCAGGAGCTCGGCGGCGGTCACGGCCGGGTCAGTGGGCCGGCTCGGCGCCGGGGCCATCGTCGAACGGGGCACCCTGTCAGCGTACCGCATGCGAATAGATGCATAGGAGGTCGGAGTGACGGACGAGGCCAGCGAGGCGACCAGGGCGACCTGGCGGCGGGGCAGCTACGAGGTGGTGGGGGACTGGTTCGCCGCCGCCTCGCGCGATGTCCTCGTCGGTGCCGATGGCCCCCTGGCGCTCGCCGGCCGGGACGTGCTCGACGTTGCGTGCGGCACCGCCGCCGTGGCCATCGAGGCGGCAGCCCAGGGTGCGCGCGTGACCGGTGTGGACCTCACCCCCGAGATGCTCACGACCGCCGCTGCCCGAGCGGCGGCCTCCGGCGTCGACCTCACGCTGGCCGAGGGCAGCTTCGAGGACCTCGGCCGCTTCGGCGCCTTCGACGTGGTGGCGTCGGCCTTCGGTGTGATATTCGCCGCCGACCCCGTCGCCGTCGCCGCCGAGCTGAGCCGGGCCTGCCGGCCCGACGGCACCGTCGCGGTGGCTGCGTGGCACCGGGACGGCGCCCTCGGCGGCCCGCCGCCGGCCATGCGCGCGCTGCTGCCCGGAGGCGGCGTCGACGGCACCCGCTGGGCCGAGCCCGATGAGGTGGCCAGGTTCTTCGCCCCGGCCGGGCTGCGGGTGGTCGGTGCCCGGCGCTCGACGCTCGCCATCCCGTTCGCCTCGGCCGCTGCCGCCGTCGACGCGTTCCTCATGTGGTCGGGACCATGGATGGCGGTCTTCGACCTCCTCGCCGCCCAGGGCCGATCCGACGACGGCCGGGTCGCGCTCGAGGCCCACCTGGCCGAGCGCAGCGACCCTGCCCCCGGGGGCATCGCTCTGCGAGCCGACTACACCGTCACCCACCTCCGGCGGCAGAACTAGAAATAAGAACCAATCTGGTTATCCTGAGCCCATGGACACCGCTGCTCCGCCCGTGCCGGCCGAGAAGGTCCCGGTCACCGTGCTCACCGGGTTCCTCGGCTCCGGCAAGACGACGCTGCTGAACCACATCTCACCGAGCAGCACGGCAAGCGGATCGCGGTGATCGAGAACGAGTTCGGCGAGATCGGGATCGACGACGCCCTCGTGCTCGACGCCGAGGAGGAGATCTTCGAGATGAACAACGGCTGCATCTGCTGCACCGTGCGGGGCGACCTCATCCGCATCCTCGGCAACCTCATGAAGCGCAAGGACCGCTTCGACCAGATCGTCATCGAGACCACCGGCCTGGCCGATCCCGCCCCGGTGGCCCAGACCTTCTTCGTCGACGACGAGGTCGCCAGCCAGCTGCGCCTCGACGCCATCGTCACCGTCGTCGACGCCAAGCACCTCGTCACCCACCTCGACGACCACAAGCCCGAGGGCGTCGAGAACGAGGCGGTCGAGCAGCTCGCCTTCGCCGACCGGATCGTCCTCAACAAGGTCGACCTGGCCCACAGCGAGATCGAGCTGGCCGACGTCGAGCGACGCGTTCGCGAGATCAACGCCTTCGCCCCCATCGTGCGGACCACCTGGGGCAAGGTCGACCTCGACCGCATCCTCGATGTCGGCGCCTTCGACCTCGGTCGCGCCCTGGCCGAGGATCCCGAGTTCCTCGCCGCCGACGCCCAGCACCTCCACGACAGCACCGTCACCTCGGTCGGGATCGAGCTCGACGGCGACCTCGACCTCGACCGGCTGAACCGATGGATGAGCACCCTCCTCCGGGAGAAGGGCGTCGACATCTTCCGGTCCAAGGGCATCCTGGCCATCGCCGGCTGGGACGACCGTTACGTGTTCCAGGGTGTGCACATGCTCATGGACGGGACCGCCGACCGCCCATGGACGAACGACGAGCTGCGCCGCAACCGGCTCGTGTTCATCGGTCGCAACCTCGACCGCGGCCAGCTCGAGCTCGGCCTGCGGGCCTGCCTGGCATGACCATCGGCCCTCCCGCCTGGCGCGCCGCGCTCGACGACCACGTCGAGGCCCTTGCCTGGTCGCCCGACGGCACCCGTCTCGCCGCCGGCTCGCTGGCCGGTGACGCCGTGCTCCTCGACGCCGCCGGCGATGTCACCGCCAAGCTCGCCTCCCACCCCATTGGGCGTGCTCACCATCGCCTGGTCGCCTGATGGCACCCGGCTCGCCGTCGGCGGCCAGGACGGCGTGGTGCGCCTCACCGACGCCGTCGGTGACGAGATCGCCGTCCGCCAGGAGACGGGCTGGGTGACCAGTGCCGGCTGGTCACCCGACGGCCGCCTGTTCGCCGCAGGCATCGACCGCACCCTGTACCTGCTCGACCGTGATGGAGCTCTCGTTCGCCGCTACCAGCCGGCCCCGTCCACCGTCACCTCCCTCGCCTGGTCGCCCAACAGCGCCCGCGTCGGCGTCGCCGCCTACGGCGGCCTCCGCTGGCACGACCCCGCCAGTGACAGTGACAGTGACAAGCCCTCGCGCATCCACGCCTGGAAGGGGTCGCTCTCTCCGTCGCCGTCCACCCCGCCGGCCGCTGGGCCTGCGCCGGCTCCCAGGACAACACCGTCCACTTGTGGAGGCTGTGGTCGGGCGACGACCTGTCCATGTCGGGCTACCCGGCCAAGGTCGAGCACCTCGCCTTCCGTGCCGACGGCCGGTGGATGGCCAACGCCTGCCTCGGCGACATCACCGTCTGGGACTTCGCCAAGAGCCCCGCCGGCACCGTCCCCGCCCAGGGCGCCGCCCACGACCGTCACGTCACCGCCCTCGCCTGGCAGCCCGGCGGCGACCTCCTCGCCACCGGCGGCGCCGACGGCCGCATCGTCCTCTGGCCCTCACCCCGCAAGCGCGGCCGGGCGCTGGCCCCGCTCGATGTCGACGACGGCGAGGCCGCCGTTGCCCGGTTGTCCTGGTCACCCGACGGCGCCCACCTCGCGGTCGGTCGCGGCGACGGCACCGTCGAGCTGCGGGGCGTCGCCGCACCGTGAGCACCGTCGTCCTCGCCTGTCGCGGCTGCTGCTGCGGCACCACGAAACACCCCGACGTCGACCACGACGCCCAGCTCGACGCCATCCAAGCGGCCGTCGGTCACCGCCTCACGGTCACCTCCTGCCTCGGCCCCTGCCGGTGGTCCAACGTCATTGTCGCCGTTGACGCCGACACCGGGCAGCAGACGTGGTTCGGGAGGGTGCTGGATCCGGCCGACACGGAGGCGGTGGCGGCGTGGCTGGCCGAACCCGAAGCAGCACCGAGGCCTGAGCACCTCGTTCGCCATCCGCCCCGGCCCGACCGCCAACGCGCGCTCCAGATCGCTCGGTACGCCCGGCGTGCGACCCGCGCATGAGCGGGTACCTCCACTCCGTCGACCTGCTCGACTGCCAGGGCCGCGCCACCCACCGCTTGACCCTGGACTACGACGGCACCGTCACCATCCACTTCGCCGACGGTCGAGGCCTGGCACGGGTGGACCCCACCGCCCGGCGCAACCTCACACCTGCCGTCGCCGTGAACGACCAGCTGCTCGACGAGGCCGCCGCCCTGCGCCCGGGCTGACCCGAGCCCTGGCCCTCGCCGGGCCCGGCCCTCTGCCAGAGAGAGCCGGCGCAGCTCCTCTGCCGGTCGGAAGCCGAGCACTTCGCTGCACGATGGTAACCATCTTGTCCGTCGTCCTGCTCGTCGCCGGGGTCGCCGGCGCGCTCGCCCGACCTTCGGGCCTGCCGGCCTGGGCCGTTCCCGTGGCCGCCGCAGCGGTGGCCGTCGCCGGGCCCGTCTCGATCACCGAGGCTCGCAGTTCGGTCGGGCCCCTCGTGGAACCGGTGGCGTTCCTGCTGTTCGCCGTCCCGCTCGCAGCCCAGCTCGACCGGCTCGGGTTCTTCGACGCCGCCGCCGCCCGGGTTCGTGGCCGCCATGCACCGGTGGGGCTGTGGGCCCTGGCGGCACTGACCGTCGCCGTCCTCAACCTGGACGCCGCCGTCGTGCTCCTCACGCCGCTTTACATCCGCATCGCCCGGTCCTGGGACGTCGACCCCGTGCCCTACGCGTTCGTGCCGGCGCTGCTGGCATGCCTGGCGTCGTCGGCCCTGCCGGTGTCGAACCTCACCAACCTCGTCGTCGTCGAACGCCTCGAGGTCGGAGCGGGCTCGTTCCTGTCCGAGCTCGGCGGCCCGACCGTGGCCGCCTGCACCGTCGGCTACCTCCTCTGGCGGCGAGCGCTGCGCCCGGCGCTGCCGGCCGCAGGCGGCGTCCCCGCCCGGGGTCATGGCAAGGCACTGCTCGGCGGCGCTGCGGTCATCGCCCTGCTCGTCGTCGGCTTCGTGCCCGGACGGGCGCTCGGCCTGGAGGCCTGGATGGTGGCTGGCGCCGTCAACGTCCTCCTCCTGCTCTGCGATCGCCGCACCCGACCGTGGCCATGGTCGTCGGTCCCGTGGGGGACGGCCGTCCTCGTCAGCACCCTTGCTGTCCTCGCCGGCGGCGCCGCCCCTGCCCTGCCCGTCGAGGACCTCCTCGGTAGCGGCGGCGGGATCGCTGTGGCCCGCAGCGCTGCGGTCGGCGCCGTCACCGCCAACGCGGTGAACAACCTGCCGGCGCTGCTCCTGGCCCTCGACGCCCTCAACGCGACACGGGTCAGCCCTGCCATCTGGGCCCTGCTGCTGGGCGTGAACGCCGGTCCGGTGGTGCTCGTGACCGGCTCGCTGTCCGGTGTCCTGTGGCTCGACGCGACCCGCCGTGAAGGCGTCGACGTGGGCCCGGGAAACTACGCCCGTGTCGGCATCGCCGTCGGCGTCCCGTCGTTCGCGGCGGCCGTCGCCGTCCTGCTCGCGCTGGCGTGATCCCCATCGGTGGGCGATGTCATCACGCGGCCCGGTCGCCTTCGCCGAGCCTGAGCGGCCATGACCTGCAGCGCCGCCACGGCACCGCCGACGTAGGTGACGCCCTGTGCCACGCAGGTCGTGCACATGGTGGCCACGGTACCCGCACGGCCACCAGCCGCCGCCGTCGGGGAGACTTGCCGGGATGAGCGGAACCCGAGCGGTCACCGTGACCGTCAGGAGCCTGCGCATCACGGTGGCGATCGTGGCCGCCGCAACC
>Ga0187893_10010281_pt1 | contig 14024 bp, 10 predicted proteins | sample MA1701074metaG_FD_139574 | JGI IMG/M metagenome (GOLD analysis project Ga0187893, IMG submission 139574) | White microbial mat communities from a basaltic lava cave in the Kipuka Kanohina Cave System on the Island of Hawaii, USA - MA170107-4 metaG ...
ATAAGGCGCGGGGTCAATGTTGATGTTGGCTACGTTGGCGAGCAGGGCGCGCGGCGTAGCGTCGGAAGATTGCGCTTGCGCCAGCGGCGCAAGCCACAAACAAAGCGCGCAAAGCGCAGTGCGAAAGATTGGCTGCATTGGCTGACTCCTCCCAAAATTTGTAGGGCAGGTTACCAACCTGCCCTACAAATTTTGACTGTTTTATGTGGTGGTTAAACGAAAAGCTTATGCTCACGCCGCCGCGTACTCGGTAAACGGCCTGAGATTGGGGTGGCGAAAGCCCAAAATGATCCGGTCTTTCGGGACGCCAGCGGCTTCGAGGTCGGTGGCGATGCCCTCTTCGGTGTTGTCTTCCTGAATCCAAATTTTGCCGTTGGCGATCTCCAGGTGGGCGACGGCGCTGTAGTGGTGATGAACGCCTTCCCAGCCCAGCGTCACCAGCGCGTACTGGTCACGCTCACGGTCAAACAACAAGCGCGTCTCCACTCCGGCGGCGGCGCAGGGGTATTCGGCGTAAGCGGCCAGCACGCGCTCGGCGATGTCAGCTAAAACTCGGTTATCCATTGCAAAATCTCCTCTCTTTGCGGATCGAAGACGATCAGTTGAATCCGCTTTTTCTCCACCAGCAAATGCCCGATTGAATCTTTATCCTTGAAGACCGCGTCGAAAGCAATTTCATGCACAGCCAGATAAAGTTTCCGCGCCGGTTCGGTCTCTTCCAGCAGAATCTGGTACAACTCGATCTGTCCCAGCGCGTTTTCAAGATTGGCTATGTCCGATTTGCCGACGAAGCTTTTGACCTCGACTGCAATCTTTTCACCGGCCTTTTCAGCAGTTAGCGGCGAAGATCGCGGCACGAGTTAGTAGCGGCTGCTTTCGGTTTGCGCTCGCTGCTGAAGACTCCCCAGTGCGGTTCCGGATCGGGCCAGGGTGGGGCGCCATCCGGTTTTGGACGGCCCAGATGTTTCCACGGCGCGTCGAAGGCTTCGAAGACGACGTAGATCACATTGGTCTGGCGCAGCAATTCGTAGTACCGGGCCTGCCGCGCTTCGTCCAGGCCCACGTCGCCGCCGGATGGCAATCCGACTTCCTTGAAAATGAGCGGTTTGTCGGAGACTGCGCGCAGCGTTTTGAATATGCTTGCCGTCCACTGCGCCGCCTCCTGTGGGTCTCGCCGATTCGCGAAATAAGGATGGACGTTGGGAAAAGTCCAATCCGCAATCTTCCATAGAGGCGAGTTTTCGTAATAATCGCCAGCCTCTTCCGTGGTGGTCACAGGCTTGCCCGTCTTTTGCCTCAGCCGATCCATCGCCGCAGTCAACTTCTTCAAGTCATAACGCACGTCCAATCCTTCATTGCCGACGCAGTAGCCTACGACAACAGAATATTGACCAGCCTGCTCTGCAGCGCGCAATTCGTCTTCGTCAGTCGGATTCCACACTCCGACGATCATCCCTGAGAACTCCGCGGCTTGCGCCAATCTTGGGATGTCCAGCATCCGGTCAGGCGCAGACTGTTGACGGTAATTCGAGCCGTAAGTCACCAAGCCGTTGAACCCTGCGCTTCGCAGCACGCGCAAATCCTCACGTACATCCTGTTCCGACGGCCATCGGGGTGGGTTGGTTGTAGGATCGAAATTGGTGGGCGAGTAAGCGATCCAGCACAACCGTGTCAGTTGATCAGCCCAATTCGGTTTGGCGCTTTGAGACGACTGTCTAGCAACCGCATTAGTCATATGTTGACTGGAAGTGGTAAGCAAATATTTCGCCAGCACGGAACCGACTAAGGCGATGATTGCGAGCGTGATGATGCCTGTGATGCGCTTTGGCGCTTGGCTGTTCTTATGGGGTGATCCGGGCAGCGGCAGCTTGAACATAGGTCAACCTCAAAGATATCCAGTGTATTGCTGCGGACGCTCAGTCGTGAACAATCTGCGGGATGAGCAGCCGGTTTACCGTACGCCTTCAAACTGGATGCCATCCAGATAGAAGACCGCGCCCTGTGGATTGGCTACGTCAGTCGCAATCCAGGCGAATAAGCCAATGGCTTTGGTCAAATCCATTCCTTTGAGATCAATCTCCTTTGGTTCCCAGGTAGTCTTAAGCGTCACCTTACCAAGTGAGCGGCCAGGTTTGGGTTCTATATCGATCGCCCCGATTTTGAATTCAATTCCTTCTCCGCCTCGCTCACCGCGAACCCAGAAGATCAGGCGATTGATCTCTTTGAAGTTGCCAGCCTGTCGAACATCAATTCCGCAAGAGTCAGCCTTTACTTTCTGCCAGGCCGCATCCGTCCCGGAGTCACCACAAACCTGTGGCCACCAGTAGATACCCCCCCACTGTCCGCCGGGTTTGTATGTAACGCGCGTGCACCCTGGTCTGCTTTGGCAACCAGTTTGGCCAGGACTCAAAGTGATAAATGGCATAGGGTCGCCCCCGCCCGACATCCAGCCGGCTGGAATGGCCAGCGCATCGAGGCGTGCAGCCACTGTTTCAGCGATGCGGATACTCAACTGGGTTGGTTGTGATGCGCCGTGGGTATTATAGGCCGTGACGGTCAAAGTGGCTCTTCCGCTTTCTCTATCAGGCCGAGAGTAATCCACGACAGGGCCTGTGGTGGCCGAGAGTTTGCCAGGCCCTTCCAGCTTCCACTCATATTTCTCGGCTCCCACGGCGTGCGCCTGAATCGTGGTCTCTTTGTCAGGCACAGCCTGGATATCAGGTCCTGATGGAGTTGTCGCAGGTTTTTCTGGCGGAGATTGGCCGGACTGTTGCGGGCAGCCAGTCAAACCTCCCGCCACTAACAGGATCAATCCTATGATAAGTGTCATCCGTTGTTTGATCATCAAGTTTGTCTGTCGGTTCACGAGCTACCTCCTTTTCGCCTTTGAACTGCTTCACTATGGCTTCGTTTTGGGTTGCACTTTGATATTGAAGTCGAAGGACTTGGCAGGCTTAAATTCGGAAGGGGTTATCTGCTTCCCCACGCTCAGCGTCAGCGTGATCTCTTTCACCCCATCTTGAAGAGGGATTGAAAAACTACAGTCTCTTGCTTCCTTCGGCTCTGTCAGTTTTTGCCTCGCTCTCCGATCTGTTTCTCCCCACCATTCACAAGCGCAATGATTTGCCACACCAGGGTTGGAAAACACCACTCGCCCGGACAGATTTCCCCGGTTGAAAATCTCGACGGGCTCGATTTCAATCACCTTATCCACTGGGTAGGGCTGAGGCGTCCCAAGATAGAGTTCCAGATGTTTGACTTTCACCTCACTACAGTCGCGTGCTTCTGCAAATGTCGTCAGTAATACAAATGAGAGGGCGACAGCGATCGGCATGGCAATCAGCACTAAGGCCAAGCCGCGCGCCAGGAGTTGGTCTTTTATCCCGGGGAGTTTGGGAAATAGGAGCGGTCGGCGTGACAGCCAGATGCTGGCGCTGAGACCAGCAGTGGTCAGAAGCACGATTACAGCCAATAGAGGCCGCGTGAAAGGATTGAGCCATTCTTGCTGAATCCAGCCGGCCACCAGATTTCCCAGCACGCCAATGGCGAAACCTACCACGGCTCCCAGAACGCTATTGGGCAAAGGCTCCAACATCTTGCCAGATGGCGCTGGTTCAGTGGAGCCAGGCCGTTGCGATGTCTGTGGTGAAAGGTAAGATTTCGGTTCTTTGGTCATGGCTTGAAATCTCTAGCTTGTCAGATGATTTTGACGTTCTCTTTTCTCTCGAGGTTCAGATCGCTTGTCATATCTTCCGTCACTACCGTGAGTCTTGTCTAGTTGACGCCAGCTTTCTTCCGCCGCGGCGCTTCGAGCAGTTTGGCGAGACTTGGGTCTTGCTCTTTGGCGTACTCAAGCAAAATGGTGGTGTAGGCATCGAGCCTGTCATTTGAGAAAGGGCAGGAGATGGCGCTTTCTCTCGCCTGCCGAAAAGACCGCAGTTGGGCGAACACTTTGGCCACGCCAGCGAGATTTCGGGAACGAACATCGTCTGCCGCGTATACGAGCGCGGCGTCAAACGCCACCACCGCTTTCCCCCTCGCTTCGTCCATTTTCCCTTCCCTGATCAACGAATCAGCGGTCGAAATCAGGGCTTGAAATTGAGCGTCCTGTCTCGCCATGCCAGACCCGCTGATTTTGGCAAGCAACTCAATGAAGGTGTTGAGGGGTTGAGATTTGATGTCTCCACCACTGATTTCGCACGCGGCGATCAGCGCCTCGTCAGTCTTTTGCAGTTCTATCAGGGCTGCCATCACGGCTTTCATTGTTTCAGATCGAAAATACGAATTCTCAATCTGGCGCGCGACGACGCGCGCTTCATTCGCCGCCTGCTTCGCTTCCTCTTTTCTTACAGCTTTGTTCAGAGCCTCAGTGGCCGCGACAAGGGCCAGAGCTTTAGCTTGTAGATAGGGATCCTGTTGGATTTGGGTTTGCGGCTCATTTTTAAGCTCGCGGCCAGGCTTGATCTCGCGCGCCACAGTCAGTGCGGTATTCGCGGCCTGCTTTGCTTGATCTACCCTCCCAACTTTCATGAGCGCTTCAGCGACTGAGACAAAGACTCGGCATTGACTAAGTCGGGCTTCCCCGATTTTGCGCGCCGTGGCGAAAGCCTCCACTGCCGCCCTGATCGCCTCCTCCTTCCTTCCAACCTTCATCAGCGCGACTGCTGTGTTGGCCAAAGCCGAACTCCTGGACTCCAGATTATAAATCTCGGCTGCTGAGGCGATCGCTTCGTTCAAGGACCAGTTGGCTCCTTCCATCTTCCCGGCCTGCGCCAGCGCGCCAGCCACGGCAATGCAGGCTTGAACGTGATCAGAAGATGGCTCATTTCGAGTGGTCTCCTTGATTTCGCGCGCCACGGTCAGCGCTTCATCTGTTTTACCGAATTGGGCCAATGCTTCAGCAACTGTGATGAGAGCCTGCGACCGACGATTTACGTCCCTGATTTCACGCGTGACAGCAAGCGCTTCATCAGGTTTCTCGGCCTCGATCCAGGATTGAACGACCGTGGCGAGGGCCAGATGCTGAGTTTGTGGGTCACTAACCTTTCGCGCCACAGCAAGCGCCTCATCAACCTTCCCCCGTTTGCCTATGGCCTCAACGACCGCGACAAAAGCTGGGGACTGAATTTGTGAGTCTTCGATCCGATTGGCAACGTCAAGCGCCCTATCTGTTTGGCCAACCAAAGCCAGCGCTTCGGCCACAGCGATAGAGGCCTTTGATCGAGTATCTATAGACGTGATCGCGTCTCTCGTGGCGAGCGACTCGTTTATCCTGCCTGCCAGGGCCAGTGCCCGAACCCAGTCAATCCTGACAGATTCTTTGTCTGATGAAGCCATCAGTCCGGGTGCTTCGGATAGCACGACGCCGATCTGATAAGCATTGCTTCTTATCCATAATATCCAACCTCCTACACTGGCAATAACGAGCAACACTGCCGCTGCCGCGGCAATGGCCCAGCGTCGTGGCCGCCCCGCGGCCATCTCGCTACGGCTGATGAATCCCTTCTCTGCTTCATTCAGGTCCCTCTCTCGATCTTTCGCCCATCGTTTTGCTTCCGCCAAGTGAGCGCCACGTATCAAAGCCCCCGCGTCACGATCAAGCCGCTTCCACTCGTTTAGCAGCAGGCCAAGGTGTTGTCGCCATAAGATAAAGTCGCGGTCTTTGTTCAATAACTCTTTGAGGCGATCCCACCGCTGGATCAAAGCCTCGTGGGCCACCTCGATCATCTCTTCGTTCGTTTCCTCGTCGCGGCTCATCACCAGCAGGCGATTCTTCACGAACGACTTCACGACGGGATACACGGCGGCGTCCAAGTCCTTCAACCGCACACGCTGGCGGGTGTCGGCGCCTTCTTCGTTCGCGGCTGAAACGCGCACCAGGCGGGTGAAGGCGCGCAACATCGCCTCGCGCTCAACGAGTGGCACGTGCTTGAACTGCTCGTCAGCGCGCTGGCTGATGGCCCCTTCGAGTGTGCCGATCGCGTCGTATTGCTCGTTTGTGATTGCTCTGCCATCCCGAGGTTGCCCAAGCCCCGTCAGCGCGAATTGGAGGAGAGGGAGACCACCAGGGCGTCCTGTGACATCGTCCAGAAGACGGGCTACGAGACCCGGTTCAAAGTTTAGCCCAACGCGCCGGGCGGGTTCTACGATAGCCTGCTGCAACTCACCTCTGGTCATGGGCCCTAGGTTGACTAACCCCTGTTGGATCGAGTCGCTCAAGTCCCGGCTCAGGTCAATCGCTCGGCCGTAAAAATCCGCGCGCAGGGTCAGCACGATTGCCACGGGCGAATCGGCGCGGGTGGCGACGGCGATGAGCGATTCGATGAAGGGCTGGCGATATCGCTCTTCGCTCAGGGTAAAGAGTTCCTCAAATTGATCTATCACGAGCAGCAGGCGGTTGGCGGTTTGCACGGTCTTGAGCGCTTCGTCGATGGGGTCCTGCAGATGGAGCTTCACTTCAACCAGAGCCTCACCCAGTTTTCTGGCTTCGATCATTTGCTCGGTTTTGCTCTTGGCCGTTTCATAAAGCGGCAGAAGTTCTTTGGCCAGACTGTGAAACGGCTGTTCGCCCGGGGTGAAGATGAGCGCTTCCCAAGTTTTGTTGGGCCAGCCCTCGCGCCGCAGCCGTGGGAGCAGACCAGCCTGGACGACGGAAGATTTCCCGCTGCCCGACGGCCCGACGACGGCGACCAGCGGATGGGCCAAGACCTTTTGCAATAGATCATCGGCAAACTTGTCGCGTCCGAAGAAGAGTGGGGCGTCATCTTCGTGAAATGGCTCCAGTCCGCGGTAAGGGCACAGCGGTTCCGGCGCGGGCATGAGTGCGGTCGGCAATTCACCCGTAACCGCCCGCGCGAGGGCGTCCAGGGCCGCCACCGCCGCCGGCCCGTCCAGCCCGCCGCGCAGATCAATCCAGGTGTTAAGCGAAAGGAAGCCTGTGATTTTGTCCTCGTCGGCGCCGGGCAGCAACACTGGGATGACCGGAAAGTGGCCACCCGCTTTGCGCTCTTGCACTTGGCGGTCCAACGCCAACTCTTTCTCTGGCCTCTGCCAAGTCCCGATTCCTTCGCCGCTGATGAAGACGGTGACCGCACGCACCTCACCGATGGCTCGCTCCAGCTCATTCTGCCAAGGCTCTCCAGGCGTCAGGTCATCGCGGTCGAAAAAGGTTTTGATGGCGCGTTGGCGCAGAAGCTCCTTCACGCGCATGACGACTGCGCGGTTGCGTCTGTTGTAGCTCAGGAAGAGGTCGCGCGTCCCGTTTTTCAACTGATCTGGTTGATCTGATAAGATGGCCATGGCGGGTGCCATTATTGAGCGGTATGTGGTCTTTAGCCAAGCGGTTTTGGCGTTTGGGCCAAGTATTTGCACTGCAAGGTTTCATTTGTCGAGCCAAACTCTGATCCAGGCTTCGTCCGCCAGGCGCAAGGCGAGTGTAAAGTTATGCGGCTGCGCGTCCGCATCTCTGCATCTCTCTGACAGACCCATTCGGCGAACTGCTGGTCCGCATATCGCTTGGCAAGAATAATAACGGGTGATATAGTTCGCCACCCGAATTAAATAATTGAACAACCTTGAACGTATGCGCCAATGAATTCCGGGCGAGTTTGCTGTTGCATTCCTTCCAGTGTGTGAGCTGAACGAGTCGAAATGCGAAAGATCGATCTGACCAATTTTCAGGTGGCCACGAGCGAGACGGCGCGCGACATCAACCGTCGCATCGTGCTCAACCTGATTCGCAATCATCAGCCCATTTCGCGGGCGGACTTGGCTCGTCATTCGGGGTTGCAGCGCAGCACCGTCTCGGTCATCACCGAGCAATTGATTGACGAGAACTGGGTGATGGAGGGCGCGAGCGGCCACGTTCCGCGCGGGCGTAGGCCAAGATTCCTCCATCTGAATAAAGAGCGGGTTGGTATCATCGGAATCAACATCCGGCCTGCCAAGACCGCGATTGCCCTGGCCGATCTCGACGCGCACTTTCTGGCTCAGGAGTCGCTGCCGACTGCGCAAAACCCGGAGCAGTTCATCGCCGAGTTGATCGCGCGCGTCCGCAACCTGATCAAGACTCATCCGGAAATCTCATACGAAGGCATCGGCATGAGTTTGCCGGGGCGGATTGACCTCGCATCCCAGCGGCTGGTGTTCGCCCCGAATTTGGGCTGGGGCGACGTGGATTTACAGACCCCGCTCGAACAGGCGACGGGGTTGCCAGTCGAGTTGGAAAACGCCGCCAACGCCTGCGCGCTGGCTGAATTCTGGTTCGGGCGTCATTCGGAAGGCGTGCGCAATTTGATCGCGGTGACGGTTTCGGAAGGGATCGGAGGTGGGCTGATATTGAACGGCCAGATCGTGCGCGGCTCCACCGGGATGGCGGGCGAGTTCGGGCACGTGACCATCGTCGAGGATGGGCTTGAATGCCGGTGCGGTAATCGAGGCTGTTGGGAAGTTTATGCTTCCAATTCGGCGGCTGTGCGCTTTTACGACCAGGCCGCCTCGCGTCTTCGTAACGGGAAGGCCGGCGCCAGATCGGTGGCTTCGGCGCCGACCTTCGATGATGTTCTGCGGCTGGCGGAACAAGGCGCTCCCAAAGCGAATGAAGCTCTCCATCAGATGGCGCATTATCTGGGCGTGGGAATTGCGCTGTTGATCACCGGATTGGCGCCGGACGTGATCATCATCGTCGGCGAAGTGACGCGAGCCTGGAATCAGATCAGTCCGGTGATTGATGAGGTGATCAAAGGCCGCTCCGTTACCCACGCGCCGACACGAATTATTCCGACGGATCCGGCTAGCGATCCCCGACTGCGCGGAACGATTGCGCTCGTGCTGCAAAAGCATTTCGGAGCGCCGTCAGTCGCCTGATTCGTATTTTGCGCAATTTGTTGTTGACTCGAACAAATTACCCCTCAACAGGAAGGGCGAGGCTTTGCTGGGATGAATGGCTGAAGACGCGACCTTCAGATTCAACGAGGCGCGATCTCATTCGGTCTTGAATGTCGTGTTCCAGAAATGATGACGCCCAAAGCGGAGATGCAAGTACGAGTCGGCCAAGCGTTGTCTTGGCGGGTGTTTGCATAGGCCGTCATCATTTCTGAAACACGACTATTCGAGCGAAGAACCACAACGTCCGCAGCAAGGAGGTCTTACATGTTTCATTCCATCACAAAGATTGAGTTAAATAATCGCGCCATGCGCTCTGCGCCGCCAGCCTGGATTTTCATCCTGGTTTTGCTCGCGCTGGCCATGCCCCTCGCCGCCAGCGCGCAGGTTCTTTACGGCTCGTTGACTGGCGCCGTCACGGACCAATCAGGCGCAGTCGTTGTCGGGGCCAAGGTCGAGGCGTTGAACGTCAGCACCGGCGTGGCCAAGACTGCGGTCACCGATGAGCGAGGCGTTTTCCTGTTCAGTGATCTGCAAGCAGGCGTTTACAAGCTGACCATTACGGCTTCGGCTTTCAAGAGCCTGGTGCAGGAAAATATCAAGATTGACGCGAACACAACCCGGCGGCTGGATGCGGAGATGCAAGTCGGCGATGTCACCGCCGCAGTCCAAATCAGCTCGGAGGCCCAGGTGTTGCAGACCGAGCGGGCTGACGTCAACATCACGCAGTCGGCCCGTCAGATCAACAACCTGCCGCTGTTCGGCAGCGTCGGTCGAAACTACCAGACGCTGATTCAGCTTATTCCGGGCACGTCAAGGAGTCAGGGGTTCGTCGGCAACGGCAGCGGCGAGGAAAACTCAGCGGCTGGCAACCCGCAGAGGTCAATCTCGTATAACGTCAACGGCGTGTCGCGTTTGCAGAACAACACCAGGATAGATGGCTCAAGCGTCATTTACCCGTGGCTGCCGACCAACACCGTTTACGTCCCGCCGGCGGAGTCAATCCAGGAGGTGAACATCGTCACCAACGCCTTCGACGCCGAGCAGGGACTCGCGGGCGGAGCGGCGGTCAACGTCACCATCAAGACGGGAGGGAACCAACTCCACGGCGTCGGCTGGGGCTACGACACCAACAGCCGTTTCCTGTCGCGCCGTTACTTTCAACCCGTGAACCAGACGAAGATCCCGAAGAATATCCTCGCGCAGTTCGGCTATGCTCTCAGCGGCCCCGTCTACCTGCCGAAGATTTTCAACGGCAAGAACAAGCTGTTCTTCTTCACCGATCTTGAGCGCACGACACAGCGGAACGCGGCAGGGGCCACGGCCACCGTCGCGCCGGCCATCCTGCGCCCGGACTCTGCCGGCAACGTGAACTTCACGGGCACTGGGATCACAGTCTATGACCCGCTGTCGAACGCCAACCCGGCGCTGCGCACGCCCTTCGCCAACAACACTATCCCTGGGAGCCGGATCGACCTCGCGGCGATAGAGATCATCAAGCGCCTGCCGGCGCCAAACCTGCCCGGCAACACGAACAACTTCGCGACGAGCGGCGTAGGCCAGTTCAACCGCACCAACATTGACACCAAGATTAACTACGCGGGCACGAAACTCACGATCTGGGGACGCTACAGCATTTCCCCCACGAACATTATCGACCCGCCGATCTTCGGCGAAGTCAGCGGTCCTGCTCTGAATGGCGGCCAGTTGGGTACGGCCCCTGGCCGGATTCAAGTCGTGGGCGTCGGCGGCACTTACACCTTCAGTCCGACGCTCATCCTGGACGCGAACGTGGGCTACACCCGCCAACGGATAGGCGCGGAAGGCTTCGATATCGTTTCGAACTTCGGGCTGGATGTCCTGAAAATCCCCGGAACCAACGGTCCTGATAGGCTTCAGGGCGGCGTCCCCGCGTTCCAGATCAACGGCGGGTGGACCAATATCGGCAACGACAACACCGGGAACCCGTTCCTGTTCCGCGATAATCAGTACGTCGGCGCGGCGAACCTCTCGTGGCTGAAGGGTCCGCACTCGTTCCGTTTCGGCTTCGACTATCTGAACCCGCAGCTCAACCACTTCCAGCCGCAGGGCGGAGCCTTCCAGACGGTGCGTGGCACGTTCGGCTTCAGCGGCAATGCGACGCGCCAACAAGGTAACGCAGCCAGCATCGCCGAGAGCCAGCAGTTTCATAGCTGGGCGGACTTCCTGCTCGGCCAGCCGACCGCTGCGGGCAAGGTGGATCAACTCCGCAACCCGAACTCGGTGTGGTGGAAGCAATACGCGCTTTACGCGCGCGACCATTGGCAGATTGGCCGCCGGGTGACGCTGACCTACGGCCTGCGCTGGGAGCGCTTTCCCGTCCCGAGGAAAGACACCACCGGCATCAACCGCTTCGACCCGGACACGGGGCAGGTCTTCACCGGCGGCCTCAGCGGCGTGCCATTTGATAGCGGAGCGGAATCCGGCTCGGGACTGTTCCTGCCGCGCGTCGGGATTGCTTTCCGCTTGAACGACAAGACGGTGCTTCGCGGAGGTTATGGCCAATCCGCTGACCCGAGACCATTCCAGGATGTCAGGAATGCCTACCCAATCGCCAACATCTGGTCAATGCCGGCGATCACTTTCAACGGCGCGACCAACGCATTCCTGCCTGTAACCACTCTCCGGCAGGGGTTGATTAACACGAGCACTGCGCCCGATATCACCAAGGGCATCCTCGCGCTCCCGGCGAACACCGGCACGACGACCTTTCCGAAGGAGTCGATGCGCGACCGGATTCACTCGTTCAACTTCTTCATCGAGCGGGAACTGCCGTGGAAGTTCACGACCCAGGCCGGCTACGTGGGCACGCGCGCAGTCAATCAGATGGGGTTCATCAACATCAACGCTGGCCCGCCAGGAACAGGGAATAACGGTCGCCCGCTCTTCACCAAGTTCGGGCTGCTGGCGGACATCAACAGCATTCAGCCCTACGGGACCACCACGTATGACGCCTTGCAGATGACGGTCACGCGGCGCGTCGGCGGCTCGATTATCGGGACTGCCTACACGTGGTCCAAGGCCATCAACTTCGCTGACAACGACGGCGGTCCGAGAATCCAATACCTGCCGGAGAAGCAGCGCAATCGGGGCCTGGCCAGCTACGACCGGACGAGCAACCTGCAGACGTACCTGGTCTATGATCTGCCTTTCGGCAAGGGCCAACGTTGGGCCCAGGACGGATGGGCGAGCAAGCTTTTCGGCGGCTTCCAGGTGAACGGCGTGATGAGCATTATGAGTGGTCTGCCGTTCAGCGTCATTCAGGGTAGCGCTCCGAATTTGCTCGCCGCGGGCAGCGGGCAATACCCGAACCAAATCAATCCGGTGATCCGTGTTCTTGGCGGAGTAGGACTTCCCTCACAGCGCGGCGCTGCCGCCGGCTCCTACTTCGACAATACGGTGCAGGGTCTAACTATCCAGGGAGTGAGCTGCGCGTCAAATTGCGCCTGGGCTCCGGAGACGGGCGCGCGCTTCGGGAGCGTGGGCAGAAACACTCTTCGGGGGCCGGGCTTCTTCGAGACGGACATCGGCATCTTCCGCACGTTCTCGTTTACGGAACGGGTGCAATTCCAGTTCCGCGCAGAGGCGCTGAACGCGACCAACCACGCGAACTTCGCCAACCCAACGGGCGACATCAACAACGGCAACTTCGGCTTCATCACGGGAACCACGGGACCGAACCAGTCGCGCCAGTGGCGTTTCGGCGCGCGTGTCTCTTTCTGAGCGCCGTCGGTTGCGTCTGAACGGGGTGGGCGGCGATGCCGTAGCATTTTTCTGTCCGGCATTTTTCTGTAAAACCGGTTTTACAGAAAAATGCCGGACAGAAAAATGCGCTCCTCCCGGCTCGAGTCTCGAATTGAGACTCGCTGACAGACGGAGAAAGAATGACAGTGGAGAAGCTGGCCGGCAGGCAGAATGATCTGGTCATGAAGATCTTTAATAGCTCGCTGATGGAGGGATGATGCGATAGGTTTCATAGCGGAAGTTGAGCAGAATGCTGTCATCGGTCTCGGCTCTGACCACTACCTGATAAGCCGGCGGGAAAGTATCGTGTCCGGCTTTTTTCAATTCCTTCTTCAATTCGAGCAAGTATTCGGGCGAGCTGAAAAACTCCGCCGCCGCCAGCGCGCCAGCCGAATTCACTCCCGAAAAGATCAGGATGCGGTTTTGCTGATTGACCGAGCTTTCGCCGGGCAGCACTGTGATCAAGCCGTAGACCAGCGCCAGCCGCTGCTGCTGATCCCGTTTAAGCGCATAACGCGCTGCTGGCGATGCGGGAGTGGCGGGGCCGACGATGGCGTCCAGGAAGTTGACACGGAGCGGGCATTTTTCCAGAAAACGGGCCACCACCGGGCTATATTCCGGCGCGCCAAATAAGATTACGTTGCGGCGCCGCAGCGTCGGCATAGTGATGACCATTTCGGGGAACATCTGCGGCGAAACGCCGGCTGCGTTCAGGGTTTTGAACGCCGTCAGCGCGCCTAACACATCTCCCCAGTAAGTGGCGTTCGTGGTGACGGTTAAAGTCAGGTTGGACGCCGCGGGATAACGCGTGGCGTATAGCTCATAAAGTTGCTGCGGCATAGGCCGCTCGCCCGGATCGGTGGATGGAGTCGGGGACGTCGCGGGGGAGGGAGAACGTCGATGCACCGAAAAACTGGGCGGATTAGCGACGCACAGCAACACATCAGCATCGGGCGCCAGCAGCGGCCCCCAGGCTTCAGCCAGAATCGGCGTCAGGTTGTGTGAAACTGCGTGAGAGACCGGCCTGGCTCCCAGCCACAAGTAGAGCATACCGGCGAGCAGCGCCATTATCACGACTCCGGCGCTGAAGGGGAGCAGCCAGCTTTTTTTCCACTCGCGCTGGCCCGTTGTTTCGGCTGGAAGTAATTCTTCATGCGCCGTGGGCAAGGGGGCAAGCTGCGACGCGAGCGGTTCAGCCAGCGCTCCCTCGCCATTCGCTTTTTGGCGCGGCTGGTTCTCAACAAAGTGCGGACAGTAGGAGCCTTTCAGCAACTCGATGCGCACGGCGGCGCTCGGCTGTTCGTGCTCGTAAAACTCCTGCAGCTTTTTTCTGAGCGCAAAGGCCCGGGTGCGCACCG
>Ga0187893_10010282_pt1 | contig 14023 bp, 9 predicted proteins | sample MA1701074metaG_FD_139574 | JGI IMG/M metagenome (GOLD analysis project Ga0187893, IMG submission 139574) | White microbial mat communities from a basaltic lava cave in the Kipuka Kanohina Cave System on the Island of Hawaii, USA - MA170107-4 metaG ...
CGATGCACCGCATGAAGTGCTGTTGATATTAGATGGCTCAACAGGCCAAAATGCATTGGAGCAAGCCAAACATTTTACTGCTGCTACAGATGTTACCGCAATGATCATTACCAAATTAGACGGCACAGCAAAAGGTGGCGTTGTACTTGCCATTGCCAACCAGTTCAGCATACCTGTAAAATATATTGGTGTAGGAGAAAAGATAACTGATCTTATTATTTTTGATAAACATGAATTTGTGGATTCATTGTTTAGTCTGGAGGACAAATAATATTCGTTCAAAAAAATCATAAAAAATTTTTATTTATTTTTTTGGAATTTAAAAAATTGCTTATATCTTCATTTCACCTTAATAATTATTTTACTCCGTTCACCTTTGAAACGTTTTTAAACCAAAATAAAAAACTGGCTTTATGAAATGTTCAACTCTAAACTTAGTGGTGGCAATGCTATGCACACTTTTTACCACTTCCATTTTTGCACAAGATTCTACTTATGTTACAGATGACACGTTAGAAACAGCTTATTACCCTCCGTATGATCCAATTTTATCTACAAAAACGATTGACCTTTCAAAACCAGTAGGCATCACTCCAGGTGCGCCAGGGACAACTCCAACAGGTGGGGCTACATATACTATACCCATAGTTTTGCCAGCAGGGATAAATGGTATGACACCAAACTTAAGCCTTACATATAACTCGCAGGGAGGTAATGGTATTGCTGGTTTTGGATGGAACTTAAGCGGTCTTTCTTTAATAGGAAGAAGTGGAAAAGATGTATATCATGATGGTAATACACAGCCTGTAACTTACACCAACAGTGATGCTTTTGTTTTAGATGGAATGCGCTTGACTGCTACAAGCGGTTCTAATGGGGGTGATGGGTCTGTTTACGCGACAGAAGTTGAGTCATTTGCCAATATCATTTCTTATGGTGGAACATCTAATAACCCGGACTGGTTTAAAGTGACTTCAAAGGATGGAACTGTAATGGAATTTGGGCATACCACAGATTCAAAATTCAAAACAAGTGATTATGCGAATATAATGTTATGGCGTTTAAACCGTATAATAGATGTCAATGGTAACTATATAGACTTTGTATATGATAATACAAATCGTGATAGCAGGATAAAATTCATAAAATATACTGGCAACACTAATACATCAGGAACGCCATACTTTCTAATTACATTTAGCTACACAATACGCAACGATAAAAATACAGTTTATGAGGCAGGTGGATCTTTGGTTTCCCAATATTTGCTAAGCCAAATAAAAATTTTTACAGATTTGGATTTATGGTTCAAAACATACACGTTAACCTACACATACAACAATGTCCATTCACTTTTAAATCAAGTTGAGGAAACAGGTTCTGATGATGTTACAAAATTAAATTCAACAGTTTTTGCATATGGAGTGCAACCACAAAATACCACTATTGAAACATCGTCAATTTTTGCAGGCACGGCGGTTGATGTTTATTCCGGCGATTTCACAGGAGATGGTATTTCTGATATTATATCTTCTACATATCAATATTCAGATAATATAAAATACAATACAGACTATAAGATTTATGCCAGAAATTCTCCGACAGGACCGTTTCAACTACTTTATACGGTTCCATTGAACGTAAATTTTCAAATGATCGGAGGTTTGAAAGTGCCAAATGCGAATGATTTTCTTTCCTCTGATTTTAATGGTGATGGTCGGGAAGATATTTTACTTGCAGAGTCTCATTATGAAAATAGTAGCAATAGGCGAATACTTGACAAAGTTGTATTAAATACAACCAAAGATCAACCTGCTAATTATGTATCCCAGAATTATTCAATCCCTTCAACTACAGATTATACTACCGGTGCTGTTACGCCTCATAATATTATAAATTCTACTGGAAACTTCATATTAAATGGAGATTTTGATGGAGATGGGGCAGTTGACTTTATTACAATGACGGCAGGCGATTATGGATGGTTTTTTGGAAATAGATATCATGGTTTTTTTTCATCACCTCAAAAGCAAATTATTAACAAGCAAATGGCTTTTCCTGAAAACCTTTGGTCAGATATTAAAGTTATAACTGATGCGCCAATCTTAATGATTATTGATTTTGATGGAGATGGGAAAATGGAATTATTTGCTATTAACGGATCTTCATCAACTATTTATTCAGTTTCCTATAGTACACTTTATTCAACATACTCGATTCAATCTATATATTCTACAACGAGCATAACATCTGCAAATAGGGTATTTGTCGGGGATTTTAATGGAGATAAAAAAACAGATTTGCTTGTACGGAATTATAGTACAAGTTGGACTATCTATTTTTCAAATGGGAAACAACTTGCTTTAGGGCAGCCTTTTACATTCAATCAAACAGTCAATATGACTGGGTCATATTCTGATGATAAAATTATTGTTGCAGATTTTAATGGCGATGGAAAATCAGATATTTTACACGGATATAATTATTTTGTGGGGGGTATCGCTACTACATCAAAATTAAATGTATATTTTTTTAAAGGAAATTACTCTACTTATCCACAGTATTATAGTCAGCTTTATGATTACAACAATATTTTAGGATTTGTCCCGCTCACAGTTGCTGATTTAAATGGAGACGGCAGGAATGATTTTATTAACAGGAATTCTTATCTGGATCCTTTTGATATGCTTTACATTAAACCAAATGGCCAGGAAAGATTACTGCAATTAGTAACCAACGGAGATAATTCAGGTGCCACATTCACTTACAAGCTATTAACTGATAATAATACTTTTTATAACCGTACTATATCCTTGGATAATGCTGCAAATAATTATCCGTACAATTATACCCGGCCACCAGTTTACGCAGTATCCAAAATTACTGTTCCCAATGGAATAGGAGGAAATATAAACACAGTTTTTAATTACCAGGATGCAATTCTTCATCGTGCCGGAAGAGGCTTTTTAGGTTTCAAAAAAATACTAAGTACAAACAACACAACAAATATCATTACAGAGACTCAAAGTGAAATAAATACATTGTATGGACTTTTATATCCTCTAAAGACCAAGACTTATTTCGATGGCACAAGTGAGAATCTCAGTGAGACACAAATCACAACAACCTTTGTGGATCGTGGCAATAGCAGTTTGTTTGACAAAAGATATTTTCAGCGAATTGATAAAACACTGAATATTGATTATGTAAATGGCCGTGCTTCTGAAAATAATAACACATATGATAATTATGGAAACATAACAACAAATATTGTTAAAACAGGAGTACTTTCAGGCAGTACAGTAACGGCTACAGAAACTGTAACTACTACTACAACATATAGTGTACACAATACTCCTGTTCCTGCAAAGCCGGATAATATAACAGTTTCCAATGCAAGATCAACTGCATCTTCTGTAACTAAATCAACAACCTTTACCTATAATACAAAAGGATTACCAGAAACTACTGTAGAATTTGCAGGAACAGCAAAAGCTGTTACAACAACATTTGGCTATGATAATTATGGCAATACAACCAGCACTATTGTTTCAGCTACAGGTTTGATCAGCCTATCATCTACCTTCACTTATGATGCGCAAGGCCAGTTTCTTATTGCTAAACAAACAGGAACAGGAGCAAATGCACAATCAGAAAGTTACAGTTACCATATAGTTTGGGGCAAGCCAACATCCATTACATCAAGTGATTGCCTTACCACTACTTTTGAATATGATGCCTTTGGCAGACTGAAAAAGACAAATTTACCGGAAGGATATGCTACTACTACAACTTATAATTGGGATGTAACAAATGGGAATGTGTACTATACATTGACAAGTGCCCCAGGCAATTCTGATGTTAAAACATGGTTTGATCTTTTAGGCAGGAAAACAAAAACTCAAATGGAAGGATTTAATGCACAATGGCTTACCCAGCAAATAACCTATGATGCAAAAGGTAATGTTTCAACACAAACCAACAATTATTACTCCGGGGAATCACCTATTGTTACTATAAATTCTTATGATCAGTATAACAGGTTGACAAGTACTTCGAATGTACTTCAAACACTCAATTATACCTACACCAAACTAAGCAGTGGGCAAGTCAAATCAACTGTAACAAATGGAAATGCAACTACACAAACCAGCAGTAAAACTACTGATGCAACGGGCAAGATCGTTAACAGTGTCGATAAAGGAGGCCAACTTGATTTTACCTATGATGGTTGGGGTAATCAAACAGAGGTAAAACACGGCAGTACCATTCTTATTACTAATGTTTATGATAGCTATGGCAGGCAAACCAGTCTTACTGATAAGAATGCCGGAACAATTACTTATGTGCATAATGCATTTGGACAGTTAACAAACCAAACTGATGCAAACAACAATGCATATACCATGACTTATGATAATCTCGAAAGAATAAAAACAAGACAAGGCCCTGAAGGAACAACTACTTATGATTATTATATCAATGGTTCCTGCAAAAACAATAGTCTTTCAAAGGTTACCGGTTTTAACGATGTAATAAAAGAATATACTTATGACAATATGCGCAGGCTTGCAAGCGAAAAAGTAACCATGGATGATGGAAGTATCTTTACTACAAATTATACATATAACCAATACGGGGATTTAACCCAAACAACCTATCCATCTGGATTGATAATAAAAAATGTGTATGATAACAATGGTATTCTTACAAGTGTGAATCCTGGTAACAATAATGGAAATGAACCGTCAACTTTATTTACAGGTACTACTATGGATGGTTTCGGACATTATACTGGCTATTCTTTAGGTAACGGATTGAGTTCTGTTAATATATACAATAGTGGATTACCAGGTCGTTTTACGACAACCGGCATACAGGATTTGAAATTTACTTTTGACAATGCAATACTTAACCTTACACAGCGAAAGGATTTTATAAAAAATAAAACTGAAAATTTCCAATATGACGATTTAAATCGTTTAGTCTCTTGTTCACTTGGTGCGACCCAACAATTGGCTATGAACTATGACGGCAGTAGCAGTTTTTCCATGGGAAACATAACCAGCAAGACTGATGCGGGGAACTATGTTTACAATACAAATAAGATACATGCCATAAGCTACATAACCAATCCAGTTGGTCCCCAGGTTCCACCGGATGTGATAGCTCAAACACAACAAGACATTACTTATACAGCTTTTCAAAAAACATCAAGTGTAATAGAGCTACCTTACCAAGTATATTATACTTATGGCCCTGATTATCAAAGAGTAAAAAGTATTTTGAAATATAACAATTCTGTTAAGGAAACTAAATATTATGTTGGTAATTACGAAAAACAAACTACTCCCTCAGGTACAAGGGAAATACATTATATAACTGGAGGTAATGGTCTATGTGCGATTATAGTTAAAGAAAATGGAGCCTATACATATTATTTTACTTATACAGATTATTTAGGCAGTATTCTTACTGTAACAAATCAAACAGGTGGATTATTTGCCGAACAAAATTTCGATGCGTGGGGTAGATATCGTAATCCCAATACATGGCAATATACAGCTATACCAGTACAACCCGATTGGCTTTATCGTGGTTATACTGGCCACGAGCATTTAACAAGGTTTAACCTTATCAACATGAATGGTCGCATGTATGATCCGCTCACAGGTCGTATGATGAGCCCTGATAATTATGTGCCTGATCCATTTAATACACAGGCATACAATAGATATGGTTATGTAATGAATAATCCTTTTAAATATAATGATCCGAGTGGAGAGATAATAGTGCCAATTATTGTGGGAGCATTATTTGGTGCCTTCGTTGGTGCTACCCAGGCTGATCTAAATGATATGCCTGTAATTGCAGGAGCTTTCAAAGGTGCTTTTATTGGAGCAGTAGGAGGAGCAATTGGTGGTTCGCTTGCAGGTGCTTTTTCAAGTTGGGGGGCCGTAGGTGGTGGTATGGCGCAAGGATTTATTGCCGGATTTACAACAGGTGGTTTAGGAGCTGCTTTAAATGGTAGTAATATTTTTAGTGGTGCAATCACAGGTGCCATTTCAGGTGCCTTAGTAGGTGGTGCGATTGGCGTTATTCAAAGATTAGGTATGAAACAAGAAATGTTTGAATTTCAAGATTTAGATGAGGTTCATCCCGATGAATATTTTAAATCTCAAGAAGAATTAAATGCATATGTAAATAGAAATATTGGAAATGTAAATAAAATCGAGTCGGATTTTCGTACAAAAATAATTTTGGCAAATCAAAACAATATACCAGATGGGTTTACGCTTAATAAAGATGGATTACTGATTCGATTATCTGATGGAGTAACAGCAGGTGCTGTTACAACTCCGATAAAAGGGGGATGGTTTAATTATGCTAGTTCCACAATTCATGTGGCACCCGCTACCGGAGGATATTATTCTAACGGTGTTAATGTATCTCAAATGACTATAAGTCATGAAATACTACATGCATACCACGCCTATCAAAATTATTGGACTTACAATAAATATTCGGAAAGAGCAACAAGTACGTATAGCTTAGCTTACGGCAATGTCTATAAGTTAAATCCTTCTTTGCTACAAATATTTAGAGGAAACCTCGGTTACTATCCTCAAAGATATTCTTGGTTAAATATAAGATGTCTAATAAATATGGGAATACAATGATAGAGAAATAAATAAAATATTAATTATTATTGATTAGTATAACACAAGTCTGTACCAAAAAAATATTAATAGCGAAAAACAAATTATGTTAACACTATTATTTAAAAAAAATTAAATATGAGAAAAATTAATTTAGTATTACTATTAGTTCTTTCATGCTGTTCGATAAAAAAAAAAGACAATATTGGATTGATCGTAGAAGTTGCAAGTTCTTATAAGTATAACTTTATTGACGAAACATATACGATTTTTCATTTATCTAAATCTCCTCAAATAATCAAGTTTAAATTAACAGCAGAAGAAAAAAAAGAAATAAGCGAAAAATATTATGAATTAGGCTTAGACGAATTGCCACAAAATTTGGAAGTAAAAGATAATTGTGATATTATGCCAAAATTATTTACATCAATCAGCATAATAAAGAAAGACAAATTAAGAACTATAAAAATTGATAGGGGATGTGATGATTTCAAATTTTACAATAAAAAAAAGGCCTTAAAAATAAAAGAATTTCTTGATTTTCTTTTGAATATTCTTAATTCAAGAAATGAAATAAAAAATGCTCCAAAATCAGATATTATTTATATCTAAAATGTATTTCAAGAGATAGAACCCAACTAAGTCACTATCAAATAAAAATGTATGAAACCAACTATAACTTTTTTCTTCTGTATTCTTTTTATTAAAAATCTAAATGCCCAAGATATCCCCTCAGGTTATTGTGGCATTCAATACACTTACGACAATGCAGGTAACCGCACACAAAGGGCCTATGTCTGCAATAATATGTTAGTTGCTGCAACAGCAGATAATGCCATGCAGCTTACAGAAGTACTGGCGCCCAACCCAACAACAGGTAAATTTTCCGTAACCTTTTCCAAAGCATTACAAAACGCAGATATAATTATTGCAGATGGAACAGGCAGGGCTGTTATACGAATGAAGGGTAATGGCAATCGTGTAGATTTTGATATTTCTTTGTTTGCTGCAGGTGTTTATTTTTTGCAGGTCAAAGACGAGAACAGGTTATTTGAAAAGAAGATTGTAAAACAGTAATGCAATTACATTAAACTTTTTCGTCTATAATATTTTTGGCAAGCTGCCTTTATACTATGAAGGCAGCTTTTTATTTTTTTGATAGCTTTCTACGGTTTTGCGAAATTATTTTTTTTCTTTACTAAGGTTAAATTCATTTTAATTTTTTTACAGCAAAAAAAGATTCCTTGTGTTTTTTTCAATACAACCTTTTATTGCTTGAAAATCTGTAATCAAGGTAATATTCAATTTAGCTGCCTTTTATTTAAAGTGTTTGAAGAAGAAAGCATTAAGCACTATATTTATCCTCTAAGTTTACATTGTTGCAAACCAAAATATTCATCAAAAACTCGTTTCCATGAAAATTAACATCAAATCATTACTGGCCTGCGCAGTATTGAGCAGCCTGTTATTTTCCTGCCAAAAAGATAGTAGTCTAAAGACTACTGACACCCCTGCAATATCATCAGATGTGCTCAGGCAAATCAGTGCACAGGGTTTTAGTACCGAAGGCGTTATTGCTATGGATGGCGGTTATATTGTAGAGGGAGATATTTATTTATCAAATGAAGCGCTTAGTAAGCCCGCCAGCAGACTTAACCTGCGGGTTGCAGAAGAAGAACAGTACCGCACCACCAATCTTATTGGCAGTTTACCCCGCAGAATTACCGTATCTATTTCTGGCCTTGACCCGATTTTTGTTGTAGCTACAGACAGCGCCATCCGTCGTTATAACAGGGTGCAATTAGGTAATCTTCGTTTCAGAAGGGTTGCATCAGGCGGTGAAATTCAAATTGAAGGAGCAATGCTGCCTCCCGGTGTTTTAGGGTCATCAGGTGGTTTCCCTGATGATGAGGGTAATCCTCCTTCAAATCCAATTACATTAAGTACAAGATCGGGAGCATTTGGCGCAAACCCCACTGTACAGTACTTAACTACGATTATTGCTCACGAAATAGGCCATACCATTGGATTCCGCCATACAGACTATGCAAACCGTAATTACAGTTGTGGTTTTTCTCTTCCTGGAACAAGAAACGAAGGCGATGCAGGTGTTGGCGCTATATGGATTCCCGGAACACCCACAGGCCCGCAGGATCCAGGAAGCTGGATGCTGGCTTGCATTGGTCAGAATGTGAACCGCCCGTTCAATGTAAATGACCTTATTGCACTCAACTATTTGTACGATTAATAAACCGTAGCATAAAAAACGCCTGTTATTTTTTAATGGGTGTTTTTTTATACATTTACCATTAAGCACTTATTAATTTGCCCCTCAGATTTGTTTGCTCAAATTTGTAAGGCATATTGAAGTACCCTGATGATCATTATTTACTGCTTCAATTTATTCTTACAGTTTCTCAAATAAAACCACAAGTATTAACTCCAAATTTTCAATCTTATGAAATTGAACACAAAATCAATTTTAGCCTGTGCGGCTCTAAGCACATTATTGTTCTCTTGTCAGAAACAGGATAAAGCTCCTGCAACAACATCTGTAAACGGAATTTCTTCAGAAGTAATCGCACAAATTGCTGCCAAAGGCTTTGCCACAGAAGGTGCATATGCGGTTGAAGGCGGTTATGTTGTTGAAGGCGATATATTCTTATCGCACAGCGATGTAAAAAATTTAGTGCTTGGCCCCGATTTAAGGGTTGGCGATGAAGAACAGTATCATACCACAAATCTTATCAAAAATTTGCCTAGAACCATTACTGTATCTATTGACGGGTTAGATGCAATGTGGTATGCTGCTACGGATACGGCTCTGGCAAGATACAACGCACTTGGCATGCGTTTGAGCTTTCAGCGTGTAGCATCAGGCGGGCAGATAGTTCTTGTTGGCAAAGAATTAGATCCCGGTGTGTTGGGTACATCAGGAGGCTTTCCCGATGCAAACGGAAATCCCCCCAGCCCCATTACTTTTACCACACGTGCTGGTGCATTCGGTTCTAATCCCAATGTTAAATGGCTGGCAACAATTGTAGCGCATGAGATTGGCCATACAATAGGTTTCCGTCATACTGATTATAAGAACCGCAAGTATAGCTGTGGTGGTTTACCAATCGGCGAAGGTAAAGCAGGCGTAGGGGCTATCTGGATTCCCGGCACTCCAACAAAAGGCGATCCCAATAGCTGGATGCTGGCTTGTACAGATGGTACAGACCGCCCATTCAACGCTAATGATGTTATTGCCCTCAATTATTTGTATCACTAATAATTAAACCTGCTGTAAGAAAATTATAAAAAGCCTCTGCCTGATAAGCGGAGGTTTTTCTTTTGGTACCCGGCTAAAGAAAAATATTCAGCTTCTGTTGCGTCGCACTCTTGTACTGCATAACTTTAAGCAGCAATAGCGATCAGCATGTAAACATCTTTAGTAATCATAAATCTTATTCGATGGCTTATTGGCTCGTAAAAAGTGAACCGTTCAAATACAGTTACGAACAACTTGAAAAAGACAAGCAAACATTTTGGGATGGAGTAAGAAATTATGCGGCACGCATTAATTTAAGAGCAATGAAAAAAGGCGATGAAGTTTTGTTTTATCATAGTAATGAAGGCCTTGCAATTGTAGGCATAGCAAAAGTTGCAAAAGAAGCATACCAGGATCCAACAACAGATGATGAAGCCTGGATTGCTGTTGATCTTAAGCCTCACAAAAAAATAAAAAAGCCCGTAACACTTGAACAGGTAAAAGCAGATAAACGTTTAAAAGATATGGCGCTTGTGCGTTTGGGAAGATTAAGCGTACAACCCGTTACAGAAGACGAATGGAATGTTGTAATGGAACTTGGTGGTATGAAATAGTTTGAAAAAGATACAAGGAACAAGACACAAGTTTTCCAAAGCTTAGAATTCAGACTTTTAGTGCTTAAGACTTGTTTCTTGTCTCTTGATTTTTGTTCCTTCATATAAATTTTCTTTTGCTTTCTTTTAACGTTGCGTACCGGTTACAAAAACCACTTCCGAAGCATCAATGCAAGCAGGCCTGCATTCATAATTATTCTTCAACAACTAAATTTTTTCAACATGAAAACGGGAATTATCTTCTCAGGGATTGCTGTTGCCCTTACCTGTCTTGCCTTTACATCATGTGATTGGTTTGCAAAAAAGAAAACACAAGTAGCACAACCAAACCTTATCGGCAGATGGAAGCTTGCAAATGCTACTGACAGCAGTAAGAATGGTCGCAATGGAATTGGTTTAATTGCATTAAGCGCAGCAAATGATTCTATCCCGGTTACCGTAGAATTCAGGCCAGACAGCAGTTTTGCCATATTGAATGATACGGGTAAATACTACATTGATTCAGCATCGCAAACATTATTTATCCGTGAAGATTCAGCTGTTTTGCCGATGACTATTAAGCGGCAGACTGAATCAACCATTCAATTATTTTCAACAACAGACAGTGTATGGTATATACTTGAAAAAAATAAATAAGCTTTATAACGATTGCCTGCTTATGTAATTATTCTTTCAGCGCATCTAATTAAAAAATCATTTTAAAATAATGTTTATGAAAACTATGATCCATTTCATAGCTGTTATTGCTATGCCCTTACTTATCTGTTCTTGTGAAACAGGTTCTCGTTCGGTTGAATCACTAAGTCAAACAGTGCAGGACGTTACTCTTGCTGAACCAACAGATATTAAATTTGAAGCGCCAGAGCAAAATAAAGCAACAGATTTTAATACAGAGGAATACGATAACATTGTAGAGAACCAATTTGTAACTGCTTTAAGAGAACCACTTTCAACCTTTTCAATTGATGTTGACAGAGCTGCATATAGTAACGTCCGTCGGTTTATTCAAAACGGAACATTACCACCGGCAGGTGCTGTGAGGATAGAAGAAATGGTAAACTATTTTGACTACAATTATCCGCAGCCCAATAATGGCGAACCGTTTTCGATTAATACAGAAATATCAGGTTGTCCCTGGAATACAGAACACAAACTTGTACATATAGGATTGCAGGGAAAAGATATTGCTACTGATAATCTTGTTGCTTCCAACCTTGTATTTCTAATTGACGTATCTGGCTCTATGGATGAACCAAACAAGTTGCCATTAGTTCAATCATCTCTTAAAATGCTTGCTGATAAACTACGTGAGGAAGATAATGCAGCAATTGTTGTTTACGCCGGCAATGCAGGTTTGGTATTGCCATCAACAAAAGGATCTGAAAAAACGAAAATAAAAGATGCAATTGATGCATTAAGTGCTGGTGGCTCAACGGCAGGGGGAGAGGGCATTCAACTTGCTTATAAAATAGCTGCAGAAAATTTTAAAAAGAATGGAAACAACCGTATTATACTTGCCACCGATGGTGATTTTAATGTTGGCGTGACCAGTGATGATGAACTGGTAAATTTGATTGAAGAAAAAAGAAAAAGCGGCATATTCTTAACAGTGCTTGGTTATGGTGTGGGCAATTACCAGGATAGCAAAATGCAACAACTTGCCGATAAAGGAAACGGCAATCATGCATACATTGATAATATTAACGAAGCAAGGAAAGTATTGGTAAATGAATTCGGGGCGACATTATTCACAATTGCCAAAGATGTAAAGCTACAGGTTGAATTTAATCCTCAGAAAGTACAGTCCTATAGATTGATCGGTTATGAAAACCGGGTATTACAGAATGAAGATTTTAATAATGATAAGAAAGATGCAGGCGAATTGGGTGCAGGACATACGGTAACCGCATTGTATGAAATTATTCCTGTTGGCGTAAAAGATGAATTTACTGGAAAAGTTGATGACCTTAAATACCAAAACAATACAAATTTAAATGAAAGTTATACTGATGAATTGCTGACGATAAAATTTCGCTATAAAGAACCGAATTCTGATGTTAGCAAACTCATTGTTCATCCTGTTATGGACGATAATAAATCAATCGAATCAGCATCAGATAATTTTAAATTCTCCGCAGCGGTTGCAGAATTTGGTTTGCTGCTTCGCAATTCATCTTTTAAAGAAAATGCATCTTTTAATCAAACCATTGAATTAGCAAAGCAATCAAAAACTGATGATGAAGACGGTTATCGTACAGAGTTTTTGCAATTAGTTAAAAGTGCATCACTGCTTGCGAAAACTAAATGAGACTGAGCACGATGCTGCTTAATGCACAGAACGTACAAAGTGGTCCACGATTTTATCGGGATCAGGGTGACACAACCAAAGCATCATAGCAGCAATACAGCTCAAAAAAATAATTTCAACCCTTAACCTTTCTAACGATTGCCTGCTTATGTAATTATTCTTTCATCGCATCTAATTAAAAAAATCAAACTTTTATGAACAAAAATATTTTCTATGCTATTTGCATAGCTGTCATCGCCATGTCCTGTGGCAGAGGAAGCGAATCAAATCAAATGTCTGTTTCAGATGTTGCCTTAAGTGAAGTGGAAGATCAGAAAGCAACTTCACTTTCAAATATACTGGAGTTAAATAAAAGCGTTACCGGCATAGCTGCAACCGATACAAGTTCTGTGGTATCATCATTACAAGATAGCATACTAAATTCCGGTGGGCCAGGGAATATTGACTGGGATAAAAAGATAATTAAGACTGCTCATGTAACACTTGAACTAAAAGATTACAATGCTTACAATAGTTCATTGCATAATAAATTAAAAGGTTACGGTGCATACATTGCACAGGAGCAACAAACAGAATCTGATGATCAGATTGCAAATAATATAACCATGAAAGTACCTGTAGACAAGTTTGATGATCTTATGAATTCTTTGGGTGGCAATGATATAAAAGTATTGGAAAAAACCATTTCTGCGCAGGATGTAACAGGTGAAGTAGTGGATACAAAATCCAGAATTGAAGCGAAGAAAGAAGTAAGAGCCAGGTATCTCGAATTGCTGAAACAGGCAAAGAGCATGGAAGAAATCCTGCAGGTTCAAAACGAGATCAACGACATCCAGGTAGATATTGAATCAGCAACCGGAAGGGTTAATTATCTTACACATTCCTCTGCTTACAGTACCATTAACCTGCGATATTACCAGTTTCTAAATGGCGTTACTTCAAAAGACATAGAACCGGGGTTTCTTACCAATGTAAGCGAAGCATTTAAAACAGGGGCTTCTGTAATTACTAATCTTATTTTGTTTTTTATATCAATATGGCCGCTTGTAATTGCCGCAATATTTATAATAGTTTACCACTATCAACCGACTAAAATGAGAAATAGGATTTTTATCGGCTGAAAGTATTGATTTTACTGAATGTTATTTTCTTTTTTAAAAGGTTACCCCTAAATATTCTTATGTGGGGA
>Ga0187893_10010283_pt1 | contig 14023 bp, 16 predicted proteins | sample MA1701074metaG_FD_139574 | JGI IMG/M metagenome (GOLD analysis project Ga0187893, IMG submission 139574) | White microbial mat communities from a basaltic lava cave in the Kipuka Kanohina Cave System on the Island of Hawaii, USA - MA170107-4 metaG ...
TCCAGCGAGGGAAGCTGGAGCTTGTACCGCTCCCGGATCTGACGCTCGGCGGAATCGACACCTGAGAAGATCGGCTACGGTTGCCGATATCGGCCACTTATTTTCTCGCAGTTCCTAATCACCTTGGCGAGCCGGCTGGCGTGTTCCGTGATCCGGTCAACAAGCATGTGTTTCGCCGCGTTGTTGCCGCTCGGCGATACGCTGCAGAAAAAGGCCGCTATCTGGCGACTGTTTGCCTGAAACGCATGATAACCGACGCGGCCGGGGCCATGATTCTGCTCCTGCCCCAGAACCCGAAAACCGTGCGACGAAGCGGATTCTCGCAGAAACCGGATTATGTAGCGCTTTTTGGTGACGCAGCCTGCGAGGAGAAGCATACGCGGCAATTCCAAGATCGAGAGCAAGCGAAACAGCCACTTTACGTCGGTTCGTGCCATCTCGAGAAAGAGATCGATCTCCGAAACCTGCCCCATTGGAATGGTTGCTCTTGGTGACACATCGACATGTGCCGCCTCCCCAGTTTCATATGAGACGTCAAGTTGCCGGAGCGCGTCCCGCCACGTGTCGAACCACGGATGCGGCCGCGCGCCCGATTCGAAATAGCCAAGAAGTCGAGCGGACACGTAGGCGGCATCAGCAGTCACTGGCCATCGCTCGCCTTCAAATTCGCCTGGTGACGGGTTCGCCCCAACGGTTATAACTCGTGCTGTATCGATTCGCCCAAAGAACGGGATAGGGTACGTCCGGAGACCGATTCTCTTCAGCGCGGCAAACCGCGAATCGGTGGCCGCGACATCGGCCATAACCTCCCCAAGAAACCGGGAATAGTCCATCTTCCCTCTGGGACATCTAACGTTCAGCATCAGCGGCGGCGCGCAGCGCCGTCCGCTGCATGCTGTTGTTAGCCGGAACTGCGCTGCTGTAACTCAAGGGTCAAGTAGCCTCGCCTGTTGAAGATCACGTAGAACAACGCCAACATCACGCGCCAGCCGCGTAGCGCGCTTCGGACAACCACAACCTGCTCTCCGGCTACAGCATGCAAGTCGAGCGGCTGGCTCCCACACCAGTCAACCCTGGCTTCTACTACGTGTGGTCCCTCGCTGACTTCTTGGCGCAGCACTGTGCCTTCGGCGAGTTGTCCGATTTCCAAACCATCGAGCAGGATCCGGTACTTCCGAAGCTTGTCGGCGTACCCCTTGTCTCGTCGCACCGCAAGTGTCGCCATACTCGCCTCCGCCCGGCTAACGTTGCCGCTCAGCCGCGAGCGGCGGTCCCCATGCTACCTCACTTGCCCCTCGCGCGCCCGCCGCTCGTCGGCTGCAGGGGCGTGTTAGACGGCACGGTCACCAAGTACGCCCCGGACGGTCTGTGCGAGCGCACTCGGTCACGCAGTCGATGAACAGCTCGCGGCTGCATATTCCGAGGTGCCCGAAATGGCCTTCGGGCCCCACGCGACCAGCGACGGTCATGCGGAAATAGCGCGGAGGTCCACGGCTCGGGGGGCAATCTCCGGGGAGCTCGAAGTCCGGAGGAAAGTGGGGGTACCACAGATCCACTTGTGGGAACAGGCCCAGGAACTTGGACTTCGCGGGGACGACAAAGCGAGCGACCTCCCAATGGGCAACGTATACGCCCTGATACTCCCGAGGTCCGTCGTGACTCACACCCTGTCCGTCTAACTTGAAGTAGATTGTTCCGCCTAGTCCGCCCGACGCAAGGCCAATCCGCAGCCCATCCCTCCCTCCCTTCACTGCCTGGCTGGCGCAACCCGCGGACGTAAATCATCTTGCGGCGGCTGACGCGCCCCCCGGCCCTCCGGGATAGACTGCGAGGATTTGCAGTCTATCCCGTCCAAGGCGCACGGCAGGACGCTATCAGTGTTCCCATTGCCGGGGCGGACGGTGGTCCGCGGCGCTCCGCACGCCGGCCACGCCGCAGCCGAGAAGGCCGGCTTGGATCGTCGTCGTGCGCGGAGCGCGTTGCCCAAGCAGCCCCTGCTCGGTCCGGGGGTCAATTCCGTCCTCGTCCAAGTGCGAGGCGAACGCTTGTCCAAGCGCTTGGCGGGTCGCCTCCTGCGCGCCTTCCGCTACGGCCGCAGATCCGCGTCCTTCAGCCCGGCGTTCAGCGTCACTTCGATCTCGCCGTAGGCTTTTGCGCCCTTGTCGCGGGAGGCTTCGTCGAGGGGTTCGAGGTCGTGGAAGGAGACCACCCGCGGGAGCAGGAGCCCGCCGCGCGGTTCGAAGCGCCCGAAGTAGTAGGTGCCGACCTCGCGGGTCGGCTCGTCGCGCGAAAAGAGGACCGCCTTGCGCACGGTGAAGTCGCCCGCATGGAGAAAGAGGCGGAGCCGGCCCATCCCTTCGCGCTCCACATCCACCACCAGGTAGGACTGGGTGCGATCCTTGCCGAGGATCATGCCGGGAGAGAAGGGCAGATCCTTTTCGAGCCGCACCGGCCCCGGCGCGCCGGGCCGGAAGCGCGAGCGGCCGTCGTCCATGCGCTTCAGCAGCACCAGCCGCAGCACGTCCTCGAACTCCTCGCGCTCGCGGTCGATGGTTTCGATCGCGGTGCGGTCGGAGGAGTTGCCGGGGCTCAGGTCGCCGACGGCGCCGTCGCTGCCGCGGTCCCAGTACTCCTCGGCGCCCAGCACGCCGCGCTCGGAAAGCTCCTCGCGCAGCGTCCGGGAACGGGTCACCAGCCGGAACGAGCGGTCCTTGGACCGGTACCAATACTCCCGCGTGACGGCGTGCTCGCCCTCCTCGTCGCGCACCTGTCCCGAGAATCGGAGGCGGGCGTCCACGACAGAGGCCAGTTCGACCTCCCCCTGCGCGCGCACGGCCCGGCGGAACCAGAGCGCGGCCTCTCCCGCGTCGGTCCGCTCGTCGGCCGGCGCCGCGGCGGCGAGCGCGAGGCAGAGAAGCAGGCGGCGGCTCATGCGGGGCATTGTAGGTCCTTCTTCGCCTCGCGAGGGGCGTGCCATAATCCGGCGCCTTGGCCGCCCCCGCCCCCCTCTTCCGCTCCACCGACCTGGGGGGCGGCTTCCGCCTCCACCTCCACCGCACCAACGCGTTCAAGACGCTCCAGGCGCGGCTCGCCTTCCACGCCGATCTCGACGACGGGACGGCGGCGCGGGCGCTGCTGCCGCGCGTCCTCGGCCGCGGGACGAAACGCCACCCGAGCCTGCGCGCGATGCAGATCGCGCTCGATACGCTCTACGGCGCGACGCTTTCCGGCGACGCGGGCAAGTTGGGCGAGCGGCAGGTGCTCCTCTTTCGCGCCGACTGGATCGCCGATCGCATCGCCGGGAGCAAGGTCTTGCCGCAGATGGGGCGGCTCTTCCGGGAATTGCTGCGCGAGCCCGCGCAGGAAGCGGGAGGGGGGGTGCGGGGGGAGGTCGTGGCGCAGGAGCGCAAGCTGCAGGCGGACGAGGCGGACGCCGTCTTCGACGACAAGGGGCGCTATGCGCGCCATCGCCTCGTGGAGGCGATGTGCGAGGGGGAGCCGTTCGCAAGGCCCGCCATCGGACGCGCGGCGGAGATCCGCGCGGTTCCCGCGGAGGCGGTGACCGCGGCCCATCGGGTGATGCTCGACACCGCCGAGGCGGATCTCTTCCTCGTGGGCGACCTCTCCTGGGCCGCCGCAATGCGGTTCGCCCGGAGCCTCGGCTTCCCGGCGCGGCGCGCCACGGCGCCGCTCCGTCCGCCGGTCCTCCGCCGGCCGGCGCGGGTGCGCACCGTGATCGAGCGGCAGGAGGTGGGGCAGGGCAAGCTGGAGCTGGGGTTCCGCACGCCCATCCGGCTCGGCCACCCGCTCTACCCCGGGCTGGTCCTCTTCAACATGCTCTTCGGCGGCAGTCCCACCGGCAAGCTCTTCAAGACGGTGCGCGAGAAGGCGTCGCTTTGCTACTCGATCTCGAGCGGCGTCGAACGGAGCAAGGGGCTGGTCCTGGTGCAGGCGGGCATCGAGGTGAAGCAGTTCGCCCGGGCGCGCCGCATGATCCTCGAGCTCTTGGACGACTTGCGCGCGGGGAAGGTGACGCGGCAGGAGGAGGAGCAGGCGAGGGCGCAACTCCTGAGCGGGCTGCGGGTGCTGCGGGACCGGGCGGGGGGAATCATCGATTTCGCCCTCGAGCGGCAGGTGAACGGCCAGCCCGCCGATCTCGACGGGCTCGTGCGCGCCCTCGAAGCGGTCTCCGTGGCGGACGCGGCCGAGGCGGCGCGGAGCGTGGAGCTGGACACCGTATACTTCCTGAGGAACCGATGACGGGCACGGTCGTGCTTCACGACGAGGCGCTGGGGGAGCGGGTCACGCGCCGTGTCTTCCCTTCCGGCTTCACGGTCTACGCCGCGCGCAAGCCGGTCTTTTCGCGCTCCTACGCCACCCTCGGCGTGCGTTACGGCTCCGTCGACCGTGCGCTCCCGGGGAACGGAGCGCTCCTGCCCGACGGCACCGCCCACTTCCTCGAGCACAAGCTCTTCGAGACCCCGCAAGGGGACGCGTTCGACCTCTTCGCCTCCAAGGGCGCCTCGGCCAACGCCTTCACCTCCTTCACCACCACCCGCTACCTCTTCGGCTCCAGCGGGAGCTTTGCCGACAATTTGCGCATCCTCCTCGAGATGGCCTTTTCCTTCCGGGTCACCGAGGCCGGCGTCGAGAAGGAGAAGGGGATCATCGGCCAGGAAATCGCGATGTACGCCGACGATCCCGACTGGAAGGGCTATTTCGGGCTCCTGGGGGCGCTCTACGCCCGCCACCCCTTGCGTCTCGACATCGCGGGCACGGCGCGCACCATCGCGCGCATCTCCGCCGATCTGCTGCGCCGCGTCCATGCCGCCTACTACCACCCGCGCAACATGGCGCTGGCGGTCGTCTCGCCGGAGCCCGTCGCCACCACCTTCCGCATCGTGCAGGAACTGGTGGAGTCGCGCGCCTTCGGCCCGCCGCCGCCGGCGCGGACCACGAACGGGACCGCCGAGCCGCGGGCGGTGCACCGGAAGGTGCGGCGGTTCCGGATGCCGGTGAAGCGGCCGCGCCTCCTGCTGGGGCTGAAGGACGAGGCGCCCCTCCGCCGAGGGACCGAACTCCTGCGCACCGAGATCGCCTCCGCGCTGGCGCTGGACTGCCTCTTCGGCAACTCCGGCTCGATCTTTCTCGCGCTCTACGAGCGCGGCCTCATCGACGAGAACTTCAGCTACTCCTTCGCCGCCGACATCGGCCACGCCTTCGCGCTCGCCGGCGGGGAGACCGACGACGCCCCCCGGCTGCGCCGGGCGCTCGAGCGCGAGATGGCCCGCGCGCGGCGGGAAGGCATCGGAGCGGCGGAGTTCGCGCGGGTCCGGAACAAGGCGCTGGGCGACTTCGCGCGCGCCTACAACGCGCCGGAGTCCATCGCCCAGATGCTCCTCTCGCACCATTTCCGCGGCACCGGCCTCGGGGACTACCGGGCGGCGCTCCTCCAAGTGAAGCGCGACGAACTGAACCGGCGGCTCCGCGAACTCCTCCGTCCGGATCGGCGCGCCTATTCCGTGGTGGTGCCGCGGTAGGCCGCGAGCAGCCGCGGCACCAGATCGGCGGTGGTCGCCTCCGGGGCCGCCTCCACCCAGCGCACAGAAAATCGCTTGAACCAGGTCTCCTGCCGCCGCACCAGTCGCACCGTATTGCGCGCGATGAGCAGGAACGCCTCCTCCATCTCGATCTCGCCCCGCAGCGCCGCCGCGATCTCCTTGTAGCCCACCGCCTGCTCGGCGGTGGGGCCGAGCTGGAGCCGCTTCACCTCCTCGACGAGCCCGGCGTCGCGCATCTCCCCGACGCGCGCGAGAATGCGCGCCTTGAGATCCTCCCGCGTCCGGCGGATTCCGGCGAAGAGGCAGGCGTAACGGTCCTCTCCGGTGAATTGGGTCTGGAGCGCCGAGAGCGGGCTTCCGGTCGCGGCGTGCACCTCCAGCGCCCGGAGGATGCGGCGCCGGTCGTTGGGATGGAGCCGCGCCGCCGCCTCGGGATCCACGCCGCCGAGCCGGTCGTGCAGTTCGCCGGTGGGGATGGTCTCGAGGGATTCGCGCAGGGCAGGATCCCTGGGCGCGCCCTCGAAGAACCCCTTCACGAGCCCCATGAGGTAGAGCCCCGTCCCCCCAACGACGAGGACGCGCCGCCCGCGCGCATGGATGGAGGCGATGGCGGCGTCCGCGGCAGCGAGGTAGCGCTTGGCGTCGAACCTCTCCGTGGCATCGAGCAGATCGATGAGGTGGTGGGGGACGCCCCCCCGGTCGCGGGGCTTGTCGGTGCCGATGTCCATGCCCCGGTAGAGCAGCATGGAGTCGAGGGAGACGATCTCCGCGCCGAGTTCCCGCGCCAGGGGGATCGACGCGGCCGACTTCCCCGAGGCGGTCGCGCCCACGAGCACATAGAGCGGGGGAGGCACGGATCCCACACTACCAGCCGTAAGATGCGGGCATGGCGAGGCGGCTCGGCATCTTCGGCGGCTCCTTCGACCCGATCCATCGCGGCCACCTCGCGGCGCTGGACGCCGTGCGCAAGGCGCGCCCGCTCGAGCGGGTCTTCCTGGTCCCGGCGGGCCGCCCACCCCACAAGCGCTCGGGAAGCCGCGCCCCCTTCGAGGACCGGCTCGCCATGGTCCGCCTGGCTTTGGCGGGGCGGTCCGGCGTGGAGTTGCTCGACTGGGAGGGGCGGCGGGAAGGTCCCTCCTACAGCATCGACACCGTCGAAGAGCTCATGAGGCGCGAACCGGGGGCGGGGGTGGATCTCCTGGTGGGGGCGGACATGCTGGCCGACCTGCCCTCCTGGCACCGGGCCGCCGAGCTGGCGGGCTTGGTGACCGTGGTGGCCTTCAGCCGCCCCGGGACCGCCTTGGAGCCGGCGCAGGCCGCCTTCCGGGCCGCCTTTTCGGGGCGCGAGGCGGTTGTGGTCCCCGCCCCCCTTCTCGATATCTCCGCCACCGAGATCCGGCGCCGGCTGGGTGCGGGGGAGGGCGTCGAAGGGCTGCTTCCCCCGGGGGTGGAATCCTATGCACGGTCGAAAGGACTTTACGGGGCGGGGGGTTGACCCACCCCGGGCCGCCCGGGTACAAGGGGCCCTTCGCAGAGAGTATCCGCGGCAAAGAGCTGGAGGAAACCATCCGATGCGTAGGTTGACCGTCGCCTTGGCGTTGACAGCGTTGATCGTGCTGGGAGGCTGCCGCGGCATCTACGGCGCCGCATGGAAGCCCGCGAAGTGGGTCGAGGGAAAGGTGTTCAGCGTCTACACCGGCAACGGCCACTACGATGGCAAGGCCCGCTGGGACAACTTCACCAAGAACTACCAGCAGATCTGGAACGTGATCGACATCCATCTCTTCAACTACGACGTGCGCGACCCCTACGTGAACGCCCCGTTCTTCGGGGATCCGCACTAGTTCCCAGATCCATCGCGAGCGGGGGGCCCGAGGCCCCCCGTTTTCGTGTTTGTCCCGCATGCGGTTCGGCGGCGTCTCCTACCTCAACGCGCGCCCCCTGATCGAGGGCCTCGAGGAGCTCGTCCTGGATACGCCGGCGGGCCTCGCGCGCCGGTTCCAGCTCGGATACCTCGATGTGGGGCTGCTCCCGGTCGCCGCCGGCGAGGCGCTCGGCCTGGAGCGCATCGGCTCCTTGGGCATCGCCGCCGACGGGCCGGTGCAGAGCGTGCTCCTCTTCCACGCCTGCGAACTCGCCCAGGTGCGGCGCATCGCCCTCGACCCCGCCTCCCGCACCTCCCAGGCGCTCTCGCTTCTCATCCTGCGGGAGGCGTACGGCCTCGATCCCGAGGTGGTGGCGGCGCCGCGGGGGGCGGACGCGGAACTCGTGATCGGGGACCCGGCGCTGGTGAGGGCGCGCGCGGGGGGACGCCACCTCGACCTGGCCGCGGAGTGGAAGCGCCTCACCGGGCTGCCCTTCGTCTTCGCCGCCTGGTACGGCGCGCGGGAGGCGGAGCCCGATCTCGAAGCGGCCTACGCCCGCGGCACGGCGAGGATTCCCGACCACGCCCGCGAATTCGGCCGGATGCTGCGCATCCCCGAGCAGGAGTTGGAAGCCTATCTCCGGCAAAGCGTCCGCTACCGCTTGGGGCCACGCGAGGAGCAGGGGCTGCGCCTCTTCCGGGAGAAGGCCGCCTCCCTGGGCCTCCTGTAGAATCGCCGCGTCATGCTCGACCGGCGTTTCGTGCGCGAAAACCCCGATGCGGTGCGCGACGCGCTGGCGCGCCGGCACGTCGAGTTCGACCTGGAGCGGCTCTTGGGCCTCGACCGCAGGATCGTGGAGATCCAGGGGGAGCGCGACGGCGTCAAGGCGGAGCAGAACAAGCTCTCCAAATCGGTGCCCACGCTCGCGGGGGACGAGAAGGCGAAGGCGATCGCGGCGTCGAAGGCGCTCGGCGCGCGCATCAAGCCGCTCGAGGAGGAGGCGGGGCGGCTGGAAGCCGAACTGCTGCCGCTCCTCCTCGAACTGCCCAACCTCCCCGACCCGGAGGTGCCGGAGGGGAAGGACGCCGCGGGCAACGTCGAGGTGCGCCGGTGGGGGGAGGCCCCGACCTTCCCCTTCCCCGTCAAGGACCACCTCGATCTCGCCACCTCCCTGGGCCTCCTCGACGTGGAGCACGCGGTCAAGCTGGCGGGGAGCCGCACCTATTTCCTCAAGAGGGACCTGGTCCTCCTGGAGCTCGCGGTCCTGCGCTACGCGCTCGATCTCGTCGCGTCGCGCGGCTACCTGCCCCACAGCCCGCCGCTCCTGGTCCAGAGCGGGGCGATGGAGGGGACCGGCTATCTGCCGAGCGGGCGCGACCAGGCGTACGAGCTGGCCCGCGACGACGGATGGCTCATCGGCACCTCCGAGGTGCCCATCACCGCGCTCCATGGCGGCGAGATCCTGGACGGCGCGCGGCTGCCGCTGCGCTACGCCGGGATCAGCGCCTGTTTCCGGCGCGAGGCGGGCACCTACGGAAAAGACACCCGCGGGATCTACCGCGTGCACCAGTTCCAGAAGGTGGAGCAGGTGGTCGTGGGGCCCGGCGACGAGGCGATGAGCCGTGCGCTGCACGAGGAGATCCTAGGCAACGCCGAAGACGTCTTGAAGGCGCTCAAGCTTCCCTACCGGGTGGTGGCGCTCTGCGGGGGGGACATGGGCCGCTCCTCCGCCTTCACCTACGACATCGAGACCTGGATGCCGGGGCGCGACGCCTATGGCGAGACCCACTCGGCGAGCCGGTACTACGAGTACCAGGCGCGGCGGCTCGATCTGCGCTATCGCGACGCCGAGAAGAAGGTGCGCTTCTGCCACACCCTCAACAACACCGTCATCGCCTCGCCGCGCATCCTCGTGGCGATCCTGGAGAACTACCAGCGCGAGGACGGTTCCGTCGACGTGCCCGAGGCGCTGCAGCGTCTCGTCGGCAAGGAACGGCTCACCGCAGCGACTGGATGACCGACTTCAGTTCGGTGTAGGACTCGATCGCGGCGGATCCGAGCTCGCGGCCGAACCCCGACTGCTTGTAGCCGCCGAAGGGCGCCGCGGGGTCGTAGACGTTGTAGGTGTTGATCCAGACGGTCCCCGCCCTGACGGCGCGGGCCACGCGGTGCGCCTTCCCGATGTCGCGGGTCCAGATGCCCGCGGCCAGGCCGAACTCCGTCGCGTTGGCGATCCGGACCGCCTCCTCCTCGCCGGTGAAGGGGATCACCGCGGCCACCGGCCCGAAGATCTCCTCTTTCGCGATGGTCATCGCGCCGGTCACGCCGTCGAAGACGGTCGGCTGGACGAAGTAGCCCTTGCCGCCGATCGGGACGTGCGCGCCGCCGCAGACCAGCGTGGCGCCCTCCGCCTTCCCGCGCTTGACGTATTCGAGGATCTTGTCGACCTGGCTCCTGCTCGCCTGCGGGCCGAGGCGGGTGGCGGGATCGGTGGGATCGCCGTGGCGCATCTTGCCGGCGCGCGCCGCGAGCAGCTCCACGAACTGCGCGCGGACCGACTCCTCGACGAGAATCCGGGAGCCGGCGGCGCAGACCTCGCCTTTGTTGTAGAAGATGCCCGCGATCGCGCCCTTCGCCGCGGCGTCGAGATCGGCGTCGGCGAAGACGATGTTGGGCGACTTGCCGCCCAGTTCCATCGTGACCCGCTTCATCGTGGCGGCCGCCTCGCGCAGGATGCGCTGGCCGGTGGAGACCTCCCCGGTGAACGCAATCTTGTCGATGGCGGTGTGGCGCACGATGGCGTCGCCGATGGAGCCGCCGGGCCCGGTGATGACGTTGAGGGCGCCGGGCGGGACCCCCGCCTCCTGGAGGAGGGCGGCCAGCTTGAGCGCGCTGTGCGGCGTGAGGGAGGCGGGCTTGACGACGCAGGTGCAGCCCACCGCGAGGGCGGGGGCGAGCTTCCAGGAGAGCAGCAGGAGGGGGAAGTTCCACGGGGTGATCGTCGCGACGACGCCCACCGGCTCGCGCAAGGTGTGGACGAAGAATCCCGGCAGTCCCGGGAGCGTCTCGCCGGTCACCTTCGTGGCCCAGCCCGCGTAGTACTCGAAGAGATCCGCGGTGAAGGAGACGTCCACCGCCTTGCCTTCCGAGACCGGCTTGCCCATGTCGAGCGCTTCGCACAGCGCGAGGGCGTCGGCGTTCTCGCGGATGAGCGCGGCGGCGCGCCAGAGGATGCGGGCGCGCTCGGACGGCGCCATGCGCGGCCACGGGCCCTCGTCGAACGCGCGCCGGGCGGCCTTCGCCGCGAGATCGACATCCTCGACGGACGCCTTGGCGAGGGTTCCGCTCACCGCTTCGGTGGCGGGATTGGTCGTCGTGAAGGTGGCGCCGGAGGTGGCGGGGCGCCACTCGCCGTCGATGAGCAGGCGCCCTTCGGGGAGTTCGATCGGGCGGGAGGGGGGCGGGGGCGTCATGCGGCGCACCCTACCATGCGCGCCCAATCGTTCGGTCAGCGGCCGCCGCCGCCCCCGCCGCCCCCCGGCGCGGGTTGCGCCGGAGCCGGCGGGATGTCGTGGGCATGGATGAGCGGGATGAGGCGCACGAAGGTCTGCCGCGGCGGGGGCTCCCCCTGCTTGCGCTCGGGCTGGACTCCCAGGAGCGGAGGCTCGAGCACGAGGGTGATGATGACCGCCGCGGGGAAGCCCTTCCGCTCCTCGCTGTCCCAGCTCTCGAACCGCTCGAGTTCGTGGCGGCCGAGCTCGGTGGAGGAGGAGCGTTCGGTCTCCTCCACGCGGTAGCCCGCGTACTGGATGTCGAGGGAGACGACGCGGTCGTAGAGCTCGTGGTACTCGCCGCCCTCCAGCGGCGCCGCGTCCACGGAGTAGGACTCGCGGCGGTAGAGCCGGCGCACCTCGCCTTCGCCTCGTCCCAACCGGTAGCCCACCTCGTTGAGCGAGCTGCGCAGGAAGGTGCCGCGGCTCCCGATGTCCTCCTGCTGCACGGAGGCGCGTCGCGCCACGAAATTCATCCGGTCAGCGGGCTGGCCCTGGAGCGTCTCGTCGGTCCCGCGGAAGGGGAACGCGTCCGCCTTCACCGGACTGATGTGCAAGGCGGCCAGATCGTCCTCCATGAGGTCGAGGATGGCCGGCCCGACGGTGCTGAAGGCGCGTTGGGACCGCGCGTACTCCTCCAGCTCCACCACGTTGAGGAAGACGACGTAGTAGCCCGCCATGAGGAGCGCGAAAAGCACCGTGGCCAGGAGCACCTCAATGAGGGTGAAGCCGCGCTGGGACCTCATCGCGTGGACCCCTCCTCCGCGGGGATGGCGACGCCGGTCCAGGCGGAACGGGGCTGGACGACGCCCGGGTCGTCGGGATCGGCGCCCTCGTCGTATCCCGGCGGATAGACCGTCACGCGGATGAACCGGATGCGATCGACATCCTCGGGCTTCACGTCGGTGATGTCGTTGGCGCTCTGGTCCCCGGGCCGCGCGGCCGCCGCGCCCTCCTCGCTGAAGAGCGGGCCGATGGCCTCGCGCCCCTCCACGCGCACCGCGCTCGTCTGACCGGCGCCCACGGCTTCGATGATCTCGACGCGCCAACGGTAGTCCCGGAACCGGTCGCCAAAGACCCTTTCCTCGTCGATCAGGCGACTCGACTTGCCCACGGCGGGAAAGCCGCCCTCCTCGGCGTCCTTGTAGTCCTCCGGCTGCAGCGCGATGAGGTTCAGGCGGAGGGGGAGGAGGTAGGCGAGGCTGCGCTCCGTCTCCGCCTTGAGGACCGATTCCGCCGCCTGCCCCTGCCCGCCCAGGAGCAGCGCGCACATGAGCGCGAAGAGCATGAGGGCGATGACCACCTCGAGAAGCGTCAGGCCCGAGTCAGCGGCCGATTTCCGCATCGGTTTTCTTCATGTCCTCGATCCGCACGCCGGTGGCGTAGGTCGGGAAGCCGAGGAAATTGATCTTGATCGTGCGCGCCTTGTCGTCCTCGTTGAGGGAGGAGACGTTCTTGCTCTCCAGCACGAGGATGTGCGGATCGACGGTCCCGCGCCACCCGAAGAGCACGCGGATGCGGCCGGTCGCGATCGGGCGGCCTCCCTGGAAGAAGCGCAGGGCGATCCCCTTGGGCAGGTCGTGCCAGGCGAGGTCTTCCGGAGAGACGTTCTCCTCCAGCTTCCAGACCTTGATCGTGGCGCCCGACTCCTCTCCGTCCCCCGCCCCCGGCCGCTCGGTCCCCGAGACCTCCACCGGCACCTGCACGGCCCAGCGGTGCTTCTCGGTGTCGTAGTGCAACGCGAAATCGGCGCGGTCGATGACCGCCTGGGCCGCGACGGTCTCGATCGTGCCTCCCAACTCGCCGGTTTCCCGATCCAATTCGCGCTCCGGCACGAGGGAGTCCAGCGCCATGGGCGAGAAGAGGAGGAGAAGGCCCACGACCACGAGGACCGCGACCATCTCGAGGAGCGTGAATCCGCGCGGGGGGGGGCGGGGGGGCGCCTCAGCGGTCATCGAGGGCGGGATAGCAGATGTCGTCTTCCGTGCTCTGGATGCCGTCGGGGCCGTTGGACCAGACGCGCAGGTTCTTGCCGTCGGATTCGAGACGGTAGCGGTTGCCCCAGGGATCCTCCTCGACCTTGGGGATGAACTTGGCCTCCCCCTCGCGCAGGGGAGACTCCAGTTCCTCGAGGGTGTTGGGGAACCGCTTGGTGGGGCCGATGGTGCGCCAGGTGTGCGCGGAGTTGTAGTACTCCTGGCACTTGGTCAGCGCGATCTTCTCCTGCCCGAAGCCCAGCATCTGCCAGACCTTCGGGCCGACCAGGGTGGCGAGGAGACCGATGATGACCACCACCACCATGATCTCGATGAGCGTGAAGCCGGACGCGCGGGATTGCGCTTGCATGGGATCAGCCTCCTTTGATGGTCGTGGATGTCTGCAGGATGGGGAGCATCACCGCGACCACGATGAAGCCCACCACAAGCGCCATCCCCACGATCATGACCGGCTCCAGGACGGCGAGGGCGCGCGTCGTGGTCGTCTCGATCTCCTCCTCGTACGCCGCGGCCACGCGCTCGAGCATCTCCTCGAGCTGGCCGGTCTGCTCGCCCACCGCCACCATGTAGCCGACCACCGGCGGAAAGACGCCGGACTTCTTGAGCGGCGTGGAGATGTCGGCGCCTTCGAGGATGCGGACGCGCACCTCCTCCAGTACGTTCTGCATGAGGCGGTTGGCCAGGACCTCCTTCACGATCATGAGCGAATCGAGCACCGTGACGCCGGAGCGGAGGAGCGTCGACATGGTCACGGCGAAGCGGCTCACGATCTGCTTTTTCAAGAGCTCGCCCACCACGGGGATGCGGAGCTTCAACGTATCCCACGCGAGACGCACGCCCGGCCGCGGCAGCAGCGCGTAGCGCCAGACCATCCAGAGCGACAACCCCACGATGAGAAGCAGGGCGAGGTAGTTCTGGACGAACATCGAGGTGCTGTCGAGGAGCCGCGTCATCCAGGGCAGCGACTGGTTGCGCGCCTTGGCGATGGAGACGAGCTTGGGCACCACCACGTTGACCAGAAAGACCACCACGCCGGCGCCCACGAGCAA
>Ga0187893_10010285_pt1 | contig 14021 bp, 11 predicted proteins | sample MA1701074metaG_FD_139574 | JGI IMG/M metagenome (GOLD analysis project Ga0187893, IMG submission 139574) | White microbial mat communities from a basaltic lava cave in the Kipuka Kanohina Cave System on the Island of Hawaii, USA - MA170107-4 metaG ...
AATATCTCGATGAAGTCAATGAGACGCCAGTTGTATTCAAATGGAAATATAAACTCAATGAATTGTCTGTTGTGTAAAATTGTTTGGAATCATTGCTATGTTAATTAGGAATCAATCTACTAGTACCGTCAAGTTCCGGAGTTCAGTTTTACTGAAGTCCTCAAACGCCCAGCGGTCTGGGGCCGTAGAACTAATGTAGTGAATTGTATCTCTTACAGGCCCCCTTCCGTCCGGGCCCCACCCTGGACCCCGAAATATTATGTACTGGAACGGACCCTGACCCCAGCTAAAGGGGACGCTATTCGGCACATTCGGCACGCGCACAAGCGCCCCGATATTCGTTACTCGCCAGGTGTTTGAGGAAGTTTCACGCCAAACGTCCAAGATATTGCCACCGTGAACCAAGCTCATGTGAAATGTGCCGTCAGACGGTTTGATGTAAGGCTGCGGGGCGTATGGAGTACGAGTGGACCAGTTTCCTAGAGCAAGCTGTGGAAGCTGCCGTGTAAGATCGGTTGTCTCCCAGCGCCCGCGATTCATCTCCGCCACCCTAAGATGAAAATCGCTGTCATAAAACACCACACGTTGAGTATTAAAAGGATTCATAGCGGCGGGGCGGGGTTGTCCACGAGGTCGGCTACCCACGCCTGATCCAAAGCGCCTCAAAGAGCTTCTCAGTAAGTCTTTTAAACGCTCTCGAATAGTACCATAGAACGTCCCATAGGCGCGGTCAATGTCGGCATCTGGCGGAGTGAAGTCTTCTTCAAGAAGAACCACTATCAGACCGACTCTGGCATTGTTACTCGTGAGCGTGTTATTGAAGGAGAATGTAGTAACCCCATTATTTGGAATAGGGTGGGTCTGACCAACAGAAAAATTGTTCACTCCGACGTTTCCATGAGAACCGTTTGTCATCCTGAGCCACTTGTTTAACATATCGGCATCGCGCTCAGCGCATATTGTGCCTTCCAGTCCGAGAAACTCTAATTCCGCGGGTATAGACTCACGGTTTCCGTGCATGCGGCATAAAACGTTTATCACGGCATCGTCATCGATCACGAAAAAGACCGGCCATATGTAAGGTTCTGAAACTGACTCCCCATCTCTCGCGTTCAAGCAAGAAAGCTCAGATATTGAAATCGTTATATCTTGGCCGTAGGATAAAACGGCAAAAATAAGCAGCGAGGACAAAATTACTCGTTGCATTAAAACCCTGCTATTGTTCGGATGATCTGTCATAGTTTCCTCTTTATCTCCTCACTTAAATAATTTGGTGAGTTGTTTGAGACTCAACTCATGAGAGCATGAACTTCAGAGCTTGGATTATTGGAGCGTTGGTTATTTCTTGTTATCTCATTATTGAGTATAGCGATTGGCTTCTTGCAATCGGGTAAGTCTGGGGCGTTGCCGCCCCAGACTACCTTAAGAAGCGTACTTGATCGTTTCCATCGTGGAGACTTCTAGAAATGAGCTGTACCCGTGCTTTGCTTCCCACTAAAGTGGAGTTCCGGTAGACACAAAGATCCTATCGGATGATGTGAAGCCGCTTGCTGTCTGTATCCTCCAGGCACCGGTGTTCGCCCGAAAAGTGTACAGCGTATTAGTAGAGTCAACTGTAACAAGCGCTACATCGCCGGACACCGCGATTCTATCCGTGGGCGCAAAACCACTTGCTGCTTGAGCTACCCAGGTGCCGGTGATGGCGCTGAACGCGTACAGCGTATTGGTGCTGTCCACCGTCACCAGCGCGATGTTGCCTGCCACCATGATCCTATCGGATAATGTAAAGCCGCTTGCACCTATCGACGCCCAATTGCCAGTTTCAGTACTGAAGCCATAGAGGGTATTGGTGCTGTCAACCGTAACCAGCGCAAGAGATGCCATAACTGCCTCCTTGGAGTAAGAAATTAAAGGGTTTTAGCTAACTTGTCGTTAGTTTTCTAATAATCCATTTTAGATGAGCCGCTCCCTCAGCGCCTTCGCCACCGCCTCGCTGCGGGAGTGAACCTGCAGTTTGGCGTAGATGTTTTTGATATGGGTGGCGATGGTGAGCGGGCTGAGGAATAGCTTTTCGGCGATTTGCTTTTGCGGCTTGCCGGAAACTAATAGATTGAGAATCTCTTTCTCCCGCTCGGTGAGGCTATAATCCGCCTGCGGGGAAACGATTTTGGTGAACATCGCCAGCACTTTTTTGGCGATTTGCGCATTCATCGGCGCGCCGCCCTGACGGGCTTCTTTGATCGCGGCGATGATTTTATCTGTGGAGCCACCTTTCAAGAGATAGCCCGCCGCTCCGGCGCAGAGCGATTCGAAGACATTCGCATCATCTTCATAGATCGTGAGCATGAGAATTTGCGTCGCCGGCGAAATGGCGCGCACGCGGCGCACGCCCTCGATGCCGCTCATGCCGGGCAGGCCGATGTCCATCAACATCACCTGCGGCGGCGATTCCTTTTGCAGCGCGGTGATGGCGTCTTCGCATTTGACGAAGCTTAACGAGCACATCATCTCCGGGTCGCTGTCAATGACTTCAACCAGCGTCTCGCGCATCTCGTCGTTATCCTCGATCACCCAAACGTCGAGGTATTTGTGATTGGGTTTGGCCATGTATGTAGTTGGATTATTGGAGTTTTGGATTGATGGATTTTTGGATTAATGGGATTATTGGCTTTTTATCTTTTGAACCATCTTCTTTATTTTTGCCTTTTCACCTTTCTTCCCCCAATATACCGCGTGGCGGTGACGAACGCCATACCTCGTTTGAGGTATTTTCTTTAAAAAGATTTTGCTTTCTTCTCCAGCCGATAGTATATTTAGACAGGAGAACCAAGCATGAGCAACGAGCGCCCGGCGCCGAAACAATTTGAGACCTGGCTCAAACAACTCCTGCAGCAACGCTTCGAGCAGGCGAAGTTCAAAGTCGAAAAAGAGCTCGCCGTGGGTGAATTGCCGCTGCGAATCGATATGGTCGCCCGCGATGAAGCCGCGGCAGAGTTCTCCGAGCTGCCTGAAATTTTCCGCTACTTTCGGCGCTATAATGTGATGCAGTTAAAATCTGAGGCCGATGATTTAACCGCGGAAGACCTGCTCAAGCTGCACGCGTATGGCTGGCTCTACATGGAGCTCAATCGCATCTATACGATTCGCGAGGTTACGCTGACGGCGCTGGTGCATCATTTGACGCCCGCGGTTTTGAACGTTCTGCCAGCGCTTGGTTATCTTCCGACCGGAAAGGGCATTTACCAGCAAATCCCTTCGGCCATGGAGTCGCGCCTGATTTGCTTTAAAGACCTGCCGGATGAGCTGACGCCGGAAGAGTTGCAAGCCTTCTCGAATCCAGCGCGCCGGCAACCCATTATCTTGTCGGAGTTGGAACGCGGCAAGTTGACGCCGCTGCTGGAAGCCATCTTGGAACTTTATGAAAGCGAGGTGTTTAAAATTATGGCGCTGAAACAAGAAACAATTAAACGCTATGTCAAGGCTTTGGGCCCCGAAAAATTTACTGCAGTTATTAATAAGCGATACCTTTTGGCAGCCTTGCAAAAGGAAGACCATTTGGCGGCGCTGAGCAAGGAAGACCTCGTAGCGGCGTTGAGCAAAGAAGATCTTTTAGCGGCCTTGGGCAAAGAAAAAGAAGAGGTGTTGCAATATTTGCTTCCTGGAATACCGCCCGACCAACTTATCCACGTGATTGACCAGATCAGGCGCAAGCAAACCGAAAGCCAGTGAAGTAAGCTGGCTGTGATCAAAGGCCTCGGTAAAATCGACAGGCGCGCAGCCGGAGTTGCGCTTCAAAATTCAAGCGTCCGCGAGCGCAAGTCCGGCTTCACTTGCAGATCACCGATAACGTCACCCTCGTCCCGCGCTCCGGCTGGCTGTCAATTTCCAGTTGGCCATTCAGCTCTCCCGCGCGCGCTTGCATTGATTTCATGCCGTTGCCATTTCCCACTGCCTCCGTGCAAAAACCTTTGCCATTATCCGCCACCTGCAATTGCAACACGCCGTTCATCCTCGTCAGCGCGATTTCTACTTTGGTCGCCTCCGCATGTTTAACGACGTTGTGCAGCATCTCTTTGTAGATTAAAAACAGATTGCGCCGAAACTCCATTTTCAGCGATTGCGGCAATTCGTCTTGAGGAATATCCAGCGTGTACGCAATGCCCTTCTGACCGAGCAATTCCTCGGCGGCTTCTTTGATATGCAGCAGCAGATCGTCGAATTTGTCGCGGTGCGGATCGATGGCCCACACGATCTCTTTGAGATTGCGGCTGAGCTTTTGCGCGGTTTCATGCACGCGCGCGAGTTGGCGATTGGTTAAACCATCCGTGGCGCTCTCTTTTTGCAGCAGCTCCGCGGTGAGCGCGATACTGCTCAAGCTGCTGCCGACGTCGTCGTGCAGATCGCGGGCGATGCGCAGGCGCGTCCGCTCGATCTCGAGGAGTTTGGAAACGCGATAGTTGTACAGCGCGGCGAGAAAAGCGATGACTGCAAGCGCCAGAGCCATGCGAAACCACCAGGTTTGCCAGAACGGCGGCGTGATGATGATTTGCACCGACGTGCCAGTTTCGTTCCACACGCCATCGTTGTTCGAGCCTTTGACGCGGAAAGTGTATGTGCCCGGCGGCACGTTGGTGTAGCTCGCTTCGCGTTTGTTGCCGGCTTGAATCCAATCTTTATCGAATCCGGCCAATTGGTAGGCATATTGATTCTGCCGCGCATTGGTGAAATCCAATGCCGAAAACGTGAAGGAGAAAAAGTTTTCATCATAATCGAGGGGAATGGTTTTGATTTCGGAGATAGCGGTGTCGAGCTTGGCGATTTCATTGAACTTTTTGAAACCCGTCAACAGCACCGGCGGGGCATGCGGGTTGGTGGATTTGACGTTGGGGTAGAAACGATGCACGCCATTGTTACCGCCCCACCAAATCTCGCCGTTGCGGGTTTTAATAAAGGTATCAAATGCCGTGAACGTGAAATCAGCGGTCGTGGTGGGAGCATTAACGATCCCGTCAACGGCGGCCAGTGATTTGAACTGTTTGCCAGCCGGAGCCTGTTCAGCGAAAATCGAAATGCCGCGATCGGTGAGCAGCCACAGCCGTCCGTCTTCATCGCTGAGAATTTTTAAAATGAAGTTGCTCACCAAGCCGTCCTGTTCGTAATAGTGCGCGGCAAAATCTTTTTTTTGGGGATCAAATTTGTGCAACCCATAACGAGTGCCGCACCAAATCATGCGGTTTTTGTCCAGATATGGACTCGCATGTGCCTGAGCATTCTGACCGTAGCCCGAATTACTGTTTGGTGTTGCCGGATAGGTTCTGATAAACTTCATTTGTTGCACGTCGAGTTTATACACGCCGTAATGCACTCCCCAGATTGTCCCGTTGCGATCTTCCAAAAGCCCCTTGCCCCATCCACCCACACTCGGGCCGATAGGTTCTACCAAAGTAAAGCGCTTGGTCTTGCGATCGAACAAATAATGCTTGTAGATCGATTCAATCCAGAGATTGGCGTGGCGATCTTCAAAAAATCTGACGAGATGATTGTCCTTGGTAACTTCTGCGGCTTTCGGATTGGGAACGAAGTGGTCAAACTTTCCCGTGCGATGATCGAAGCGGTTTAGCCCGCCGGCAATCGTTCCGATCCAAAGGGTGCCGCTGCGATCCTCATAAATGGCTTCAATGCGATTATCATTCAAGCTCTTTGGATTCATCGGATCATGTTGATAGCGCGTAAAGTTCTGTCGGTTGGGGTCGAATTTATTCAAGCCGGCGCTAGTCCCAATCCAGATGTTGCCCAAGCAGTCTTCAAGAATTGCCGTGATGGCATTGCTGCTCAGGCTGTGTTGATCGTTACGGGCATGAGAAAAATTTCGGAATTTTTGCTGGGCGGGATCAAAATGGCTCAAACCGCTTTCCCGCGTGCCGATCCAAATCGTGCTCTTTGCATCTTCATAGATGATGCGAATATCATTATCAATCAGGCTATTCCCGTCTTCCGGATTGCGCTTGTAATGCGTGAACTTTTGCGGCTTGAGATTGACTTTATAAATGCCGTTGCCGCGCGTTCCCACCCAAAGATTTCTCGCGCGATCTTCATGCAGCGCATAAGGCATGTAATTGCTCGCCGGATCGCCCTGACGTGGTGAAAAGCGAAAATGGTCGAACGTTTCGGTGTCCGGGGTCATCCGGCTCAACACGCCGTTCCCGACCCAAATCATGCCCTGTGAATCTTGTATGATCGGCAGAACCGCGTCGCTATAAAGGCTGCGAGCGTTTTGGGAATCGTGGCGATAGTGCAAAAAACCGTCGAGACCAGGATCATATTTATTGAGTCCGCCGCCGTAACACGTGAACCAAAGCTGGCCGCGACGATCTTTTAAACCGTACCAAACATACAGAGAATTATTCTGGCTGACACTGTTGGGATTGCCGGGGTCATGGCGATAGTTTTTTATCACCGCGCCGGTTTTCGGGTCGAAGCGGTCCAAGCCGTATTCCTGCGTGCCGAGCCAGAACTTTCCGGCATCGTCTTCCACCAGGAACGTCAAGAGATTTTGGCTGAGGCTCTGTGGGTTATTGGGATTATGCTGGTAGCGTATGAACGTCTGCGTCTTTGGCTCGAATTTGTAAAATCCGCCGAGGTGATCCGCGCCCGTCACGAACGAGACCCACAATGTGCCGTCGCTATCTTCGTAAATCGCTCTCACGTCATGCCCGCGGCGCTTGAGCGAGTCTTCCGGACTGGGTAAGTAACATTTAAATTTTTCCGAGTAGCGATCGAAGCGATTCAGGCTGTAGCTCGTGCCAAACCACAATGTTTGTGATCGATCTTCGAAGATGGTCAGAACGCGATCGGTTGAAATCGAGGTAGTATCGTCTTTGTCATTCGAAAAAATTTTGAACCTCTGCCCGTCATAGCGCGCCAGTCCATTTTCCGTGCCGATCCACAAAAAGCCCCGGCTATCTTGAAAGATACATCTGATTCTGTTGTTCGGCAGGCCGTGTTCGAGAGCGAGATTTTCAAATTCAAACGTTGCGAATTGCGCGCAAAGCGAGGATGAAAAAGTCAGAGTCAGCGCCGCAACGAGCAATAGGTGGTGTTGGTTCATGTCGTCATCCTGTTTTTATGAGTACAGATATCACTTGCAACACGCCGATAATGTCACTCTCGCCCCCAACTTCGGCTGGCTTTCAATCTCCAATTTGCCATTCAGCTCTCCTGCGCGGGCCCGCATCGATTTCAGGCCGTTGCCATTTCCCACTGCCTCCGTGCAAAAACCTTTGCCATTATCCGCCACCTGCAGTTGCAACACGCCGTTCATCCTCGTCAGCGCGATATTCACTTTCGTTGCTTCTGCATGTTTAACGACGTTGTGCAGCATCTCTTTGTAGATTAAAAACAGATTGCGCCGAAACTCCATTTTCAGCGACTGCGGCAATTCGTCTTGAGGAATATCCAGCGTGTACGCAATGCCTTTCTGTCCGAGCAATTCTTCGGCGGTTTCTTTGATGTGCAGCAGCAGATCGCCGAATTTGTCGCGGTGCGGATCGATGGCCCAGACGATCTCTTTCAGATTGTGGCTGAGCTTTTTGGCGGTTTCATTTACACGCGCCAGTTGGCGATTGGCCAAACTATCCGTGGCGCTCTCTTTTTGCAGCAACTCCGCCGTGAGCGCGATACTGCTCAAGCTGCTGCCCACGTCATCGTGCAGATCGCGGGTGATGCGCAGCCGCGTGCGCTCGATTTCGAGCAATTTGGAGACGCGGTAGTTATAGGCGAACGCCAGAACACCAATGATCGCAATGGTCACCAGCGTCTGAAACCACCAAGTTTTCCAGAACGGCGGTGTGATAATAATTTGCACTGAGGTACCTTCTTCATTCCACACGCCGTCGGCATTGCTGCCTTTGACGCGAAAGACATACTCGCCGGGCGGAACATGGGTGTAATTTGCTTCGTGCTTGTTGCCGGCCCGCACCCAGTCGCGGTCCAAGCCTTCCATCTTATAGGCATACTGATTTTTGAGCGGGTTGGTAAAATCCAATGCCGCAAAAGCGAAGGAGAAAAAATCTTGATCGTGGTTCAGGCGAATGGTTTTGATTTCAGCGATGGAGGTATCCAGCGTGGCCACGTCGTTGAACAACCGGAATTCCGTCAATCGAATGGGCGGAGCTGGCGAGCTGCGGTTCAGGTTTTGGGGATAAAATCGATACAGCCCATTCGAGCCGCCCCAATAAATTTCGCTCCGCGGAGCGGGGCTTTTCAACAATTGCGTTGTGGCCGGAGAATACGCAGAGGCATTATCAATCCCATCGGTGAGATCGAATTTTTTGAAACGCTGGCCGGCCGACAGATTCTCATCAAAGACGCACAACCCTCGATTCGTGAGCACCCATAAATTGCCGGTATCATCTTCGACGATTTTGAGCACCTCGCTGCCGGGAAGGCCGTCGCGTTCATAATAATGGGCAATGAACTTTTCGCGCCGAGGATCGAATTTGTGCAAGCCGCTTTGTGTGCCTACCCAAAGCATGCCGGTCTGATCCTCAAATATGGTTTGAACCCAATTATAAGCCTTGTCGTATAAAGCGTCCGGAAGAATTTTAAATTGGGAGAGATTTTGTTCTTTCGCATCAACTCGCAACAATCCCCAGTTGCCGTGTGCAATCCACAAAGTTCCGGCGCGATCTTCATAAAAATAACGCGGCAGAAATGGAAGTTCCGAATTTAATTTTTTGATGGCTGTGAACTTTCCCGTCCGACGATCAAAAAGTTGGAGGCCATTCGTGGCGACCCAAAAGTTACGAAAGCGATCTTCATGGATCCTCCAGACAGCCACATTATAACTCAAGATATATGAGCCGACTTGAAGTGGGCGAAGGTTTCGGTCTGGCAATCAAACTTGTTGAGTCCGCCAGTTAAGGTTCCAATCCAAAGCTCGCCGAATTGATCCTCATTGATACAAACAACGTTGCTGTCGCTCAGACTGGTGGGTCGAGCACGATCGTGCCGGTAATGTGTAAAAATCCTTGTCGTCCGATCTAATTTATCCAAACCGCGATCTTCTGTTCCAAACCACAAGGCGCCGAACTTGTCCTCGTAGAGGTATCTCACCGAGTTCGAACCGAGGCTGTGCGGATTGCGAGGATCATGCTGGAAATGGGTAAAAGCTTCAGTGTCGGGATCGAAACGATCGACGCCGCCATTGTGAATTGAAATCCAGAGTTGACCGGATTTATCCTCGTACAAAAAGCGAATATCGTTGTGGCTGAGACTTTGGGGGTTTTGCGGATCATGGCGGTAATGCGTAAACTTTGGCGGTTTGCGATCAAGCCGAAAGACGCCGTTGTTGACGGTGCCGATCCATAAGACCTGCGAGCGATCTTCATAAATAGTTTCCGGAGTATTGCTATTCTTCTTGGGGCCGGTCGGAGGAGCAAAGCCGATCGGCGTAAAGACTTCCGTCTGCGGATCGAATTTACTGACGCCGGCTTGCGTGCCAATCCAAAGATTGCCGGTGTGGTCGCCAGTGAGGCACCGAATAAGATTGCTCCGAATACTGTTCGGATCGCCAGGTTGATGTTGATAGCGCGTAAATTTTCCCAAGTCAGGGTCTGATCCTTCGCCCTCGCGCGAAGCCGGGCTCAGGACGAGTTTGTTCAATCCGCCAAGCCCCTTTGTTGTTACGAGATCACCAAAGGTTCCGAACCAGAAAATTCCGGAACGATCTTGATAACCAAACCAAGCCCGATCATCGCTGATGCTATTCGGTTTCTTGGGATCGTACATGTAATGCGCAAATTTTTCGGTTCGTGGATCAAACTTGACCACACCACCGGTTTGGGTACCCATCCATAAGTTACCCGAAAGGGCTTTTGAGCCGGCATGATCTTCCAGAATAAACCATATCGCATTTTCATATAGAATATTCGGAATGTTACAATGATGCTGATAAAGGGTAAATTCGCCGGTTTGCCGATCTAATTTGTTCAATCCGATTTCAGGTGTTGTTCCCCAAGTTCCAATCCAAAGCATTCCGGCGCGGTCTTCGTAGATGGCTTTGACAATGTCCCCACTCAGGCTGTGTGGATTGTTAGAATCGTGCAAGTAACGAGTAAAAGTTTCCGTGGCATGATCGAATTTGTTTAGGCCGTTGGCGGTTCCAATCCAAAGGGTTTGGGAGTGGTCTTCATAAATCTTCCAGATGAAATTATTTGATATGGTGGTTGAATCTTGCGGGTCATGCTTGAAGACTTTGAACGTGTAGCCGTCATACCGATTCAGCCCATTCTGAGTGCCAAACCACAAGAACCCGCGGCTGTCTTGAAAAATACATTTGACGTTGTTGTGGGATAACCCCTGCGCGGTGGAAAGATGCTCGAATTGGAGGTTTTGGCTTTGTGCCGCTTGGCTGGATACCGGGGAAGTATCATGATTTTGGGCATGGGCAGCCCGGGACAATATTGCAAGAAACAAAAGCGAAAAACCCAACGTCTTGGTGCGAGTGCGCATGGTTGATCCTCCGACGTCGAAATAATTTTATGGCGCGCGGGTCAAAGCAATAAAATGACAATACACCCTAACCCAAAGAATAAGCTGACCTGATTGAGACGATTTACCAGCCAGTAGAAATGGCCCTTGCGGAATACTAATGTGCAAGTTTTTTCGGCCAATGTCAAGAGGTTTGTCGTTCAGTTATATAGACAGCAAAAGCGGCGGAAAATCCCCACTTATTATCATCGGGGCCTAATTCCCGTATAAGAGTTACGAATTCCCCATGGAACTGGATTTAAAGAATTAAAAGCAAGAGGAATTTACTGAAAGCGTGGCAAGTGTGAAAGGACTGAGGAAGAGCTTGCCGCAAATTGCTTTGTTTTCAAAAAAAAACAACAAACTCACGCAAAGACGCAGATGATCGCAAAGAAAAATATCCGCTTCATCAGCTAAATCCGCTTATTAGTTTTTGTATGCTGCTCAAGCGGATTGGACCGATAAATTTTGTCGATTACAGCGCGTCGAGTAAAAAATAGCGTTATCACCCAAACGTCGAGATATTTGTGGTCGGGTTTGGCCATGGCGTTGGACGAGGTTGTTTATGTATCTTTTTATTTTTTGGCTTTTTATCTTCTTGACTTCTCACTGCTCTCCCCCAATATAGCGCTTAGCGCTGAGGAACGCTATACCTCGTTTGAGGTGTTTTCCTATCTTGTCACATTTGGAACGCGGAAAATCAATTTCGCTTCTCGATGCCATCACGCTAAGGAATTTTTGTTTGTAAAGGTTCTCATTCACGATCAAGACAAAAACAAAGTTTACGACTACGGCTTTCTACTTCATCAACAAAATCCGGAGCTTGAGATATATTTCTTTTTTACCGGCGAACCTGTTCCGGAAGGCGTGGAGGTGATCCTTGGGGCGATTTGACCGAATTCAAGGGCGATTTGCACGAAACGGTTTGCAAAGAACCGGATACGGCAACGTTAGTTCTCAGGAAGTTGCGCTCCTGAGGTGTGTGATCTCGGACTTTCGCGGCAAATCCTACATCACTTGCAGCTCACCGACAACGTCACCCGTGTTCCGCGCTCCGGCTGGCTGTCGATTTCCAGTTGTCCATTCAGCTCTCCCGCGTGTGCTTGCATCGATTTCATACCGTTGCCACTTCCCACTGACTCCGTGCAAAAGCCCTTGCCATTATCAACCACTTGCAACTGCAACACGCCGTTCGTTCTCGTCAGCACGATTTCCACTTTGGTCGCTTCGGCGTGTTTGACGACGTTGTGCAGCATTTCTTTCTTGTAAGCTTACTGATTCTGCTTGGAATTGGTAAAATCCATTGCGGCAAACGCCAACGAGAAAAATTCTCATCATGACTGAGACGGAGTGTGCGAGTCTCAGAGATTGAAAAATCAAGCTTGACCGGTTGATTGAATTTCCTGAACTCGGTCAATTGAATTTGGGGACGATGCGGATTGGTGGCTTTCACCTCTGGATAAAAGCGATAGATGCCGTTAGTGCCGCCCCAGTAAATCTCGCCGTTTCTGGTTCGAATGAATGCCTCCGGTGACGAAGGCGTGTTGATGACGCCATCATTGGAACCCAAATTGGTGAATTGTTACGAAATTTTTTAAAACCAGGCTCGGCATAATGAGCATTATCAAAGAGAAAATCGTGCTTGCATAAAAAGAGTTATTTGCTAAATTGTTCAGAGCCACGAAAACACTGCACGATGGTAAGCCGCACTTGCCTATCGGCCTTTCGGTGTTCGACGAAATCAAATCCGAAGCTGGCGTCAGTAAATTTGTGTCGTGTATTCGATTTAAAATGGCAGCGGCATCATAAAACAAATAGAAAGCGATGTAGGGGAAAGTAGCAAAGAAGAAATAAAAACCCCCACTTCGCGCCTAGATGAGCCTCTGACGCATGACGTCAGGGTTCGGGCAAGCAGGGTTTCTAATAAAAAAATATACAACTATTTTCGTAGCAAATCAAGATAAATTTCAAACCCGAGGCTTCATGAAACCGAGCAAAAAAGAAAATCAAAGTCATTTCAGCAAAAGCCGCCGAGAGTTCTTGCAACAAGTGGGGCAGACAACTTCTTGGGCGATTGCCAGTCCGATGTTGTCGCGGTTTAAAGATGAGCCTAATCAAAAAACTTCGCGGCCAGCGGTGGAATCATTCGAATGGGAAGAGGCCACGATCGCGCAGTTGCAGGAGGCAATGCAAACGGGAAAGCTCACCGCGCAATCGCTCGCGGAACATTATCTTAGCCGCATCGAAGCGGTGGACAAACACGGCCCTGCCGTTAACAGCGTCATCGAGCTTAATCCGGACGCGCGGAGCATCGCGGCGGCGCTGGACGAGGAGCGCCGGATGAAAGGCCCGCGTGGGCCGTTACACGGGATTCCGATTCTCATCAAGGATAACATTGATACTACCGACCGGATGATGACTACCGCGGGATCATTGGCACTGGTAGGGTCAATTCCCGCGAAGGATGCCTTCGTCGCGCAAAAACTCCGCGAGGCCGGCGCGGTCATTTTGGGCAAAACCAACCTCAGCGAGTGGGCGAACTTCAGATCATCGCATTCGACCAGCGGCTGGAGTGGCCGCGGAGGGTTGACGCGCAATCCTTATGCGCTGGATCGCAATCCCTGCGGCTCAAGCTCCGGATCAGGTGTGGCGGTGGCAGCGAATCTTTGCGCGGCGGCCATTGGCACTGAAACCGATGGCTCGATTGTTTGTCCTTCCTCCGCCAACTCTATCGTCGGCATCAAGCCCACGCTGGGCCTCGTCAGTCGCGCGGGCATTAATTCCGATTGCGCATAGTCAGGATACCGCTGGGCCGATGGCGCGCACCGTCGCGGACGCGGCGATTCTGCTGGGCGCGCTTACGGGCGTTGATCCACGCGATTCCATTACGCGCGAAAGCACTGGCAAAGCGCTGACAGATTACACCAAATTTCTCGACCCGAACGGGTTGCGGGGCGCTCGCCTAGGCGTCGCGCGGAAGTTTTTTGGCTTTAATGGTCAAGTCGACAAGTTGATGGAAGCCGCGATTGCGGCGATGAAGCAGCTCGGCGCGGTCATCATTGATCCGGCTGACATTCCGACACAAGGCAAATTCGATGACTCCGAATTCGAAGTGCTGTTGTATGAGTTCAAAGCGGATTTGAATGCCTATTTGCAGAGCCTCGGGCCAGCCGCGCCGGTCAAATCTTTGCAGGAGATCATTGCTTTCAACGAAAAACATCGCGAGCAGGAGATGCCGTTCTTCGGCCAGGATATTCTCATCAAAGCCCAGGCCAAAGGCCCGCTGACAGATTCCGCCTATCGCAAAGCTTTGGCGCAGAATCAGCGCTTGACCAGAAAAGAAGGAATTGATGCGGTGATGCAGCAGCATCAGCTCGATGCGATGATCGCGCCGACCGGCGGGCCGGCGTGGACAACCGATTTGGTCAATGGCGATCATTTCACCGGCGGCTTTTCGAGCGCGGCGGCAGTGGCGGGCTATCCGCATATCA
>Ga0187893_10010286_pt1 | contig 14021 bp, 13 predicted proteins | sample MA1701074metaG_FD_139574 | JGI IMG/M metagenome (GOLD analysis project Ga0187893, IMG submission 139574) | White microbial mat communities from a basaltic lava cave in the Kipuka Kanohina Cave System on the Island of Hawaii, USA - MA170107-4 metaG ...
CATCGGGAGCAGCGCGTCGAGCTTGGCCGAGCCCTCCTCGATGCGCGAGCGGTCGAGCAGCGCCGGATGGCACGCGGCCTGGCGCAGGCGGAGCAGCGCCTCCAGCACGTGCATGCGGATGCGCTCCAGCCCCTGCTCGTCGGCGCGGGCGAGGAGCGAGGAGCGGTAGTGGTCGCGCAGCTCTTCGTACCGGCGACGTTCCTTGCCCTCGAGGTCGCAGGCGATCACCTGCTCCACCTTGGGCGGCAGATCCTTCAGCACCTGCTCCTTGGTGCGGCGCAAGAGGAATGGCCGCAGCGCCCGGGCGAGAGCGCGATGGGGATCAGCAACGGCGAGGGAGGCAGGGTCCCCCGTCACGACGCCCTCCGTGCCCGAGTCTCCGGCTCCCCGGGCCGTATCGCCCGCCGCACTGCGCTCCCTCCGCCCGCTCCCGCGTCCCGGCTTCGAGGAGACGAGCTCCCGGAACACCCTCGATCGACCGAGCATGCCCGGGTTCAGGAACTCGAACAGCGACCATAGGTCGTCGAGGTGGTTCTCGACCGGCGTCCCGGTCAGGACGAGCCGGTGGTCGGCACGCAGCAGGCGCGCAGCCTTGGCCGACAAGCTCGCGGCGTTCTTGACCGCCTGGGCCTCGTCGAGGATCGCGTGCTCGAAGGGAATGCGGGAGAGGAACCCGATGTCCCGCCGCAGCGTCCCGTAGGTCGTCACGACGAGGTCGTGCCTGACGATCCCTGCGGCGTCGCGCGCTCGATCCGGTCCGTGATGGGCGGCGACCGAGAGCGCGGGCGTGAAGCGCCGGGCCTCGTTCACCCAGTTGAAGACCAGCGAGCGCGGCGCGACCACGAGCGAGGGCCTGCGCTTCCTCCCGGTACGCTGGCACAGGAGCGCGAGCACCTGCACGGTCTTGCCCAGGCCCATGTCGTCGGCCAGGCAACCGCCCAGCCCGAGCTCGCGCAGGAGGCGCAGCCAGCCCAGGCCGTCGCGTTGGTAGGGACGCAGCTCGCCCTCGAAGCCCTCAGGCTCGCTCGCCAGCTCGAACCGCTCGAACCGCTTCAAGGCGGTCCGCGCGTGCTCGAAAGCCGCGTCCACTTCGACCTCGCCACGCTCGGCGAGGAGCATGTCGAGGAGCCAGACCTGGCTGCGCGGGAACCGCAGGCCCTCCTCGCGCTCGGTCGCGCCGTCGGCGAGCCCCCAGCCCGCGAGCCAGTCCTCCGGGAGCACGCCCAGACTCCCGTCCGAGAGCCGCACGACGCGGACGCCCGAGCGGACGGCACGCAGGAGGACGGGGATGGTCGCGCTCGCCTCGCCGAAGGCCGCGCCGCCATCGAGGTCGAACCAGTCGATCCCCGACCGGACCGAGAGGCGCAGGGTCCCCTGGCTCCGAACCGGCTTGCCGTCGGCGAGGACCTTCCAGCCCTCTGACAGGAGCGAGCGGACGAGCGGGGCAAGAAGCCGGACGTGGATCGTGATGTCGCAGTCGGGCGGGTGCGGTGGCTCCAGGCGCGCACCTGCTGCGGCGAGCCGGTCCAGCGCGGCGCGCTCGGCGGCATCGTCGCGGCGGACGTGGACGAGGTCGTCGCCCACGCGCTGCACGCGTCCCGTGTCGCGTATCCCGACGCAGACTTCGCCGTAGTCGAACAGGACCTGGCCGCCGATCCCGCCGTGGGCCGCGTCGATCGTGCCGGGCGCGGCGAGGTGCAGGCGCGGCGTGGGTGGCCCGGCTGCCTCACGCAGGATCCCCGGGGCCTCGATGGGCAGGTTGCCCGGCAGGCGGGAGACGACCCCGATCAGGTCCGGCTCCCGCCCGATGGGCACCTCGACGCGCTCGGAGCGACGCAGCACGCAGGCCACCTGCCACGCGCCATGCCAGTCCACCTCGGCCAGTTTCTCGCGCGTGGCCATGAGACCTCGGTCGAGGATGACGAAGGGATCGTGCAAGCTGATCCGCTCCTCGCCGCGGACCAGGATGCCCTTCAGGGCAGTCCCCCCCATCGCGTTTCTCTCCAGCGAGAGCCTGAACTCCCAGCGTCCCCCACCGTCCCAGGCGAGCGGATCGGTGAGCGCACCGCCACCCAGCGAGATCTGGAGGCGGGACTGCTCCGCGATGCGAGGCAGCAGCGTCGCAGCGAGTACCGAGGAGAGCTCGAAGCGCGAGGTCCGGCCGTATCCCCACACGCCATGAGGGAGTCCCCCGCGGAGGCTCGCAAGGCACGCGCGGTCGGCGTCGGGCAGGTCCTCGGGCTCTTCGTTCGGTCCAAGGGAGAGCGGGCGAGGATCCGACCAGCCGCCACGCTTGTAGGGCCGCTGAGCCATGAGCTCGACGACGAGGCTCCCGTGGGTGACCGCAGCCTCCGTGTGAAGCACGAAGCACAGTCGGCGGGTCGGCGGCGCTCCGGCCGTGCGCTTGGGCTGTGCAGCCAACGCTTGGAGGTCAACGAGCGGGGCGGGCCAGTCCTTGGACGCAGCTCGACGACGATGGCGACCTGGGAACCGGCGTGGGGCCTCTTCCAACGCGCGGATTCCGTAGAGCTTCTCCGCAAACGGCCGCAGGTGCGGGAGGTCGCGAACGAGCCTGCGGATCTCCTCATCCAGGGAGACGCCGTCCTGCTGTTGGCCCGAGGCGGGCGAGGCCGAGACGGGGGAGGAGCCGGCGGGAGATCGCGCAGCCAGGATCGTGGCCCAGATGTGCTTGCAGGGCCCGCGGTCGCGGAACGCCCGGCACGTGCACGTCGCCGCCCAGGCGTTGCCGTCGTCCTCGCGGCGCAAGACGACCTCGTAGAGGTAGGTCCCCTGGACGGTGGCCTCCACCGCCTCATCCCCGACGCTCACGAGGCGCACGCGGCCCTGCCGGAAGTAGCCCTCGCCGCGTTCCCGGACAGTCGCGGGGAAGCGGCGCTTGACGGACGAGATCGGAGGCAGGCGCACCGCAAGATCCTCGCATCGTGCGGCCGGTTCCGCACGTTGCGAACACGGGTGGGTCGTCGCTCGCGAAGGGCCAGAGGGTTGCCTACGGAGCAGGGCGACTACGAGGTCCCTGTGATCGCCACGTCTACCTGCACGCGATCCCGCGATCGACGCTTGGCCCAGGTGGACCGGGGCGTCCCTCGGAGGAGGCCGGTACACTGCGCGACGTGAGCTGGACGACCGACCCGCCCCAGCCGGGCCACGACTACATGTTCCTTCGGCCCGTCCGGGTTGGCGGGCCCCTCGACAAGACCGAACGGAGGCCGACCCACCCTGCGTTCTGGCGCCCCGGTTCGGACTGGTCGAAGGCTGTCTCGGCGGGCTGGTGGAGGGCGGAGTCGGGGGGCGGGTACATCGAGGAGGTGCCGACGAATGCCTACGTACGGTTCCCCGAATACCCGTTGCCGGCACCTCCGGAGACCTTCGATAATGCCGCGACGCTCAACTCAGCGCAGCACGCCGCAATCGAGTGCGACTCGTGCGGCGGGGGCGGAACTGCAGTCAATCGAGGCGAAGAGGGGATGGCGGAGTGCCCGCGATGCGCTGGGTTCGGGATCCTGTTCCGTACGCACGAGTTCGGCGCGTGCAGCGTGACCAGGATCCGCGAGTTGGCTGCGCGTCGCCGCCCCTGACCAAGAGGCACGCCGCCGAGGCGTCACGCCCCTACTTCCCCTCCTCAGCCATCTCCATCAGCCTGCTCGGCCGCGTCCCGAGGGCCTTCGCGAGCCGAAGGATCGTCTTGGCGGTCGGGTTCCGCACCCCTCGTTCGATGCCGCTCACGTAGGTCCGGTCGAGGTCCGACTCGAAGCCGAGCTCCTCCTGGGACAGGCCTCTATTCTCGCGGCAGCGCCTGACCGCGCGTCCGAAGGTGAGGAGGAAGGCGGCCGACGCGTCCCTGGGAGCCACGGGGGAAGCGTCCGGCCGCGTAGACGAAGGGTCTACGGACTATGAGTCACACCTCCGGTAGCTCGGCTGGAGGGTCCCCTCGTAGACTATCCGTCACGGTCGCTGCGAAGAGGCCAGTCCCAGGGGGCAGCCCGCCCCCGCCCCAACTCGCGGCTGTAGCTACCCCCCCGAAGGAGAGGTCGATGGCCTTGTGGCTCGTGCGTGGCGGTCGGTACGGAGAGTACGAAGAGCACTTCCTCAGCCAGGGCCGGGTCTGCCTGACCTGGGAGGGGCTGGAGGAGAAGGACCTCTCAAACGCCAAGGACTACGAGGCGATCAAGGAGATCGTGCAGAGCACCTACCAGGGCGAGGCTCCGCGCAGGATCGGCAACTGGTCCGGCCAGATCTGGGCCTTTGTCCTAGGGATGAAGCCTGGCGACTGGATCGTGCTGCCTCGGAAGAAGCAGGCGGCGGTCGCGATCGGAGAGGTCGTCGGCCCCTACGAGTTCGATCGTTCGGCTGAACCTCTCTACCGACACATCCGGAGGTTGAACTGGATCAACCGCGAGATCCCGCGCTCGAACTTCGAGCAGGACATCCTTTACTCGTTCGGCGCCGTGATGACCATCTGCGAGATCCGGCGCAACGATGCCGAGAAGCGGGTGCGGGCGATGGCCAAGTCGGGCTGGAAGCCGGCGGCTCTGTCCGTCGTGCCACCGAGCGCGGCAACGCCTGCCAAGGGGCCAACCCAGCCGGCAGAGAAGGACGAGTGGGTTGACCTCGGACAGGTGGCTAGCGACCAGATCGCGCGACTGATCGAACGTCGTTTCAAGGGCCACGGGCTCGCGCGGCTGGTCGCCTCGATCCTGGAGGCCCAGGGATACACGACCCACGTGAGCCCTGCTGGGCCAGACAAGGGAGTCGACATCCTTGCCGCACCGGATCCGCTTGGCTTCGGCAGCCCCCGCATCTGCGTCCAGGTCAAGTCGGGCGACGTAGCAATCGACCGTCCGACCTTGGACCAACTCATCGGGGTGATGAAGAACGTCGGCGCGCACCAGGGCCTCCTGGTCTCCTGGTCGGGCTTCAAGGCGTCCGTCGAGAAGGAGACGGCCAGCCAGTTCTTCAAGGTCAGACTCTGGGACGCGGATGCGATCGTCGAGCAGCTACTCGCTCAGTACGATAGGCTGCCTCCGGATGTCCGGGCCGAGCTGCCCTTGAAGCGGATCTGGACTGTCGCGGCGCAGGATGAAGCGGAGTGATTCGCTGATCGTCAATGGGACGCGGCCGCACCCTCCGAGGCGCTACCCCTGCTCCGCCTGGTCCTGACTCGGCGAAGCTGTAGGTGGAGCGTCCTGCTTCAGCGATCGTTGCAACATGACCCGCCTATTCAGCCTGCGGACCAACCGTGATCCCAAAGACTCGACTCCAAGCAGCCGGCGGATCTCAGCCTCCAGGACAAGGCGCGCTTCCCTGCAAGCCCGCTTAGCCCCCTGCATGTCATGCGATGAGCCAACAGCATCCATGTCCGTGTAGTCCCAGGCCGCGTAGCCTGCACGCTTCAGGGCATCCCACGCCTCCTCCATCAGATCGCACACCTCCTGATCTACCCAGATGCGACGCTTGCGCATTTCCGAGAGGAACGTGTTCAGGCGCTCGCTGATCTCTCGGTGAATCTTCTCGTAGTTCTCCGGATGAGTCCCTGGGCCGACCTGATCAACCGTCAGTTCAGCATCAACGAGGAGAGCGTGCAGCGGCTCCAGCTTTTCGGCACGCTTGAGCCTAAGGTGGGCCCGACGCTCTCGTGCGTTCTCCAGGAGGTGTGTGAGTACGGCTGTGACGAGTGCAATGACGGCCGCCAAGAGCACGTTCATCTGAGGTTTCTCACGGCCACAGGCTAGCGGCCAGCCTGCATTTCTCCAAGTACTAGGTCCCGAACCGCAGGTAGGGTCTGAACATCGATTGCATGATGTCGAACTGTCCTAGAAACCACTCTAGATGTTCATGCTCCCTCTCGACGATAGTGTCCCGCTCAGGGCCAGCCGGAAGTGTATCAGCCCCGAGCTTGTCACTGAGGTAGCGAAAGTCGATGGCGCGCCGACGAACCTCTTCTATGTAGCCCGTGACCTCCGCCCCGAAGAGGAAGTCTGCATCCCTTGTCTTGCCGGTAAACTCGAAAATGTGCTTCAAGTCAACTCGTGCTTCCCTGGCAATAAGTGCAAGGAGGTCGCGTAGAGCCTCGTATACAGAAAACCGCTTGTTATAAAGGTCTAGGCGCAATCGCTCGCGAGCGGTCTTGTGTTGCTGGTACGCGATGTAGACAGCGAACATCGCGATAACCGGCGTCAGGAGGCCCTGAAGGACTTGCAGCCAGGGAGGGGATGTCATGAGAACGGCTCCGATGCCATGCTGGCTGGCCAAGCTAGCACGTTAGAGATCGGGAGAACACCCTCTCAGGATCAGTTGGGCGCGGTAGCTACGCAGCTCCCGGGTTGGTCTTGAGCGGACGCTCGACGGCGGGCGCGAGGCGTTCTACGGCGTCCCGCAGGTCCTCGACGCCGAGGTGCGCGTAGATCGTCGCCGTGAGCTTCGGATCGCTGTGGCCGAGCAGGCGCTGCGCTTTCTGCAGCGGGACGCCGGCGCGAGCGAGGCGGCTCGCCATCGTGTGCCGCAGGGCATGCACGTCGAGCTTGCGGCCCTCGGCGTCCACGCGGTCGATGCCGGCGGACTCCAGCAGGCGGTTGAAGACGCGCATGACGTTGTTCGTGGGCGCACACCACGGGCGCCCCTCGGGCGTCAGGAACACGAGGTCCGACGGTCGCACGGGGCGACCGAGCACGCGCACGTGGACGCCGCGCAGGGCCCGCAGCTCCCCCGCCAGGCCCTCCAGCAGCGGCACCTCGCGGGCCCGACCGGCCTTGGTGTGCTCGGCCCGCAGGCGCAGCACCCGCCGGTCGAGGTCGAGGTCCGACCAGGGGACGCGCGTCAGCTCGCCGTAGCGGCAACCGGTCTCCAGGAACGCCCGCCACAGCGGGGCCTGCGGGACGCGCAGCCCGCGCCGCCGCAACGACCACTGCACGCCCTTGGTGCCGCCCTCGACCGTTCTCACCGCCGCTATCCGCTCCTGGTTCAGCCGGTCGTCGTCGTAGGCCGCCTGCAGGAACCGCCCGACCTCTTCCTCAGTCATGGCCCGCCGCCGATAGCGGCGCGACGCCTCGGGCTCCGGGAGCCGGGGCATGTTCTTCACCGGCGACCCCGCGATCAGCCCCACCCGCTCGGCCCAGGTCAGCATCGCCCGCACGCGGTCTGCCTCCAAGTTCGCGGTGCGGCGCGAGATCCCCTCCGCCAGCCGCCGAGCCCGGTGCTGGACCAGGTGGTGCGGCTGGAGGTCCCGCACGCGCCGCGCCGGGATCGTGGCCAGGACGCGGTCGAGCCCCTGCCGCACGTTGAGCACGTGGCGCTCGCAGGCGCGGGTCTGGAGGTCGGCGAGGTAGGCGTCACGGATCGCTGTGAGTTGACGGCTCTGCCCCTCCTGCGAGCCCAGGCCGGCCAGATCGAGGTCGCGCTGGGCGAGGATCTGGACGCGGGCACGCTCGGCCACGCGCTTGTCGCGCGAGAGCGCCTGCCGCCGGCGGCGCCCGTTCGCGTCGCACCAGTCGAGCACCCATTGGTCGCCGCGCTTCCACAGCCGCCCTGCGCCGAGGCCCCTTCCCAGCCGCGCGATCACGACCCCTGCCTCCGCGCGAGCCACCGGTCCACGGCTTCCCGCCGCCAACGGTCGCGTCCCCTCACCGTGACCGGCTTCGGCCCCTCGCCGGCGGCACGCATGCGGCGCAGGGTCCGCGGGTCCACCTGCAGCTCAGCTGCGAGCTGGGCGGCGGTCAGGAGGGAGGGCTTCTCGGCGGGCATGGCGTCCGTACGACACTCAGCCTCGCCGCCGCCGAGGGAGGCAAGGCCGGTCCCGGAGGTTTCGGTCGCGTCGCCTGCGAGCTTCTCGTACTCCTCGGCGAGCGCCCGGTGGAGCTCGGCGAGGCGCGCGGCGACGGCGGGATCCACGGTACCGGTCACGGCAGCACACCTCGCCGCCGGAGCTCCCCCAGGACCTCGGCCTCGATCGCTTCCTGCGTCTGGCGATCGACAGGACGGTAGTAGGGATGCTGCTCGCCGGCCTGGTCCGTCCTGGCGGGGAAGGACAGGGCGTGCCGACCGTCAGCCGTCCGGCGAACGGCGAGGCAGTCGAGCTGAAGGTCCCCCCTGGTCAAACTGGTCCAGCCCAGAAGCCCTCGACAGCGAAGGGGCGCGCTCGCCGGAACGAAGCGAAGATCGCGGATGGGGGGCGAACTACGCATCGTGCAGCGCGCCTCCCTCTCCGCAGTCGAACGGGGGGTCGATGGGGCTCACGGTGCCCTGCTTCGTCGCGGGTGTGGTCGCCGGGGCGTTCTCCGGGTGGCGTCCCAACTCGATCAACCCTCGATCGTCCGCGAGGGGAACAACACCCCGGCGAACTCGGTGATCGACGCGGCTCGCCCCAGCCGGCTTGATGCCGGGGCGTTCGGCAGAGCTAGAGATGCTCAACATACGCGCCAGCCGGTGCTCCCGCACGCAGCCGGGCGAAACGGCGGGATGCGGCGGCTACTGTGGTAGATGTGGGCAGGCGCTCAGCGTCGCGCCAGGTCACCCGGTACTGACGGGGGCTGGCCAGCCTTCCAGGAAACCTATCCGGGAGAGCCAGCCAAGGATCGTCAACGACGCCGTTGTTCGAGTCCACGAGAAGCGTGCAATCGCTCTCTAGGGAAACCCGAAACACCCCATGGGCGACGCGATCCACAACTGGAGCGAACGTCAGGTCGCCGGATGAGAGCGTGATCTCGCCGATGATGCTGAGCACTCGGCCCAGGTAGTCGAAGTCCTCGCATCGGCCGAAAATGGGCGCCGTCATTGGTCAAGTGCACCGCGTGTGGGTTGCCTCCAGCCCCGCGCTCGGGGAACCGCAGGATCGGTTTCCCATCTGCGCATGGGCGAATATGATCCGAGGGAGAGCTCCCCACGGCAGTGCAGATCGTCCAGCAGTCCGGCCTCGATTGCTTGCTGCGTTGCCCGGTCGAAGGGCAAGTAGTTGTGGCGCGGGGCGCTCGCGTGGTCCGTCCGGGCCGGGAACGAGAACGTGTGGTCGCTCCCGGAGGTCCGTCGGACCGACAATCTGTGAAGCCGCATCGCGCCGTGGGTGAAGGACACGCCGCCGACCAAGCCGTGCCCCACCAAAGGTGCGCCCGCCGGGACGAGGCGCCTATCCATGGCCAGGGGGGCGCTACACATCGTGGACGTCCTCCTCGTGGCCAAAGAGGTCGGTCCCACGACCATTCCCGGGCGACCTCCCACTCCCGCCCCCTAGGGGGGCGCGGGAATGGGAATGGGAATCGCCGTTCCCGTTCCCGCCATCCCCAGGGGATTGGTGGGAATGGGAATGGGAATCAGCCCCCTCGACGGCATAGCAGTACCGTTCGGGCTCGGACCCGGGGACGGTGCTGACGACCCCAGACTCCTTCAGCTTGGCGAGGTGGCGGTAGAAGGTCGAGGTCGAGAGGCCGGTAGCCGCGACCAACTCTGGTCCGGTTGCACCGGTCGGGAGTCGTTCCCGCAGGGCGTTGCAAATCCTCTCGTCAGCGTCCCTGCGGACGAGCTCAGCCTGGGGTGAGGCCGGCGCCGCAGAAGGATCCGCAGCCGCGGAGCCCCACACCACTACGCAGCTCGAGGTCGGCCGACCGTCGGCCGTTGTTCCGAGATCCACAGACCGGAGCTTGAAGGTCACCGCTTCGAACTCGGCGGCATCCTTCTGCTTCACGCACGACAGCCAATAGGCGCCGTCCTTCTCCGACACCTCGATCATGACATCGACGCCGCCGCGGAGTGCCGAACTGCCGCGCTCACTGTTGCCCTTCTTCGTTGTGTGGTGAACGACGAGCACCGCCGCTCCGGAGATCGCCCTGAGCCGGTCGCAGCCCTGGATGAACATCCCCATGTGCTGGGCGGTGTTCTCGTCGCCGCCGACGAAGCACCTGGCCAGCGTGTCGATGATGATCAAGACCGGCCTGGGACCCAGGTTCGCGATTACCTGGACGAGATCGTCGATCTCCTTCTCGATGAGAAAGTTGACGGCACTCGCAACGACGAAGAATCTCCGATGGATCGGGTCTTCGGGATCGTCCGTTCGCGGGCCCACTCGCGCCCTGAGGCGTTGGCCCAACGCTCGGGTGCCTTCGGCGGCGACGTATACGACCACTCCTTCGACCACGCTCATTCCGCACCAGGCCTCGGCGGTGGCGACGCACGTCGCGAAGTCGATCGCGATGAAGGTCTTGCCTACTCCGGAGGGACCGTACAGCACTCCCGTGGCATCCTTGGGGAGCACCCCCTCGATCAGCCATTCGAGGTCCGGACGCTCCATGACCTGCGTCAGGGTCAGGATCTTGAGGCTCGGCCTGCTCCGCTCCCTGGATTCCTCTCCGGCACTCGCCGCATGGCCGCCCAAGACACGGGAGTTCTGCGGAGGGAGGTCATGGAGAGCGCCATCGGGGTTGCGTTCGGGGCCAATCATCCAATCGGACCTCCCTTCGGCCTGCAGAGGAACTCACGGAGACCCTCGAGCCCGCGGCGTTCGATGACCTCGCATGCATCGGCGCATCCGTCGGGCCATTCCAAGCGCTGCACGCGCTTCGCGCCGCGCTCGTACGCGGCAGTCGCGGTCGGCTTGAGGGCGAGCTCTCCTGCCTCGTCCCAGTCCAGCGCCAGGAGGACTTCGTGGCCCTCGATCCAAGGCCCGATGCCGCTGGAGGCCATGCTCGTCCCCGGTGCGCACAGAACGGGCAGCGGTGAGGCGCACGCGAGCGCGAGGTAATCGGTCAGCCCCTCGCCGTACACGACCTGCCGCTCGCCGGGCCACGTGCTCCGCAGGACCTGCACACCGCGCGCGCACGCGAATAGCGTCGCCCTGGCCGCGCTCCCTCTCGGGAAGAGGGTTCGTGGCTCGCCATCGACGATTCGTCTTGCCTGGACACAGGCCACCTCCCCTCGACTGTCGTAGAGCGGCGCGACCAACCGATGCTCCGTGCTCGGCCAACTCGCGACCGACGCGGGCAGCTTCATCCCAGTCGAGAGAATCCCGAACAGTCGATCCTCCCACGCCGGCAAAAGCCCGCGACGGCGCGCGTACTCGTAAACCACGGCGTCGGCGCCCGCGAACTCGTCGTCGAGCGCCCTAGTGATGGCCATCCGCCATACGTCTCGCGCCTGCGTCGCCGAGAAGGTCGTCGTGCGCCCGGCCACCTGAGGCAGCTCGTGCTCGCCATCGACCAGGTACGCTCCCGGCGGTGGCCACGCCACGCCGCAGGCGTTGGCAAGCTGCTTCGCGGTCCACGTCCCGTTCGGCGTGCAGACCGAGCAGAAGAACGAGTTGTGCTCCGGGTCGAGGAACGCCGAGGGGTGCCGATCCTCGTGCAGGGGACACCGGATCGGGCACTTCCGGTCCGACCTCCCGACTTCGACGCCCGCCGCTCGGGCAATCTCCGTCACGATTCCCGCGCGGAGGCCACGGTTGGTGCGCGCGGCACTCATGTCGCATCCCCCCGGCCTGAGCGCTCCAACTGATCGAAGAACCGCTGCAGCGCCCCCATCGAGGTGCAACGTGTCCCACCGACCTGGATCGTTTCGAGCCGGACGCCACGCAGACCACTCGTCGCCCAGCGATGCAGGGTCCCGGGATGGGTCGGTCGCTGGGCGCGCCTACGCGGGAGGCGCTCGCATGCCTCGGCGAACGTGATGAGTGTCTCGGTGGCGAGGTCGATCACAGCTGGCTTCGCGACCGTTGGTCACGGTTCGCGCTGCCATGCTGCCGCGCCATATCTCCCTATGGCTGGGGAGTTAGTGGGAGTTAGCCACCTGGCCGCTCGGTCCTCGCTGTCCGGCCCTCTGCCACCTGACGACCCTTGGGTGTCAGCACGTATCCGTGGCGCCGCCGGTTGTCGAGCAGCTTGAGCTTGGTCAGCTTCGAGAGGTTCTTCCCGATACTCTTCGGATCGCGGCCCAGCGCCGCGGCGATCTGGCCCGTGAGCTGACGTTTCGGATCTGCCTTCAGCAGCACATGGAGGATCCTTTCGTCGGTCGGGTCGAGACCCAACGACTCGGCGAAGCGCGCTCGCAAGTGAATGGCGAGTCTGGACACGGGCTCGGCGAGAGCTTGGTACAACCGTTCGGGAGTGACTGCATCGAGTTCGTTCACGAATGCCAGGATTCTCTGGCTGCTCAAGTGCTTTCGGACGGTACTCCACATAACGCTGCCGACCTCGGGCGACCACGCAGCCTCCTTGGGCAGTTGCAGCTCGATCGGCGACTTGTTTGAACCATTCGGAATGATCAGGAGGACCGGCATCTTGCTCTCATGGATGCCAAGAGCCTTCGCAAGTTTGGCCGTCTCGAACGCGACCACGCATTCCTCGTCCGCCCGCGCGCTCACCGCCGCATCCCATTCTTCGCGGAGGTTCGACAGCGGCAGGCCCCTGGAGTCGAGGTAGTCCAGGAACTCGGGCCCGCTGTGCCGCGGGTTACCGAGCAGGATCCAGTGGATGAGGTCCTTGGAGTCATCGTCCACGTACGGCGCGGAGCCTTTGATCAGATCACGCAGCTGCCGCGCGCCCGGTCCCAGCAGGAACAGGCCGAACAAGAACGGACGCCGGAACTCAGGTGCTGACACACGAGCGGCAGGCGCAGGTGCCTGAGCCGCGATGATTCGACGTCCGGGTTCGGGCCTGACGAACCGCTGTGCGAGCCGTGCGCTCGGCGCGAACCCCATGCCGTGCTCGACGCCACGAGGGGCCACGGAGGTGCGGATCGGTATAGATGCGGGCCGGCTCGGCAAGGGCCTGGACGGGCTGCTGAAGGCTCGGTCGGAGGAGAGAGTCATGATGTCCTTAGGGGCCGATGTTTCGACGGAATGGTGCCGCGCGGACGCATGCCCCGACCAGGATCACGGCCGAACTGGCTGACAGCCGAGCCGCGGCACGCACGTCCGTGCGCCGCCGCCCCTGGATGTACGGACTTCGTCGACGGTGGTCAAGGCGGTCCCACAGGCGTGCCTCCGCGGCGGATCCGCATCGCAAGTCGGCATCCAACCGTCCGAATCGTCCGCACGTTCGCTCGAGGTCGCATGCGTTGCGCTTGGTGGGACCGCTGATGGGCAGCTGTCGTCAGGGGATCGTCTGTACCGGTGACCGGGCCACCCCACTCCCTCCCCCCAAAACGTTCAGATCCCCCCCGGGGGGGCGCCTGCGACGGTGTTCGTGGCCCGCGCGGGCTGCGCGCCGATGCGCACGTCGCATTCCCGGTCATACGCGACCACAAAGGCACGTGGAGCGGAGAATGTGCCTCCATGATGGTGGGTTTCCGCCCGCGGACCCCGAGACGTGGCCGGGTCGCGGCTACTGCGTCAGGACCTCGCGGAGCCGCTCCTGATCGACCCGCGCGTAGACCGTCGTCGAGACGATCGAGCGGTGCCGCAGCGCCAGCTGGACGAGCAGAAGGTCGCGCGTGCGACGGTACACGGCAAGGGCGAAGCTGTGCCGCAGGTCGTGCGTGCGCACCGCGTGCGTGATGCCAGCGCGCCTGGCCCACATCCGCAACCGCCGCTGCGCGTGACGCGCCGAGAGCGGCCGTCGGTTGCGCCCGGGAAAGAGTGGGCCAGTCGTCCGTCCCGTCAGGTAGCCACGCAGGTGATCGCGCACCGCCCGCCCCATGAACACAACCGTCGGCACGTCGCCCTTGGTGGTGCCAAGGCGCAGCTCCCGGCGCTCCAGGTCCACGTCGGCTACGTCGAGGGCGAGGGCCGACCCCAGGCGAATGCCGGTGCCGAGCATCAGGGCGAAGAGCATGTGGTCGCGCCGCGCCTCGCGTCCCTTGCCCGCCGCGAGCGCCCGCAGGAGCCGGCCTTGCTCCTCGTCGGAAAGCGAGCGCGGTGGCGGCGTGCCGCACAGCGCCCGGCGGATCAGCCGCGCGGGGTTCGCTGCGGTGTAGCCCGCCTCGTGGCAGTACCTGAAGAACGTCCGCAAGCTCGTTCGTAGGGCGTTCGTGCTGGTCGCCTTCTTGGTGCGCCCGTCGGGGCGCGTACGCGCCACCGGGGATGC